>Ga0182030_10019110_pt1 | contig 13078 bp, 15 predicted proteins | sample 812S3MmetaG_FD_121299 | JGI IMG/M metagenome (GOLD analysis project Ga0182030, IMG submission 121299) | Permafrost microbial communities from Stordalen Mire, Sweden - 812S3M metaG (Illumina Assembly) | ecosystem: Environmental > Terrestrial > Soil > Wetlands > Permafrost | place: Sweden... | reverse complement strand
TCAGTCAAGCAGTTAATATCGATAACTGCTATCATCTTAGGCGATGGAGCTTCGCCACCTTCAGGCCCTGACGGCGGTCAGCGACCACGGCACGTTCTCGGCCGCGGCCGAGCACCTCAACACCGTGCAGTCGAACATCTCGGCCCATGTCGCCCGGTTGGAGCGTGAGCTGGGCGCACCTCTCTTCGACCGAGCCGACGGCCGACTGACCCAGGAGGGCACCGTGGTGGTGGCCCGGGCCCGGCGCATCCTCTCCGAGCTGGACGCCCTGATCTCCGACGTGGCCGCCTGCAAGGACGAGGTCACCGGCACGGTGCGGGTGGGCATGATCGGCACCACGGCCCGCTGGCTGGTGCCGCGGCTCATGGACCTGGCCCGCAAGCGCCATCCCAAGCTCCGCCTGGTGATCGTGGAGGGCAACACCACCGGGCTCGAGCCCCAGCTGGCCAGTGGTCAACTCGATCTGGCCATCCTGCACCTGCCGCTGGCCGGGCGGGACCTGGTGGCCCGACTCCTGTTCGAGGAGGACCTCATGTTGGTGGTGCCCCAGGGCCACGCCCTGGCCGACGCCAGCGGTCCCCTCGGGCTCGAGGACCTGGCCGACATGGAACTCATCCTGCCGCTGCCGGGGACGGCCTTCCGCGACGAGCTGGACGCGGTGACCCGACCCATGGGCATCACCCTGCTGCCCATTGCCGAAGTCGACGGGCTCCGCCTCATCGCCTCGCTGGCCTTCGAAGGGTACGGACCGGCCATCCTGCCGGCCACGGCCATCCCCTCGTATCTGCGGAGCCAGTTCCAACCGGTCACCATCGAAGGACTGCCTCGCCGCCGTGTCGGTGTGGCCCAGAGGAGTAGAGGGCTGCCGTCGGCTCCCACCCGGGCTCTCAACGAACTGCTCGACGCGGTGGTGAATGTGGCCGGGGACCGACCTGACGGGGTACACGTCGGCGACTGATCAGCCGGCGCTCAGAGTTCGGGGACCCGGGGCTGCCGGGACATGCGCCAGATGGTGGGAGATCCCTTGGTAGACCTGAGTTCTTCGACCACCTCGAACCCGAACCGGGCGTAGAAGGAGACGTTGCGTTCCTTCGACGACTCGAGGTAGGCGGGCAACCCCGACTCGTCGATCCGGCGGGCCATCGACTCCATGAGCGTCGAACCCAGTCCCTTGCCCTGGCGATCGGGGTCAGTCCCCAGAGTGGCCAGGTACCAGTGGGGCTCCTTGGGGCGCAATCCGTCGACCTGAAACAACAACTGCAGCGCCCGGTGGGCCCGGGTGCTGGCCAGGAACGGGGCGGTCGGCAGGAGCTGCACCAACTCCGCCCACCCGTTGCGGGGTACGTCGGGCGCTCCCCAGATGGCCGCGCTGTCCCGCTGGTCGGTGGTGTAGACGTGACCGTGGGGAAGGTACTGGTGCTTCAACTGGGAGGCGAAGAACGAGTGGAGGCCCCCACGTCGCCTTCGGGGCCCGGCGAACATGAACTCGGCCACCGGATCGTCATCGAACGACCGCACCAGCATCTCGACCAGGGTGGGCACGTCGGCCGCCACCGCTTGTCGCACTACCGGTTGTGCGGGTCCGTTCTCCACGGCGCCGATGGTACTCGTGCCCCATCAGTTCATGGCCGGGTCCTCCGGGAATCCCGACACCACGGCCAGGGCGCCACCCTGGCGGCGGAGCACCCGACGCCACAGGCCCTCGGGGTCGGCCGAGATGGGATCGCGCTCCTCGGCCGTGACGATGTACCACGAGCCCTCCTCGATCTCCGCCTCGAGCTGTCCCGCGTCCCACCCGGCGTAGCCCGAGAACAGCCGGACTCCGACGAACCCACCGGCTACCGGAGTGGGATCCGCTCCCAGGTCGACCGTGCCCACCGGGCGCTCGCCGTCCACCAGCAGCTTCCACCCCTCGGGGCAGAGTGGCCCACCTTCGTCGGCGACCTGGCGGGAGTGGAGCCGCACCAGCCCGATCAGGGCATTGCGCCCCACCGGACCGCCGGTGAACAGCTCTGACGGAGCGGTGGCCCATGCTTCCCACTGGGGCATCAGCTCACCGACCCCGACCCCGCCCGGCCGGTCGAGGACGATGCCGAGGGCCCCGAGCTCCCCGTGGTCAAGCACCAACACCACCCGCCGGGAGAAGTTGGGGTCGGCCAGCCGGGGGGTGGCCACCAACAGGTAGCCGGCCAGGAACTCGGGGGGCGGGGCTCCGCCGAAGGGCTCGAAGGCGCTGAACGGTTCGACCGGCACCTCCCGATGATGGCTCAACCGCCGGTCCGAGTGGCGCCAAACCGCTGCACCGGTGAGGCTGGGGCCATGCCCCTCGTTTCCGTCGACTCGGTCCACGACCACGTCCGCCTGATCACCCTGGACAACCCCTCCCGGCTCAATTCGATGTCCTTCGCTCTGGTGAAGGACCTCTACACCGCACTCGAGGATGTCGCTGCAGACAACCGGTGCCGGGTGGTGGTCTTGACCGGTGCCGGCCGGGCCTTCTGTTCCGGGCTGGAGCTCGAGCACGCCGGCAATCCCCCGGGCACCGAGCATCTCGGTCGCCAGGCCATGGGCCTGCGGGCCATGGAGTTCATGGGCGGGGTGGTCCCGGCCATGCGGGCCATACCCCAACCCGTCGTGGCCGCCATCAAGGGACCGGCGTACGGCGGCGGGATGTGCCTGACCCTCGGAGCAGACATCCGGCTGGCCGGTCAGTCGGCGCTGTTCTGCGGGGCAGGCATCAACAACGGACTGAGCGGGACCGAGCTCGGGGTGAGTTGGCTGTTGCCGCGGGCGGTGGGCACCTCCAACTCGGCGGAGATCCTCCTCACCGGCAAGAAGGTCGATGCTGAAGAGGCCCTGCGGATCGGCCTGGTGTCCCGGGTGGTCGGGGACGAGGAGCTGGTGGACCACGCCGTCGAGCTGGCCGTGGGGATGTGCGCCTTCAGTCCCTTCGGCCTGGCCCTGACCAAGGACACCATCTGGGCCTCACTCGAGGTGGGCAGCCTCCGGGCCGCGGTCGATCTGGAGAACCGGACCCAGCTGCTGGCCGGTCACACCGGCAACCTCAACGAGGCCTCGGCCGCCTTCCGGGAGAAGCGACCGCCGGTCTACACCGAATAACCGACGTCCAGTAACCGACGCCGAGTAACGACGCCGAGCACCCACCCGGTCCGAGTAGACAGAGACCATGGCCAAGGCTCGTCGACGCGGACGATCGTGGTCGCCGGCCCGGAGTGACGGAACGGGTGGCAGCCGCGAGCACTGGCGGGCCGACGGTGCACCGAAGACCCGGTTCGCCACCCAACAGGACGCCAACCGGTGGTCGCTCCACCTCCGACTGGAAGAAGGGGTCGACCTCGACCCGTACCAGTGCCAGCAGTGCGGGGGCTGGCACCTGGGCAATCGTCGGGAGTGACGGGCCTGGTTCTGGAGGAGGTGCCTACCCGAAACTGTACCGTCCAGACGGTACAGTTTCGGGTAGGCTGCAGGCATGGAACGGGGACCCGGGGCGGGCGTGAGCGCGGCAGGGCGGACCTCCCGGGGTGGTGACACCAAGGGCCGCATCATCGACGCAGCCGAGGAAGTGGTGCTGCGTGACGGTGTCGCCCGCCTCACCCTGGAGGCCGCGGCGGCCGAAGCGGGGCTCAGCAAGGGTGGTGTCCTCTACCACTTCCCCACCCGGCATGCCCTGGTGGCCGCCATGGTGGAGAACATCATCGAGGAGTTCGACCGGGACATCGAGAGCAACATGACCGACGGGGACGGTCCCGGTCAGTACATCCGGGCCTACATCCGGGCCACCATGGAGCCCGGCACCACCCGGCCCGACCGCGAGGACCGGCTCGGTGCCGCTCTCATCGCCGCGGCGGCCGCCGAGCCCGAGCTGTTGGCCCCGCTCCAGGTGGCGGCGGACCGGTGGCAGGCCCGGCTGGAGGACGACGGACTGGACCCGGCGCTGTCCACGGTGTTGCGCCTGGCTTGTGACGGGCTCTGGCTGTGCGACCTGTTCGGACTGGCCCCACCCTCGGCCGCCCTGCGGACCGCGGTCGGGACCGAGCTGGGTCGATGGGCGGGGGGGTCATGAGCTCGTCCACCGCCAGGCGGTCCGACCGTTCCGCCCCCTCGGGCAGTTCCGCCCCGTCGGACAGTTCCGTACGGCTGATCCGCACCCTCACGGTGACGGTGTTCCTCCAGTGGATGGGCTCCACTGCCATCGTGCCCATGCTGCCGCCGTACATCCGCCACCTCGGGGGCTCCGACGCTCTGGCCGGGGTGGTGATGGCGGCGTTCTTTGCCGCCGGGGTCATCTCGCAGTACCCCATCGGGCGGTTGGCCGACCGGGTGGGACGGCGCCCGGTGCTGATCGCCGGCCTGGTCACCTACGCCGCAGCCAGCATGTCCTTCCTGTTGCCCATCACCGCCGATGTCGCCGTCCTCCTCCGGGCCCTCCAGGGGGTGGGCGCGGGAGCAGCCACGGTGGCGGCCCTGGCCATGATCGCCGGCTCGGTATCCCTGGAGCGGAGGGGACGGGCCTTCGCCTCGATCTACGGCGGCGAGCTGGCCGGGATGGCCGTGGGCCCCCTGATCGGCAGCATCGTGGGCATCCGGTACATGGGGGCCATGTTTCTGGCCTCGGGGCTGCTGGCCCTGGCCGCCTGCCTTCCCGCCCTGCGCATCAAGGAGGCCGGAGGACCGGTCCTCCGGCCGGTGGAGCCGGATCCGAGTCCGGCGAGCTCGAGGGAGGAATCGGACGCCGGCCGGTCGTCGGGACTGGCCCGGGTCCGGATCGGCCGGTCGATGGTGGGAGCACTGGTCTGTGCCGGGGCTCTGGGGCTGGCCAACGGGGTCTACGACATCTGCTGGACCCTGCTGCTTTTGGCCCGGGGGGCCTCGGGACTGGAGATCGGTATCTCGTGGACCTTGTTCGCCGTACCGTTCGTGTTGGTGGCCAGGCCCAGCGGATGGCTGGCCGACCACCTCGACCGCCGGGTCCTGGTCCTGGCCGGGCTGGGCGTATCGGCGGTGCTGTGCGCCAGCTACCCGTTCATCCACAACGTCCCGGTGCTGATCCTGCTCGGAGCCTCGGAGGCCCTGGGCTTCGCCGCGGCCATGCCCGCCGTCCAGTCCCTGCTCACCCAGGGGTCCTCACCATCCGAAGTTGGGCGCATCCAGGGCATGTTCGGCACCAGTCAGACCGCCTGCACCGCGGTGGCAGCGGCCTTTGCCGGAGCCGCCTTCGCCGTCACCGCGTGGCTCCCGTTCGTCACAGTGGCCTCCCTTGTGGGGGTGGCCCTGGTGGTGGTGACGTTCATCTGGCTGCCGGTACCGGGGCGGGTCCGGCATCCGACGGGAGACTCCGAGTCGACTCCGGAACCGGAGCCCGTACCGCTGGCCCCGACGGGGCCGGCCGCTCAGCTGTCCGGCGAAGCGGCCGGGGTCAGGGTCGAGGTGCAGTAGGCGCACCGGGAGGCCGCGGCCGGCACTTTGGTCAGGCACTCGGGACACTCGCGCATCGGTTCCTCCTTGGGCGTCAGGCCCAGGCGGTCGGACAGCCGGTTGACCGGCTTGACCACGACGAAGTAGATCACCGCGGCGATGAGCACGAACGAGAGCAGGGCGTTGAGGAAGTCGCCGTAGAAGAACACCGATCCGTGCACGGTGAAGTGGAGCGCGCCGAAGGCCGGCTTGCCGACGATAGCCGCCACCAGCGGGGTGATCAGGTCCTTGACCAAGGAGTTGACCACGGCGGTGAAGGCCACCCCGAGGACGAAGGCCACAGCCAGCTCGAGCAGGTTGCCCCGCAAGATGAACTCCTTGAATCCCTTCATGACCGTGGCATCCTTTCCGATATCGCTCCGGCTGCCGACCTTACCGGTGACGGGGTACCAGCGGGCGGAAGGTCCCGGCGGAAAATACTGGCGGGCGGTACTAGCGGGTGGACGGCACGCCGGCGTGCACGGCGGCGGTCCAGCGCCCGGTGGCGGGGACGGCACACAACAACGTGGCCGCCTGGAGCAGCCACCCCATGACCTCCCGGTTGTCGGCGTCTGCCGGAACCAGGGCCACCAGCCCCCGACGGGGGTGATCCTGGCTGACCCGCCAACCTTCGGGTAGCGGACAACCGAGCTCGCGCAGGCGGCGGGCCGCCCGGGGCCCGGTGGCATGCTGTAACCCGACGGTGGTCGGCTTGACCGAGCCGTTCGGGGAGCGCTTGCCCGGGAGCCAGGTCAGGGTGGGCACGTGGTGGGTCGATCCCCCCAAGAAGGCGAACGGGCCCGGTGGGGGCGGCTGGTTCTCCTCTTCGATCACCGGGTCGACGTTGATCCAGCCGGCTCCAGCCGCCACGATCTGATCCATGTGGGCCAGGAGGTCGGGGTCGTCGTGGGCTACGAATTCGAACTCCAGGGGCCGGCTCCGGGTCATGTCTGGAGCCCGAGCACGCCATCGGCCAAAGCTTCGAGTTCGGCCCGCCAGGACACCGGAGTGGTGATCGGTCGCACCACGAACTTGGAGAACCCCACGGCCAGGAAGCCCTCGATGGCCGCCCGCAACCCGTCGATGCCCACCGGGACCACCCGTTCGGGATCCACTCCTTTGCGGGTAGCGGCCAGCAGTTCGATCTGCCGGGCGGTGAGCGGTGCACTGGCGTAGCCGATGGACACCCCGAAGTGCTCATCGCTGATGGCCCGGCCGACCTCGGCGGCGGCCCGGTCGATGATCACACGGGCCGCGGCCACCTCCGACGGGGTGCACGACGACGGGAGCCAACCGTCGGCCAACCGACCACAACGCCGGAGGGCCGCCGGCACCATGCCGCCGGTCCAGACCTCGAGGGGTTGTTGGACGGGTAGCGGTTCGAGAGTCACGTCCTCGAACGAGACCGTCTCGCCCCGGTAGGAGACGGACTCCCCCGCCCACAAGCGACGGAGCAGCGGGAGCATCACGTCCATCATCCGACCCTTGTCGAGGCCCGCACCGACGGCGCCCGCCTCTGGTTGGCGGGCCAACCCGGGGACCAACGTGACCAGCAATCGACCGCCGGACAGCCGGTCCAGACCGGCCAGCTGCTTGGCCAGCCGCACCGGATTGCGGCCCGGACCCAGCATGGTGGTGCCCAGCTTGAGATGGGGGTTGTGGGCGGCGGCGAAGGACAGGCCCACCAGGGGGTCGAGGGCCGGGGCGGTCAGGATCTCGGGCAGCCAGATCGAATCGAAACCGAGTCCGTCGATGTCGTCGATGAGCTCGGCGAAGCCGGCGGCATCTCCCGCCGGGGCCGGACCCACTCCTACGCCGATGCGGACCTTCACCCGGCCTCCAGGGGGGCTCCGTCGAACCGGTCGATGGTGGCAAAGCTCTCCACCGGCTGCCTACGCAGCCGGGTGGGTTGGTGGACCGGACGGCCCAGGGCCAGCACACCGGCTACGGAGGCCGTGTCGGGGATGCCCAACACCTCTTTCACCGTGGCCTCCTCCCGCACCACCATGGTGGTGAGCACCCCGGCCAGCCCCTCGGCGCGGGCCGCCAACAGGATGCTCCAGGCGAACGGGTAGATGGAGGCTCCGCCCACCATGGTGTAGTGACCGCTGTCGCGGTCCACGGTGGCCAGCCTGGTGAGATCGGCCACCACCACCAGCATCACCGGAACCCGGTCGAAGTGCTCGGCGAACCCACCCGGCCCCTCGGCCGCAGACCGTTGGATGTCGGCGGCGCCGGCCACGGCCCGGCGCTCCGACTCACGATCGGTGACCACGGCCCAAGGGGTCAGCCCCGCACCCACCTGGGCCAGGTACTCGTACCAGCCGGGGAGATAGGCGTGGCGGAGGGCCCGGCGGACCTCGGGATCCTTGACCACGATGACCCGCCAGGCCTGCCGGTTGCCTCCATTGGGGGCGAACCGGGCGGTGTCGAGCAGTCGGTAGACGGTGTGGTCGGGAATTTCGGTGGGTTCGAACTCCCGCACGGCACCGGTGGTTCGGAGAGCATCGGTCAGTTCCACCTCCCTGACGGTAGTGGCGGCGCCGGTCGGCCGTCGCACCGGCCCAGAGCCGTCAGCGGAGCGGGACAGGGCAGGTCAGAGTTCGGCCAGGATGGCGTCGGCGGCGCTCACGCTCAGGCCCGGGCCCGGCTCCACGTTGAGGGTGGTCACCACACCGTCGTCGATGACCATGGCGTAACGCTGCGAGCGCTGGCCCAACCCGAAGCTGCTCCCGTCCATCTCCAGCCCCACGGCCCGGGTGAAGTCCCCGTTTCCGTCGGCCAGCATCACCACCAGGTCGCCGACGTTCTGGTCCTTGGCCCACGCGTCCATCACGAACGGGTCGTTGACCGAGATGCACGCCACCTTGTCCACCCCTTTGGCCTCGAGATCATCGTGGCGGATGACGTAGCTGGGCAGGTGGAAGTCCGAACAGGTCGGGGTGAAGGCGCCGGGCACGGCGAACAGCACCACCTTGCCCGATCCGAGGACTTCACCGGTCTGGACGGGCGTGGGCCCGCCGGGACCGAACGTCATCACCTTGATGTCGGGAATCTTGTCGCCGACGGCAATGGTCATCATCTGTCTCCTTGTCCTCGAGGTTCAGACCCCGGCACAGAAACGGCCGGATGCTCCGGGGCTTGGCAAGGGGCAGCTTAGGGGCGGCGAGAGGACGCAGTCACCGTCAGCGGTCTCCGATCCCGTCGGGGCCGACTCCCCGCTGGATCCGGGCCGTCTCCTCGCACACCGTCAAGAATCGTTCGTACCGGTGGCGGATGTCGGCGAGGTCGTTCGACTCCGCCACGTCGGCCTCGGCGCCCCGCAGGATCATCTCCGCCTGTCGGATCAGCACTTCCCGCTGCCCATCGGTGGTGCTGTTCTCGGCCACATGCGAGAGGGCGTCGATCATCCGGATGATCACGGCCGGCATGCCCCGGGCGGCCTGGCGGACCTTGTCGAAGGCCCGGTTGACCATCCGGCCGTAGCTGGGATCGGACTCGATGAGCCGGACCTTGCCGCTGCGGCCGCGGTAGACGCCCTCGTCGAGCAGCCGGGACGAGATCTCCGACAGGCCGGCCGACAGCCAGTCGATACAGGTGAGGGCGGTGAAGGTGTCGTTGACCGCGGGTGAGAGGGCCCGGATGGCGATCTCCACCAGCTGGTCGATGGCGAAGACCGGGTCCTGGGTCAGTGTGCGGTAGGGGCCGGTCACATGAGCCTTGTCCAGGGCCGCGGCCACCTGGCCCGCCGCCCCGCCCGGCCACACCATGGCCAGCGGACGGTGGGCCACGATGAAGTGTCCGGGTCGGTGGTCCAGGCGGATCACCGCATCGAGGTCCTCGGCGATATCGACCAGGTGGGAGTAGCTCACGAACTGGAGGTAGCCACTCTGGCGGGCCGTCACCGGCTGGCCCCGCTCCTGCAGGGTGCGGCTCAGCCCGGCGATGTCCGCTGACGACCGGCCGCCGGTCTGCCCGGCCACGTAATGATCGGGGAACTCGGCGTCGATGGCCCGGCCCAGGTCGCGGGCGATGCTGGCGATGACCTCGGGAAGCTGGATCGATTTGGCGATGTGATGGATGAAGTAGACCAGCACCGCCACGTCCACCAACAAGAGGGCCTCGGCCACGGTGATGGAGAGGTGGGGGACGAAGTCGCCCTGGGGCAGGCCGGTGATCGATCCCAGCACCAGCACCGAGTAGACGAACGTTCCCACGAACACGCCCAGGGTCATCTGGTTGCCCGGATCGCGGATGAAGTTCCGGAGCATCCGCGGGCCGAACTGTTGCGAGGCCAGGGTCAGGGCCAGGATGGTGATCGAGAACACCACCCCGATGGTGGTGATGATGGCGGCGGCGATGCCGATCAGTACCTGGCGGCCGGCGTCGGCGCTTCCGGTCCGCACCCACGAGGGCAGGCTCAGGTGACGGTGGAAGGCCGCCAGGTCCAGTTCGAAGGTCAGGACGAACAGGACGGCGGCGACCACGATGCACAAGCTGGGCACCACCCAGAACGTGGTGCGGAAGGCCTCCCAGCGCCAGTTGGGGAGGCGGAGGCGGGCGGGGCCGACCGCGACGGAGTCGGACTGTGCCGGGTCGCTCTGTACTGGTCCGGTCATGGCGCTCCTCCGCACGGACGTCCACGAGGATGGTCCGATGCCGACCAGGCTTCCCGGCGCTCCGCTTGAAGGTTACTCCGTGGCCGGCGCCCCACAGGCGGAGGGTGCCACCGGGAAGGTCTCCATGGTCTCGGCCAGCCACGAGGGCAGCCTGACCCCCCGCCCCCGGGAGTCGACGGCCCCGTGGACGGTCACCGCCGTCGACCGGGTCTCGCCGGCCACCTGAATGAGGTAACCGGCCTGAAAGGTGGTCCGGGTCAGTTCGCCGGCGTCGACATAGATGTCCACTTCCTCGTCGAAGTAGAGCGGCTTGCGGTAGGCGATGAACAGCTCCAGCACCGCGAAGTCGATGCCGGCCTCCCGGACCTGGTTGTAGTGATGGCCGGCGTGCTTCAACATGGCGGCGCGGGCCTCTTCGAGGTACGGGACGTAGGCGCCGTGGTGGATGACCCCCATGGCATCGGTCTCGGCGAAACGCGGCCGGATGTGGTGCACGAACCGGTAGTCGGAGGGGTCCGTCGAAGGGGTGAGAGCGAGGCGCACCCCCGTAAGTTACTGCCCGGTAGCCGACCCGTCGGGTTGGTTCCACTCGATCCAGCCGGTGCCCGAGCGACCGTCATGGGCCGAGAACCGGGCCAGGGCCCGGGGGAAGCGGCTGATCCGGCCGTCGGGCGCGGTAAGCAGCACCGGGCCGAAGGCCATCGGTTCGATCTCGAGATCCAATCCACCCGGCTCGACCACCGCCCGGGCGTGCCGGGGGAACCCCTCGGGGCCCAGCTCCTCGGTGACCGTCAACGACTCCACCGTGTGCACCTGCCCGTCGGGGGGCTGCAGGTAGCCGAGCGGAACCCGCATGCCGGGCATCCGGATGTCGGCGGTGTGCACTCGGGTGCCGTCGTCCAACCGGAGAGCGGCCCAGCACCAGCCGAAGGCCCACCAGTCGCGTACGCCCCACGAGTGGTCCCGCTGCCCGTGCCCGTGCACAGGGATGCGGCGGTCGCCCACGGTGATCTCCCCGCCGACCAGGCAAGGAACTTCGTAGCGGGTGGTGACCTCGTAGTGGTAGGGAACGCCGTCGGTGGTCCAGGTCAGGTCGAGGTCGATGGTGGTGGGTTGGCCGGGCTCCCCGCGGTAGACACCGGCCGGATCGGCGTGCACCGAGGCGGGGGCTGTCCCCCGCACGGTCATGGCGGTCAGCGGTTCGGCCACCTCGGCCCGCACATCGAAACCGGGGGCGATGATGGACGCCACATCCCCCGGGGTCACGGGGAGGTCGTAGGCCACCGAGGCCACCAGCGGCCGGCCCTCGGACACGATCATGGTCGTCCACCAGGTCACCCCGAGGTTCGGATACAGGCCGATCCGCACATAACCGGCCACCGCATCGTCCCCGGTGCCGTCAGACACGAAGTCGAGGTAGTACGACTCCCCCCACAAGGGCTCCGGGCCCACCGGATGGCGGTACTCGTCGCCCGGCTCCACCCGGTGACCCGGGTCGTCAGGCACTGATCATCCCGGGCGGAACGGCTACCTCGGGCAGCGTGGCTCTCTTCGACGGCATGACGGCCCCTCCCTCTTCGGCACCATCGGTACCGTACCGACATTCCCGGGTAGTAGTCGACATGCCGCCGCCGGCCCCGGTGGCCCCGAGGTGCACGCAACGACGTGCCGCGGTGACCCATGGCCCGATGAGTATGGTGAACCGGGTCGCCGCCCGGGTGACCGGTGGACGTGGAGGTGCTGGGTGAAGGCTGATGCACGGAGTGCGATGACAGGACGACGCCCCCGTGGCGCCGGCTGGGTGGCGGCGGCGCTCCTCGGCGGGGGCCTTGTGGCTGCGGCGTGCGGTTCGAGCTCGTCGAGCCCCACCACCACCACCGCTGCCGCCGCCACGTCCACGACGGGCCGGGCCTCCTCACCGGCGTCGGGAGCGGCGGCTCTCAACCACGTCGTGAGCGGCATCAGCAAAGGTGCCGGCTCCACCTTCAGCGGCACCTACACCACCTCAGACACCAAGACCGGGCAGACCCAGGCCGTGACCTTCGCCCAGGCACCGCCCAAATCGGCGGTGATCACGTCGAACGGCTCCTTCTACATCGACGGGCAGACGGTGACCGAGTGCACCGGGTCCGGGGCCGCGGCCAAGTGCGAATCGCTGTCGACGAGCCTGGGCGCCTCGCTCAGTGGGATCGTCGACCTGTACGCGCCCCGGGTCCTGTCCGCCACCATCAAGGGCCTGGAGTCCGAGGCACTGGCCCACGCCGCCGGCATCAGTGTGGCCACGAGCTCGGCGACCTACGGAGGTCTGCCGTCGACCTGCGCCACGCTGAAGAACGCCACCCAGGCCACCTCGGTGACCTACTGCGTGGCCAACACCAGTGGGATCCTCACCTACTCGAGCGCCAACGGGAGCACGGTCACCCTTACCTCGTTCACCGCCAACCCTCCCGCCTCGACCTTCTCCCCCCCGGCCGGCTCAACCGTGGAGACACTCCCAGCCGGGGCCTGAGCCTGCTGAGGTCCCCGGCGGCCCCGTGGCGGGGACGGGCCATGGACCAGCCAGTATTGTACGATTGCCCGTTTGTGACGGCTCCTCGGCAGGTCGCTGCTCAGGCAGAAAGACCCGGGTGGTGGCCGCTACGGGGGTTGCGAGGTCGGACGAGGGGCTCGGACCGGTAGCAGTGTGTCAAAAGGGGGGGCATGACGACGACTGACCAGGCGATCACCGGAGTCGGTGCCGCCCTATCGACGGCCACCGTGGGCGCAGGAGCGGTGAAGGACCCGGGCACATCCGATGCCGGCTCACCCCCCACCCACACCTGGCGGGGCGTGGTGGTGGCAGCCGTGGGCTACCTCCTGGTCTCGATGGTGGTGTGGTGGAACGTCTGGACCAGCCATCCCACCTCCACCACCACCTGCGGGTGCGGGGACACCTCGTTGTTCACCTGGTTCCTCGACTGGCCGGCCTACGCCGCCGCCCACGG
>Ga0182030_10019109_pt1 | contig 13078 bp, 12 predicted proteins | sample 812S3MmetaG_FD_121299 | JGI IMG/M metagenome (GOLD analysis project Ga0182030, IMG submission 121299) | Permafrost microbial communities from Stordalen Mire, Sweden - 812S3M metaG (Illumina Assembly) | ecosystem: Environmental > Terrestrial > Soil > Wetlands > Permafrost | place: Sweden... | reverse complement strand
TTGGCCTCCGGAAAGCTCGTTGGGCTTGTGATTCATGCGCGATTCCATGCCCACCGAAGCCAGAACTTTCTTGGCGCGCTCAATGCGTTCTTCAGCAGGAAGGCCTGCGTAAATCAGCGGCAACTCGACGTTGTGCAGCGAACTGGCGCGCGCCAGCAAATTGAACGTCTGGAACACGAAGCCGATTTCCTTGTTGCGGATGCGGGCCAATTCGTCGTCATCCAACTCGCTGACCAGTTGCCCGTTCAGCCAATAGTTGCCTTTGCTGGGCGTGTCCAGGCAGCCAATCAAGTTCATCAGCGTGGATTTGCCGGAACCTGAAGGGCCCATGATGGCGACATATTCGCCACGCTGGATGCGGATATTCAGCCCGCGCAGCGCCTGCACCTGCTGTTCCGATCCCATGTCGTAGGTCTTCCACAGGTCTTCGGTGCAGATGATGCAGCTATCGGGCACTGCCGATTTCCTGGGCTCCGCCAGACTCGCTAAGTTCGTTGCCATCTTCTTCTCATCCTCGGGCGTTCGCTGGTCGGGGTTAGTCATTAACGAAGCGCGTTCTGACGGCTCTTGCTCTTCACTTCTCGCTCTACGCTTTTCGCCAGGGAGGTTACCCCCGCAGTTCTGGCAAAGAGCAAACAGCGAATGGCGATCCTACGATTCCTGTTCCTTCGGCTTGACCGAGTTGTCCACTTTCACGCTGGCGCCATTGCGCAGGGTCCGCAGCACTTTGTAGCTTCCGGTCACGATCTCGTCACCTTCCTTGAGTCCGTCGGTGACCTCAATATCGGTGGTGGCGCTTATGCCCGTCGTTACTGGTACGAAAACCGCTTCTTTCTTGTTCCGCAGCACAAAAACCCCCTGCAATTCCTCCTTGGGATTTCCCGCTGGAACCGCAGCCTGCACGGAGCCTTTCTTGTCCTTGTCAGGACTCAGATCGTCCCGCTCGCGAATGGTCAATGCCTGAATCGGAATAGCCAGCACGGCGCTTCGACTGGCGGTGGTAATGCGCGCGGTCGCGGACAGTCCTGGATGCACGTTCGGCGGCGGGTCCTTCAGCGCTATCACCACTTTGAAATCTTTGGCTTCCTGCCCGCTGGAGACAGCTTGTGCGGTGGAAACGCCGGTGGAGCGCAATACCGCATTCCCACCGATCTCGCTCACCGTGCCTTTGAACTTCTGCTTGGGAATGGCATCGATTGAGACTTCCGCCTGCTGACCAAGCTGCACGTTGACGATGTCGCTCTCGTCCACCTTCACCTCCGCGGTGATCAACGAAGTGTCCGCAACCGTCATCAGGGTGCTACCCGGCGAGTTCTGGATACCGGGGACCACGGTCTCGCCCTCGCGCACCGGAAGGTTCGTAATGACGCCGTCGAAAGGCGCACGGTACTCAGTCTTACTCAACGTGTCGCTCACCCGGCGCAAAGTAGCCACATTCTGCCCGATGTGTCCCTGTGCTGAATCCAGGTTGGCCTTCGCCTGGGCCAATTTTGCTTTAGCCGACCCAATCTGAGCGGTTGCAGTATCGTAGGCGGCTTTCTTGGTATCGTAATCCGACTTGGCGATGAGCTGAGAGTCGTAAAGAGCTTTGTTGCGGTTGTAGTCGAGTGTCGCCCGTTCGTACTCCGCGTGGGCCTGGTTCAGGTCGGCCTCTGCAGTGTTCACCGCGGCCTTCGCAGCGTTGGCGTCCATACGCGATGCATTCACCATCGCATTGTTGGCGGCAACGTCGGCGGCGTACTGAATGTTGTCCAGTGACGCCAATAGTTGACCCGCCTTCACCCGGTCGCCTTCTTTGACATAAAGATGAGTAATCTTGGCCTGAAGAATGGCGCCGATGTTCACATACACCTTGGGTTTGATCTCACCGGAGGCGGTCACCACCGAGGTCAAGTCCTCGCGGACGACCTTTCCCGTCTGTACGGCTACTACGCCCTTGCGGCTCTGCTGCACGGTAAAGCCTACGATGGCCAGCAAAACCACCACGCCCCCAGCGATCAGTGCTATTTTTTTCCAGCCCTTCATTGGACCTCGAACAGAAATTCAACTCCGTGCTGCGATTCAACCTAATCAGGTGTACGCAGTGAGACGGTGGAAGGTTCCCGACGGCGACTTTCGCTGGCCTCAAAATCGGCAACTTGACGAGCTTCCGCCGCGCCGCAACTCGGACAAAAGCAGGGCGGCTCTCCTGTGTATTTTTTCGATACGCCTGATTATACCCGGTATCTTTGGACGAGAATTGGCGAGAATTGTGACAGTGAGGAACTTGGGGCGTCAACACCGCGTTCCGAGAATGAGGGAGAAAACTAACGGCTGTGTATATTTCTGAAGAACTTGCGACGCAAAACCGGGTTTTGAAGAGAGGGCGGCATTCGGTCCCGGAAGGGTGCATTTCACACCAGGAACCTTGCTTTCAGGTTGGCCACAACTTACAATTTTAAAAGCGGAAGTGTTGGTCGAGGAGTAGTTTGATAACAAGAATGAAGTTGCGTTTGTGGTGTTGTTCGTTGTTGTTTGTCTTGGCTGTCTCTGCTGTTTGTGCCGTGGCACAGGATGCGCCTGCGCCTGCGGATAACAAACCCAGCCAAGCTGCGCCCCCGGCTGCGAGCAGCGCCAGCGGTGCGCCCCAGGGCCAAGCTCCCGGCAATTCCACGGATCCTCTAAAGCGTCCCCTGACCGAGCAGCAAAAGAAGGCCAGCTCGAAGGCTTTGAAGCAGGAGCTAAGTAGCACCTACAAGAAGTGGCTCAATGAGGACGTGATCTACATCATCACTCCGGAGGAGAAGTCGGCGTTCAAGCAGCTTTCCAACGACGAAGAGCGCGATCAGTTTATTGAGCAGTTCTGGCTGCGCCGCGACCCGACCCCCGATACACCGGAGAACGAGTACAAGGAAGAGCACTATCGCCGTATTGCTTACGCCAACGAGCACTTTGCCGCCGGCAAACCCGGGTGGAAGACCGACCGCGGCCGCATTTACATCGTGTGGGGCCCGCCGGACCAGATCGTGGCCCACGACGCCGGCGGCACGTACGACCGGCCGCAGGAAGAGGGTGGCGGCACTACCAGCACATATCCTTTTGAGGACTGGCGCTATCGCTACCTCGAGGGAGTCGGCCAGGAAGTCAACCTGGAATTCGTCGATCCCTGCATGTGCGGCGACTTCCACCTGGCTACCAGTCCCAACGAAAAAGATGCCCTGCTGAACACCCCGGGTGGCGCTACGCAATACGAACAAATGGGCCTGAGCAGCAAGACAGACCGCATGGATCCTTTCGCGGCGAACCCTGGCACGATGCAGGCCATGCAGAACAGCAAAGAGTTCGACAAGATGGCGATGTTGGCCAAGGTTCAAGCGCCTCCGGCGGTGAAGTTCAAGGATCTGGAAGAGGTCGTCAGCCATAAGATCAACGTCAGCTTGATGCCATTCGAAGTCCGCACCGATTACGTGAAGATCACGGGCGACACCGTGCTGGTTCCGGTGACGCTCCAGGTGAAGAACAAGGACATCACCTTCGTTTCCAAGGACGGCATTCAACGCGGGACGGTCAACATCTTCGGTCGCGTGACGGGAATCACCGGGCGCGTCGCACAGACGTTTGAGGACACAGTGCAGGTGGATGTCCCGCAAGAGTTGCTGGAAAAGACGATGGACCATTCCTCACTCTATTGGAAGGCGGTTCCGTTGCGCCCCGGCCGTTATCGCATTGACATCGTGGTGAAGGACGTCAACGGCGATCGCATGGGCACGTGGACCCGCGGCATCCTTGTCCCAGAATATAGCGACGACAAGCTGTCAGCGTCATCCCTGATTCTGGCGGATGAAATGCAAAAGGTCCCGACGAAGAGCGTGGGCGCCGGTGCTTTCGTGATTGGCGAGACCAAGTTGACGTATCCGCATCTGGACGGAGCCGACGGCAAACCGGAGAGTTTCAAACACGATCAGCGCATGAGCCTGTGGATGCAGGTTTATAATCTCCAGCAGGACGAAAAAACCAAGAAGCCGTCGGCCAAAATCGACTATGAGATTGTGAACCTGGCGAACAACCAGGCGGTACTTCACTCCTCCGAGTCCACCGACAGCATGAGCAACGTGGGAGAGCAGATCACGCTGGAGAAAAGCGTTGCCTTGAATAGCTTTCAACCGGGCGTTTACAAGCTGACGGTAAAAGTTGACGATAACGTCTCAAAGCAGCAGATCGCGCCCACGGTGCGATTTGCTGTCGAATAACGTAGTAAGCGCGGAACTGCGGACGGCGGTTTCAGTCTGCAGCATGTTTGATCCCGAAACCTCTGACAGGAGGCGTACACAATGACCCGTATCATGGCATATTGTGTGGTAGTGGCCTCGCTGTGCGTCGCGGCGTCGGCGGGGGGCAACACGGGCTCAATTTCGGGATACGTCAGAAACTCATCCGGAGTACCCCAGATGGGGGCCACGGTCGAAGTGGTCGGCTCGGCGGGACAACCCCAGGTGGCCTACACCGATGCGAAGGGGTTCTTCAGCTTGTCCGGACTGGCTGCCGGCAAGTACGACATCGACGTTTCCGCTCCTTCCTTCCTCAGCACCTTGCGTCAGGATGTTGCGATTGCGTCCGGCTCCAGCAAGGTCATCAACGTTACCCTGAAAACTTTGCTGGAAGCGGTCAGTATGCTGCCGTCGCTCAAAAAGGGCGACACGGACGACGACAGCTGGAAGTGGACATTACGTTCCACCGCGAACCGTCCTGTTCTGCGCTTTGACGGAGACACCGCCATCATCGTCGAGACCGAGCGGGAGGGCCAGCCCTTGAAAGGGACGCTGGCGCTTATGGCGGGCGCGGCCGGCGAAGGCTACGGCAGTGCGGCCGACCTGGGAACTGCCTTCAACATCGAGCAGTCGCTGTTCCACACCGGAACGCTGGGACTCGCCGGAGACGTGGGATACGGAAGCGGCGTGCCCGACGGCGTGGTTCGCGCCTCCTACGGACGCAAGACCGATAACGGAGACCAATCTCTGGCTTTGCTGGTGCGGCGGTTCTCTGCCCCGGACACCGTCCCCCATAACGGAGCGCTCGCAGCGATCGCAATGTCCTACCTGGACAGCTACTCGGTCAGCAACCTGATGGATGTGCAGGTGGGCGCTGAGGGGCAGGCCATCGAGTTCCTGGGACGCGAGGTCAACGCCTTCCGGCCCTCGGCGACCATGGATATCCACCTGGGCGAAAACGCCATCCTGGAGTATCGCTACGCTACTTCCGAGCCCAATACCCGGGCCAGCAAGGGTTTCGATTCAGCCCCTGCCGACCTCAGCGAGACGGGTCCCCGGATGACCATGGTGAACGGGCAGCCGCTGCTGGAGAATGCTCATCATCACGAGGTCTCGCTCTCGGAGCGCATGGGCGCCAACAAGCTTCAGCTTGCCTACTACAGCGACCGCGTCAAAGACCCGGCGTTGCTCGGCGTCGGCGATATCGATGTCCCTACCGGCGACATTCTGCCCGACCCGTACTCCGGAACTTTCAGCTACAACGGTGGCGAGTTGCAGGCTCAGGGCGTTCGCTTCGTCTTCCAACGCAGGTTGTCCAACAGCGTCACGGCGACGCTGGATTATGATTACGGCGGGGTGTTGGAGTTGCAGCAACCCGGCGTCAACTGGACTGCGGTGTCGAGTAATCTTGAGCACGGCTGGCGTCACTCGGCCGCTCTCAAGCTGAATGGTACCCTGCCCCGCAGCAAAACGAAATGGATTGCCTCCTACCGCTGGACCAGCGGGCAGACGCTGGTTCCGGTCGACATTTTCAACGCATCGGCGGGACAGACCGATCCCTTCTTCAATCTTTTCATCCGCCAGCCGCTGCCCCACTTCCACCTGATGCCGGGAAATATGGAAGCCCTGATCGATGTGCGCAACCTGCTGGCGCAGGGCTATGTGCCCGTGGTCGGACCTGACGGCAACACCGTGTACCTGGTGCAGTCGGCACGCAGCGTCCGCGGCGGACTGGCGTTTACCTTTTAGCGGCTCGGGATTCCAGGCTAGACCCGCCGAAACTCGGCGGGTATTTTCTTGCAACGTCGACTCGCCTTACGGCTTGCTCAAGTCCGCGGGGAAGGACTTGAACTCGACCTGCCGTTGCATGGCTTTCTCGGCGCCCTGGGCATCGGTAGCGTGCTGAATCAAGGTGCCCTTGATCACTCTGTAGCCTTCTTCCGGCGGTTTCTTGCCCGAGGTAGTGATAATCGCCCCACTGAAGTCGTACCACATGCCGTGGATAATTCTTGTCGTGAAGCTGACGTGGTTGCCTTGCAGGGACGTCTTTTCGAAGAACTGGTCGACGACCTGCCCCTTATCACTGTCGGAATCTCCGAAACGCGAGATATAGCCGGAGAGCTTGCCATCGTCGACCGTAAGCTGCACAAACTCGCCTTCGCGCAAAAACGAATACATGCCGGAAATATCGCTCGCGGCGTCTGCTGACTTGGCAGATTGCTGAACGGCTGCGGACGCAGTTGGCGGCCGGCTGATAGGCAGGCTAAGCAGGCAAACCGCAAGAGTTATCAAGAAATGGCTTCTCATGCTTTTTCCATAGTACTGCACGCGGCACATCGGCAACCCGCCCTGGCCATGTACAATGTGCTGTTTTCTTAGTGAGGCAGTTATGTCCGTTATTCGATTCCTCATGTTGTTGTCTCTGGTGATCTGGATTGGCGGCGTGATTTTCTTCGCCTTCGTGCTCGCGCCCACGGTCTTCAATCCGGCTATCCTGCCGACCCGCGAGTTGGCCGGCAATGTCGTCAACCGCAGCCTCAGCATCCTGCACGGGATGGCAATTTGCTGCGGCGTGGTGTTCGCCATTACGTCGATGATCGATTCGCGCGTGGTGAACGGCGTCGCCGAACCGTTCGCGGCGCGTAACCTTCTGATCTATCTGATGATCATCCTCACCCTGGTCAGCATGTTCGGCGTCGGCGCCAAGATGCAGGTGCTGCGGAGGCAGATGGTGATGATCGACAATGTTCCGCATGACGATCCGCGCCGTGTCGAGTTCAACCGGCTGCACCGATGGTCCACGCGCCTCGAAAGCAGTGTTCTGGTGCTGGGGCTGGCATTGCTGTTTCTCACCGCAAGGCGACTATCATAGAGCTGTTTCAAGTTTCACGTTTCGAATTTCGAGTTACAGCCTTCGTGCCAGTGCGGAGGCGTCCACTTTGTCACGATCAGTTTTGTTCTTATTGCTAAGAGCTAAGAGCGAACAGCTAAGAGCCTCGCGAAAAGCGAATGGCGAAAGGCGAAAAACGCACTCATGAAAACCGGCATCATAGGACTCCCCCAGGTAGGCAAGACTTCCCTGTTCGTCATGTTGACCAAGCAGCAGGTAACGCAGCGCTCGGGGAATCCCCGCGAGGCGCACCTTGGCGTCACCAAGGTTCCCGACGACCGCCTCGACCGCCTGGCTGCCCTCTATAACCCCAAGAAGCTGGTCCACGCCAGCGTGGAGTATGCCGACGTGGCCGCGCTCAGCAAGGAAGCGCTGAACGAGACAGCATTTGCCGCGAACCTGCGCAATGTGGATGCGCTGGCCCACGTGGTGCGCGTCTTCGAGGACGACTCGATTCCGCACGTCGGTCCCGTCGACCCCCTCCGCGACATCAAGAACATCGACTTCGACCTGATCGTCAATGACCTTGGTCAGGTAGAGAAGCGGCTGGAGCGTGTGCAGAAGGATCTGAAGAAGTTGAAGTCGCTGGAGAGCGAACGCGAGCATGATTTGCTGTTGCGCGCCAAGGCCCACCTCGAGACCGAGCGCCCGCTGCGCGAGATGGAGATGACGCCGGAAGACAAGAAGCGTGTCCGCGGCTTCATGTTCCTAAGCGAGAAACCGATCCTCTACGTCCTCAACATTGGCGAGAGCCCGACGCTTGGCAAGGACCTGGAAGAGGCAGTAGCGAAGTATGGCATTGGCGAGGTCGCGTCGCGGCCAAACACCGGGGCGCTCGCGGTCTGCGCCAAAGTTGAGGCTGAGCTCGCTGAGATGAGCGACGAGGATGCTGCCGAATTTCTCTCCAGCTATGAACTGACGGAAAGCGGGCTCGTGCGGCTCATCCGCAAGAGCTACGAGCTGCTGGGCCTGATTTCATTCTTCACCGTCGGCGAAGACGAGTGCCGGGCCTGGACCGTCGAGCGCGGCTCCAAGGCGGTGAATGCCGCGGGTGCCATTCACACCGATCTGGAGCATCATTTCATCCGCGCGGAGACCATCCACTGGGACCAGTTGCTGGAAGCCGGCTCCGAAGCCGAAGCCCGCGCCCGCGGCACCTTGCGGCTGGAAGGTAAGGAGTACATCGTGAAGGACGGCGACGTGATGCACATCCGGCACAGCGGGTAGGAATGCGGCAGCCAGTTGCCAGCTCCCAGTTCCCACCCGCCTGTGTCAGAGCTGAAGGTCTGATTGAGGACCGACTTGGGTGTCGGCAGCGGCGTTGACTCCTTATTATGAGTCAAGTAAGCTCATGTCATGGCTAAAAGGCTGCAGGTCATCCTGCAAGATCCGGAGTATCGGGAGATCCAGCGGGTGGCGCGCTCGCGCCATATGAGCCTTGCGGAATGGGTACGCCAGGCGCTGGAAGCCGCACGCCGCGAGGAGCCGGCCGGCAGTCTTACCCGCAAGCTGGAGGCGATCCGTACGGCGGCCCAACACGAATACCCGGCAGGGGAGATGGATGCGATGCTGGCAGAGATCGAAGCCGGCTACCTTAACGGCCCGCGCGCGTGATTCTCATCGATTCCAACGTCCCGATGTATCTGGTGGGCTCGCCACACCCCCACAAGAACGACGGACAGCGGCTGCTGGAGAAACTGATACGCGGCCGAGAGCGCCTTGTGACTGACGCCGAGGTCTTGCAGGAGATCCTGCACCGCTATGTGGCCATCGATCGGCGCGACGCCATCCAGCCCGCCTTCGATGCCCTCCTTGGTGTCGTCGATGAAGTTCTGCCCGTCACTCGCGCGGCAGTGGAACGGGCCAAGGAGATTGTTCTAGGGTATCGGCGGCTCTCCGCTCGGGATGCCGTGCATGTCTCCGTAATGGAACAGCATCACATCGCACAAATCCTCAGCTTTGATGCAGGTTTCGATTCGTTCCCAGGCATCTGCCGGATCTACTGATCCAACCAATGGCTGCCGGGGCTAAGGTTCGCGCACGGGCAGAAGCCCGTAGGGATGGCAGGGTTCCCGTCGGTGCCCAATTCAATCAGCCCAAACACTCGCCCTACGGAATCACCACAAACCGTCGTCCGTGCTGATCGCGTTGCCAGGCTGCTTCAATGTCCGCGAGCGGAATTTGCTCCGTCTCGATCTGAAGCTCCCCGCTGACCGCGTGTGCCATGACTTTTTGCAAGGCGTCAGCCAGCGCCTCACGCGGCGGCATTCCGGCAGTCCCCATGATCGTCAGCGGCGTGCTGCGCAGCACAGCGGCGGGAAGTGAGATCGTGGGTCCAGCGCTCTCCCCAACCTGGACATACCGCGTCTCGGATCCAATAGCAGCAAATTCTTTACGTGTGATCGCAGCTAGAAATGCCTCTGCCGGTTGCCCCCACAAGTAATCGATGACGACTTGAAAACCTGACGAACCGGCCTCGCGAGCGAACGCCTCGCTTAGCTCGCTGTCGGATGAGTCGAGCCGAATGGTCGCGTCAGCGCCGTGCTTGTGCAATGTGCTCAACGCTTCGTGATTGCGGCCCGCGGAAACTACGCGAGCCGCGCCGAGAAGCTTGGCGATCTTTGTTGCCAGCTTACCCGCTACTCCTGTCGCACCAAGGATCAGGACATTTTCGCCTGGCGCTAGTTTTGCGCGGGCAGCAAGCGTCAGCCAGGCAGAAACGCCAGGATTCATGATGGCCGCTGCGGTTTCGTCGCTCAAGGCATCCGGTAGTGCAAAGGCAAAAACGCGCCGTACCACGGTGCGCTCCGCCATCGCACCATAAGGCGGGCGGGGTCCGCCGAAAAACACACGGCTTCCATCGTCCCGATGCCCTACTCCGTCGATGCCGCAGACCGTGGGCAGCGCGTGCGTACTGGCGTAATGCGAGCCACTGGCCAACTGCTTGTCGACTGGCTTCAACGCGGCAGCATGAACATGTACGATCACCTCGCCGTCGCCCGCAACCGGCTCCGCGAACGGCCCATATCGCGGCGGCTTTCCCAGCGTGTGCAGAACGGCAGCATTCATGGTGGCATTGATTTTACAGGCAGGAGGCGGTCGCACAAAGGGTCGGAACAGCAAACCCTGCGCTCTGCTATTCTGCTCGCTTAATGTCCCCTATCCTCACCAGCATCTTGCTTGGCCTGACGGCGGCAGCAGCGAACGTCTTCGGCGGCGCCGTGATCGTGCAGAAGCACTGGGAGCGCAGTTACCTGCGCTACTTCGTGGCGCTTGGCGCGGGATTCATGCTGGCCACTGCGCTGGTCGAGATGGTTCCTGAGAGCCTTGCGCTGGCCGGCCGCAACGGCGCGTTGTTAGTGCTTGCCGGATATCTGCTGGTCCACTTCTTCGAGCACACCATCACGCCGCACTTTCACTATGGCGAGGAGACCCATTCCGATGAGTATGTGCACTCGCACCGGCGCGTGTCGGTACTGTTCGGGCTGATCATCCACACCTTCTTCGACGGCATCGCCATTACTGCCGGCTTTCTGGTCTCGCCGTTTCTAGGCTGGATCATTTTTCTCGCCATCTTCCTGCACAAGATTCCGGAAGGCTTCACCGTGACCTCGGTGATGCTGGCGAGCGGGTTGAGCAAAGGGCGGTCGTGGTTTGCCTCAGTGCTGTTGGGACTGTCAACGCTGGCGGGCGTGTTCACCATGGCAATCGGCAAGCACGCGGTGAGCTACGGATTGCCGATCGCGGCCGGGGTCACGATTTATGTTGCCGCATCGGACCTGATTCCGGAGGTCAATCGCGAGCCCGGCGTCAAGATGGCGCTGGTCGTGTTTATTGGTGTCGCAGCAATGTTCCTCCTCGATCGACTGGTGCACCTGCTGCACTAGATGCCTTATAAACTGGTTTATCAGATAAGCTTATTTTGTAATCATTCGAGGTCATCATCATGTTTACTGGATTAGTGGAAGAAGTCGGGACCATCGCCAGCATCGCGGAGAGCGGCGGCAATCATCGCATCACCATCAACGCGCCCACCACGGCGAAGGAGTTGAAAGAGGGCAACAGCGTGGCCGTCAGCGGAGTCTGCCTGACTGCGCTCGACATCAAGCCGGAATCGTTTTGCGCTGACCTCGCCGCCGAAACCTGGGCGCGGACATCCCTTTCCCGCATTACCCAGGGCGCGCAGGTAAACCTGGAACTGCCGCTCAAGGCCGACGGACGCATGGGCGGCCACATGGTGCAGGGGCACGTGGACGGCACGGCGCGCTTTGTGGCGCTCGAGCCGATTGCCAATGCTGACGACTTTTGGCTGCTGCTCGACATTCCCGAGGACCTGGAGAAATACGTCGTTTTCAAGGGATCGATCGCGGTGGAAGGTATCAGCCTGACGGTGGCGAAGCTGGAGGGCCTGCGGCTCACCATTGCCATCATTCCGCACACCATCAAGATGACGAACCTGGGATCGTTGAAGGCCGGCGACCCGGTGAACATCGAGACCGACATCGTTGCGAAATACCTGGAGAAGTGGACGCACCGCGACGAGCAGACCGGCTCGCTTACCGTCGACCGGCTGGTGGCACAGGGGTTCTAGCTGCGAGCGACGAGCTCCGAGCTCAAGCAAAGTCCGTTAACTTGCCTCTTTGCCGCAGGACATGCAAAACCTGCTTCCGGGAACCAGGCCTGTTCCGCATTTTGTGCAGAAGCCTTGGAAGGCCCGGATGGTTGGCTGCGTTGTGTTGGCGTTGGCAGCCGCCTGGGCCCTGGCCAGCGTTTCATAAGCCCCATACTGGCCTGTGGAGGACGTGACGCCCTTCGGACTTGGTCCGTACCGGTTAGGGCCTGGGGTGCCATCCAGCACATGGAAGACAAACAACACAAGACCGCCCAAGGGTACAAGGGAGATGAACAGCCAGCCTCCGCCAAGATCCGCGTCATGCAGCCGCCGTACTGATACCGCCAGCGCTGGAACAACCGTCGCCAGTACGTATGCAAGAAAGACCAACAGCGCGGGTACGCCGGCGAAGGAATCCCTGCCGCGGGCAATCGTCGAATGTATCTGCAACGCAAAAATACACATCAGGACGACGATGATGATCCCGTTCACCAACTGAAACATCCAGTACTCTTTCCGCCTTGCCCTGCCTTCAAACACGGCATACTTCTTCATCACCTCCAGGTACCAGTACATGATTTCTCCTAGGCGCTTTGGGAATCCTGTGGGCATTGTGTGATGCAGGCGAGCGCTGAGGCAACAGAAAACGGCGGGTAGTACTCAGACAGTGCGGCCTTACGGCGTTTCGAAGCGGGGCTGGTGCTCCGGCCTTCGTGCGCCGAAGTAGTGTTCGAAGTCCATGGAGTCGAGCTCCAGGAACTCCTGCACGATGGGCTCCTGGCATTTGGCCATCTCCGCGAAAGTGCCGAAGAAGATGGCCTTGGCTTCGTAGAGGAAGACCAGGCGGTCCGCCAACTTCTTCGCCAGCGCCATGTCGTGGGTGACGACGATGCTGGTTAGCTTCAACTGTTTCTTTAACTTTTTGATCAAATCGCCTAACAAATGGGCCATTAGAGGATCGACCATTGTGGTCGGTTCGTCATAGAGAACAGCATCGGGCTGGGCCGCCAAGGCGCGGGCGATGGCCACCGAGCGCTTCATGCCGGTCGACAAGTCGGAGGGCAGCAGGTCGCGAAACTCGCGCACCCCCACCATGTCGAGCAAGCCGTCGATGATCTGGTAGATCTGCTCTTCTTCCAGGCCACCGCGCTCCCGCAGGGGAAAGGCAACGTTTTCGCCCACTGTGAGGGAGTCGAAGAGCGCGCCATTTTGAAACACCATGGTCACTTTCTTGCGGATGCGCTCCATGTCCGCTTCGCCATAATCCGTAATGTCCTCGTAAGCCACCCAGATGCGTCCGCTGTCAGGTTTGAGGAAGCCCATGATCTC
>Ga0182030_10019105_pt1 | contig 13079 bp, 8 predicted proteins | sample 812S3MmetaG_FD_121299 | JGI IMG/M metagenome (GOLD analysis project Ga0182030, IMG submission 121299) | Permafrost microbial communities from Stordalen Mire, Sweden - 812S3M metaG (Illumina Assembly) | ecosystem: Environmental > Terrestrial > Soil > Wetlands > Permafrost | place: Sweden... | reverse complement strand
TATACATCCAGGCTCAAGCCGGAAACCTTCTCGACCACAAATCCGAGCGTCTCGAAATTGATATCGCTATAAAGGAAATGCGAGCCTGGAGGAAATGTGGGCTTTTCGTCCATGGCCATCTGGTAGGCGGCACTGCGTCCCTTCCACGGCGTCTTCAGATCAAGGTCTTCCTTGAGTCCGGAAAAGTGCGTGAGCAGTTGGCGGATGGTGATGTTCTCTTTCCCGTTCTTCGCAAACTCCGGCAGGTACACTGCAACCGGATCATTGAGCCGTATCTGTCCTTGCTCCACCAGTTTCATCACGGAGGTTGCCGTGGCGACGCACTTTGTCATGGACGCGAGATCGAAGATTGTGTCCACGGTCATTGTTTCCCTGCCTGGCTCCAGCGAGCGCATGCCAAAGGCCTTGCGGTAAACGACCTCGCCGTTGTGCCCAACCAATACAACGCCGCCTGGAATCGTTCCACGCGTAACCGCCGCGTTCATGATCTGGTCGATGTTTGCAAAATCCGCGCCATGGGGCAAGGTGCTCTGCCCCAGCACCACTCCGCTGCATGCCGTGATGATCGGCAGTAACAATACAAATCGAAGAATCGCGGAGATGCGTTTCATTCCTGTCTCCCGTGTCCTCTAAAGTATCTCCGCAATAATCCCGCTAACGCCAGCCGTTTTGGTGACAAAAGAAACCGCATTGACAGAAGTGGTTCGCCCTTAGCCTGCGGGAACAATTACGACGGCAGTCATGAGCGCTTCTCCCGGTTCAGCAGCAGTACGGGCAAACAGGCTTCACCTAAATTCCGCCGACCAGCGAAGCATAGACCTCTTGAGTTTGGCATGCAGTGATGCCGCTTTCAGGCACACAGCCCAGAGATGTCGCCGCATCTTTTCCGCCCGCCGTTCACGCCAACAAAAAAGAGGCCCATGCATCTGGGCCTCTTGATATTCTCGCATCGGAAATCGTCTTAATCCTTGCTCATCTGCCTTGCCAGGTACCGCTCGTACCCAGCCTCTCCGATGATGAACAATTGCGCTTCAAGCCAATCCACGTGCTCTTCTTCGTCCTTCAGAATGTCCCGCAGAAGTTCCGAGCTTGCATTGTCGCCCTCTTCGCGCGCCAGCTTAACCGAATCGTTGTACATCTTCACCGCGCCCAGCTCCAGCTCCAGATCGCTTGCCAGTTGTTCTTTCACGTTCTTGCCGACCTTCAACTGCGTCGGTCCAGTCAGCGTCGGGGACGCATCCAGAAACAGAATTCGCTCCACCAGCTTCTCTGCGTGCTTCATCTCGTCGATGGACTGCTTCTTGATGAACTTTGAGAGCGCTTCATAACCCCAGTTCTCGCACATCTCCGAATGTAGAAAATACTGATTGATGGCCCGCAGCTCCTCGGCCAGAGCCTCGTTCAGCGCCGCAATAACTTTAACGTTCCCCTTCATCGTCTGTTCCTCCAGAATACGTCCTTGCTGCACGACTGATTAGCTTACACTACTCACCTGCCACCGCGCTGCCCCGGCTCGGGTGTCCACCTTCGACGCGCCGCCTTTGCGCGGATAACGTGAGAAGCAGTTCTCCTTCCAATCGCTATCGATTTGTCTTTGCTCTTAACCTCGGAACTTTGAAACCTTATAATGCCTCCATGCCCTTTTCCGTCCAGAACGTCGTCATCGGTGGTCCGCAGCTCTTTCTCATCGCCGGGCCCTGCGTGATTGAAAGTGAGGAGCACGCGCTCCTCATGGCCAGATCCATTGCCGCCATCTGCCGTGAACTCGGCGTACCCTATATCTTCAAGGCCAGTTATGACAAGGCCAATCGCACCTCCATCACCAGCTTCCGCGGCCCCGGTCTTGCCCAAGGCTTGCGTATCCTCGCTCGCGTCCGCGATCAGGTCAAGGTTCCCGTTCTCACTGATGTCCACGAAGCCGCCCAGGCCACCGCCGCCGGAGAGGTTGTCGACATCCTCCAGGTCCCCGCCTTTCTCTGCCGCCAAACCGACCTCCTCGTCGCCGCCGCCCGCACCGGACGCGCCGTCAACGTAAAGAAGGGCCAGTTCGTCGCCCCCCAGGACATGAGCTACGCCGTCGCCAAGATCAAAGACAGCGGCAATGATCGCATCTCCCTCACCGAACGCGGAACCGCCTTCGGCTATCACAACCTTGTCGTCGATATGCGCTCGCTCGCCATCATGCGTGAGTTCGCTCCGGTTGTCTTTGACGCCACCCACTCCGTCCAGTTGCCCAGCCAGGGAACGCAGTCCGGCGGCCAGCCTCAGTTCATTCCCCTGCTCAGCCGGGCCGCCGTTGCCGCCGGCATCGACGGCATCTTCCTCGAAGTCCATGACAACCCCGAAGCCGCCAAAAGTGACGGAGCCAACGCCCTCCCGCTCGCCGATCTCAAAGCGACTCTCGAACCGCTCCTCGCCATCCGCCGCGCCCTCACTCCCTAGCTTTTGCTCTTGCCCTTGCTCTTGCCCTTGCTCTTGCTCTTGCCCTTGCCCTTGCCCTTGCTCTTGCCCTTGCCCTTGCTCTTGCCCTTGCTCTTGCCCTTGCTCTTGCTCTTGCCCTTGCTCTTGCTCTTGCCCTTGCCCTTGCTCTTGCTCTTGCTCCTGCGCTGTCATTCCGAGCGAAGCGAGGAATCCCCGCACCGCTCCAATCTAGCGCGATGCCTCAGAGGCTTCTCAACCTGCAATCGACTTTGCAATTGGCTAACTCGCCGTACCCTGCCATCACCCGTCTCCCAAGGCCCTACTTCACCTCCATCGAATACAACACGCTCCTCAAGTCATTCCGTACCACAAGCCGTACTTGCCATCCGCCCGTCGCCTCGGCAAACGCTTTTAGTGTCTCTTACCGCCCCACCCCCGCATGGTACGATAATCATCGCGGACGCCCCGCCGCTCTCTTTTGCGGCCAAGCTCGAAGGGCAGAACATACCACCGCACCGGGTTGGCATCCGTTTGCACCCAGACCATTGCCGCACTTGTCACTATGACCACTGGTGAAAATGTCGTTCGCATCGAAGCCGAAGCCCTGCGCCGCCTCGCCGACCGCATCGCTGGCCCCATGGCCTCGGACTTTGCCCGCGCCCTCGATTGCATCCTCTCCTGCTCCGGTCGTGTCGTCGTCACTGGCATGGGCAAAAGTGGACTCATAGGCCGCAAGCTCGCCGCCACCTTCGCCTCCACCGGAACTCCCGCCCTCTACCTTCATCCCGCTGAAGCCCTCCACGGCGATCTAGGCATGGTCATTCGCGGAGACCTTGTCCTCGCCCTCTCGGCCTCGGGCGAAACCGCCGAGATTCTCGAACTCCTCCCCACCATCAAGCGTCTCGCTTCGCTGCTCATCACCTTCACCGGCGACTGCCTCCAACCTCGCAACCACCAGCCGCTCTCTTCCCTCGCCCAAGCCGCCGATATCGCGCTCGATTGTTCCATCCAGAAGGAAGCCTGCTCGCTCGGTCTTGCTCCCACCGCCTCCACCACCACCATGCTCGCCCTTGGTGACGCCCTCGCCGTCGCCCTCAGTGAGCGCCGTGGCTTCCGCGCCGAGGACTTCGCGGACCTGCATCCCGGCGGCAAACTCGGCAAGCGTCTTGCCCGCGTCTCCCAGCTCATGCACACCGGCAACAGCATTCCCCGCGTCGAGCCCGCCACTCCCATGATCCAGGTCATCTACGAGATGTCGCGCAAGGGCCTCGGCATAACTGCCGTCACCCAGGACGACGCCCTCATTGGCATCATCAGTGATGGCGATCTGCGCCGCCTCCTCGAGCATCGCGGCAAAGACGTCCTCGATCTCACCGCCGTCCAATGCATGACTGCCAACCCCCGCACCATTTCGCCCGATGCCTTTGCCGCCCAGGCGCTCGACCTCATGGAGCAGAAAAAAATCACCTCTCTCATGGTCGTCACCACCGCCAACCAGCTCCAGGGCGTCATCCACTTGCATGATCTCTGGGGAGTCGAACTGGTCTAACTGACGCTGCCCATCACATCCGCCTTCTTATGGCGAATGTGGGGAACAATCCCTCACGCCAAACCCTTCTTGTCCAACGTAACTTGCGGCCCGGCATTAAAGAGCGTCCTATCAATACAGCGGGCAGCACATCGCCCTGCGAAGAGGCTGCCATGAGCAACACCAGCGAAAGGCCTACAACAAGGTACGCTCCAATGCCGGAGTTGTCCGTGCCAAGTCAAAATGAATGGGAGAGTTGGAGTATACGCATCCTCCTCTTGGCTCTGGTGTTGGACGGACTGATTCCCCTGCTACTCCCCGGAATTTCCACCTACTTGCGAATCCAGATCGGCTCTGTGCCGCAGGTATTGATTGGCTTCACCATTCTGGCGCTGGTTTTCTACCTGCACCTGGAGTTACAGCGCAAACGGCTTCGCAAGGTCTCTTCGGCGCTGCTTGCCGCCACCTCGTATGTCGACAGGTTGGAGCAGGTTTCTTTCGTCGATCCGCATACCCAGTTATTCAACCGGAAATACCTCGACCAGTTGTTCAATCAGCAATTGAAATGGCTGAACCGCAACGGCAAGCCGGCCACATTATTGCTCTTTGAAGTCCTCCCCGACGGTCAGGACGAGTTGTTAAATGAGATGGTCGTCGAGTCGGCATTCGTTCTGCGATCGAACTTCCGTGGCTCTGATTACCTTGTGCGCAGCTCCACCTATCAATTCCTCGCCATGCTGCCGGATACCACCGAAGATCAGGCGCAAAACGCGCTGACTCGATTGAATGACAAAATGGATACCTGGAACCTCGAAAACGAGAAATATGAGATGGTGCTGAAGCATGAAATTACCACTTGTCTCCCCGGCGGAGATCTATGGGAGTTACTCCGCGAGCTTGAAGAGAAGCTGAACAATAAGTCAAGAGTGAATCCGCCGATCCTGCTGGCTCCCGTTGCGGCGGCCAGAGCATGATGAGACCGCCCAAACGCTCTGCTCAACTCCTACGTTAATAGAAAATCTGCGTACCCCACATCCGCCGAGCGTAGGCGTTTGTGGGGAACAAACACGGGTGGCCCACATCCGCCTTCCTTTGGCGAATGTGGGAGTCTCTCCCCTTTTTTTCCCGCCATACCCGCCTCCATCATCCCACCCAATCTCCGCCTCATTCCACGGTAGTCGAGCCTAACCTTAGCTCTTCCCTAACCAGCACTGCTGTGCAACAATGCCTAACGCAAGAGGAGGAATCTTATGAATCGCAACAAGGCTGTTCGAGGGTTCAACACATTTCGCTTTTCCCTGGTTATCTGCGGAATACTCCTGGCTCTGGTCGTTACTGGCGCCATAGTGGTCGCGCAACCGCCTCCGCAGATACTCGCAAAAGACGCGCAATGGCAACAGGTCTCCCATGCCGGTAAAGTCTGGGGAGAGGGCGTAGTCGCCGCCAGGGATGGCATGCTCTACGTCAGCGATCTCACCTATAGCGGCGTGATTAAAGAGAACAATCCGCGGGGCACCATTTACCGCTATGATCCAGCGACCGGTGCCACTACCAAGTACATGGAGCCCAGCGGCATGTCCAACGGTCTGCACGTGGACAAGCACGGCGATCTGATCATCGCTCAGGATGCCGACTTCGGCGGCCGTGCCGTATTGCGGCGCAACCTCGCCACCGAAAAGACCGTCCTTCTGGCCGACTCCTATGAGGGCACGCGCTTCAACGGTCCCAACGACGTCACCAGTGACGCGCACGGCAGAATCTACTTCACCGATGCCCGTTATGGCGGCGACGAACCCTGGACAGGTTTGTCCAACGCCTTCTACCGCATCGATCCCGACGGCAAGCTCACCCGCCTCGCGGTGGACATCTTCCGTCCCAACGGAATTGAAGTCTCGGCGGATGGCAAACGTCTATATGTGGCCGCTTGCAACAGCACCATGCTGCCCATCAACCCCAACGGTCCCGCCAAAGACAAATTCGGATTCCTCAACGGCGGCATCGCTGTCTACGATCTCGATAAAAACGGAAACGTCTCCAACGGTCGCGAATTCTTCCGCGCCGATGACATCGGCGTCGATGGCACGGCAATGGATACGGATGGCAACCTCTACATCGCCATGCACAACGGCAATCCTGGGGCGCCTAAATCCGACATCGTGGTCGTCAATCCCGCGGGAGTAGTCCTGCAACATCTGCCGACTCCGGCCGGAAATGGACTGACCACAAATCTTGCATTCGGCAGGGGAGCGGACAGCCACTCTCTGTACGTGACCACCTCATTCCCCTGGGGCTTGTACCGCATTCAAACCGTAAAGAAAGGCTTCTACCAGTAAGTAACTGCTGCCCCACATCTGCCGCAGTCACGGGTGGCCCACATCCGCCCTCCTTTGGCGAATGTGGGGACGGGCCTGACGACGTGTGACCCAGGCGAACGCTTGTGGCGCAGACAAACTTGAGGGTCCCCCGTCCTGACCTTCCGTTGGTTAGGGCGGGGTCTTTGACCTTGTCTTTGACTTTGTCTTTGTTCTTGCCTTCGATTTGCCGACGGTGCTCCCATCCCCTTTGCTTTCTTGCCACGCAGACGCGTCCATCCTGATCAGAGCTTTCCTCAGAAGCGCTGCTGTGCAACAATGCCTAACGCAAGCGGAGGAATCTTATGAATCGGCATCAGGCTCTTCGAGGGTTCAATACATTTCGTTCTCTCCTGGCTATCTGCGGAATACTACTGACCGTGGTCGTGACTGGCGCCATAGTGGTCGCGCAACCGGCTCCGCAGATACTGGCAAATGGCGCGCAGTGGCAAGAGGTCTCCCGCGTCGGCAGAATCTGGGCGGAAGGGGTGGTTGCCGCCAAAGATGGCACGATCTACCTCACCGATCTCACGCGCAGCAGGGCGATTAAGGAGAACAATCCGCGAGGAACCATTTACCGCTATGATCCGGCCACTGGCACTACCACCAAGTACATGGAGCCCAGTGGTATGGCCAACGGTCTGCACGTGGACAAGAACGGCGACTTGATCATCGCCCAGGATGCCGACTTCGGCGGCCGGGCCGTATTGCGGCGCAACCTCGCCACCGGAAAGACGGTCATTCTCGCCGACTCCTATGAGGGCAAGAGGCTCAACGCCCCCAACGACGTCACCAGTGATGCGCAGGGCAGAATCTACTTCACCGATGCGCGCTACGGCGGCGACGAACCCATCGAGTTGCCCAACGCCGTCTACCGTATCGATCCCGGCGGCAAGCTTACCCGCCTCGCGACGGATATCTTCCGTCCCAACGGAATTGAAGTGTCGGCAGATGGCAGGCGCCTTTACGTGGCCGCTTGCAATAGCACCATGCTGCCCATCAACCCCAACGGTCCCGCCAAAGACAAATTCGGATTCGTCAACGGCGGCATCGCAGTCTACGATCTCGATAAAAACGGAAACGTCTCCAACGGTCGCGAATTCTTCCGCAGCAGCGATGACCTTGGCGTCGATGGCACGGCGATGGATACGGATGGCAACCTCTACGTCGCGATGCACAGCGGAAATCCTAAGGCGCCTAAGTCCGACATCGTGGTCATCAGTCCCGCAGGAGCAGTTCTGCAACATCTGCCAACTCCGGCTGGCAATGGACTGACCACAAATCTTGGATTTGGCAGGGGAGCCGACAGCCACTCTCTGTACGTGACCACCTCATTCCCATGGGGCTTGTACCGCATTCAAACCGTGAAGCAAGGTTTCTACCAGTAGGTAACTGCTGCTCCACATCTGCCGCAGTCACGGGTGGCCCACATCCGCCCTCCTTTGGCGAATGTGGGGACGGTGCTGATGGAATGTTGCCGACATCTGCCGCAGTCAGCAGATGTCGGTCTTCACCCTATCCACTACCCTCCATCGGGCATTCGCAGATTCCCCTCTGGCCTTGTTAGTCCGCGCACGAGTACACTTTATACAAGACAGAACTGCCAACGGAGATTCCCTATGGAAATCGCAGAAACAGTGGTGCGCACCGCGTGCCGCGGCTGTCACGGCGTCTGCCAAGTTCTGGTGCATTTAGATAGTGCGGGCCGTGTGATCCGCGTGACTGGCGATCCGGACAGTCCCACAAGCCGGGGATACATCTGTCCCAAGGCCCAGGCCGCGCCCGAGCAGCTCTACCATCCCGATCGCATTACCCGCCCCATGCGGCGCACCGGACCCCGTGGCGCGGGCCAGTGGAAGGCCGTTAGCTGGGACGAGGCGCTCTCCGAAATGACTGAGGTCTTTGATCGCGTCCGCCGCGAATCTGGCCCGGAATATGTGGCGATGTGTCAGGGAACCGGTCGTCCTTACACGGAATTTACCGGCCGTTTCATTCACGCCTTTGGCTCTCCCAACTTTGCCAATCCCGGACACAACTGCTTCCTCCCCCGCAACATCGCCGCGGCGATCACGATGGGCTGGTTTCCGCAGCCGGACATCTACGGCAACGGTGGTCGTATGCCCGCCTGCATTCTCCAATTCGGCCAGAACACTCCGGATACGGGCGCGGCTGATGGTTATTGTGGCGGCATGGTCCGGCGGGCCCTGCACCAAGCCAAGGAAGTCATCGTAGTCGATCCCCGGCGCACCTCCAGCGCTGCCTCCGCCGGTCATCATCTGCAACTTCGGCCGGGTACGGATTGTGCTCTCGTGCTGGCGATGCTGCACGTCATTATCGGCGAGCGCCTTTACGATGCCGAATTCGTCGAACGCTATTGCACGGGATTGGAAGAACTCGCCGCGCACGTGCTCCCGTTCTCTCCGGAATGGGCCGAGCCCATCACCCGCGTCCCTGCCGCCGATCTTCGTAGCGCTGCCCGGACCTTTGCCACCGTGCGCCCTGCCTGCGTGCTCTGGGGCAACGGGATCGACATGAGTGTCAATTCCTTTCAGACCGCGCGTGCCCTGCTGCTTTTGATGGCCATTACCGGCAATCTCGACGTGCCCGGTGGCATGGTGCAATGGGTGCCTCCCGCTGACATTCGCGCGAAGTCGCCCATGGTGGACCGCAACGTCGGCGGCCAGCAGTTCCTTACTCCCGAGCAGAAGGCGAAGATGATCGGCGCAGGACGTTTTCCCTTTGCTCCGGGCTGCCATCAACCCTCCTTCTGGGAGGCTTGCGCCAGCGGTGTACCCTACCGTCCGCGAGCCCTGTGGCTGGTGGGAACCAATCCCATCGTCACCGCAACCCGCGGCGACATCATCGAGACCGCTCTGCGCGAGCACATGGAATTCACCGTCGTCTCCGACTTCTTCTTTACCCCAACCGCCGAGTTGGCTGACCTCGTCCTGCCCGCCGCCCATTGGCTGGAGCAGGACGACGTGGTTTACTTCCACAAGATCTGGTGTGTGCTCGCCCGCCGCAAGGTGGCGCAGTTGGGAGAGGCGCGCGATGACCGCGCCGTCATCCTCGATCTCGCGCATCGCCTTGGTCTGCACAACGCATTTCCCTGGGCGGACTGGTCCGCTTATCTGGGTTGGGTGCTGGAACCTTCAGGCCTGAGCTTCGAGCATTTCGCCGAACAGGGCATCAGCTTCGGCAAAATGCAATACCGTAAGTATGAAACACAGGGTTTTCACACGCCCAGTGGACGCATCGAACTGGTGAGTTCGATCATGGCAAAATGCGGTCGCCCGCCTCTTCCCGTATACGTCGAGCCACCGCTTTCTCCGCTCTCACGGCCGGATCTCGCGAAGGACTATCCCCTGATTCTAATAACGGGGTGCAAGGTGCTTCCCTTCTTCCACTCTGCCGGGCGGCAGATTCCCTCTCTGCGCCGGCGCCACCCGCTGCCACTGGTTGACCTCCATCCCGCAACCGCGCTCCGCCTCGCTTTGGCCGAGGGCAGTCAAGCCTTGGTTGAGACGCCTGACGGTCAGGGCCGCTTCTACGTGCATTTCGATGATCGCCTTGCCGAAGATGTGGTCCACGTCGAACATGCCTGGTGGTATCCGGAGCGTGCGGGAGCCGACCATGGCTGGAGAGAAAGCGCGGCCAATTTACTTTTCGGTCACGAACACTTCGATCCCGATTCCGGGGCGGAGGCTCTGCGCGGAGCCTTGTGCCGGGTGGGGCAAGCAGCCAGCGATCCAGATTCCCTGCCGGCTCACTCAACCCCTCTCTCGAATTGACTCGGACAGTTATCGAGCCAACTTTCTTACTCGAGCCTTCCTCCGGCTTGAGTAAGAAAGTTGCCAGCGTCCCTGCCACTGACCTTTGCTTCGGCCCTCGCCCGGCTCAACGATTAACCTTCTCGTAATCGCCTGCCGCCTTCCCCCGTATTCAACTAGCCAATGGTTTGAACTTTACAAAAGTATTGCCCAGTCTGCTACTCCCCCCCTTCAAACGATTGCTCTATTGGTCAATCGTTGCCGGTCAGCCTCCCTAGCCGCCGTGGCACGCAAAGAGGTACCCTGAGAGATATGCGAGTCGTCAAAGCGAGCTTCCGCACCCTGTTTCTGCTCAGCCTGCTGTGCGCTCCGTTGCTTGCCCAGTCCGTACTCAAGGCGCTCTCCACCGGCGTCTCCAGCGCGCAGGCCGCAGCCAAGAACGCGGACCCGCTGGGCCGCGACACGCCGCGCGGCACGCTCACCGGCTTCATGCAGGCTGCGCAAGCCGGCGACGACGAGCGCGCCGCCGAATATCTTCAACTCCCCCGCCAGGAAAATGAGATCGACTCCAGCCGCGTCGTAAAGGATCTGAAGACGCTGCTCAACCAGGCTTACGTAGGCCGCCTCGGCTCCATCACCGACAATCCGGAGCTCGCCTACGATCCGCGTCTCGAAGCCAATCAGCAGCGCGTCGGCGAGTTCACCGTCAACGGCAAGGAACTCCCGCTGCTCGTCGTCCGCGTCCCAGACGGCAACAGCGGACATCTCTGGCTCATCAGTTGGAGCACCCTCGAGAAGACCGAAGACCTCGCCAACGACGTGCGCTCGCATGAGGTCGAGCGGCGCCTGCCGCACATTCTCGTACGCCTCACCTTTCTATCGATTCCGCTCTGGGTCTGGCTGGCATTTCTGCTGCTCATCCCGCTGGCGCTGCTTGCCGGAGCGATTGCCGTCGCCCTGGTGCGCGCGCCCGCATGGTTGCTGACCCGCATCAATCATCACGCCGCGCACTCGGAGGTCTGGACCAACATTCGCGGCCCCGTGCTGCTCTTCGCCACCGCCGCCGCGCACGCCATCGGCATGCGCATGATCACCGTGCCGCTGCTCTTCCGCGAGTATTACAGCAAGGTGCTCGGCACCGCGCTTCTGTTCGCCGTGGCGTGGCTGCTCTGGGATTTCGTAACCGTGTGGACGCGCCGTACGCGCCGCCGCATGATCACCCCCGAGGAGCGGGGCACGCTCTCGCTCACATTGCTGCTGCATCGCATGTTGAAGATCGCTATCGTCACCTTGGCGCTTTTCAGCATCCTCTATCTTGCCGGCCTCAACCCCTCGGCTGCGCTCGCCGGACTGGGCATCGGCGGTATCGCCATCGCATTGGCCGCGCAGAAGACCATCGAAAATCTCTTTGGCGGGATCAGCATCCTCACCGACCGTGTGATGCGTGTCGGCGACCTCTGCCGTGTCGGTGACACCATCGGCACGGTGGAAGACATCGGCCTGCGCTCCACCCGCATCCGCACCTTTGAGCGCGGCCTCATCTCGGTCCCCAACGGCTCGCTCGCATCGGCCAACATAGAGAACCTCAGCGCCCGTGACAAAATGCGCGTCTTCTGCAAGATCGGTCTGCATTATGAAACCAGCCGCGAGCAGCTCAATCACGTATTGACCCAGGTATCCACGATGCTGCGCGATCATCCGCGCATCGAGAAGGCAACCGCCTGGATACGGCTGGCAAAGCTCGCCGACAGCACGCTCGAACTCGAGATGCAGGCCTATGTGCTGACCCGCGATTATGATGATTTCACCATCGTGCGCGAAGACCTTCTGCTGCGTGTGATGGACATTATTGCGGCCTGTGGATGCTCGCTCGCCTATCCATCGCAGACCGTCTACCTGGCGCACGAGTCCGAAACTCCGGCAGCAGCCGGGACGGGTAAAACTCTCTAGCTTCTCCGTGACAAGCGGCCCAACGAATACGCTCACGCTGCGCGCGCAAGTCGCACACCACTGAGACTCGCGCTGACGCCTTTGGCGAAGCGGCAGTCTGTCTCAGTCCTGTGCGAACAGCACGTAGGAAGATTGCCAGAGTGGGGTGGGAATCTTGCCGTGCGGGCTGGCCGTGACGATGATGTTGTATTGTCCGCGTGCGCGTGAGTCGAGCGTCGACAGAAAATCCGTCCCCTGCCGTGGCGAGGCCAGCGCAAGATATCCCAGAAAGCCATACACATCCGGATCTCCGGCCAGCGATGGTGCGGCAAAACTCAGCTCGCTGTTTTCCTCGAAAAAATGCCAGGCGAGAGAAGCCGCCAGATTGATGGCTCGTTCGTAACGCTCCTTATCCAGCACTCCGGGAGCGGGGTTATCAAAGATGATGCAGACCCGCCGTTCATCCTCGCGGGTGTATTCACGCACCTTGAGTTCGCCGGATTTCGCGGTCGCCTTCCAGTCAACGTGACGGGCGCTGTCCTCCGGTTCGTAGTCGCGGATGCGGTAGAGATCGGAGCCGCGGCCGCGCTGGTTCGTCTCCAACTCGCCGGTGATCATCGGCAGCACCTCGAACATCTCGTCGGTGGCCTCGACGGAAGGAAAAACCAGCACCTCCTGGTTGAGCGCAATCGTGCGCGTCTTGGCGAGGAAGGAGAACGGAAAGCGGGTGGAGATTCCTATGCCGCGTTGCGCGTAGAGGCCGCGCCTTGGAAACCTGAGATTCAGCTCGGCGCTCTGGCGATGGCCCCCGGGAAGATAAGGAAGATACATGCTCTGCTCAAAGACGGGCGGCGGCCTGTGCGGTGGATGGAATTTTGTGAATGCAAAGTCGGGCCATCGAATGATTGCCCTGCGTCCCGAACGCGCCGGTGGATAAACGAACTCCGAGCGCTGCCAGCGCCACACCGGGCGATCTTCTTTCTGAATTGGAGGAACCACGGAGATGGAGAACACGGGCAGCCAGCGGCGGTTGTGCAGCAGCACCGCTCCGGCATAACTCTGCCCGGCGAAGACGTGATG
>Ga0182030_10019104_pt1 | contig 13079 bp, 10 predicted proteins | sample 812S3MmetaG_FD_121299 | JGI IMG/M metagenome (GOLD analysis project Ga0182030, IMG submission 121299) | Permafrost microbial communities from Stordalen Mire, Sweden - 812S3M metaG (Illumina Assembly) | ecosystem: Environmental > Terrestrial > Soil > Wetlands > Permafrost | place: Sweden... | reverse complement strand
AGGCAGCCCGTACTTTGATACGAACCGACCCCGGTCCGATCGGAGGGGACGGTCGCTCCCGGAGCTCGAGGCTCCCTTCGCCGCTCAGCTCGGTGCAGACAGCAGCAATGGTCACGCCCCGCCCCCATCGAGTGAGAGCAGGGCGCCGGTCATGTACGACGAAGCCTCCGAGGCCAAGAACAAGGCGGTGCCGACGACTTCGTCGGCCGTGGCGATCCTCTGCAACGAGATACGGGCGGCCAACATCTGTTCGATCTCCGGCGTCGGGATGGCCTTGTCGAAGCTGTCGGTGTGGAAGGGGCCGCACACGATGGCATTGACCCGTATCCCCTTCGGGCCGAGCTCCTGGGAGGCGGCCTGGGTGAGCACGTTGAGCCCCGCCTTGGCCGCCGCGTAGACAACGGTGTGGGGGGACGGGCGCAGTGACGCCTTCGAGCTCACATTGATGATGGAGCCTCCACGAGCCATGTGCCCGGCGGCCAGCCCGCACAGGCGGAGTGGGCCTTTCAAGTTCACCGCCACCGTCTTGTCGAACAGGTCCTCGGTGATCCCCGCCAGTGACGGCGGAACCGGCGCGATGCCGGCATTGTTAACCAGGATGTCCAGGGAGCCAAACTCCTCGATCGTCCGGTTGACCAGGTGCTCGCACCCCTCCCAGTCCCCAACATGGCAGCTGACGGCGAGGGCACGACGGCCGAGGGCGCGGATGGCCGTTGCCACCTCTTCGCACGCTTCCGCCTTGCGACTCGAGACGACCACGTCGGCGCCGGCTTCGGCCAGGCCCAAGGCCATGGCCCGTCCGAGGCCCTTGCTTCCTCCGGTGACGATGGCTACTTTTCCGTCCACGCGAAATGAGGGGTTGGTCATGCCACGGCCGCCCGGTACTCGTCACGCAGGCCGGCCTTGTAGAGCTTGCCCGTCGGGAGCCTCGGGAGCTCATCGCGGAAGTCGATCACCCGGGGCACCTTGTAGGGAGCGAGGTGAGACCGCACATAGGACCGGAGCTCTTCGGACAGCTCTGGGGTTCCTTTTACGCCCTCGGCGAGCTGCACCACGGCGTGCACGTACTCCCCCATGTCGGGGTCGGGGAGCCCGAAGACGGCCACGTCGGCCACCTTCGGGTCCATGATTAGGCACGACTCGATCTCAGCGGGGTAGATGTTGACGCCTCCCGAGATGATCATGAACGTCTTGCGGTCGGTGAGGAACAGATAGCCATCTTCGTCGAGATACCCGACGTCCCCGAGTGCCGACCACATCGGGTGGTCAGGGTGGCGGCTCTCGGAGGTCTTCTTCGGATCCCCGTGGTACTCGAAGGGGATCTGATCTTGCTCGAAGTAGATGAGGCCTGACTGGCCTGCGGGCAACTCGTTACCGTCGTCGTCGCAGATGTGCGGGATGCCCATGAGTGGCTTGCCCACCGATCCGGGGTGTTCGAGCCATTCGACGGCTGAGATGAAGGTCATGCCCGTTCCCTCGGTGGCCGCGTAGTACTCGGTGATGATGGGCCCGAGCCATTCGATCATCTGTCGCTTGACGTCGACCGGACACGGTGCGGCGGCATGGACGATGCACTCAAGGCTGGAGAGGTCATACTTCAGGCGGACCTCGTCGGGAAGCTTGAGCACCCGCACGAGCATGGTCGGGACCACCTGGCTGTGGGTCACGTGCTCACGTTCGATGAGGGCGAGGAACTCCTCCGCATCGAATTTCTCCATCACCACCAACGTCCCACCCATCTCGTGGACACCGGCCGACCACTGCAGCCCGGCTGCATGATAGAGGGGAGCGGGGCACAGATAGACCGATGCCTCGCTCATGCCCAGCATCATCCGCTCGAGGGACGAGACACCCAAGTTCGAAGGGTCGTCGATCTGGTTGGTCTTGAGCGGACGGCGAATGCCCTTCGGGCGGCCGGTCGTACCCGACGAGTAGAGCATCACGTCGCCCCGCGGCTGATCGGCCAACGGTTCTGCCGGATAGTCGGCGACCGCCTCCTCGTAGGACTCGAACCCCGGTTCGGCCCCGTCCATCATGAGTCGGATGGTGCAGTCCGGTACGAGAGGAAGCAGTTCGACCGCTGTCTTGGCCAGGGCTGCCGTCGAGATCAGCGCGGTGGCCCCTGAGTCGTTGATCAGGTACGCGGCCTCCTCGGGCGACAGGTAGCGGTTCACCGCGGTCAAATAGAAGCCCGAACGCAGGGCGCCCCAGTAGACCTCGAAGTAGCGAGGATGATTCTCGGCCAGCAGGGCGATCTTGTCCCCGGGACGGAGACCCCGAGCGTAGAGAAGCTGGGCCAGTCGGGCCGAGGCGTCGTCGAGCTGGCGGTAGGTGATCACCTGGCCCGACCTTCCCATCACGACGGCCGGCTTGTCGGGGGTAGATTCCGCATGGAGCCCCGGGTACATGGTCAGACCTCCAGCATCGGGGCGAACTGGGCCATCGCCGCAGCCCGGCGCCCGGGTAGGTGCTCACTCGGCCAGGGGCCGGGCGCGGCCTGGTGCTCTTTCAGCACGGACCGGGCGATGGTCATCTTGTGGACCTCGGTCGGCCCATCGGCGATCCCGAGGGACATGGAGCCCAGCAGCATCTTGGCCAGCGGCATCTCGTTCGACACCCCGAGGGCCCCGTGGAGGTGGATGGTCCGCATCACCGCCTCGTGGAACACCTTCGGTGTGGCCACCTTCACTCCGGCGATCTCCCGCCTGGCCCCCCTCGCCCCTTTGGTGTCGAAGGCCCATGAGGCGTGGAGGACCTGGAGGCGGAACTGGGTCAGCTCGATCCAGGCGTCGGCCACCTTTTCCTGGGTGAGCTGCTTGCGGGCCAGGAGCTCACCTTGCGTGGTGCGACTGAGTGCCCGCTCACACAGCATGTCGAGGCAGCGCCCGACCATCCCGACCGTGCGCATGGCGTGGTGGAGGCGCCCACCCCCGAGCCTGGTCTGGGCGATAGCGAAGGCCTGCCCCTCGCCGCCGAGGAGATTCTCCGCCGGCACCCTGACCCCTGAGTACCGCACATAGGGATGGTTGCCCGTCCCCTCGGCATCCCAACCGAGCCCGGTCCGCCTGATGATCTCCATGCCGGGAGTCTCGGCCGGAACGAGGAACATCGACGTCCCCTGGTACACCGGCACGTCCGGATCGGTGATGGCCATCACGACGATGAAGGCGGCGTGCTCGAAGCTGGAGGAGAACCACTTCTCACCGTCGATGACCCACTCGTCACCGTCCCTGACGGCCCGGGTGGTGAACAGCGACGGATCGGCGCCGCCCTGGGGCTCTGTCATGGCGTAACAGGAGGAGATCCGGCCTTCGAGGAGTGGCTGAAGAAAGCGCTCTTTCTGTTCCGGGGTGCCGTAGTGGGCCACGATCTCCGCATTGCCCGAGTCGGGAGCCTGGCAGCCGAAGACACTCGGGGCGAACGAGGACCGCCCGAGGATCTCGTTCATGTAGGCCAGCCGGACCTGGCCGTAGCCCTGGCCGCCCAGATCGTGGGTGAGGTGGCACGACCAGAGACCTTGTTTGCGCACCTCGTCCTGCAAGGGGCGGATGATGGCTGCATGGACCGGGTTGGACTTGTCATACATCACCTCCTCCCCGGCGAAGGCGAGGTCGAGAGGCTCCACCTTCTCGGCCACGAAGGTCCTGATCCACTCCAGCTGAGCCGCGAACTCAGGCTCGATATCGAAATTGGTCACCGGTACTCCCCTTCAAGGTTGTGCCCATAATGTACAGACAATTGCTGCGAGCAGGGCGGGGGGATGCCACGTCCGCCATCCGAGGGGGGAAGGTGCCGAGTCCCGAGCACGAACAGATGGTTGCAGAGGTCATCGAGTCCGGCATGCGCACGCCTGATGAACTGCCACCGGACGATGTCTTGGTCGCCATTCGTCAGGCGGAGGCGTCGACGCCTCCTCCGGTCACCTCAGGATGCTCGGTCGCCCCAGTCGACGCCGGTGGCGTGCCCGGCTGGGTGGTGACGCCCGATGGGCCCGTCCCGAGTTCGACCATCCTCTACCTCCACGGCGGCGGCTATCTGTTCATGACGGCAAGGAGCCACCTGGCAGTCATGGCCGCACTCGCCGTCGAAGCAAGGGCCGTGTGCATTGGCATCGACTACCGGCGCGCCCCCGAGCATCCGTTCCCAGCCGCCGTCAACGATGCCATCTCCGCCTATCAGTGGCTCCTGGACGGCGGCCGCCATCCCAAGACGATCGCCGTGGCCGGAGACTCGGCCGGTGGCGGCCTGGTACTCGCCACCCTGGTCGCCCTACGCGACCGGGGAACAGCCATGCCCGCCGCAGCCGTCTGCTTTTCCCCCTGGACCGACCTCGCCGTCACCGGTGCCTCAGCCGACACGGCCGACGATCCGGTGGTGGGCCGGGCGGCCCTCCGGATGATGGCCGCCGCCTACCTGGACGGTGCCGATCCGACAGACCCGCTGGCTTCCCCGCTGTATGCCGATCTCCACGGTCTTCCACCCCTCCAGATCCAGGTCGGTGACCGTGAATCGCTCCTCAATGACGCCAGGCGATTCGTCGAGCGGGCCACTGCAGCCGGGGCCATGGTCAGCTACCTCGAGCTCCCGGGTGTCATCCACATGTGGATCGTGTTCGGGCCCGACGTCCCGGAGTCCAAGCAGGCCTTCGCGGCAGCCGGATCGTTCCTCTCCGATCACCTCGATCAGGCCGATGGAACAGGTGCCGGACGGCTCGATGACCGGTAGGCTCGCCTCCACCAGGTGAAACGATCCAAGGGGGATACGCCAAGTGCAGACCGAGGCCGCAGTGTTGTGGGAGACCGGTGCCAAGTGGAGCGTGGAGCCAATCGAACTCGATCCGCCTCAAGCCGGTGAGGTGCTGGTCAAGCTGGCCGCCTCTGGGATGTGCCACTCAGACGAGCACCTGGTTACTGGCGACCTGCCCGGGTCACTTCCCTGCGTCGGTGGCCACGAAGGGGCAGGCATCGTCGAAGAGGTGGGCCCTGGGGTCTCGGACTTCCAGCCCGGGGACCACGTGGTGTTCGGATTCGTCCCGGCGTGCGGGAAGTGCGGGCCGTGCGTGCGAGGCCACTCCAACCTGTGCGAAGTCGGGGCCACGCTCATGCGGGGGCGCCAAATGGACGGGACCGCCCGCCATCACGCCCAGGGCCAGGACCTGTTCACCATGACCTGTCTTGGCACGTTCGCCCGGCACACCGTTGTCAACCAGGCCTCGTGCGTGAAGATCGCCGACGACATCCCACTCGAACTGGCGTGCCTGGTGGGCTGCGGGGTCACGACCGGATGGGGGTCGTCCGTGTACGCGGCCGGCATCGCTCCCGGCGACAACGTGGCCGTCATCGGAGCGGGAGGCATCGGCTCTGCAGCCATCCAAGGGGCCCGCCTGGCCGGGGCCGAGCGGATCTTCGCCATCGATCCGGTGGCCTTCAAGAGGGAGAAGGCCCTGACCTTCGGGGCCACGCACGTCGCCAACAGCGTGGAGGAGGCCACGGAGCTCATCCGCGAGATCACCTGGGGCAAGATGTGCGACAAGGTCATCTACTCGATCGGCGTCGGCGACGGGCAGATGATCTCCTCGGTCATGGGCATCGCCGCCAAGCGGGGCCGGGTGGTGATCACCAACATCCACCCGATCGGCGAGATGTCGGTCAGCCTCAACCTGTGCGACCTGACCTTGATGGAGAAGCAGATCGTCGGCTCCCTGTTCGGGACGGCCAACTTCCGCTACGACATTCCGAAGCTGCTCGAGCTCTACCGCCAAGGTCAGCTCGACCTCGACGGCATGGTCACCAACACCTACAAGCTGGGAGACATCAACCAGGGCTACCAGGACCTGCGGGACGGCAAGAACATCCGCGGCGTCATGGTCTACGAGGACTGATCGAAGACCCCGGGTCGACTCCAGGCGCCGTGACTACCCAGACCGGCGCTCGTCGCCGAGCTGTATCGTCTGGCCAATGACACCCCACCCCGGCCCGACTCTGGCGGAACGAGAAGTCATCCCCGACCATCGTCAAACCTTCACCTTGAGGCCATGACAAAGCGCTTTGCCGGAAGTAGGGCGCTCGTCACCGGGGCGAGCCGGGGCATCGGAGCGGCGGTGGCTGTGCAGTTGGCGGCCGAGGGCGCCGACATCGCCATCGTCGCCCGAAGCGTCGAGCCCCACACCAAGATCGCCGGCAGTCTCAACGAGACGGCTGAGCAGATACGCGGGCTCGGGTCCCGATGCATCGTCATCGGCGCCGACCTGAGCGACGGGGAGGACCGAGCACGCATCGTCCCCGAGGCCCTGGAGGGACTGGGAGGCCTCGACATCCTGGTGAACAACGCGGCGGCGGCAATCTACCAGCCACCCGAGACGTACTCCCTCAAACACCGGCGGCTGTCCATGGAAGTCAACTACCAAGCACCGGCCGACCTCATGCAGGCCGTCATCCCCCACCTCGCCGCTGCCGGCGAGGGGTGGATCGTCAACCTGACCAGCGGGGCGGCGAACCACACTCCCGGACCGCCGTTTGCCGTCCAGGTCGAGATCGGCCTCTACGGTGCGACCAAGGCCGCCCTCAACCGCCTGACCAATGCCATGGGAGCATCCGTCTACGGGAGCGGCGTTCGGGTCAATGCCGTCATGCCCAGGGCCGCAGTACTGAGCGAAGGTGCCGACGTCCTGGTCGGCAACCTCCTCCAGGCCGATCAGGTCGAGCCGATGGAGACCATGGTGGAAGCAGTGCTGGCTCTGTGCACGTGCGAGGCCGAGCGAACTGGCAAGGTCTACATCAGCCTCGACTTGTTGGACGAGCTCGCAGGATCCTCGCTTTAGGGCCACCCACCCTGAAAGCCGGCTGCTCGGGAAGTCGGTTACGGGGGCGTCGACTGAGTGCGCCCTTCCCCGCTGATCAGAGGTTCCCGGCCCCCCGGGCGATGGCAGGCAGGCTTCTGGCTTCAATGGAGCCCTCCAAGAAAGGGACGACCGCCTCGGCCGCCAGGGGGCGGGCGAACAGGTAGCCCTGGCCGAGGTCGCACTGCTCACGCTCGAGCTGACAGTACTGACCGGTGGTCTCGATGCCCTCGGCCAGGGTCTCGAGGCCTAAGGACTTGCCCAGCTGGACCAGCGTGTGGATCAGCGCCTCGGACGCACCCGAGTCGGACATGGAAGAGACAAAGGACCGATCGATCTTGAGCGTGTCCACTGGGAACTGGCGCAAGTAGGCAAGCGACGAGTACCCGGTGCCGAAGTCGTCGATGGCGATGCGCACGCCCATCTCCTTTAGCCTGTGCAGTCGGGGAATGGCGGAGTCGACGTCTCCCATGATGGCCGTCTCGGTTATCTCGATGACGAGCGATCCGGGATCGAATCTTGAATCGTCCAGTGTCTCTTGGAGATCGACGATGGACTGGTCAGTGTCCAGTTGCCGGGCTGAGACGTTCACCGAGATATCCAGCCGGTGGCCGAGCGCCTTCCAGTAGTTGCCTCGCCGACAGGCCTCGGCAATGACCCAGCGTCCGACGTCGATGATCATGCCCGAGTCCTCGAGCATGGGAATGAACGCGTCGGGCTGTACGACACCCCGAACCGGGTGGCGCCACCGCAGCAAGGCTTCGACCCCTTTGGTCTGGCCGGTTTCGAGGTTGAAGATCGGTTGGTACACGAGAAAGTACTGGCCCTTGACCAGGGCACCACGGAGATCTGTCTCCAAGAGATGGTGGTCCTGGATGGCCGCGTGCATCTCGGGACGGAAGATGGTGGAGCAGTTCTTTCCGCCGGCCTTGGCCTGATGGAGTGCGATGTCAGCGTCTCTGAGGAGCTCGGCGGCTGACGGCCGCGTCCCGGCGGCAATGCCGATGCTGGCCGTCACCTTCAGCGGTTCGGACCGTTGCCCCTCCAACAAAAAGGGCTCCCGGAGGGAACCGAGCAGGCGGCCGGCCACGAGCTCGGGGTTCGACTCGACACTGGACCCGTCCACCAAAACGATGAACTCGTCGCCGCCCAGCCGGCCGATGCTGTCGCTTTCACGCATGGTGGCGCAAAAGCGCTCGGCAACGGCACACAGAAGCTCGTCCCCAGACCCATGACCGAAGGTGTCGTTCACATCCTTGAAGCCGTCGAGGTCGATGAACAGGGCCGCGACCGGGGCGTATCCCCTCCGGGACCGAGCCAGCATCTGCTCGGCCCGGTCGAGGATCAATGCCCGGTTGGGCAGTCCGGTCAGCGGGTCGTGAAGCGCCTGATAGCGGATCTGGTCGACGAGTCTGGCGTTGTTGATCGAGATGGAGGCCTGTTGGACACGTGCCGGTCCGGCGTCGAGCCGACCTCGCCGCCCGCCGCCCGTCGCTTGTCCACAGTTCAGTATCGACAAGCCGGTCATCCACCTTTAGCCAGCTCAGACGAGTAGACGACCGACCACTGGGCTGCTGGTTCTGCGTCCGGGTGGTTAGGAGCGGGCCCCGAGCGAGCTGAAGGGCACGTCCTTGTCGGTCCTCGGCTCCCTCGGAAGGCCGAGCACCATCTCACCCAGCGAGTTGCGCTGGATATTGTCGGTCCCCCCGCCGAGCTTCGACATCCACTGATTGAGGAACAGGGTCTGCCACAGGCCTCCGTCGATGGCACTCTCTCCCGACAGCATTCCGGCCGCGCCTTCGATCTCCATGAACAGATCGCCGGTGGCGCTCATGTGCTGGGAGACAAACAGCTTGGTCGTCGCCGCTTCGGGGCCCGGTTGGCGCCCGTGGGAGAGGGCGGTCTGCACCCGATAGTTCATGTATCGGAGAAGCTGGGTCCTCATGTAGAACGACGCCAGGTCCTGGCGGATGACCGGATCGCTGGCCGCCCCGGTACGCCTGGCCAGCTCGAATACCTGTTCGGGGGTGACGCCGCCGCCGCTGCCGCCGATCAGGGTGCGCTCGTTCGCCATGGTGGTGTGGGCGACAGCCCATCCTCCGTTGACCGCGCCAACCACGTTCTCCGCCGGCACCCGCACGTCGGAGAGGAATACCTCATTGAAGTGGGCATGGCCGGTGATCTGGCGGAGGGGCCGGACCTCGACCCCGGGAGTGCGCATGTCCACCAAGAAGTAGGTGATCCCTTTGTGCTTCGGGAGGTCCGGATCGGTGCGGGCGATGAGAATGCCCCAATCGCTGTGCTGGGCACCAGAGGTCCAGACCTTCTGGCCGTTCACTACGAACTCATCCCCGTCACGCTCGGCGCGGGTCTTCAGCCCGGCGAGGTCGGATCCGGCGTCCGGCTCGGAGAACAACTGGCACCACACCTCTTCACCACGCAGCATGCCCCCGAGGTAGCGCTGCTTTTGTTCCTCGGTCCCATGGGCGATCAGGGTCGGCCCGCACATGCCGATGCCGACGGCGAACACTCCGGTCGACACGTCGTACTTGGCCGCCTCCTGATTGAAGATGGCCTGGTGCCAGGCGGTGTCGGCCCTGCCCCCGTACTCGACCGGCCAGGTGATCGCACCCCAACCGCCCTCGTAGAGCTGGTGCTGCCACTTGCGGCAGCGCTCGGCGTAGTCGTCCAGCTCATGGTTCTGTGACCAGTCGTCGGTGCCGCCCCGAAGAGGAGCGTTCTCGGACAGCCAGGCCCGCACTTCGCTGCGGAACTGTGCATCTTCGGGAGAGTCGTCAAAATTCATGGACGTCAACCATCCTGGTTCGTCGGGCTACTGGGTAGCTGTCGGTCGGCCCCTGGGCCTGGTCGCCCGACTGTACCGTTTCAGGTGCTCGGCGACCCTCGCGTGTGTCGCCGGCCCCCGCGAGTCGGAGCCCACCCTCGCTCAGCGACCACCACATCGTCACGGAGCACCGCCGCTGGCTACATTACGCCCAGCGCCAAGCGACGCGCCGTGGTGGCCGAGCGGGCCGCCGGTCGCTCCAGAAAGAGAGATCCAATGCACTTCGGCCTGCGGCTGAACCTCTATCGAGCGGCAAGGTTGCACATCCCCCTCGAGTTAGTCCAAGCCGCCGACGACCTCGGCTACCACTCGGTGTGGACAGCCGAGGCCTACGGCAGCGACGCCCTCTCCCCGCTCGCGTATCTGGCCGGACTGACCCGACAGATCAAGCTCGGTACCTCGATCGCCCAGCTTGCTGCCCGTCCGCCGACGACCCTCGCCATGCATGCCATGACTGTCGACGCCCTGGCCGGCGGAGGCCGGGTCATCATCGGCATCGGCGTATCGGGTCCTCAGATCGTCGAAGGCTGGTACGGCCAGCCCTGGGGTAGGCCAACCGACCGGTTGAGGGACTACGTGGCCATCATGCGCAAGGTCCTCGACCGCTCCGAGCCGGTGAGCTACGACGGAGCTGAGCTGTCACTCCCATACCGGGGGCCGGGGTCGACAGGACAGGGCAAGGCCCTCCGGTCGATCCTGCACCCAGAGGCGCCCATTCCCCTGTGGCTGGCCTCAGGGGGTCCCCGCAACACCGAGCTGTGTGCCGAGGTGGCCGATGGCTGGCTGCCCATGGGACTCGGCCCCGGAGAGACGCTCGAACCGCTCGAGCGTGGCTGGAACAAGCGGGGCGGTAGGCCCGACGATTTCCAGATCTTCACCGGTGCATCAGTCGAGATAACCGACGACGTGGCCGGAGCCCTCGACAGCCGTCGACCGCTCACTGCCATGTACGTGGGTGGGATGGGCACCGAGACCCACAACTACCACCGGGATGCCATGGCCAGACGGGGCTTCCCAGACGAAGCACGACGAATCCAGGAGCTGTGGCTGGCCGGGCGGAAGGAGGAGGCCGTTGCCGCCGTTCCCGACGAGTACCTGGAGCAGGCGCTGTTCGTCGGGGACGAGCAGCGCATCCGGAGGAAGTGGGCCGAGCGGTCCCTTCCGGGCCTGGCCACCGGGCTCATCCTCGATGTCCCAGGCATAGACGAACTCCGCCTCATGGCGGACCTGAAGGAGGGCTCATGACCTACGACACCATCCTTGTCGACAGGCCGGCCGAATACGTCGCCCGCATCACCCTCAACCGGCCCGAGAAACGCAACGCCATTTCCACACCGATGCGGGTGGAACTGCTGGATGCCCTGAGGACCCACGACCACGACCCCGAAGTTCGAGTCACCATCATCCGTGGCGCTGGCAAGTGCTTCTCGGCCGGCTACGACCTGACCGGCGGGCCCATGATGGAGGGTGCTCCGTTCTACTCCGCCCCGGGCGACGGGCAGTGGGCCCGCCAGGCCAATGACACCTGGTTCAGCATCTGGGATCTGGCGAAACCCGTCATCGCCCAGATTCACGGGTACGCCATCGCCGGGGCCACGGAGCTGGCCTCGGCCTGTGATCTCGTCTACGTGGCTGACGACGCGGCCATCAGCTATCCGGTCGTCCGCCTCCTCAGCCCACCCGACTGGCAGTACCACACCGTGCTCTTGGGCATGCGCCGAGCGATGGAGCTCATGCTCACCGGCGACCCCATCTCAGGCGTCGAGGCTGCGGCCATCGGATTCGCCAATAAGTCGTTCGCCCCGGACGACCTCGAAGAGTCGGTCCTCGGAGTTGCCGGTCGCATCGCCGGGATACCGAGTGACCTCACCCAGATCAACAAGCGAAGCGTCCACCGGGCGTTCGATGTCTGGGGTGCCCGGGCCGCCATCCGGGCGGGAACCGAGCTGCAGGCGCTGGCCGCCCACACCAAGACGGCAGCCGACCAGCGAGAAGGTCTCCTCGAGCGGATGAAGGCGCAGTCGACGAAGCTGGACTAACTCGATCGCCGAGGATTTGAGGCGGTAAGAACATGTTTCATTCCTGTTGTGGACAGCCCCTCGTAGAGGCGAGAACGGCCAAAGGCGCTTGAGCACGCTTGTCTGGGCAATCCCCGCTGGAGGATGGAGTTCGGAGCTGCGGGTGACCGATCTGTCTGCTGATCCTCCGGCGGAAAGGATCCCGCGCTACATGTTCTCCTTGCCGGAGCACCCCCGGGATCATCTGGACAAATCTTCGCCGAGCTTTTGTTTCATTCCTGTTAAGGCTGTCTTGTAAACGGCGTTTCCGACACGTATAGTCGCCCTCGAAATTGCACTGCAGTTTCACGGATCGTGCAGGCGTGTTCACCTAGGGAGATCCCTTGCGTCGTCGACCGTTCGTAGCAGTTGGTATGGGAGTGCTGGCCATGACCGGCCTGGCGGCCTCCGTCGGGGCCGGGGCAGCGGGCGCCGCCACCACCTCGACCACCCCGATCGTCGTCGGCGGGGACGGCGACACCACCATTGCCGCCGGCGTGGCCCAGGGCTTCGAGGCCGGCATCTACCGATTCAACAAGGCCGGTGGCCTCGACGGGCGCAAGATCAAGTTCACCGGGTTCCTGGACGACGGCTTCAGCGCCCAGACCAACCTGACCAACGCCCAGCAGCTGGTGCAGAACCAGCACGTCACCATGGTGGCGCCGTTCCTCAGTGAGGTCGGGACAGCGGCCACCGAGACCTTCCTTCAGAACAACAAGACGCCCTTCATCGGGTGGGCAGTCAACTCGGCCTTCACCACTGCGCCGGCTTGGGGCTGGGGCATCAATGGGAATCAGGAGAACCCCAACGCCCAGGGGTACGCCGGCACCCAGCAGGTGCTGAAGGTGACCGGCTTCTCGAGTACACCGAAGAAGGCGAAGATGGCTCTCATCGCCGAGAACATCGCCGGTGGCATCCAATCGTCGAACGCCCTGGCCGGAGCGTTCAAATACGCCAAGACCACGGTCGTCTACAAAGAGGCTCCGATCGCCGTGCTCGGGACCACGAGCTACGCCCCCTATGCGCAGGCCATCATCGCCTCCGGTGCCAACATCGTCTACGAGGTGCTCAACTCGGCCGACTCCGTGGGATTGGCCGCAGCCCTCAAGTCGGGTGGCTTCAAGGGCAGCATCTTCAATGGCGTGACCTACTTTCCCGGCCAGTTGGCCAGCCAGCCCAACGAGGCGTCAGCCCTAAACGGCGTCTACGTCCAAGATGAGTTCCCAGCCGATGAAAACAACACCCCAGCCACCATTCAGGCCCAAAAGGACCTGAAGTCCATAGGCCAGCCCCCCTACCTGACCTCGGGCGTCTCGGTCGGCTACTGGTCGGCCATCGT
>Ga0182030_10019103_pt1 | contig 13080 bp, 14 predicted proteins | sample 812S3MmetaG_FD_121299 | JGI IMG/M metagenome (GOLD analysis project Ga0182030, IMG submission 121299) | Permafrost microbial communities from Stordalen Mire, Sweden - 812S3M metaG (Illumina Assembly) | ecosystem: Environmental > Terrestrial > Soil > Wetlands > Permafrost | place: Sweden... | reverse complement strand
GTTTATGAGGCGACGGTCCAACCATTGTCACCGAAGAAATGATCTTGGTGGGAGCGCAATTGGCATCTCTCGTAGGAATATTTAGAGCTTCAACCCAGGTTCGCGTACTAGTACTTGTAGAAATTTGGAGGTGACGCGAGGCAGCAGAACCTCAGGCCAAGAAACTCCCAATACTCCCAAAACTCTATCTCTCCAACCACAATCAAGCCCACAACACCATCAGATCTCCTGCATCAATCAGTCCTCGTACATGAAATATTATGTACGGTAGATATGGCACGACAGAAGATTCCATGTCCACGTCTATGGGTTGTCTTTTGAAGGTAGATATGCGGGAATGTTTCACGGAAGAGCCACAAGGTCTCAAGTAAGATGGATATCGAGGTCAAGTCCCCAATGAGGCAGAACTCAAAGTTGAATATTATCATCAGTATGAGTTCTATGCAATGTACAAAGTACCGAGTACTCTGCCTGTCTAGAATCTGCGACCTGTATTGTAGCAGCGATGGCGATTCGCGGGCCTCAATATTACGCGGCTAACTTCATCCTCGCCTGATTCCTGCTTTTGAATTTGAATTCTCACCTAATTCATGGTATTGCTCCGTATACGAGTTCGTATTGCCCTCAGACATCTCAAATCAACCACAGCACCGCGAAGGAAGACCGTTGGAACGAACCGTCCTCAGTCTCACCTGATCACCACGTGATTCGAGGTGCCTCACGACGGAGCGCAATTCATTCGCCCCAAGATTTATTTGCCATCGTGAATAAGGAGATTCGAGACTAGGTACGGGTTTTGCTCGTTCTATGATTCATTTCAACATCATCATTTGTCAAATCGATGGATGCTAGTTCGCCTCTTTCCCGGATGCTATCACTTCTCTGATAGACACAAATATTTCACGGCTATGAGCTAACGACCATCACCAGTAATCATTGCCAAAGAAGGGTCTCCATCAGATCATCTATCTGAATTGTATTTTTGAAACAGAACCTCATCTGTCCGACTAAATGGATGCTTTACCAATCGCTCTTGGCGCCATCGCGCTCGTCATATTTGTGATCGGTCTTGCGGCTCTTATCAACATAGCGAGCAGGAAAGAGAGCACAATTCCAGTTTGACCTTGCTGCTGGAATCTTCTTACCCCCTACCAATCACATCCTTCCCGAGAATCCAGGTTGTTGCCCGCGGATATCAGACAGATCCTCGGGCCGTGCAGAAATACAGTCACCAACTTTTCCTGTCATCTCTACGGCAGCATTTGAATGCTTGAAGTCTTAGCCCCCGAATACAAGACTATTGGTTCCAGCCTCTTGACTCGGCTTCACATCCAACGAGAACCTGCTTTGGTTATTGTCATTCTTTATGAGTCTAGTGTTGCGAAATGAGAAAAATGGGGGTGGTCTACTTGGACAGCTGACGCTTATTTCAATGTCCTTTTCTTAGATGTCTATCCTCAAAATTGGAGTTGGCTCTGGAACATGGGATATTATCGTTGTACATTACATTATCTTACTTGCTTGTGGCTTATGTACATACACAAAGGCCGCATGGAACCAAGTATGTGACCATTTCTCCCGGCGCAGTCCGCTTCTCTTCTTTCATCGTGCATCTCGCTGTTCTACGACGCTTACATCAAACCTACAATAAGGATTCACATAAAACCTTTCGCGTAGAGACGTTAAGGCTTTTGCCTGAGTATATATCTACACCCACTCAGGCCTGTTGCTTCCCAGTGGTTTCGGCATTCTATCCCACACTGTCAGTGCTCCTTCCACAGACACACAATGTTTCAACGCTTTCAACTCTCCAAATCCACTCATCTTTGTTTCCAGATACTCTTCCGCCTCACGTCCATCCACAACGCGACAATCAAATCCATCCTCCCCCGGATATTGTCCGAGAGACCTAAAATACTTCATCGTCCTCGCCAACGATACATTTACTTCGTAGCTTCCTCCTTCAATCACCTCATATACAACACAACACAAATCCCCACAATCAATAAATACCCAAATGCATGGTTAAACCCCTAATATGGCATCGCCCATCCCTCCACCAAAATTTTCTGCTTCCGAAATATTCATACCCGAACACGTCTAGCCCATTGAATCAAAGCCTCGATTCCTACTCCAAGGACCACTAGGTCCATACGCAGACACATTTGCATACACAATACTCGGATTTATTCTCGCAAATCCTGAAGGAGAGAAGTCCTTGGCAGCAAGACTTCCAGGTCGATATCCTTGGATGAATACATCTGCATCCTTCGCCAATTCCATTGATTTCTCTCTTCCTTCCTGGGTCAGCAGATCTAGTTGCGCTGTCCGTTTTCCTCGCGCGAGATCTCGACCAAGTTCTGGTAGGTCAGGGTGACTGGGCGATGTGATCCATAATATATCCACACGATGTGCAGCTAGTATTTTTCCTGCGACGGGCGCTGTGACCACACGATTTAGTTCTAGGACTCGTATTCCGCGAAAGCAACGATCGTTTCCGGCTGCGATTCGTGGAGGGAGATCTGATATTCCGGCGCCTAATTTGTTTACCTGGACTGGGAAATTTGTCAGGTGGAGACAGGAAAATTCACGTCCAAGGTCATATATGCGAGACACTTGATGATATTGAGAGAATGCGGAAACTGCAAGGTTTGCAGACGCACCGGGAGATGCATTTACATCAAGAACTTATGCACGAAAAGAGTATCATAGCACACTATATCCATCTTTCGGAGATCTTGGCGAGGGGCGCATAATCCTAATAGTAATACTTTGCTGAGGGATTGGATTTGTAGGGTGAGAGAGTTGGATAGAGGGGTCAAAGTGGGGTCATGTACGGATTGTAGCGCAGGCTACTCCAATTTCACACTTGATGCAATGCGCCAGGCCTCAAATGTTTCGAAACATTTGGCTATAACGACTGGTGATGAAAATTCCTTGTTACGATGTAATGAGATTGTTTTCTCGGGGACATTGGGAAGTGCTCAGGTGCTCAACCTGGATGATACAATTGTAAATTTTAAGGAGGGGAAGCAGTTCGATACGCTGCTTGTGGACGTTGGTGGTGAGTAATGCATTGATATTTCTGAATGTGAAGAGCAATGTTTAAGAAATGGGTGTCTATGGGAGATGGTAGGAGCATTCGGAAGGTATGGGTTGGTAGTAGGTTGATACTAGGAAAGGACAAGGTGTGAAGAGTCTGGACAGACTGCAACCAACTCGGTGATTATTTACTATGATTCAGGCCAATATTTATGTCAGGGATGAATAATCACAGCGATGATTCATATTGCTCAGTTCATCACACAAAATTACCTATTCTCAATTCCAGTCTGCTTCTCTTTCCCCCCACTTCTCCAGCACTCATCACAAGCACGCCCCTGACTATTTTACACCTGTCCAACCCAAACAGACAAAGATGCCATTTGTCTTTGACCCTAGCGGCTCCGCCGTCTTACCCGATGAAATCGAAGTCGAAGAAATCACCGAAGAAGAGCCCATTCAACCAGTCCAAGTCGACCGCTCAGCAGCCGAAGAAGCAAAGAGGAGACATAGAGAAGCACATAAAGATGTTAAGTGGACAGAGCTGGACGACGTCATAGAGAAGGCTAGAGAGGAGCGTGAATTTGAGAAGGCGACGGAACCGGACGAGAGATATGAGGGCGAGGATAGGCCGCCCGTTGAGATTAGGGAGAGAGAGCGGAGACCTTATGGTGGTGCTAAGGGATTAGTGAGGAGGTGAGGGGTGAAAATAAATAGGTGAGAGGTGAGAAGGAGTAGTTGATGCGATGATGTTTGGGCGGAGTTGGTAGGGTAGGTTTGCATTTCAATGAGCAATAGGGGAGAAAACTCAGTCCATGTCTTCATCGCCGAGTTCATAATAGGTAATCTTATAACATTTTACCATGGCTCTCGTGAGTTTTGACCATTTTTTTAATTCAGGATCTGAACTATCAGATACTCCAGGGAGAGCTTATCCAAAACAGGCGACATGAGCTTAGCTGACGACTGTCTTGCCAGGCCAACGCTCAGATGTATAAGAACGAGTATTACCTAGTCAATAATTGTGAGTGTGTCAACTTTCTTGGGAAAGGTAGAGAATAGAACAACAGAAGACGTCACATGCAAGACGCCTGACCTTAAATTGTGGGTCTCAATCGTTTTGCCATTGATTTGAAAGGTTGTTGAGTAAGACACTGATCAGGTTCTGTGATATGACCATGGGTAGCAGAGACTCAACAATATTTGATTGATTTGAGCCCTGCTAACAAGTGTTCCCTCTTAGGAAGGTCGTTACAGTTCAAGTTCTCGGTACATCCTGCTCTCGTTCCCATTTAGTCTCAGCGAGAGGGTGTCCACTTTTTACCCCTCCGAGCCCATCACACTAGTTTAATGCCAAATACAACGGCCGAAACGCCGAGAAGAGGCTATACAAAGTACCACATGCCAAATGACACGTACTTTCGGGCTTAAAAATTCCCAATTTATCATATTGCACATTGTACCTTTCCCCCAAATTTCTACAATGAGCAGCCATACGGACGTGGCGTACTGGTTCTTTGGCTGGGCCGTCACCCTGGTAAGTGGGCGTGCTGTTGGTTTCAAGCTGTCCTATACTCACGTGAAATACACATCCAGTTGCTCCTGTACGTATCAGGAACAGCAATCCGCAATGCCTACTTTCACCCTCTCGCCAAGTTTCCAGGACCGAAACTATACGCAGTATCACACATACCCATCATGGTCTCGCTGTTAACGGGACGACTCCCTTACACATTGAAAGAACTTAATGAAAAGTATGGCGATGTAGTGCGAGTCGCACCAGACGATCTTGTGTTCTCAAGCGCCGCAGCGGCCAAAGACATGTATGGGAGGACTGGACTGCGAAAAAGTGCTAGAGCTTATAATACGCCACCAAATGGGACCGATAGTATATTGACGGTTAGTCGTTCTATCAAGTTGAGATTTGGGACTGACCGATTGTTTCTGAAGGCTTTGGATAACGCTGATCATGCCCGGCATCGACGAGTGCTTGCTCACGCCTTCTCTGAAAAGTCTCTCCGGGATCAAGAGCCTCTTGTTATGGGCTACATAGATCTTCTGATGTCGAAACTCCATGAGACGGCTGGTAGACCTCAAGATATGGTATCTTGGTACAATTTTGTCTCATTTGATATAATAGGTTAGCCGAGATTTTCCTTCTTCTTTTCGATCTCGTTGAGAAATGAGACACGAGTCGGGTAATTCTTATTTCTTACTAGAGTTAGAAGACTGACTGTAAGATCCTGTCAAGGTGACCTGACTCTTGGTGAATCCTTCGGCTGTCTCAAGAACTCCGAACTGCACCCTTGGGTGTCCCTTCTTTTCAGGTACTTTAAAGTGGGATCCAATATATCAGCCTTCAAGAGATTGCCATTTGTCACCAAATTGATACCCTTCCTCATGCCGAAATCCTTGGTAAAGACTCGGACTCAGCACTCTGCATTTACGAGGGAAAAAGTGATGAAGAGAATGGAAGGTGGTACTGAACGGCCAGACTTTATGACTAATGTATTAAAGTATAACGAGAAGGAGGTAAGTTGCCTGCTTCTTGATGAAGAGAGTTTGCTAATGAGCTTTCAAGGCCGGTTTGAGTCAGAATGAAATAATTTCCACATTCGGACTCTTGCTGCTTGCAGGCAGCGAGACTACAGCCACTTTACTCTCCGCTGTAACATACTACCTCTTGATGAACCAAGAAGTTATGAGAAAGCTAGTCGCTGAGATCAGAGGTACATTCAAAACGGAAAAGGATATCACGATGGTCAGTGTGAATCAGCTCACATACGAAATTGCCGTTTTGGAAGAGGCCATGCGGCTTCAGCCACCGGTACCGAGTGGCAGTATACGAATTACACCGAAAGAAGGAGCGTCAGTTGGGGGACATTGGGTGCCTGGCAATGTTAGTTCATTCTTTCAAGGTTGATTGTGTGCTAACAGGTTATGGAAGACTACTGTCCAAACCGCTGCATATAGCACCAATCATCAAAAACGCAATTTCAAGGATCCAGACTCATTTGTGCCAGAGCGCTGGCTGGACGATCCTCGATATCAGTCAGATAACAAGACAGCTTTTACTCCGTTTAGCCTTGGTCCTAGGAACTGTATTGGAAGAAAGTAAGTCAAGAGGTGAGTTCGAGGAATTATGATAGATTACTGACGTGAATACAGTCTAGCATATGCTGAAATGCGGGTCATTCTTGCGAGAATATTATGGAACTTTGATTTGGAACTGGAAGAGAGAAGTAGAATGTGGGCAGTGGACATGAAAATGTTCTTATTGTGGGAGAAGCCGCCGCTGTACGTTACTTTAACGCCAGTGGTGAGAGAATGAGTCTTTGACTTGAAGTTTTTAACGGTAAAGACAAAGAGAGGCTGGAGGATACTTGCAGATTTTTCGAAAAGAGATACTTAATAGAGCCGTTCGTTGCTTCTATACACACTGCTACAGCACAGCCAGCACGAAAGAATATAGACCTCAAATTATAATTATATGTGTCCGAACATTCGATGTTGTTATTGATGAAAGTATTTTGACTTTTTTGCCTTTATTTTCAATTAAAAAAACTATCCTAAGTAGAACAAGGAACATTTGTTCAAAGCTGTAATCAAGTCTAAATATCTCTATATGCGAAAAGCTAAAGAAGTTTCTGTCTTCCAAGCACCCCTGCAGGGTCGTGGCGAGATCGGATTGGATAGAGCTTGCGTGTCAGCCGCACTGTAATTCATAGCGACCTCAAACTTTCTCTCTCTCTCTCATCCTTTCTTCTGCTCTCCTTCAGCCAACGACATAAGATACGATTCTCCCATGAACGCCTCTCATAGTCCCGCGAAGATTGGGAAATGGACCGATTATACTACTGGCGGTAACGATATGTCGTACTGTGTCTAAACCTTTTGGGCTGACTTCAACTCGTTTAGAGATCTGGTTTGTAGCTTCTGCGGAATGGGGCTATGTAATTCCAGCGATTGTGGGCGTTTGGCTCGGATTTTCAGCGAAATACATCAAACGAATATTGGCAAGCTTTGCACTCTTTATTCACATTCGCTATAATAAGCCATCAATGCGCCGGGGTGGTGCCCCCACGCCGTCGACTCCTTTGTTGGATCATCAAGAATCACCTGCCGAGGTATTGCAAGATAGAGAGACTCAAAAAAGGGCAAAAGTACTTGCCAAAGTCTACAAAGAAGGAGGTGGCGTTCGTGACCTCGTTCAGGAACTGGTTTTCAACAAAGACTTGTCTTGGAAATATCGGCGCTCCCTCTTAATGTTCATTCTCTTGGTGTCCGGGGCTACGGTTGGAACTATTATCAGCGGAGTTTACGTAGCCAGGATCAAGGCGAATGGGCCGGCTATATTGGATTCCCAGCCGTGCGGGTTGTGGACGTTTAATCGACAGCGCGGAGGGGATGAAGCTGCCACTCGGGCGGGGATCCACGACCTCGAGAAAGAAACTAGAGCTGGTGAATACGCCCAGAAGTGCTACGAGGTGCCGGATATGTTTGATGCTATACAGTGCAATTTTTTATACCAGAGCAGACTTTCTTTCGAAACAGCAAATTACACAACAGACTGTCCGTTCAAAAACGAGATATGCCGCCAGAACCAGACTGTCAGCTTCGTAACGGATATTATTGATGCCAGCGAGCTAGGTATCAATAGTCGCTCATCCCCAAAATTCCGTCGCCGCACCAGTTGCACTCCGCTTAGCATGGAGTTCCCCTTCATACAAAATCAAACTCACGACGGAACCACAACCTACTACTATTACTACGGCGACAAGCCCTTGCACGATCCTCCAGTCAACTACACGTACAAAACCACTGGAGATCCCTTTGATCGCCTTGCTCCAGCATATGATATCTCGTTAGTGAAGAATAGTCGCTTGTAGCCAAATATCTGCTGACAAAATGTTTCAGCGCTTATACAACGAGTTCTACAGATATAGTAGAAAGTTATTGGAGACCAAGACTGGAATTGACGCATCCAGATTTCAGTACTCTAACGCTGCTATTTATATCATCTCTACGTATCCTTTATAAGAAGTGGAGCGACGATCCTATTTTCCCCGCCGACGAACAAATTTTCTTGTCGGGAGAGCAAAAGCCCTGGTTCCGAAATTCAGATCCACGAGCTCGACCACTTGCGTGTATTAATTTTATAGAGGTATGTTTGGGGGATGGCAAAACTTGTTGGCCTATGAATGGGCATATTCCAAAAGATGCCTCCGGAAATCTGGTAGTAACCCCTCCCGAATTCTGGCTGATGTATGCTTCGCTTCTGAAAACGGATATATACAACTCGATTGAGAAGCGTCTCGGTAGGGGGTTACTAGCCCAGAAAATGGTCTCTCAGTATTTTTCTGAGGCGTTGGGTGACCATCACTGGGTTAATGAAGTGGAACATTTAGTTGCCACATCACACGCAAGGACACAGATTAATGCATGGAGTATCGCCAGCGGTGAAGACTCCATCCACGAGGGAAAAGATGGATATACCCTGAGAACTCCAGAAGAAATATATGGGAATCTCTGCGGAATGTTCAAATATAATCCCCCGGGCTACGCAAGCATTCATTTTATACCGCTCATATTGATATTGCTCACATTGCCTTCTTTTTGGCTGCTAAGCCTGAAATGGGTCTGGATCACACAAAATTTTAAAGAAGAGGAAGCAACAGGCACGAGGCGTCGACCTCTAGAGGCTGGGGGCGTTGGACAAGAGCGACCTACACCACATCCTACTGATCCGGCGGCAACCCTATTAAGGAGCGGGAAGACAGCAAAAAGAAACAGTGACATCGCTGGCCAGAGTGGGTCATCCGCAGCCAACGTGTCTCCGGACGATCGAGTTGAGAGCTTGCAAGACCGTGATAGTGGAGGAGGCGTTGATTTAGACACAAGACATGCGAGACTTCAGCATCACGCACCTCGGGGCCTTGAAATAGAGCGACCGATAGCACAGCTTGCTGATCCGAATATCAACCGAGGATCTCAGGAAGGAGGGGCAGTAACGGGGATTCATGATTCCACTGATGTTGAATGGGAGCCTCTTGTGATTGAGAAAATTATTCAAGGGATAGGCGTGATAGGCCAAAGAGGATGGTGGCTCCTGGTTTCTCTAGTTTGGCAATGGCCCAATGCGGGCTTTGAGTGGCTGAGCCATTGGTGGCAAGACAGCCGAAATGTACAATAGATAATGCGGAAGCATTATCTTGAATTCGTCGTACATTATTGATATTGTATTCCACCACCGTTGAGTCGTTTAACGCACCCGTATGTGCTTTGCGTTGCGAAACTGGTTGTGCCAGGTACTGGCACTGCCTCAATCCTCGGCCAACCAGAAAAAAGTGTGGCTTTTTGGGATATGACACAGGGCTGCCCGACAGCCCTACAAATAGGGTCCACCCCTCGCTACTCGCGGACAAAACTTGCCAATTGCGATCTACCATCCTGCATCATTAATTGGCGGTGGCCTTGTCACCTTGATAAAACTTGGAGTTTTGTTGAGCTGTCCTCATTTGCACGATTTTTGCGTGCCTGTGAAATATAACATTGGTGAAAAGTCCGAAGTTTGTAGCTGGTTTCAGACAAACAATGTGCAGTAACTGACCTTTCCCAGCGAGCTGCAAATGGCACACGCTCAGAAATACTTCACAGAGCCATCTCGCCCTTTACATCCATACCCCTCTTCGTCATATTCGTCTACGCAGCCGGAAAGTAAGGGAAGAGAGCATCATTCTTTCATGGGGGATCAGGGGGACGACTTGCGTGGGCCTGGTGACTCGGACAACAACGGCAGTCAGAAGGATGGGGATAGAGTCGGTGGTCATCGGCGTACATCCAGGATGGCCTTTCCCCGAGGTAGTCGTACGTAGCAAAAAGAAGTGAAAAAGCGAGGCTCCGAAGACATTTGTTCCAGTCCGTCCGTCCACGAATATTGAATATTCGTGCATGAGCCGAGGACCAGTTTACTAAGGAATAAATTTATCATCGCGGTTTTTTTGCACATACCCGAATTCGTAACTTTTGTTGGTCATTGCCTTCCACGCAGGGACAACGACCCTTGCCCGTATAGGCGCGTTGCCAAAGAAGTAAGCACATGAAGCATTGTCGTACACCTGGGATACACTCGCGAGTGGCTTCAAGCAGATCTATGTCAATGAACAAACAGTCCAAGTCCGAGCCAATCGCTACCACCCGCTGGAGGGACTTCGTCTAAAATTCGAGGCGTCTTTGGATTGATAATCTTGGCATTAACTAAGATCATCTAGATGAGAGGAACAGAGCACCCACAAGGTATTAATTTAGACACATTGCCAAAAATAAAGCTTTGTGAACTTTCGAGGCCGGTTTCGCGGAGATTCCTGATCAGCATGATGAACTGCCATCGCCTAGCCCCTCCTTTACAGTAAGAAAACTCTGGACTTCAGAATCTCCAGTGTTCAACTACCATGGTCCGGAATTGGACACGCCGCGTAAGTCTTTTTAAGTGATGTGAAAATTCAGGAAGAAATCAAGCGAAGATTTTGGAGTTCTCGAACTGGGCTCTTGGAGTCGTAGACTGAATCCTCCAAGTCTGGAGCGAACACACTTAACGCATCCTCGAATTCTTCAGTCGCGTCGCTGTCGGTCCCTTCATCCTCATTATTCCTATCCTCGTGGTCTTTGCACTTAATATCCACCACCTCTTCTGACTCCTCCACTGTAACAACAATGTTTTGCTTGAAGTAGCCCACTGTGGCGTTTCCCAAAATCTCGTGGAAGAAACCAACGGCACGGGTGCGCATCTCTCCCATTTGCGGCCTGCACCGTGCATCAGTCGAATTCAAAATATCCAGAGCTGTAAGCCCTGTGTCGTCTTTCATATCTATATCAAGTACGCCAAGGTTGTGCGACGCTAGGATTTTTAGGGTCTCTAGGTCCCCAAACCTCCCCGCATAATGGAGGACGGATGCATTTCGTGCATCCACCACATCAGTACGAGCCCCGTTATTGAGCAGAATAGGGAGTACTGTGTGGCTGTTCCAGTATATGGCATATAAAAGGGTCGTTCGGCTCATGATGTCGTCGGGGCACTCCATATCGGCACCGTATGAGATGAGTAGTTGAGCGTGAACCGGGAAGTCCCTCCGTGTGGCAAAGTTGAGAGGTGTTCTACCTTTACAGTCACGGGAATCGACGAGACTGCTCATGACCTTCATAGCAGAGTCTTCTCCTGGCATCGATTCCTGTATCTCTGCCAGCTTTCTTGAGGCGATGAGTAACTGCTCCATAGATTCTGGTGATCCACTGCCGGCCGCATAATGAAGCGGCGATTGTTTTCTGTGGTCTCTGATATATAAGGAAGCTCCATATTTCAGTAGTATCCGAACCATTTCTGGATCTTGCCGAGATGCTGCCCAGCAGAGGGGTGTTTTGCCAAGCGAATCAGGCTTGTCAATTTCTGAGAGGTCGTCCTCAAGATATGCGTCGAGCTTCAACTTGCTAATGCCCAACACAATTCGATGTACTGAGGTGAACTCGCGCTTCTCTAGGCTATCGGCTTCGGATGGAGATAATCCCGCTGAATGCATCAGCTCTTCCATCTGGACGTTTCCAGGGTTTTGAAGGAAGTAGTTCCATACAACATCGTGCGGAGTACTGTGAAGAGTGAGATCAAGTCACAATACCTGAGCAGATATTGAACACTCACATCATGTTGTGATCCTCAAGTTGCGGGTCTGAACCCTGTGCCAGTAGAAAGCGGACCATCTCAGGTCTGTCTGCAGTAAAAGCAGTAACAGCAAACTAATATCATCAGTTTTTCTTTTCCTTTATGAATCGATTCCTGGACTCACATGTAGGGGGGTTCTTCCTTCTTCGAAGCTTATATCGAGAGGCGATGCTAGATTGTGCTGGAAAAGTCGTTGCATTCCTTCAATATTATTGTGCTGCGCGTAGAGGAAGACGTTCGAGTTTGACGATACAAGCCTTGGCGTTCTCAACGAGAGGCTGTGGCCATTCAAAGGAGACCACTTATACTGAACACAGATCATTCGCCGCAGTAGCCATCCTGGAAAATAAAATGCCGTCTTCAGCATATATTGGGATCCTGATTGACATAGCTTATGAACACACTTCGTACAGGATTTCAGATCTCCAGAATATCGTATCATCCAAGTTCCAATGGCAGCGCCAAGCCATTGGGGTGTTTTCATTGCTAAAAATTGATGGCAATTGCAGCGGCATACCTCAATCCGCGGTTTGTATTGGACAAGAACGGCCTCAACCCTTAAATCGCTACCCCGATCCCCATCGCTCTCTTGCAAGTTTTCTCGGATACTGTCACTGCGTGTTCCTTTGAATGAGGTAGAAACAGACGGTAACACACTAGTCGGCGCCTTAGTACCATGATGTATGTTCTGCAAAGCTAGAACTGCTGACAGCATGTTGAAACGTTCGTCAATTTTGGCATCCAAATTCCTCACCCTGTCGTGTGTCTCACGGACACGCGAGCTGACCTCCACTAAGCCGATTCGAATGTTGGGTAATTCGACACTGCAATCTTTCAGCAATAGTTATTTATGCATGCTTATGAATTGGGGGAAATATACGCAGATAAGGCTGTCAAAGCAGAGGCTACACTCTGTCGGATTTCAGAAAGCCTCGCAGCCAACCGTCTGATCTTCTTCTCCTCTTTGTACCACCCTGTCCAACGAACCTCCACCTTCTTGGAGTCATTGCTCAGGCATTCGGGGTCCTTGACCACACGTCTGGTGCTATCAGCGAGTTGTGTAAGTAGATCAGTGGCTCGGTTCATGAGCCGATTGAAACGGAAGATGGTCTCTTCGTCCGTTACGTTGGGTTTTTGCGCAATATCCTTTATTATGGAAACTAAAACTTTCACTTCCGATAACTGTTGGGAGGGCCACAGTTGGTAAGAAACCCCGAGCTTGGGCTAGGCTTCTGCTTACTTCATTGTATACCTGTACCAACTGCTCCGGAGCTTCTCTAATTGACAGAATCTTCTCGAAGCCCTGTGCAGCACTATGGAGAGCT
>Ga0182030_10019100_pt1 | contig 13083 bp, 10 predicted proteins | sample 812S3MmetaG_FD_121299 | JGI IMG/M metagenome (GOLD analysis project Ga0182030, IMG submission 121299) | Permafrost microbial communities from Stordalen Mire, Sweden - 812S3M metaG (Illumina Assembly) | ecosystem: Environmental > Terrestrial > Soil > Wetlands > Permafrost | place: Sweden... | reverse complement strand
GCATCCATGCCGATCAATATCGCCGGCTCCTTCTCGAGCTTCCACTGCTTGAAGATGTACATGTCGGCGAAGGTGACGCCGCTATCGCGAATCTGGATGGAGCCAAATTCTATCGCAGGCATGGACAGGATCTCGCCATCCTGAATGTCCTTGGTCGCGCCGATGATTTGATCGGGCTTGCCGTGCAGACGTCCGCCATTGCGTGCCAGCGCATCCCGTAAGGCGAGATTTGCGATGGTCGCCTGGCCGCCCGTATCGATGATGGCTTTGGTGTGCACATCGCCGATTATCGCATTCACAACTACCAGAGTTTGGCGGATCGAACGAAACGGAATGTCGACGAAATCGCGCGTTGATTTCTCATTGCGCGAAAATGTGATGGAGATTTTGTCGTGGCGAAAATCGATGAAGATCCGTTTTCCCGCCAGGCCTTCGGATCCGAGTATGCCCTGTGCGCCGCCGAGCGCATCCGGCACGATCGGCAACAACGGCGAATCCACGGACAGATCGCCGACGGTGAGCGTATCGACATGAATGGTCGCCACGGTGGCGGAGCCCGTCACTCCGCGCAACACGACCGGCGGCGATTGATCGGTCGGAACGCCGAGTGCCAACGCGACCAACGCAGTGACTGCGCTGTGGCTGGCACCCGTGTCGAGCACCAATCGAAACGGCCCATGCCCGTTGATCATGACCGGCGCCCAGATGCGGCCTATTTGATCGCGTCGCGTCGGCGAAACGTAGCGTGGTTCCGGTGCCTCGACCATGAGCTCGGTGAGCTGTTCGATGGCCTCGGCGCCGGAGGTAGCGGCGGGCGGCACATCGGCAATGGCATAGGGGGCGCCGAACCCGAGCAGGCTTATCAGCGCCAAGCCGGCGCCGGCTTTCGCCTGTCGGCGACAGGAATCGAACATATCGCCAGCCGTGTTCTTCAATGCTGCAACCGCCTTGTTCAGAAGCATAACACTGCAGCAAGGCCTGTTGCGAATACACCGCGGTATTGCGACTATCGCTCGGATGAGCCAAAAAATCACGCGCCGCGACTTCATGAACGGCATCGCGATTGCGGTGGCCGCCGCCGCCGGCGGCGACTTCTCCGTCGGGCAAGCGGCCGGTGAGGCGCCCGTTTACCCGCCGAAGCGCGATGGCTTGCGCGGCAGTCACGTCGGCTCGTTCGAGGCTGCGCATCGCTTGCGCGATGGTATGCCTTTTGACTTTTCACAGGCCCCGCTCAGCGAGCACTACGACCTGGTGGTGGTAGGCGCGGGTATCAGCGGGCTGTCGGCGGCGCATTTCTATCGGCAGCGGCGCGCTGGCGCACGCATCCTGATCTTGGACACCAACGATGATTTCGGCGGCCACGCCAAACGCAACGAATTTTCCATCGATGGGCAGACGCTCCTCGGCTACGGCGGCACTCAGTCGATCGACGGTCCGGCACGTAAGTGGGATGGCGTGGCCAAAGGTCTTTTGAAAGATCTCGGCATCGACTTGAAGCGCTTCAACAAAGCCTTCGATGAGGGTTTCTTCGCGCGCTGGCAATTGAGTCAAGGCGTTTTCTTCAAGAAGGAGGCATTCGGCGTCGATCGGCTGGTGCGCCGACCCTTCGGCACTTGGCAGGAGTTGGACGAGAATCCGCACGACGCCGCGGCGCTGCGCGTCTATCTCGATCAATTTCCGCTGGGCGAGACAGCGCGCGCACAACTGTATGAACTGATTTGGTCGGATCGCGACGTGTTGGCGGGAAAAAGCGTTCGCGAACGTCTCGCCGTGCTCGAACATACCAGCTACCGGGATTTTCTAAAGCAGTACTGGAATGCGGACGATGAAGTATTGAAATTCCTGCAGACGCGCACGCATGAATTGTGGGCGGTGGGAATTGATGCCGTCCCGGCGAGCGAAGTTCTCGCCTCACCCGGTCTCAAGGCGCAACGCGCCGCGTTTGGCGCGGATGCCGAACGGGCCGACGAGCCTTACATCTATCATTTCCCCGACGGCAATGCCTCGATCGCGCGTCTCTTGGTGCGCAAATTGATTCCCAGGGTCGCGCCCGGCACGACGATGGAAGACATCGTGCTCGCGCCGTTCGATTACTCGCGGCTCGATCGCCCCGAACACGACGTGCGGCTGCGCCTCAACTCGACCGCCGTCGATGTGCGCAACGTCGCGCAGGGCGTCGAAGTGGCGTACGTGAACGGCGGCAACGCCTCGCGCGTTTCAGCCGCCGACTGCGTGCTCGCCTGTTATCAGGCGATGATTCCCTACTTGGCTTCGCAGACCGGTCCCGAGCAACGCACCGCATTGCACGCGAACGTGCGGGCGCCTCTGGTCTATGTGAATGTGGTCGTGCGCAACTGGCAACCGTGGCACACGCTCGGCGTTTGGTACATCGATAATCCGGGCGGCACGTACTCGGCGTGTTTGGATTTCCCGGTGAGTCTCGACGGCTACAAATTCACCACCGATCCGGCAAAACCCGCCTGCCTTCACTTGATGCATTCGCCAACCGCGCCGAATCAAGGATTGACTATGCGCGAGCAGTACCGTGCCGGGCGGGCGCGCCTGTACACCATGAGCTTCGGCGACTTCGAACGCGAGATCCGCGACGAGCTCGGACGCATGCTTAATCCTGCCGGATTTGATTTCGATCGGGACGTCGCGGCCATTACCGTGAATCGATGGCCGCACGGCTATGCGTACACGCCGACGCCGCTTTTCGACGATCCCGCGCACCAAGCGGTCATTGCCCGCGACGCGCGCCGCCGGATCGGTCGGATCGCCATCGCCAATTCGGACTCGGGGTGGGACGCCTATACCCACGTCGCCATCGATCAAGCGCATCGCGCCGTGCTGGAACTTACCGCTTAATCGCAATCAAAAATTCTCGGTATCGATCTCGGCTTGCGTCGTCGCGTTGTAGCGCTCTCCGGCGATGCTGTGACGATTGATGAGAGCATCCGCCCTCGCGACGGTTTCGGGCGCAAGTTGCAAGGCCGCCGCGCCGAGATTTTCGACCAAATGCGCCTGCGATGTGGTGCCCGGAATGGCGACCACGTGCGCGCCGCGAGCGAGCACCCAGCCGAGCGCCAATTGCGCCATCGAGGCATGTGCGTCGGCGGCGATGCCCGCAAATTCATCCAACAAACGCAGGTTGGCGGCGTTCGACGCTGTGTCGAATCGCGGCATGGTGCGGCGCAAGTCCTTGGCCTCCAAAGTCGACACGTCGCGCACCGCGCCGGCCAGAAACCCCCGCGCCAGCGGGCTGAAGGCGACCAATGTCGCGCCGATCCGCCGGCAGGTTTCCAGCACCGCGATTTCGGGGTTGCGCGTGCAGAGCGAGTATTCGCTTTGTACTGCGGCGATGGGATGCACCGCATGCGCACGTTCAAGCGTTGCGGCCGACACTTCGGACAGTCCCACGGCGCGAATCTTGCCCTCGCGCACCAATTCCGCAAGCGCGCCCACGCTCTCCTCGATGGGCACGCTTTTTTGCCAACGATGCAAATAGTAAAGATCGATGACCTCGGTCTTGAGGCGTCGCAAACTATCCTCGCAAGTTTGTTTGAGGGTTTGCGGCCGGCCGTCGATGACGCGCCGCGTACCTGCATCGGAACTCACGCCTTGGATGCCGCACTTGCTTGCCAGCGTAAATTGCCGGCGAAACGGCGCGAGGGTGCGCCCCACCAGTTCCTCGTTCGCGCCAAAACCGTACAGCGCCGCGGTGTCGAAATGAGTCACGCCAAGATCGAGCGCCCGCATCAGAATGCGCGCCGCCGCCTCCGGCGCCGGCGGCACGCCATAGGCATGACTCAGATTCATGCACCCAAAACCGATGGATGAGACGGTGAACGGTCCGAGTTTGCGTTGACTTAAAGTCGATTGCATTGCGTTCCCCTTGTATCATTTCAGTGCGGCAAACTAAAGACGCGGACATGTCGAAAATATCCCTCCTGCTGCTGCTTTCCTGCAGCGCGTTTTGTGCCTATGCAGACCTTTATTCGGCGAACTCCGCCTATGTCGGCAAGGATTTCCCAACCGCGTTCAAGGAGTACCGCGAGCTAGCCGAGTTGGGCCAGCCCCAGGCGCAGTTTGCTCTGGCGGTAATGTATGCGAATGGCGAAGGCACCGACGTGAGCTTGACCAATGCACATGCCTGGGCATCGCTTGCCAGTCGAAGCGGCGACGATCCTCGGGCGAAGGCACTGGTCGCCGAGTTGGAGCCGCAATTGACCCCAACGTCGTTGCGTTTCTCGTCGGAAATTCAAGAGCGATTTGGATCGGCGAGCCTCAATGCACGTCTGATGCCGAATTTCTTGACAGGCAGGGAATACATCGACAGGGATCCGGCGCGGCGCGTCAAAGCGGACGTACCGCCATATCCGATGGGCGCCGCAGCGCGCGGCGTGCAAGGCCAAGTTTACGTCGAATTTCTCATCGCTTCCGACGGCCGGGCGCGCCTACCACGGATCGTGTATGCGGTACCGCCCCTGACATTCGACAATTACGTTCGCAGCAGCGTCATGCACTCGGAATATTTGCCGGCACGCATTAATGGCAAACCGATCGCCAGCACGGTGGGTCAGTTTTATCACTTCAAATTGGCGATCGCGACGTCGCAATACGTAGGCCTTGAAAGTCTGGTCAAATCCACCTTGGTCAAGGCGCAAGCAGGCGATCCGTCGGCCCAGTTGCTGTATGCAATGATGCTTGCCGGACTGCCGCAACTCAATCAAACCTACGACAAGGCCCTGCCGTGGTTTTTGAAAGCCGCTCAATCCGGTTCTTCCTACGCCCAATATCAAATCGGCGCCGGATTGATTCAGGGCCGCGGCTGCGAATGCGATGCCGCCAAGGGCGACATTTGGCTGGAAAAAGCGGCGCAAAATGATCAACCCGACGCCCAGGTGACCCTCGCCGAGCATTTGCTGCGCGATGCGCCCACGGAGCAATCTGTGGCCGGAGCGCTGGTGTGGCTGGAGCGAGCGGCAAAGCACGGTAACGGCAACGCCAAACTGTACTTGGCCGCCGTATTGGCGACGAATCAACTGGCCAAGGCTCACGATCACGGCCGTGCCCTCGCGTTGACCGAGGACATAACCAAGGAATTCAAAGACGATCCGACTCTGTGGGAAATTCGCGCCGCCGCCGAAGCCGCGGGCGGCGACTTTCCCGCCGCCGGCAAGGATCAGGCCCTGGCCATCAAACAAGCCGAATCGCTTGGCTGGGACTTGACGCCGATGCGCGAGCGGCAGGATTCTTACGCGGCCAAGCGGCCCTGGAGCGGTGACCTGCTCGCGTACTAGGCGTTCTCGTGCTCGGCGCGCAGCGCCGGCATGCGGCCGAATTTGCCGCGTCGAAAATCGTCCATCGCCGCTGCAATTTCTTGACGCGTATTCATCACGAAAGGTCCGTAGCCCACGATGGGTTCGCCGATCGGCACTCCGCTCAGCATCAGGAGCGTGCTGTCGGCGCCGGCCTCGATCTCGATCTCATCGCCCACGGCATCCAGCACTAAGAGTTCGGCATTGCCTGCGCGCCGCGAACCGTTGACGGCAATCGAGCCGCGCAGCAGTGCGATCGCTGCGATATGAGCTGCCGGCACCGGCAATGAAGCCGTGTGGCCGGACCGTAATCGCACATCCCAGACATTGAGCTCACTCAACGTGGCGGCGGGACCTGCGTGAGCGCCCAAGCGGCCGGCAATTACCCGTACCGATCCGGCACCGGCGGCAAGATCGACGCGGGGAATTTGTGCATCGAGGAGGGTCTGATAGCGGGGTGCCGACATTTTATGTTCGGCCGGCAAATTGACCCACAGCTGCGCCATCTCCAAGGCGCCGCCGCTGCGGGTGAAGGCGGGAGAATGAAACTCTTCGTGCAAGATCCCCGACGCCGCCGTCATCCACTGCACGTCCCCCGGACCGATCAGGCCGGCGTTTCCCACCGAATCCCGATGCGCGACCTCGCCCTGGTAAACGATGGTCACGGTTTCGAAGCCCCGATGCGGGTGCTCGCCGACGCCGCGCGGTCGCGCGGCCGGCGCGAATTCGGCCGGCCCGGCGTAATCCAACAGCAAAAATGGGCTCAACTGTTGGCCCAAGTTGTCATAAGTAAAAAGACTTCGCACCGGAAACCCGTCGCCCACCCAATGTCCCTTGGGACTTGGGTAAATGCCCAGTAATGCTTTTTTCACCGCACCGCCCTCGCTGATCATGTCTTCGAGCACCCACATATGGGTCCGAAATCGAGATTTTCCATGTGCGATGATACGGATGGAGGCGGCAATGAACACCTATGAAAAGCTAACCGATCTGCAGTCGCTCGTCGGTCAAGTCATCGGCGTGAGCGCGTGGCAGAGCGTCGATCAAGCGCGCATCGACGACTTCGCCGCCGCGACCGGCGATCACCAATGGATTCATGTCGATCCGGTGCGCGCTGCCGCCGGCCCCTTCGGCACCACGGTGGCTCATGGGCATTTGACCTTAAGCTTGATACCGATCATGGTCAGCACGGCGTTCAAGGTCGCTGACGTTCGAATGAGCGTCAACTACGGGCTCAACCGCGTGCGCTTTCCGGCGCCGGTGCCCGTGGGCAGCCGCTTGCGCGGCCATTTTAAACTCCTCAACTTCGAGATCATCCCCGGCGGCGCGCAGGTGGTGGTCGAAGCCACCACGGAACGTGAGGGCCAATCAAAACCCGTATGCGTCGCAGAATCGGTGGCGCGACATTTTACCTAGGCCGCTTCGGCCAGCGTTTTGACGTGCGCGACTGCGCTCCTCGCAAGGGCCGAGAGGTTGTAGCCTCCCTCGAGCATGGAGACGATGCGCCGCTCCGCATGCCGTGCCGCCAAGGCCATGAGCTCGCGGGTCATCCACTCATAATCCGCTTCCACCAACGCCATGCCGCCGAGCAAATCCTCGCGATGCGCATCGAACCCGGCGGACACGAAAATCATCTGCGGCTTGAACTTCTCCAACGCCGGCAGCCACTGCGTTTCAATGGCGCGTTTTACAGCGGCGCCGTCACTGCCTTCCGACAATGGCACATTGATCATGTTGGGTGCAGCGTTTGCCGTGCCGCTGTAGGGATAAAATGGATGTTGGAAGAAGCTCGCCATCAGCACCCGCTCCTGCCACTGCGGCGCGCTGAACATGTCTTCGGTGCCATTGCCGTGGTGCACGTCGAAGTCGATGATCGCCACCCGCTCGAGTCCTTTCTTGTCGAGTGCGTAAGCCGCCGCCACTGCAATATTGTTGAAAATGCAAAAGCCCATCGAGCGCACCTGAGTCGCATGATGTCCGCAGGGACGCACCGCGCAAAAGGCGTTCGCCGACTGTCCAGCCATGACCTCATCGACCGCCAACAGTCCTGCCCCGGCCGCGCGCCGCGCCGCGCCCAGGCTATAGGAATTCATGGCGGTATCCGGATCGAGCTGCACATAGCCTTCGGTGGGCGCGTTGTCGAATATCAAATCGACATACGCGGCGCGATGCACGCGCTTCAAATCGTGAGCTTGCGCCAGCGGCGCTTCCAAGCAGCGCAGTGTGTCGAACATTCCCGAGGCGCGCATTTGCTCATTGATGGCATTCAGACGCGCCGGACATTCCGGGTGTCCGCCGCCCATCTCGTGGCGCAGACAATCCGGATGGGTGATGTAGGCCGTCGTCATAGCACGGCATTCTAGCGGGAGCCAGACGCTTAATCGAGCGCGAGCCAGACCGCCTTTGGCGTCGTGAAGTTCTCGAGCGCGGACTCCCCGTGCTCGCGCCCAAACCCCGATTCACCGGCCCCGCCCCACGGCAGGCGCACATCGGTATAACCATAGGTATTGAGCCATACCGTGCCGGCCTTCAGTCCAGCGGCCATTCGGTGCAGGCGTCCGCTATCGGCGCTCCACGCGCCGGCAGCTAAGCTATAGGCCGTGCCGTTCGCGATGCGCAGTGCATCCGCCTCATCCTCGAAGGGGATCACCGCGAGCACCGGCCCGAAGATTTCCTCCTGCGAAATGCGCATTTCATGCTTCACGTTGGCGAACACCGTGGGCTCGATGAAATAGCCTTCACCCGACACCCGAGCACCGCCCGTCACCGCGCTGGCCCCTTCGGCCTTGCCGATCGCGATGTAATCCAGCACCGTTTTCATCTGCCCGGCCGAGATCACCGGGCCCATCGTGGTTTTCGGCTCGCTCGGATCGCCGACGCGGATGGACCGCGCGCGCTCCACCAGGCGATCGACGACCTCGTCGTAGACCGGCCGCTCAACCAGAACTCGCGATCCGGCGGAGCAGACCTGCCCGGCATTGAAGAATATGCCGGACGCGGCGGATCGCGCCGCCCGGTCGAGATTGGCGTCCGCAAAAATCACGTTGGCGGATTTTCCGCCGAGTTCGAGCGTGACTTTTTTGAAATTGCCGGCAGCGCCTTGCAAAATCCCGCGCCCGACGCGCGGCGACCCGGTGAATGTCACCTTGTCGACGTCCGGATGCTGCACCAAGGCCTCGCCCACCACGCTGCCCTTACCGCACACCACATTGAAGGCGCCGGGCGGCAAGCCCGCTGCGACGAACAACTCGGCGACGCGCAACATCGTCAGCGGCGTGAGCTCTGCGGGCTTCACCACCAAGGTACAGCCGCAGGCGAGTGCCGGCGCGATTTTCCACATGCCGATCATGAGCGGAAAGTTCCACGGCACTATGGCGGCGACCACGCCCACGGGTTCTCGCACGGTATAGGTCAGCGCATCCGGCCGCGCCGGGATGACTTGGCCCGTGATCTTGTCGCACCAGCCTGCGTAATAGCGCAACGTGTCGATGACCGCCGGCATGTCTTGGCGGCGAACGGCCGCAAGCGGTTTTCCCGCGTCCACGCTTTCGAGTTCGATGAGTTGTTCTTGGTGTTCTTCGATCAGCGTGGCGGCACGCTGCAAGATCCGGCCGCGCTCGGCCGCGCGCATGCCGCCCCATACTTTGAGCGCCGCCCGCGCGGCACGGACCGCAGCATCGACGTCCTGTTTACCGCCTTGCGCGACGTGCGCGATGGGCTCTTCGGTCGCCGGATTAAGATCGAGCGAATACTCACCGCTGGCCGCGGCCACGCGCTTGCCGCCGATGAATAGCGGGTACTGATCGAGATCGGCTTTGGCGTCCATGAAGTTCTCTCGCGGTGTGCACTGAAATGATTTTCCAGTGTGGGATCAAGCGAGAAAATGTTCTAATCGTTTGCGCGAATCAGCTGATAAGCCTGATGTATCAAGCCAATGCCAGGTCGAATCGCGCCTGTAACTTCAGCCGGCGGGCAATTTCCCACACCGCGCCCGTGATCGGTGCGAGCGACGGCTGATTGCGGGCAATCAGTCCGATGGCACGCGTCAGCTGCGGCAACACCGGCCGCGCCTGCACCCGATTCTCGAGATCGAAAAAATTCAGCAGGCTGTGCGGCACGATGCTACAGAGGCCCGCCTCGCTCACCTGCGCGTAGAGCGCAAACAAAGAATCGGTCTCCAGAACCACTGTGGGCTGCACACCGGCGCGGCGGAAGGCGGCGTCTATCACCTGCCGGTTGCGCATTTTTCCCGTGAGCTGGCACAGCGGCAGCCGCGCCGCCTGCTGCCATGTCAAGCTCGGTTCGAGCACGGCTTTGCGGCCGGCGAGCAACACATAGCGCTCGTCGAATAGGTGAAGTTTCTCGAACCCTTCGATCACGGTATCGTCGAGGTAGGTGAGCCCGACATCGAGTTCGAATTGATCGAGCTGATTGACGATGGCATCGGCGGTCAAAGACGAGAGCGTGAAGCGAATGTTCGGGTAGGCCGACAGACACGGTCCGGTCAGGAACGCGGCGATGGTCATGGTGGTCGGAATCGCGCCAATCCGTAAGGTTCCCGACATGCTCGATTTAGCGCTCGACGCTTCCTCACGCATGTAGGCGAGCGAGGCCAAGGTCTGCTGCGCCCACGCGAGTACGCGCTCGCCTTCGAGGGTCAGGCCCATGTAACGGCGGCCACGCTGCACGATCATGATGTCGAGTTCTTTCTCCAAGCTGCGTATCGCCGACGACAGTGCCGGCTGGGACACATGGCAGGTCTCGGCCGCCTTGGCAAAGTGCTTCTCACGGGCGAGAGTGACGAGATATTCGAGTTGGCGAATAAACATGGCGATGAGGTAGGTGTATTTTAGTCGCCGCTGAAACGCATCGAGACGCGCCCCAACAATCCCATATCGCTCACGATTTCATCGCCGGGTGCGATGGGCAGCGGGATGGTGCACGTGCCGGTGGTTACCACCTGCCCGGCCGCGAGCGATGTACCCTGCGCCGATAATTCATTCGCGAGCCAGGTCAGAGCGGCGCGAGGATCGCCGAGCACGGCCGCACCGCTGCCGGCGCGTTGCAGCGAGGTCGACCGCAAAGTCACTTCATGCACGGCAAGATTGAGGTCGCGCCAGCCTTCCGGCGCCGCTGCGCCCAGCATGAAATAATGGGCGCAGGCGTTATCCGCGATCAGCTGTGGTGCGCCGACGCTGACGAAGTCTGCGTAACGGCAATCCGGAATCTCGATCGCCGGGTGGAGTGATTGCACGGCGCTCATCGTCTCATCGACGGAATACGCGGCAGCGCGGGGTGCAAGCGTTCGGGCCATTCGAAAAGCAAATTCTGCTTCCGCTACGCGCATCGAATTGCGGCCGAACGGGACCACCGCACCCTCCGCAATGACACGTTCCGCGAGGATTCGGCCTGCCATCGGCTGATCGACGCGAATATGTGCCTGGCCGGCCTGGCTGGTGGCCGCAATTTTCCAGCCGTACAGCGGCGCGGCACTGCGCTGCTCGAGCAGCGCTTGAATCGCGTAACCCTCCTGGCGAGTCCGAGGCCGAAGTTCCTCGGGCAAGCCATCCGCGAGGGTCTGTCCGTTCTGCCAGCAATTCCACAGGAGTTCGCCCGCCTTTTGCGCCGCATCGGTCAGCATCCCGCAACCGTAGCAGACAAAGACGCTCGCGGGTGCTGCGCGAGCCTGTATTATTCGCGCCCGGCGCAGTGAATTCGCGCGATCAGGAGATGTCATGTCGGTACCTCGCGAAATGATGGTGGTGGAGATCGCCGCCCCCGGCGGACCCGAACAATTGAAGCCGGTGCAGCGCCCGGTACCCCACCCGAAGGACGGCGAAGTGTTGGTGCGGGTTGCCGCGGCCGGGGTCAATCGGCCCGATGTGATGCAGCGCCAAGGCCGTTATCCCCCGCCCGCGGGCGCCTCCGATTTACCGGGATTGGAGATTGCCGGCGAAGTGGTCGCGCTCGGCGCCAATGTCTCGACGCTGAAGGTCGGCGACCCAGTGACCGCGTTGCTGCCGGGCGGCGGCTATGCCGAATACGCACTCGCCGCGGCGCCGCTCTGCCTGCCGGTACCGGCGGGGATCAGCATGGTCGAAGCGGCCGCCATTCCGGAGACGTTTTTCACGGTCTGGACCAATTTATTCGACCGCGGCCGGCTAAAAGCCGGTGAGATCGCGTTGATTCACGGCGGCAGCAGCGGCATCGGTACGACAGCAATCCAGCTCGCCGCCGCGTGGGGCGCGCGCGTATTCGCGACGGCAGGTTCCGACGAAAAAGTGCGCGCCTGCGAACGACTGGGGGCGATCCGCGGGATCAACTACCACACCGAGGATTTCGTCGCCGTCATGCGCGCCGCCACCGAAGACAAGGGCGTCGACGTGACCTTGGACATGGTGGCGGGCAGCTACGTGGCGCGTAACCTGGAGATCGCCGCCCTCGAAGGCCGGATTGTGACGATTTCGTTGCTCGGCGGATCGCGGGCGGAAATCAACATGGGGCTGATTCTCACCAAACGTTTAACGCTCACCGGCTCGACCCTGCGATCGCGCACTGTGGCGCAGAAGGCCGAGGTTGCCGCAGCGGTGCGCAACAACGTTTGGCCGTTGCTCGCCGCCGGTCGGGTGCGGCCGGTGATTCATGCCACCTTTGCGCTCGCCCAGGCAGCCGAGGCCCACCGCCTGATGGAGACCTCGAATCACATCGGGAAAATCGTGCTCACGACCTAAAAAACATCCGCCGTTGAGGCGTCCCTCGCGCTGCATTTTGCTATACTTTGCTGAATAAACTCGTCGGCCGGTATGACCCGGCCCGGCGCCAATCAAAGCGGCTCGTGGCCGCGTCAACCACTGGAGTAAACCGTGAGTTCCGATATCGGGATCGCTCAACAAGCAACCCTTAAACCCATCGGCGAAATCGCCGCGCGCTTAGGGATTCCGGCTGCCAGCATAGAAAACTACGGCCACTACAAAGCGAAAATCGCGCTCGACTACATCGACAGCCTGAAGGACAAACCGGACGGCAAGCTCATCCTGGTGACCGCATTGAGCCCGACGCCCGCCGGCGAGGGCAAGACCACCACCACGGTCGGGCTCGGCGATGCGCTCAACAAGATTGGCAAGAAAGCGGTCATATGCCTGCGCGAACCGAGTTTGGGACCCGTGTTCGGCATGAAAGGCGGCGCCGCCGGCGGCGGTTATGCGCAAGTCGTGCCGATGGAAGACATCAACCTGCACTTCACCGGCGACTTCGGTGCGATCGGGCTTGCGCACAACTTGCTGTCGGCGCTCATCGACAATCACATCCATCACGGCAACGAGCTCGGCTTCGATGTCCGGCGAATCGCCTGGAAGCGCGTGATGGATATGAACGACCGCGCCTTGCGTCAAATCACCGTGGGGCTCGGCGGTCCCGGCAATGGTTTCCCGCGCGAGGATGGTTTCGACATCGTGGTCGCATCCGAGGTCATGGCGATTTTCTGCCTCGCCAAGAGCCTGTCGGATCTTAAGCAACGCTTGGGCAACATCGTGGTCGGCTACCGGCGCGACCTCACGCCCATCCATGCCCGAGACTTGAAGGCGCAGGGCGCGATGACCGTGCTGCTCAAGGAAGCCTTGAAGCCGAATCTGGTGCAAACGCTCGAAAATAACCCCGCCTTCATTCACGGCGGTCCGTTCGCCAACATCGCGCATGGCTGCAACTCGGTGCTCGCGACCACGACCGCGCTCAAATTGGCCGACTATGTGGTGACCGAGGCGGG
>Ga0182030_10019098_pt1 | contig 13084 bp, 10 predicted proteins | sample 812S3MmetaG_FD_121299 | JGI IMG/M metagenome (GOLD analysis project Ga0182030, IMG submission 121299) | Permafrost microbial communities from Stordalen Mire, Sweden - 812S3M metaG (Illumina Assembly) | ecosystem: Environmental > Terrestrial > Soil > Wetlands > Permafrost | place: Sweden... | reverse complement strand
GAAGTATGAGCGCAAGGTCTATGTCCTGCCGAAGTCATTGGACGAGAAGGTCGCAAGCCTTCACCTGGCGAAGATCGGTGTAAAGCTGACCAAGCTCAACGAGAAGCAGGCGTCCTATATCGGTGTCAGCCAAACCGGCCCCTTCAAGACCGACAGTTACCGCTACTAGAGTTCAGCATTCATGGCGGCTCGTGATTTAGCGAGCCGCCATGACTTTGCGCGGCAGGGGTTCGGCGACGGGGCAGACCAACGACCGAAAGTCTAACCACCCGCCTAACTCGTGCAATTTATTCTCGGGATTGAGCTTACTGCCGTGAAAAACTGTAAGGATCAGGGTCACACCGATTAATAGGGGCGTGATTGTCCTGCCGCTGCCGCCCAGACGCAGATAGCCGAAGCCGAAGATGGCCAAGGCTGCCGCTCCGATCGCAAAACCAATGATAATTTCCGGCTCGCTGTGCATGCCCAGCACGACACGGGATATGCCGATTGAGGCAACCAGCCCGATCGCAGACAATATGATCGCCGTGCGTTCCCACGGCGACTGCCGCTCGACGGCGACGATCCCGGCGACGCCGCCATAAGCCAGCAGGCTGAAACTCGTATGTCCGCTCGGGCTGCTGATATCCAACGCCGGCGGGCAGGCGAAAAATAGGATCTTAAGGACCACGGTCACTGCGCCGCAGAATATCAAAGCGCCGATCCACCATGCCGCCGATCGTGCCGGCCGCATCACCAGCAACCATATGAACACGGCTGCCGACAAAGGCAGCAGCACTGCAGAATCGCCGAAATCCGTCAGATATTTCATTCCAGGGACGCTTTATAAAATCCGCAAAAATATCGTTCCGGTTTCGGTCGATCGGCGGAAAACAAACCGGGGCGATAAGGTTCAGACCATAGAAATATCGCATCGCCTGGCAAGACCCGTTCTCGACATGGGCCGCTGATTCGCTTATCGCCATGACGATGGCGAGAAAAATATCCGTTGGTCTGGGTTTGATGGGGTTTCCGTTCTCAAGCGCGGCAGCTTATTGGCGGTGGGTCGATTTCTGTGAGGATGCGGGTATCGATTCGATCTGGCAGACCGACCGGATCATCGGAATGGAGCCGCATCTGGAAGCCCTGGCGACGATGGCGGCGCTGGCCGGCCGCACGCGGCGGCTCAAATTCGGCATGAATGTGCTGTCGCTCGGTCAGCGTGACCCGGTACTTGTTGCCAAGCAATGCGCCACCATCGATTTTCTGTCTTCAGGGCGGCTGCTGCCGGCGTTCGGTGTCGGCGCTGACCGATCGCCGGAGTGGGTCGCGATGGGGCTAGATCCGAAGACCCGCGGCGCCAAGACCGACGAGGCGCTGGAGATCATTCGGCGCCTGTGGACCCAGGACAAAGTCAATTTCGACGGGAAACATTACCGGCTGATTGACGCGACAATCTCGCCAAAACCGATCCAGGCGGAGCTGCCGATGTGGATCGGCGGTTCTTCTCCGGCGGCGATCCGGCGCACCGCGCGCTTCGGCACCGGCTGGCAGGGTGGGGCGGAAACGCCGGCGGCGGCGGGCAAGGTCGTCGCGGCGATCAAGGCAGCGCTGGCCGAAGCCGAACGCACGATCGACGAAGACCACTATGGCGCGGGCTTTCCATTTCGCATCGGACGCGCGCAGGATGTGCCGAGCCTGGCCGGCACGATAAAGATGTATCGCGACTATCTAGGCATCGACCCGATGGATTATTTCGCGATCGGCGACGCCGATGCCGTGATTCGCCGCATCGGCGACTATGTCGATGCCGGCGTCTCCAAATTCGTCATGCGCCCGGTGGCGGACGGCGACGCCGATATCATGGCGCAAACGGAGTTGCTGGTGCGCGAGGTTCTGCCAGAAGTGGCGCGGCGCTGGCCGAAGCCTTGAGAGGTCAACCGGTCCGCGGTTTGCGGAATGACAGAGCCAGGCGGATGAAATAGGCCAGCACCACCGCAGCCACGATGAGTTTGGTGCCCGGTTCGACATATTTGGCGACCAACTCGTAATTCTGGCCAAGCCGGTATCCCGCGTAGGACAGAACGCTCATCCAGATCGCCGTGCCGGCCAGCGAAAAGGCCAGGAAGGTGCCGAGTCGCACATGGGCGATGCCGGCAGGCAGCGAGATGACGGCGCGGATTGCAGGAAGCATAGTGGCAAAGAAGACCGAGACGGCGCCGAAGCGGTGGAACCAGTTCAACACCAGCGCCACCTCGCCCGGCGTCACGGTGAGCCATCTCCCATAGCGGGCGGCGAGCGCTTCGACCCGTTTGCGGCCGAGATACCAGCCGACGATATACCAGGGCAGCTGCCCGACCATTGCGCCCGCCGTGGAGGCTGCGATCACCCCCCAGATATTGAGGTCGCCGCGCGCGGCGGCATAGCCGCAAAAGGGGACCACCACCTCGCTGGGTAGCGGCGGGAAGAGGCCCTGGATGAGCAACAGTAAGAAGACGGTGAAGTAGTTCAGCGTGCCGATGACGTGGAGAAGGTGGTCGATCACGTGGTCAAACCTGTTTCGGCGGGAACGCCCTTGCTGGTCGAATATTCGAAATGCAACGCCTCGCCCGGCCGGGCGATCGCGAAGGCGGCATGGGCCGCGCAGGCCGCCTCGGCAAAGCCGGTCAGGATCAACTTCAGCTTGCCGGGGTAGGTCGCGATATCGCCGATGGCGAATACGCCCGGCAGGGTCGTGCCCATCGTTGCCGGATCGACCGCGATATGAAATCCGGCAAGGTCCAGACCCCATTCCGCGATTGGGCCCAGTTCCATCGCCAGGCCGAAGAATGCCAGAAGACTGTCGGCCTCAAGTAGCCGTTCCTCGCCATCAAGCGTTTCAACCTTGACGCAGCTCAATTGGCCATTTTCTCCCTCAAGGCCGGACAGCTGATAGGGAATGACCATTTCGACCTTCCCTTCCGCTGCCAACTTTCGCATCTTCTGGACGCTTTCCGGCGCAGCCCGGAACTTGTCTCGCCGATGCACGACCATTACATGCGCCGCAATCTCCGCCAGCGATACCGCCCAATCGACGGCACTATCGCCGCCGCCGGCTATGACAACCCGTTTTCCGGCAAAATCCTGACGCTTTTTCACCAGGTAGAAAAGCGATCGATTCTCATACTGCTCCAGCCCATCAAGCGGAGGCCTGTTTGGTCCGAATGCGCCTGACCCGCCGGCGATTATCACCGCTCGACAGGCGATAACTAAGCCGGCTGAGGTCGTCACTAGATAGCCAATATCTGTGCGGGTCAGCCGAACGACCTGGTGGCCTAGGTGATAGGTCGGCGCGAACGGGGACGCCTGTTCCCTCAATCGTTCGATAAGCTCTGCCGCTTCGATCATGGGGTAGCCTGGGATATCAAAGATCGGCTTTTCTGGATACAGGGCGATACATTGTCCACCGATGGCGTCCAGTGCATCGACCACATGGCAATCGAGTTTCAGCATGCCGCATTCGAAGACCGCGAATAGTCCGACCGGCCCCGCACCGATGATGACGACATCGGTTGTGACCGCCTTGCTCGGAGTCTCAGGCGCTGCTGCGGTTGGCTCAGACATGTTGCGGAAATGCCTCTGGAAACGGTCGCTTGTTAATGTCCCATTGCGGCAGTCGGTTCAACCCCGGCATAAGTTTCGTATGACTTCGAATGCCAGCCCGATAACTTTCGATCTGCCCGACGAGGCCGCAACGGCAAATCTGGCGCGACGGCTGGCACCTATTTTGCGAGCCGGGGATGTCGTTGCCCTGAGCGGCGATCTGGGTGCAGGCAAGACCGCATTTGCCCGCGCGCTCATCCGCGCAATGACGGGGGCCGACGAAGAGGTACCCAGCCCGACCTTCACCTTGGTGCAAAGCTACGAAACGCCAAGCGGTCCGGTATTTCATTTCGACCTGTACCGTATTGCCGCGCCGGATGAACTTGTCGAGATCGGATGGGACGAAGCGCTGGCCGAGGGGATCGTTCTGGTCGAATGGCCCGTCAGGGCGGGCGCCCTGCTGCCGGATCGACGTCTTGATGTCGCATTTCGATTCGGCTCAGAATCGGCAGGACGGCAGGTCACGTTGACGCCTTGTGCGCGCTGGGGCGAGGGAAGAACGGGTTTCGTGGCTTTACAGGGCGGGCCTCAAGGAGAATAGTCCCGACGCCTTCTGAACAGGTTAAATCAATGCCCCAACGACAAGCTCCGCGCCTTCCGCGTCCCCGCCCCGCCAATCGCCCGAATGCTGCCATGGTGCTTGCCGCCGGGCTGGGCGAACGCATGCGCCCACTGACGCTCGAAAAGCCGAAGCCGCTACTCGAGGTCGGGGGAAAGACACTGATCGATTGGACGCTGGACAGGTTTGCCGCAGCCGGCGTGACCGATATCGTCGTCAACTCTCATTACAAGGCGGAGATGCTCGAACAGCATCTACAGCATCGCACCGATCTGGAAATCCGCATTTCCCGCGAAGCCGAGCGGCTCGAAACCGGTGGCGGCGTTGCCCGCGCTCTACCGCATTTCGGTGGCGAGCCGTTTTATGTTGCCAATTCCGACAGTGTCTGGCTGGACGGGCCGACACCGACGCTCGATCGGCTGGCATCGCGCTGGGACCCGGGACAGATGGATGCACTTCTCCTGCTCATGTCTGCGCCGAGGAGCGAGCTTTACGAAGGGCCGGGCGATTTTATGATGGACGCTGAGGGCCGGTTGAAATTTCGTCCCGAACGCCGCATTGCCCCTTATGTCTATGCCGGCCTCCATATTACCGCATCCCATCTTTTCGAAGGTGCTCCTCAAGGTTCTTTTCGTTTGACCGAGTTGTGGCGGCGGGCGGAATCGGAAGGCCGCTTGTTCGGCTTGGTGCACGATGGGGCTTGGTTCCATGTCGGTACGCCCGACGCCCTCCATGCAGTCGACAGCCAGCTTGACGCGCGAAATGCGCGCTGGCTGGAAAGATGAGCACCGCCTAAAGATGACCACTGGTTCGCCGAGCGTCTTTACAGTCTCGGCCGGCGCCGCCTTTGCCGATGTTTTGGCCAAAGGGCTTCTAGTCCGCGCCGGCGACGATCCCCTGGCGCTGGCGTCAATGACCATTCTGCTGCCCTCGCGTCGTGCCGTACGGGCGATGACCGACGCTTTCCTGCGGGTAGCCGAGGGTCAGGCTCTTTTGCTGCCACGGCTTCTGGCTTTGGCAGATCTGGATGGCGACCAGGATGCCCTTGCGGCCGAGGATATTCCTCCCGCCATCGATGCGTTGCAGCGCCGGTTGATACTTGCCCGGTTGGTTATGTCGCGGGGCGGCGGGTTTGCCGTCACGCCGGATCAGGCATTGCGACTGGCCGATGCGCTGGCCGAGCTGATCGACGAGGTGGAAACCGAACAGGTCGATTTCGCAAGGCTGTCAGACCTCGCACCTCAGTCATATGCCGGCCATTGGCAGGCGACGCTCGAATTCTTGCAGATCGTGACATCCTACTGGCCGGCGATCCTGGAACAGCAGGCAATGATCGATCCTGCACGGCGCCGGGTTCTGGCGCTGAAAGCGCGAGCCGATTCCTGGCGTAAGAATCCACCGGCCGACCCGGTCGTCGCGGCCGGATTTACCGGTGCAGACCCGGCGTTGGCGGATCTGATCGGAGCAGTTGCCCGCCTGCCTTCGGGGTTGGTTATATTGCCCGGTCTGGATTTGATCCTGGATAACGAAGGTTGGGACACGGTCTCGGCGACTCACCCCCAATGGGGGATGAAGCGCCTGCTGGAGCGTATGGAAGTTAATCGCTCTTTGGTTCTGCCGTGGCCTTCGGCCGACGGGGGGACAATTGCCCACGTGACCAATCGGATGCGTCTTCTCAGCGAGGTGCTTCGGCCGGCAGAAACCACTGCGCAATGGCGCACGGGGCCTCGCTTGGGCTCGGACGCTTCTGCAGGAATGGTGCGTATCGACTGCGCAACAGTGGGCGAAGAGGCAGAGGTGATTGCGCTCGCGATGCGTCAGGCGCTGGAGACACCGACGCGAACCGCTGCGCTGGTTACGGCAGATCGCGGGTTGGCGCGGCGGGTTGCGGCGGCTCTGAAGCGTTGGGGGATCGAAGCCGACGATTCGTCCGGTCGTCCGCTTGCCGAAACTCCGGTCGGCATATGGCTGCGCTTGGTAGCGGAGGCGACAGCCGGTCGCTTTGCGCCGCATGCATTGTTGGCGATGCTAAAACATCCACTTGCCGCGGGCGGGTTGGCGCAGGAGGTTATGCGACAACGTGTTCGCCTGCTTGAGCGGCTGGTGCTGCGCGGGCCGCGACCCGCTCCGGGCCTGGCTGGGATCGCGCTCGCGTTGGAGCCGTTGCCTGTATCGCTATTCGAAGGTGAAGCGTCTGCGAAGACGGCCCTGCAGGATTGGGTCGCCGATCTAGCCTTGCGGCTTGCACCGCTTACCGAAATTGTTGCCGAAGGGGCCGGCAGTCTGGCGGAATTGGTGATGCGCCATGCCGAGGCTGCAGAAGCCTTGGCCGATACGGCCGACGAAGCGGGTGCTTTGAGGCTATGGAGGGGACAGGACGGCGAAGCTCTGGCGGATCTATTCGCCCGGCTTGCCGGCCCGGCTGGCGCTGCGCTCCCGGCCATCAAATCCGATCGATATCCACAAGTGCTCTCGGCGCTGATGGCCGGTATCAATGTGCGCCCGCTCTATGGCGCGCATCCGCGGCTGGCGATCTGGGGTCTTATCGAAGCCAGATTGCAGCGGGCCGATCTAATGATTCTGGGCGGCCTTAATGAAGGTGTCTGGCCGCCGGCGCCCGGTGACGAACCGTGGATGTCCGGCCCTATGCGTGAGCGGTTCGGATTGCCGCCTCTCGAGGCGCGGATCGGAAACGCGGCGCATGATTTTGCACTCGCTGCTGCTGGACCAGAAGTGCTGCTGACGCGCGCCTTGCGGGTCGACGGGGCACCCAGTGTGCCCGCGCGTTTCCTGTCGCGGCTCGACACATTCCTGACCGGATCGGGGATCGTCCTTCCTAAAGATATTGCCGCCACATGGCGTGCCTGGTCGGAAGAGATGGACCGGCCCGCCGCGATCAAACCCTGGACGCGCCCGCAGCCGCGCCCGCCGCTGAGCGCACGTCCGCGCAAATTGTCGGTTACGGCAATCGAAATATGGATGCGCGACCCCTACGCCCTCTATGCCAGACAAGTATTGAAACTGAGGGCGCTCGACCCACTGGATGCGGACCCCGGCGCGGCAGAGCGTGGACAAGTCATCCACGCGGCACTCGACCGTTTTATCACGCTCTTTCCCGATCGGCTGCCTGAAGATTCGCTTGAACAGCTGCTTTCGGTTGGCCGTACGGCCTTCGGAGAGGTTCTGGGCCACCCATCAGTCGCTGCCTTCTGGTGGCCACGATTCGAGCGGGTGGCGGCTTGGTTCATCGCATTCGAACAGGGCCGAAGGGAAAGTGGAATTCGCCCAATTGCGACCGAAGTCAGTGGCGGGATCAATATTGAGACGGCGGGAGCGGCATTCCGGCTGACTGCAAAGGCCGACCGCATCGACCGCATGGCCGACGGTCGGATTGCGATCATAGACTACAAGACCGGTCGTCCCCCACCAGCCGAACGCGTTAGAAGCGGATTCGCGCCACAGTTGCCGCTTGAGGCGGTGATCGCCGATCAGGGCGGGTTCCAAGGTGTCCCAGTGGGGGTAACCGGCGAACTGGCCTATTTAAGATTATCCGGCGGAAATCCGCCGGGCCTGTTCGTGCCGGCAGTGGGGAGGGAGGTGCCGGATGCGGTGATCGCCGACTCGTGGGCGCGGCTGATCAGCTGGATTGAGTCATTCGACAACCCGGCCACGCCCTATGACGTTCGGACGGCTCCGGAATATGCCTTCGCCGGAGACTATGACCATCTTGCCAGGCTGGGTGAATGGCCGATGGGATCATGAGCATCGTAAGATCCGATGAGGAGGCGGCGCGCCGGGCCTCAGATCCTAAGGTCAGCGCCTGGGTCGATGCATCTGCCGGCACCGGGAAGACCACGGTGCTGACCGAACGGGTGCTTCGGCTCCTGCTTGACGGTGCACCGGCAAACAAAATCCTCTGCATCACTTTCACGCGCGCCGCCGCAGCCGAGATGGCTAACCGGATCATCAAAAAGCTGGGCGAATGGGCCGTGACGGATGATGCGACTCTGGCTTGGGATCTGGAGAAACTGACAGGGGAACGCCCGAGCTCTGCGGCTCAGACACGTGCGCGGCAGCTTTTTGCGGCGATCGTCGATACGCCGACAGGATTTCGCATCCAGACCATTCATGCTTTTTGCCAATCGGTGCTGCGCCGGTTCCCGCTCGAAGCAGGAATTGCGCCGCATTTCGACCTTCTCGACGACCGCACGGCAGGCGAGTTGCTGGCAGAGGCTCGGCAGGACGTGCTGATCGAAGCCGGCAGGGATCCGGGCGGGCCGTTCGGCCGGGCGCTGGCTGTTCTCGTCGAATATATGGATGAGAGGGGCTTCGCCGCACTGATTCAGGCCGTGCTGGCCGCGCGTCGAAAACTCGGCCGCGCAATCGCCGCTCATCACGGCATAGGACTGCTGATTCCCCGCGTTTGGCGAGGTCTCGGACTGGAGCCCGGTGAGGATGCGGCAGCGATACTGGCCGCTGCCTGCCGGGACGCGTCCGTCGACAGCGATGCATTGCGCCTTGCATGCGCCACGCTGATGGAAGGCAGCGCCACGGACCAGCGTCGGGCCGAAGGGATTGCAGCCTGGATCGCGTGCGATGACCGTGTCTGCGCCTGGCACGACTATGTTGGACAGTTCCTGAATGCCAAGAGCGAGCCGAACGGCAGTTACGCCCGCACCAAGGCCCATAAGGCAGTCGCGCATATATTGGACCCGGAAGCATCGCGATTGATCGCGGTCGTCGACCGGCTTCGGGCGGCAGCGACAGCGACAGCGACCGAGGCGATGCTGGTCGTGGCCGGTGCGATATTCAGCCGTTATGAATCCCAAAAATCGGCGAGGGCCCTGCTCGATTATGACGATTTGATCGACAAGACCTGTAAGCTTGTTGAGGGCGATGCTGGCTGGGTTTTGTACAAGCTGGACGGGGGTGTCGATCATCTGCTGGTCGACGAAGCGCAAGACACCAATCCGGAGCAGTGGAGGATCATTCAGGCTCTCGCGGCGGAATTCTTCGCCGGGGAAGGGGCGCGGAGCAACAACCGCACAATCTTCGTGGTCGGAGACGGCAAACAGTCGATCTACAGTTTCCAAGGCGCAGACCCGACAGCGCTGGGACCGATGCGGCGCTATTTCGAGGAGAAGCTCGAAAATGTCGAGCGCATGCTTGCGGCGGTCGACATCACCAAATCCTATCGCTCGACCGAACCGGTTTTGCGGCTAGTGGATGAAGTGTTTGCCAATCCTGAGGCCGCCGACGGAGTCCACGACTACACGCATGGTCGTCTCAGGCATATCGTTACCCGCGGGGACACGCCCGGGCTGGTAGAGCTTTGGGACGTGACGGCCCCGGATGAGATTGAGGAAGACGTCGAGCCCCTACCTCTGTCGAAACCTTCCGAAGATCGGCGCGGGCCCGAACAGAAACTAGCCGACCGAATCGCCGATACGATCCGGGATTGGATCGAAAGGCGCGAGACCCTGGGGCCGGGCGGTGCGCCGATCAGCGCCGGAGATGTTATGATCCTGGTGCGCCGCCGCACTCGCTTTGTCGTACCGATGGTGCGGGCGTTGAAGGCGCGGGGGGTTCCCGTCGCCGGTGTCGATCGGCTTGCGCTGACGGAGCCGCTTGCGGTCCAGGATTTGTTGGCGCTCGGGCGATTCCTATTGCTGCCCGACGACGATCTAAACTTTGCAGCTCTGCTGAAGTCTCCGCTCATCGGCCTGGACGAAGACAAGCTTTTCACTTTGGCTTATCGCCGCCCCGGGAGCCTGTGGAATGCCTTGCTTGCCGCGGGTGAAAGCCAATCCCACATTTTCGAATCCGCGCGCGCGTGGCTTTCGGAACTTCTGGCGCAAGTGGACTTTATACGGCCGTTCGAACTCTACGCCCGTGTTTTGGCCACCGGCTGTCCAGGAGATCCGCAAGGAAGCGGTCGGCGCGCTTTGTGGCGGCGGCTTGGGCCGGATGCGCTTGACCCACTCGAAGAATTTCTGTCGGCGACGCTCGATTATGAGCAGCGGCATGCGCCGACTCTACAGGGTTTTGTCGCCTGGATCGAGGCGAGCGACGCAGAAATTAAACGGGAGCAGGACAGCGGAGGCGGTGCGGTCAGGATTGTCACCGTACATGGCGCAAAGGGTCTGGAGGCACCGATCGTCTTTATGCCGGACACGATGCAGGTTCCGGCTCCCAATACCGGTCCGCAACTGTTGTGGCAGGGCGAGGGCGACGATGCCGTTCCCTATTGGTCGCCCCGCGCTGACCTTAGACCGGGCGTATGCAGCAAGCTGGCCGATATCGGCCACAGTGTAGGGCTCAAGGAATATCGCCGATTGCTTTATGTAGCGCTGACGCGTGCGCGCGACCGATTGTATATCAGCGGTTGGCGCGGCAAGCGGATGCCCACCGAAGGACATTGGTACGGGCTGATTGAGGCGGGCATGCGCGCGGCGAACGCCTTGGAAATTGAGGAAGACGGTAGGCAGCTGTTGCGTCTCGATTATGCAGGGACCGGCCGCGCGACTTTGTCGCCGATAGCCGGTCGGCCAGCGGCCTTGCCTCCGCTGCCTGATTGGGCTCGTCTATCTCCGCCTTGCGAACCTCGCCCGTACGTCCCCTTGGCTCCATCGCGAATCGAGTTTCCCGGCATGTCGGACCCTGCCGTTGGCTCGCCGTCCACTTCACGAGATTCCGAACGTTTCCGCCGGGGTCAGGCGATGCACCGTCTGTTGCAGCTGTTGCCAGATATCGCATCGGATGACCGTCACTGTGCGGCAACACGGCTGCTGGCCGAATTTGCCGCAACGGACCAAGCCTTGATGATCGCCGAAGCCGTTGCGGTGATCGAGTCGCCGCAATGCGAGCGTTTTTTTGGTGTGTCTTCCCGCGCCGAAGTGCCGATCGTCGGGCGGATCGGCGTGCGCGGCATTGCCGGTCGGATCGATCGGCTACTGGTCGAACCCGATAGGGTTACGGTCGTCGATTTCAAAAGCGGTCGCATTCCACCGGCTGGGGCGCAGGACATCCCTGTTACCTATCTGGCCCAAATGGCTGCCTATCGCGCGGTCCTGAAGCAGATATATCCAAGTCGGGAAATAGATCTCGTGCTGATATGGACGGAAGGCCCGGCGGTTGTTACGCTAAATCCTGCCGTTCTAGACCCATTTGAAACATATCTGACATCCGTTCCGGTCAATGCTGAAGCGGCAACCGCTGCTTGACCAAACGCGCCGACTCCCCATACTTCAGTGACACATATTAGGAGTTTAATCCGTGACCACCGCTGTGACCGACGATACCTTCGAAGCCGCTGTCTTGAAGTCGGAGATTCCGGTCCTACTCGATTTCTGGGCGGAGTGGTGCGCACCCTGCCGGGCGATCGCGCCGATTCTTGAAGATGTTCAGCGCGACAAAGGCGACAAGCTGACCGTCGCAAAGATCAATATTGATGAAAATCCGGGCGTGCCGAGCAAATACGGTGTACGGGGAATTCCGACCTTGATGCTTTTCAAGGGCGGACAACTGGCCGCTACCAAAATCGGCGCTTTGCCAAAGGGTGCGCTTTACGAGTGGATCGATTCGGTCCTTTAAGCTTCCCTTTAAGCCGTCAAAGATCGTTTCAAAGGGCTGCCCGGTCGGCGGCCCTTTGTCGTTCAGCCGTCGCCTGTATTCGAAAGTAGTCGTTCGATTCCGGCCCGAACCTCTGCAAGGGCGGCTTCGATTGCTTGGTCGCGAGACTGAGGAGCGCCCGCGACGCTCAATTTTTCGGCTGCGTCCGCAAGGCGGCCCAGCGGCTCCCAGATGACGTTGGAAAGCGCCGCGGCTATGATTTCGGCCTCGTCTTGTGCAATCCGCCCGCCTGGTCCGGCGACGGCCGAAACCGGCTTTCCCGCCTCGATCGCTTGAACAGAGCTTAGGGGTCGAAGTGCCGCGGTCGCGCCAGCCACCGCCGAATCGACGAGCGGGGCCAAAGCGGCGCGTACCAGGTAAGAGGCAAGATGAATTACGAGCCATCCGATCGTCCCTGCCGCAACCACAACATCCCATCGATTTCCGGACGCGTAGGCGAACAACCCAAGCGTTGCCGCCAAACCCAGCAACATCGTCGGCATGGGAGCTATCACCCGGGTCAATGTTAGCCGGTCCAGCCATATACGGTTCAATCCCAGAAGGATTGCGGTGTCGACTACGACTCGACGCGTCTCACCTTTTTCGATGGGCAAGAGCGTTATCATCGCCTCGGCCTGCTCGGCCACTGCCGTGGGGGTGAAGGCGGCGCGCCAATCGGCGGCGTTCCAGCGGTCCGCCAGAGCAGGATCGTGACGCAACTTGTTGATTTGTATCCGCGCCTGCGCAGCCTCGACTAAGCCGCCGATTAGAGCGGCCAGTAGCGCGACGACTGAGAATGTCATCGCGGCAGCAGAGGCAGACCAGGCCCAGCGGACTGGGCTCTCGGCAAATGCCGAAGCAAAGCTTGCCTGATTGAGATGCAAGGGCGTGGTCATAGCATCCCATTGGAACCGCAGGAGCAGAAATGCGGCAATTCCGGAGATCAGTCCCAGTGACACCGCGACGAGGCGCGAATTCATGCTTCGTCTCCTCTCTGCACCTTAATCGCCCGCGGCCTATTCAATCGATCTATAGTCATCTGCCGAGAGGTCCCCATCATCGCGCGCCATGGTAGGCTGCCGCGATCTTATAGTCGGTCCGATCGCATTTGACTCGCCGTTTTTCGACAGTCGCATCTTACGTCGACACGACAACAGTTGGTGCCTCACGGTGCGCTAAAGACTAATGATCTTTGCCAGCCATCTATGTGCCTGCTATATGTATAAGCTGATATTATCTCTATGATGAATATGAATATAAAACCGATTTCACTGATCTGTTTGGCGGTTGCAG
>Ga0182030_10019097_pt1 | contig 13084 bp, 11 predicted proteins | sample 812S3MmetaG_FD_121299 | JGI IMG/M metagenome (GOLD analysis project Ga0182030, IMG submission 121299) | Permafrost microbial communities from Stordalen Mire, Sweden - 812S3M metaG (Illumina Assembly) | ecosystem: Environmental > Terrestrial > Soil > Wetlands > Permafrost | place: Sweden... | reverse complement strand
GTGATGTCGCCGACGCCGGGGCGCTCGACCTTGATCACGTCGGCGCCGAACCAGGCCAGCAACTGGGTGCAGGTCGGTCCGGACTGGACGTGGGTGAAATCGAGAATGCGAACGCCCTTCAGCGCCTTTGTCATCAGTTCTCTCCAAAAATGTAATGTCGTCGTGCCCGCGAAGGCGGGCATCCAGTAGTTACCGTCGGTTCAGTTCGGCACGGCCTTCATCTCTCGATAGTTCGGTGATTACTGGATTCCCCGCCTTCCCGGGGAATGACGCCGGTTGGGTTGCGTTGTCTTCATTTTTTCTTCAGTTTGCTCTGCGGGTTGAGGTTGCCGATGCGGCCGCTCTCGCTGCCGGCGGCGGGATCGAGCACGGCGTTGATCAGCGTTGGCCGGCCGGAGTCCATGGCCGCGTTGACGGCGCGCTTGAGCTCATCGGGAGTCGTGGCATTGACGCCGACACCGCCGAACGCCTCCATCATCCTGTCGTAGCGCGAGCCCTTGACGAAGACGGTCGGCGCCACGTCCGCACCCCCCGTGGGATTGACGTCGGTGCCGCGATAGATGCCGTCATTGTTGAAGACGACGACGCAGACCGGCAGATTGTAGCGGCAGATGGTTTCGACCTCCATGCCGGAGAAACCGAAGGCGCTGTCGCCTTCGACCGCGAGTACCGGCTTGCCGGTCTCGATCGCAGCCGCAATGGCATAGCCCATGCCGATGCCCATCACGCCCCAGGTGCCGACGTCGAGCCGCTTGCGCGGCTGGTACATGTCGATGATGCCGCGGGCGAGGTCGAGTGTGTTGGCGCCTTCGTTGACCAGGATGGCGTCCGGCCGTTCCTTGATGATGGTGCGCAGCGCGCCCAGCGCGCCGTGATAGTCCATCGGCGAGTTGTTGTTCATCAGCCGCGGCGCCATCTTGGCGATATTGTCGTCCTTCTTGCTGCGGACCGCGTTGGTCCAGTCGGCCGGAGGCTGCTGCCAGCTGCCGTCGATGCCTTGCAGCAGCGCCGACACGCAGGAGCCGATATCGCCGACCACCGGTGCCGTGATTTCGACGTTGGAGTCCATTTCCCTGGGCTCGATGTCGATCTGAATGAACTGCTTTGGCGCGTCACCCCAGCTCTTGCCCTTGCCGTGCGACAACAGCCAGTTGAGCCGCGCGCCGATCAGCATCACCACATCGGCGTCCTTCAGCACCGTCGAACGCGCCGCACCCGCGCATTGCGGATGGGTATCCGGCAGCAGGCCCTTGGCCATGCTCATCGGCAGGAACGGAATGCCGCTGTTCTCGACCAGAGCGCGGATCGCGTCGTCGGCCTGCGCGTAGGCCGCGCCCTTGCCGAGGATGATCAAGGGGCGCCTGGCGCCTTTGAGCACATCGAGCGCGCGCTTGACCGCTGACGGCGCCGGAATCTGGGCCGGCGCGGCGTCGATCACCTTGACCAGCGACTTCCGCCCGGCCTCCGCGTCCATCAACTGGCCGAACAGTTTTGCCGGCAGATCGAGATAGACGCCGCCCGGACGTCCCGAGACCGCGGCGCGGATCGCACGCGCCAGACCGATGCCGATGTCGGCGGCGTGCAGCACCCGGAACGCCGCCTTGCACAGCGGCTTGGCAATCGCGAGCTGGTCCATCTCCTCATAGTCGCCCTGCTGCAGGTCGACGATCTCGCGCTCCGACGAGCCGGAGATCAGGATCATCGGAAAGCAATTGGTGGTGGCATTGGCCAGCGCGGTCAGGCCGTTGAGAAAGCCGGGCGCCGACACCGTGAGGCAGATACCGGGCTTTTTGGTCAGGAAGCCGGCGATCGCCGCGGCGTTGCCGGCGTTCTGTTCGTGGCGGAACGAGATGACGCGAATGCCCTCGGCCTGCGCCATGCGGCCGAAGTCCGTGATCGGAATGCCCGGCACGCCATAGATCGTGGTGAGGCCGTTGAGCTTGAGCGCATCGATGATGAGATGAAAGCCGTCCGTCAGCTCACGCTCGGGTTCGGCCGAATTGGCTTCCATGCTCTGTACTGTCGCGGACATTCCGCCGTCTCCCTGATCGTTTCTTGATAGCGACGCGCGTCGTCCTGTGAGGTCGTGGTCCGAAATGCAAGATCGTGGTGGGTCAAAACAGCTCTTGTCAAAACAGCTCTTGTCAAAACAGCTCTTGGCCGTGCGCTTCGACATAGGCGGCAAGGCCGAGGGTGTGGTCGCGGGCGCGTTTCTCCGCAAGCTCGGTGTTGCGCTCTTCCAGCGCCTCGATGATCGCCATGTGTTCGGGCAGCGAGGTTGCGGTGCGGTCGACGCGGCCGATCGTCAGCTGGCGGTAGCCGCGCACATGCAGCAGGATGTCGTTGGTCATATCGACCAGCACCGGCGACTCGCTGAGCGAGATCAGCGCCTGGTGAAAGGCGATGTTGGCCTTGGAATATTCCTCGACGTGATCCTGCGGCAGGCGATCCTTGCCGAAATTCTTGAAGAAGTCGCGCAGCGCGGAAATGTCCTTCTTGCGCGCGGTGGTGGTGATCAGCCGCGCCGCCATGCTCTCGAGCGCGGCCCAGGCCCTTATCATGTCGACGATCTCGGTCTTGGTGCGGCGAACCACGACGATGCCGCGGCGCGGCACGGTCTTGACGAAGCCGTCCTGTTCGAGCATCGCGATGGCTTCGCGGATCGGGGTCCGGCTGACACCGAGACGCTCCGACAGCGCGCGCTCGTCGAGCATGACCTGCTCGGGCGTCGCGTAAATGTCCATCTTGAGGATGGCTTCCTTCAAGGCCTCATAGGCCTTGTTCTTGAAGCTGGTCTCCGGCACGATTCGGACGATCGCGATCTCTGCCTCGGCCATGGTGGACGGCGCCTTGGTTGGTTTCCGTTCGGGCACGATTGATCTCCTCGGTGGGGAGACGCCTTTTAACAGAATAATCTCGAATTTATTTTTGGCATACCAAATGCCAGAATGTCAAGGTGGCCGTGTTTTAAGCACTTCCATTCCAGCCCCTCCCTTGACAACTTCGTTTCTGGCATACCAAATGCCATAATGAGCCCCGTCGGCGGCCAAGCGATGCCGCAGCAATGGCGGATCCAGTTTAGCGCTTCGTCGGACACGGATGGAATGCCAATCACGGCCTCGAAGCCGACGCGGCGCCGGTGAATCAAAAAATTGACGTCAAGGAGGAAGCCAATGTCGAATTCCAAGGATGCGGTCCGCCAGATACTCGAGCGCGTCAAGGCGGATAAGCGCATCAGCCTGACGGCACCGGAAGGCAAACTGGTATGCGATGCCTACGGCATTCCGGTGCCGAAGGAGGGCGTGGCCACATCCGCCGCCGAAGCGGCCAAGATTGCCACCGCGATGGGCTTTCCGGTGGTCATGAAGATCGTCTCGCCGGATATTCTTCACAAGACCGAAGCCGGCGGCGTGATGGTCGGCGTCAAGACCGCCGCCGACGTCGAAACCAACTACGCGACCATTTTGGCCAATGCCAGCAAATACAAGGCCGACGCCAGGATCGAAGGCATCCAGGTCCAGCAGATGCTGCTGGGCGGCCAGGAGGTCATTGTCGGCGCGGTCACCGACGGATCGTTCGGCAAGCTCGTCGCGTTCGGCCTCGGCGGCGTGCTGGTCGAGGTTTTGAAGGACATCACCTTCCGGCTGGCGCCGGCGACCAGGCAGGACGCGCTGTCGATGCTGGACGGCATTCAGGCCCACGAAATGCTCAAAGGTGTCCGCGGCAGCGATCCGGCCAATCGCGACGCCATCGCCGCTATCATCGTCAACGTCTCCAGGCTGATCACCGATTTTCCCGAGATCGCCGAGATGGATCTGAACCCGGTGTTCGCGACCAAGGACGACGCGATCGCCGCCGACGTCCGCATCGTGGTCGATTTCGCGCCAAAACCGCCGCGTCCGCGGCCGAAGCACGACGACATCGTGCGCCAGATGAACCGGATCATGAAGCCGAAGGCGGTTGCGGTGATCGGCGCGTCCGCCGAAGCCGGCAAGATCGGCAATTCGGTGATGAAGAATCTCATCAACGGCGGCTACCCCGGCGAGATCTATCCGATCCACCCCAAGGCCGACGAGATCATGGGCAAGAAGGTCTACAAGTCGGTCAAGGACGTCCCGGGCGAGATCGACATTGCGGTGTTCGCGATTCCGGCCAGCCTGGTGGCGTCGGCATTGATCGAATGCGGCGAGAAGAAAGTGGTCGGCGCGATCCTGATTCCGTCCGGCTATGCCGAAACCGGCAACATCAAGGGCCAGGAGGAACTTCAGGCGATCGGCCAGAAATACGGCATTCGCCTGATGGGGCCGAACATCTACGGCTTCTATTACACTCCGGCCAATCTGTGCGCGACGTTCTGCACCGCCTACGACGTCAAGGGCTCGGCGGCGCTGTCGTCGCAATCCGGCGGCATCGGCATGGCGATCATCGGTTTTTCGCGCTCCGCCAAGATGGGGGTCTCGGCGATCGTCGGGCTGGGCAACAAGTCCGACATCGACGAGGACGATCTTCTGACCTTCTTCGAGCAGGACGACAACACCCAGATCATCGCGCAGCATTGCGAGGACTTGAAGGACGGCCGCGCGTTTGCGGAAGTCGCCAAGCGGGTGTCGAAGAAAAAGCCGATCGTGGTGCTGAAGGCCGGCCGCACCTCGGCCGGCGCCAAGGCCGCCAGTTCCCATACCGGCGCGCTGGCCGGCGACGACAAGATCTATGAGGACGTCTTCAACCAGTCGGGCGTGATCCGCGCCCGCTCGCTGCGCGACATGCTGGAATTCGCCCGCGGCATTCCGGTGCTGCCGACGCCGAAGGGCGAGAACGTCGTCATCATCACCGGGGCGGGCGGCTCCGGCGTGCTGCTGTCGGACGCCTGCGTCGACAACAAGCTTTCCCTGATGACGATCCCGCCGGATCTCGACGCCGCGTTCCGCAAATTCATCCCGCCGTTTGGCGCCGCCGGCAACCCGGTCGACATCACCGGCGGCGAACCGCCGATCACCTATGTCAACACCGTCAAGCTCGGGCTGGAAGATCCGCGCATCCACGCTCTGATCCTCGGCTACTGGCACACCATCGTGACGCCGCCAATGGTGTTTGCGCGCAACATGGTCGAGGTGAAGAACGCGATGAAGGCCAAGGGCATCGAGAAGCCGATCGTGGCGTCGCTGGCCGGCGACATCGAGGTCGAGGAGGCCGCCGACTATCTCTACCAGAACGGCATTGTGGCTTACGCCTATTCGACCGAGATCCCGGTCGCCGTGCTTGGCGCCAAGTACAAATGGGCGCGTGGCGCGGGTTTGCTGTAAGCCGAGCCGGTCAAGCGGGCATTTACATTCCGCGATGCGCCTTGGGTCGGCAACGCGGCGCGTCGGCCAATCACGCCGCGCCGGCCTTCGCCGCGCGGCGCCGCTGCGTCGCCCAGTCGGCAGCGGCAACGACGGCGAGACCGACGCAGGCCGTCAGCGCATCGACCGCAAAATCCTCCAGCCGCGCATGCCTTCCAGGCGCCCAGAACTGCAAGATCTCGATCGCGCCAATCATGACGACCGAGATTCCGGCGGTGAGCAGCCGGTGCTCCCGGTAGGCCAGACCAAATGCCAGCCCGACCAGAACGAAGGCAAAGGCATGCTCGCCGTCCTGACCGAGGTTGGAGTGCGGCCGGAACCGGGGCGGACCCAGGGTCGCGAAGGTCACGGCGGCGGCCAAAAGCCAGGCGACTATTCTGAGGAGGGTGGTCATCGGGACGGGATATCACGGTTTCCGGCGGGGATGTCGTGCTCACGCGAACTTGCGATGCCGTGTAGTTAACGAACCCTGCGGCCGCGCAGTTCCTGCAGGCATGGCTGCGGTTTGTTGCGGCCGGACAACCGCAGGTCACCCATTCCTGCAGTTTCGGGCGGCAACCGCCGCCAAAAATGCCGTCATGGCGCTTCCCGCACGCCAAGGCCGAGCATGAAGCGCTCCCTGATCTGCACCGGATCGCGCCGGGTGGCGCCCACGCCCGGCTTGTCGTCGATCCGCACCCCGATCAGCGTCGGCGCGGTCGCCGCCAGCGCCTGATCGACCAGCCGCTCGAAATCCTCCTCGTCGGCCGCCCAGGCGCTGTTGGCGAGGCCGCAGCCGGCTGCGATCGCGACGATATCCGAGACCCCTGCTGCAGGGGTCGGCTGCGCGCCGGTGATCTGGTAGACGCCGTTATCCATCACGATCATGCTGAGATTGGCCGGCTTGAGTGCCGCAATCGTCGACAGGCAGCCCAGTTGCATCAGCAGCGAGCCATCGCCCTCCAGCGCGAAAACGCGGCGCTTCGGCTGCGCCAGCGCGACGCCGAGCGCGATCGGGAAGGCGAGGCCCATGCTGCCCAGCATGTAGAAATTCTGCGGGCGCCGACCGGCGGCCCACAGATCGAAATTGGTGTTGCCGATGCCGCCGATCACGGCTTCCTCGTGCTTCAGTCTTGCGACCAGCCGCGAGGTGAGGTCGAACCGGTTCATCACCTTGGTGTTGCGGGCGGCGGTCTTTGCCTGCTGGCTCATGGGCTCGCTCATTTCTCGAAAACCTTGCCGCCGGTCAGAAGCGGCGACAGAATCAGCGCCACCGGCGCCTGGGTGGCGATCGCCTGCTTGATCGATCGATCGATCATGAATTCGAATTCGTCGAGCCGGGTTGCGGTGTGATGCTCCATCGCCAGCGAGTCGAGCACCGGCCGCATGGTGCGGCAGACCAGCGACTGCCCGTAGTTGAATTCGCCGAGCGTGCCGCGCTCGGACACCAGCATGATCAGCGGAATCTGATAGGGGATGGCCAGCGAGGCCAGCACGTTGGCCAGCGTCGCGAAACCGCTGGTCTGCATCAGTACCGCGCCGCGCAGGCCGCCCATCCATGCGCCGGAGACGATGCCGACGGCTTCCTCCTCGCGCGCGGTGGGGAACGTGGTGAAGAACGGATCGGCGTGGATATTGCCGATCAGCGTGGTCAGCACGCGGTCGGGAACGTAGGGCACCAGCCTGATGTCGTTGCGCTTGAGGGTCTGCAGCACCACCTCGTGCCAGGCTCTTTCCTGAGAGATCTTCTCGGACGAGGCTTTCTCGGACAAGGTTTGCGGCGAGGTGCGTCCCTCGACAACTGCCATCAAAATTCTCCCTTGCCCTGCGACGATATTTGACGCGACATTGCCGTCATCGGTGCTGTCGAGGTGGCGAAACTTGACGCGATCCCGGGGATTGTCAACATGTCCTGATCGTTGCCATGCTCTGTGCGCCGCGGCGATGCGGCCGGCGGGCTGCCGTGCCATAAAAGCGGTCAAAGACTGCCAACAAGATTAGGGAGAGAGGCATGGGCAGCTGGTTCCGGAAAGCTGTGATCGCGGCGGCGATGGTCGGCGGCGGTGCCATGGCCTCGGCCCAGCCGGCATTTCCGTCCAGGCCCGTGCATATTTTCGTGCCCTATGCGGCCGGCGGCGGCGTCGACATTCTGGCCCGCACGCTCGGCGATGTGGTGTCCCGGCAATGGGGGCAATCGGTGGTGGTCGAAAACCGGCCCGGCGCGGGCGGGGTGGTCGCGTCGCAGGCGCTGGTGACGTCGCCGCCGGATGGCTACACCCTGATTTTGGTGGCGAGCGGTCACGCCACCAATGCATTCTTGTTCGCCAAGCTTCCCTATGACACCTTCAAGGACTTCACGCCGATTACGCTTGTCGCCTCGTCGCCCAACATCCTGCTGGTGCGCGCCGATTCCCCGTACAGGACGCTGGCCGACATGATCGCGCAGGCCAAGGCCAAGCCGGGCGCGCTGGCCTTCGGCCATGCCGGCACCGGAACCTCGACGGACCTGGCCGGAGAGCTTCTCAAGAATCTCGCGCACATCGATATCAATGCCATTTCCTATAAGGGCGGCGCGCCCGCGATCAACGATCTGCTGGGCGGGCAGATCCCGATGTCATTCAACAACGCGCCGGAAGCGGTCGGACAGCTTGCGGGCGGCACGCTTCGCGCGCTCGCCGTCACCACGGCGTCGCGGGCGCCGTTTCTGCCTGATGTGCCGAGCATGTCGGAAACCGTGCCGGGCTATGACACCGAGGTATGGTGGGGCCTGCTCGGACCCGCCGGCATGCCTGCCGAGCTGGTTGCGAAACTCGCGCGGGATTTTGTCGCGGCCTTGAATACGGACGATGTCCGGCAGCGCCTGGCCAAGCTTGGCGCGTCGCCGATCGGAAGCTCGCCGCAGCAGTTCGAGGCTAGGATTCATGCCGACTACGACAAATGGGGGCCGATCATCGAGGCCGCCGGCATCAAGGCCGAATGATGCCCGCGATTCCCGCCTGCCTGCCGCCGCACGAGGTCAGCCGTCCGAAGTTGCCGCCGCCGCCCGACGGCTGGGATAGTCATGCCCATCTGTTCGGGCCGGCTGTGCTATTTCCCCACGCCGACGATCGCAGCCACACGCCGCCGGATGTGCCGCTGCAACGCCCCGCGTCTGTTCGATTTTCTTCAACGCTGGCCGCCGGATCAGCCCCGGCCTGAAGGTTACGACATCATGTCCGTCAACAACAAGCGCGTGTTCTACGTCAAATATCTGGCACATGAGATTTATGCCGAAATCCTGCGGTCACGGCCCGACGTGCGGCTCGACCGGCTCGAGAACGAAACCGCCGACCAGATCGCCGCGCCGATCCTGGCCGCGGCCCATGCCTATCAGATCGGCGCGGCGCGCGACGAAATCGCCGGTCATTTTCACGTCGATCGCGAGTTGTTGGCGCGGGCGCCAAACCTTTTGATCGTCTCCAGCAACGGTGCCGGTTTTGACCCCGTCGATGTCGAAGCCTGCACGGCGGCCGGCGTGCTGGTGCTCAATCAGTCGGGCGGCAACGCCCATTCGGTCGCCGAACACGTGCTCGGGATGCTGCTCACGCTGTCGAAACGGATTATCGAGGCCGATCGCGCGCTGCGGCGCGACGCCAATATCAACCGCAACGCGCTGATGGGGACCGAGGCGCAAGGCAAGACCGTCGGAATCGTCGGAATCGGCAATGTCGGTCGGCGCGTCGCCGCCCTCTGCGAAGGCCTGCTCGGCATGAAGGTGCTGGCCTATGATCCCTATCTCAACTCAGCCGAGATCGCCGTACGCGGCGGCGAGAAGGTCGAGCTCGACGAATTGTTGCGCCGTTCCGATTACGTGTCGGTCTCCTGTCCGCTGACCCCGGACAATCGTGGCATGATCGGGGCCCGCCAATTCGCGCTGATGCAGCCGCATGCCTATTTCATCACCACGGCGAGGGGCTTTATTCACGACGAAAGCGCGCTGGTCGAGGCGCTGCGCAACAGATCCATCGCCGGGGCCGGCCTCGACGTCTGGGCCAAGGAGCCGCCGCCACCGGATCATCCGCTGCTGCAATTCGACAATGTGCTGGCCAGTCCGCACACGGCGGGGGTGACCCGGGAAGCGCGGGCCAATATGGGCCGGATTGCCGCCGAGCAGATCCTCGACGCGCTCGACGGCAAGCGGCCGCCGCGGATCGTCAACCCCGAGGTTTGGCCGCGTTACGCCGAGCGTTTTGCGCGCGCCTTCGGATTTGCCCCGGCGTAGCGGCTCGGTTCGGATCGCCGCGCGGCGCTTGCCGCCGACAACCGCCAGATCCGCGCCGCTTTGATCCCGGTCAAGGCTCGCGCCACACGGCGGGATAACATGGCTTGCTTGGGCGCTACCAACGCGCAAAGGGAGGCTTTATGTCGCGATTTGTCGTTCGGTTCATGAAGGATGTGCTTGGCGGGAATGGCCGGCAGGCGGAAATCTGCCAGCACCATCTGGAAATTGACGCGGCCAATCAGGGGCAGGCTGCGGAACTGGCGAAACGAAAATTCTGCCAAACCCAGGAGCTTGGCGAATGGTCGCTGCGCGCCGACAGGATCCAGATCAAGGAAGCCGATTTTCCGTCCTGACAATCTGCAGTATGCTGCCGAAAATGTTCGACTTCGGCTTCGGCGACTTTTTGCTCGTCCGATGTTTTTGTCATTTCCGACTATTCGATGTCGCCAGTCCCGGACGCAAAGGCTCATGATTGAGCCGGCAAGCGGTCTCGATCGCCTGCTTCCGGAAATCGCTCAGCCAACGGCGCAGCTCGGCCGCCGGTTCGCACCACGCCGAACTGGCGTTCGCAGGCGCGGGCAGGTCACCTTCACGACAAACACGTAATGCCTGGCCACGTGCACATTTCGAGCATCCTTCGGCGTGTCGGGTCTCGCCGGTGATCGGCAATTTGCCGACGATTGTGCAGGCGCATATCGGATCGGTTCGCCGACCGCTCGCCATCACATTCCTGTTGCTTCCGAAAGCTACTGCAACAGATGCCATAGGTTCGATATGAGCGTCCCCTGAAGGTTCACGCGAGACGGACATGAGGGCGGCATCACCTTGGTCTGTACGGTCGTGACCGACAGCGAAAGTCTGCTTAGAGAAAATCGGTGACGTGAAATCATGGCTGCGTTGACCTGAATCAACGCGAGCGTTGGGCATTGGCGTGATGATGCATTCAAGTTCAAAAAGGAAAACGCGATGTCTCATCATGCTCTGGATCTTGTCCGCGAAAAAGGAAAGCTTCCCGCCCGCTACGGCAATTTCATAGGCGGCAATTGGATCGCACCGGCCGATGGCGAGTATTTTACCAGCTATAGCCCGATCAACGGCGAGCGCCTGGTCGATGTCGCGAAGTCGACCGCGAGAGATGTCGAGACGGCGCTCGATGCAGCCCATAAGGCGAAAGACGCCTGGGCTTGCATATCGCCGGCTGAACGATCGTTGCTCCTCAACAGGGTCGCCGACCGCATGGAGGAGAATCTGGAGCTTCTGGCTCTCGCCGAGACGCTCGACAATGGCAAGCCGATCCGCGAGACGAGAGGTGCCGACGTTCCGCTTGCGATCGATCACTTCCGGTATTTCGCCGGTTGCATCCGGGCCGAGGAGGGCGCGATTTCGACCATCGACCGCGATACGATCGCATATCATTTCAAGGAGCCGCTTGGCGTCGTCGGCCAAATCATTCCATGGAATTTTCCGCTGCTGATGGCGGCCTGGAAGATCGCGCCGGCGCTCGCGGCCGGCAACTGTACGGTCATCAAGCCGGCCTCCAACACGCCGCTGTCGCTCCTGATGCTCGCTGGCCTGATCGCCGACGTGCTGCCTCCGGGCGTGCTGAATGTCGTCACCGGGCCGGGTGGATCGGTCGGCCGGGCCATTGCCGTCAACCCACGCATTTCCAAGGTCTCGTTCACCGGCGAGACGACGACCGGCCGGCAGATCATGCATTATGCGGCCGAACATCTGATCCCGCAGACGATGGAACTCGGCGGCAAGTCGCCAAACATCTTTATGGCGGACGTGATGGACGCCGATGACGAGTTCTTCGACAAGGCGCTCGAAGGCTTTGCCCTTTTTGCCTTCAACAAGGGCGAGGTCTGTACCTGCCCGTCGCGCGCGCTGATCCAGGAATCGATTTTCGACAAGTTCATGGAGCGCGCGGTTGCCCGTGTCGCCAGGATCAAGGTCGGCGACCCGCTCGATCCAACGACACAAATGGGAGCGCAGGCGTCGGAGGATCAGTTTTTGAAGATTCTCAACTATATCGAGATCGGCAAGCAGGAAGGCGCCAAATGCCTGACCGGGGGAGCGCCCGCCCATCTCGGCGGCGAACTGGAAAAGGGCTACTTCCTGAAACCGACGGTCTTCGTCGGCGATAACAAGATGCGGATCTTCCAGGAAGAAATCTTTGGTCCGGTGCTGTCGGTGACGACATTCAAGACCATCGACGACGCGATCCGGATCGGCAATGACACCGTGTACGGCCTCGGGGCAGGTGTCTGGTCGCGCAATGGCACGAATGCCTACAGGGTCGGCCGTGGCATCCAGGCCGGCCGCGTCTGGACGAACTGCTATCACGCCTATCCGGCTCACGCGGCTTTCGGCGGATATAAGGAGTCCGGTTTCGGCCGCGAAACCCATAAAATGATGCTCGAGCACTATCAGGAGACGAAGAATCTCCTGGTCAGCTATTCCAGTAAGGCACTCGGGCTCTTCTGAAACGGGATCGCGGCGTCTTCGAACAGGCGCCGCCCGAGCTACGGTCCCGTCGTGGCTCATCCCAACATGATCGGCGACCTGATCGTGAGGCCGGACGTTAGCCATCCGTATTTCGGACAAAGGCCGCGTTTCGTCCCGACGGTTCGCTGAACGCCAATTCATTTGTGAGGGTTTGGTTATGGAAATCAAGGGCAGCGTGGCCATCGTGACGGGTGGCGGCAACGGTATTGGCGAGGCCATCGCCAAATATTTCGTCAAGAACGGCGCCAAGGTGGCGGTAGTCGATATGGTGCAGACCAGCATCGACCGCGTCGTCGCGGAGCTCAAGGACATGGGCGGCGAGGCGATCGGTGTCCAGGCCAACGTGGCCAGCGAGGCCGATACCGCCAAGTTCATCAAGGCGACGCTCGAAGCATTCGGTAAGTTGAACATCGCCGTCAGCTGCGCCGGCATCATCCGCGACGGCACCATGCTGACCCTCGACAAGGCGACCGGAAAGGTCTCCAGGAAATTGGGTCTCGACAAGTGGCAGCCGGTAATCGACGTCAATCTGACCGGCACCTTCCTCACGCTGCGTGATGCCGCCGAGGCGATGGTCAACGGGGGTTGGGAGGGATTGTTGGTGACGATCTCCTCTGTGAACAAGGAGGGTCAGGTCGGCCAGCTCAACTATTCGTCGACCAAGGTGGCCGATGCGCTGATGCCCAAGATCATCGTCGGAGAATTTCAGATGCGGGGCATCCATAATATCCGGTGCATCGGCATCGCGCCCGGCTATACGGCGACGCCGATGCTGACAGGCATGAACCAGGATGCGCTCAAAGGCATCCTTCATGACGTACAAATCGGCCGGCTGGTCCGGCCGGAGGAGATTGCGTCGCTCATCGGGCACTGCGTCGAGAATGATGCAATTGACGCCACCACCATCGAAATCACCGGAGGATTGTGCTATCCGATGGGGGTCGCCAAATAGCGGCGGACCGGCAATCAGTGCGGCCCCTGATTCAGGGCTAGG
>Ga0182030_10019096_pt1 | contig 13084 bp, 19 predicted proteins | sample 812S3MmetaG_FD_121299 | JGI IMG/M metagenome (GOLD analysis project Ga0182030, IMG submission 121299) | Permafrost microbial communities from Stordalen Mire, Sweden - 812S3M metaG (Illumina Assembly) | ecosystem: Environmental > Terrestrial > Soil > Wetlands > Permafrost | place: Sweden... | reverse complement strand
ATTCCACCTTTTGCTTTCAGCATCAAACTGAGGCCTTTCATGTGCGCTGACACACTTTTTTGGTTTGAATATATTAACTATTTAGCAGATCAATATATAGAAAAATCCCATAGCCGAAGGAATGAAATTTACCTCGTTAGAAGCCATCGACATTACGGCCATGATGGCTTCATCACTGATGCCTCTATTTGGAGACGAGAGATGGTCATTGACAAGGGATATCAATTTTACCCGAGCAGCAACGACATCAATCGACTTTTCAATATCGATACCATTTCCTAGAGCCTTGAAACATGCAGTAGTCAGAATAGGCACGTAGGAAAGTAATGGCGATTGTAACACGAACGGTATAAAGTTGTCGTTGAAAACCTTTGAGGGATCTTGTCCATCGACTGATGTCATATAAGGGCAAAGCCTGTTCATGACTGTTTGTAGTCAGCACAAGTTTCCCCGCACTTTACATCCAACTTACAGAGGTGATATAATTCGGCATTTCTCCTTGAGGGCTCGATCGGAAGGTTTAACAAAGGGTCGATGACCGGGTTTCCCACGGTCGTTTTCATGATTCCAAAGAAAGAAGTCTCGCAATTCTCCGGAAATGGGAAATACGGGCTTTGAGCATCGAGAAAGTTGCAGGTGCACTCAACGCCAGGTTTGTGATCTTCGGTGCATCTATTTCCGAGTTGAAGAGGATGATCGAAGCCTGGATTCATCTCATAAGCTGACCATCTACGTCCATCATTCGGTGCTGCCAATGAGAGTGTTCCTGAGTTGGAGGGTGCAAGGCTCTGGCTTGGTCCTGCATAAGATCCATATACGGGTATATTCGCTCTGTCCCCACACATTTGCAGAAAGGTGTGCTCATCTTCCTCTTCAATCTTGGCTTCCAGTTTCACTACCGTTTCCCTGTTTTTGGATGAATTTCTGTACCATATTAGTAAGGTCCAAATACAGTTGTCTAATGTGGCGGTACCTCCTGTTCTCGTAGATACATTCAACCGGTGGGTATCTTCTCGCACAATTATTACAAGGCCTGTCCTTGGCTTGATTGCACTGACGGATTTGGTCAGCCACAACAGGTTTCAAATGAAGATGTCCAATAATACCTTCTGTTTCCTCCTCTTACATTCTGAACAAGAAGTAGAGTTTCTCAAACGAGTTCGAGTTACTTTTCGACTACTCTGTGAGGTATCGGACTTAAGCATTATGTGATCAGTGTCAATCCTGAGGCTATTTCCAGTTGCGAAATGGCGAGATGCATGTTACTTGGTGATTTTGGTGATGCATGCCACTGGCTTTTATGATCCGGTGAGACGTTGAGCTGAATATGCAAAGCTTCGGATTTAGACCGATTAGGTCTAGGCCATGTTTCTTTTTTGAGAAGTCGTAAATGGATATTTACCGAGCTGAGGAACATGATAATGGGTCCTAGGCGTCCCGAGAATATGGGAAAAGATATCTAGCTTGGACAGAGGTCGAAATAAGATTCAACGGGCTCCCCGGAGTCATCGTAAAACCCAAATCTGCCCCAGCTGCAGGAACCTGTACCTGCATTTACGAAATTGTAGTACAAGCTCAGACAACATAGCTTTCGCAAGGCCAATTTCACCAAATGAGACTTCATTCAAACGACGGAGACATCCGGAAAAGGCAACTAGCTGCGATCGTGCTGGCTGTTCCTAGGAGACGATCCTACTATCGGGGCTCCCTTCAATCAACCATGTTCATCCAGACCGCCATTTAACTTATCACACGTTGCAAACTTCAAACACCATTCTTCTGGTTCACGATAGGACTGAAACGGGCGAAATGAGAGATTTTTGTTCGGCAAATCCCCAGCGCCACAAGATCTCAGCTGGGGGAATATCGATCCATTATTTTGTTTTAGCTTGTCTTAGATGCCCGAAAAGGCGCAAGCTCAGGCTTTCTCAGTGGAAGAATGAGGTTTAGCTCAACGAGCTGAAGAGAAGTGACAGGAAATCAGGATCTAGACTCAACAGCAAAAACATGACTCAAGAATGATTCGACCGGGCGAAATTGGAAGTATATGGGCACGTGACTTGTTGTTCTCAAACAACTATGTCCCCAGGGCGGTTCAAGATTCGGAACTCTCCGCCATCATTTCTCACCATGCTGAGCAGCGAAGATGTATTGAGCTCAAGATCCAGGAGTCTTGACCCAAGCCTCAAACCCCTCCTTCCTATGTTCGTAAACACCCACCCAAACTCCCCAGCCCACTACCTTCCCCTTGATATCCTCCGCCACCTCATCCTTCGTAGGCACAACACTCAGCTTCTTCTCATCCAGCGGTTCCTTCAACGCAATCACCTCGTATAAGTATCGATGAGGCCCATGTCCCAGCGGTGGCCGCGGTCCCGTATACACCGTCCCTCTCCTATTCTTGCCCAACTTAAAGGGACCCCTCAGCTTCTTCTCAGCCGCACCTTCATCCACCACCTCGAAATCACTTGCTGTGACCCCAATAACATGCTCTGGGACCTTGACATACAGCCCATGAGTCCCTGGAGTAGGGAACGGTGCATCCGGATCCTCGCATATAAGAACATATTCCTTAACATCAAGCGACGGCTTCGTCCATTTAAGTTCCGGGAAGCGTGCAGTAGGCTCATTCCATTGTGTATATTCAAGCTTCATAGGTGAGCCCGAGGGTCCACAATCAGGGGACTCGACTTCGAATGTTGCTTCGGGGAGGTCGATAAATGCGGGACCTTTGGTAAATAGTTTATCGTCGTGACCTTTGGCATTTTTGAATATCCATGCTGCACCGTATTCGACGTAGTCTAAGAGGCCCATTTTGAGTTATGGGAAACATATCCTCACGGTGAAGGTTGCGGATGGCTTCATGCCATAGCTTTATAAATCTCCGTGGCCGCGTGGTTAATCGGTGTTGTCAGCGCCGACCGGAGTTACCGGCGAAGAATATTGAATTTTTGCCCACTTGAGAGAGATTGAAAGAAAATCAATTGAGTCGGAAAAATTGTATTACATTGCACTTGCATGGAATTTAGATGGGCTTGTCAAGATATCGCAAATGAATGAAGGTTTTCAAGGGAGTTTGGGCTGGGGAACAATTTTGCCGCAGGCTTCGCGCTATACGTCACAGTGCTTCATCCAACTACTCTCGAGGAAGACGCTGTTCTGCACAGCTTACGATGGATTTTCTCCCTCTGGAAGACTTGACCCACAGAATATTCATCATCTTGAGGTTCTATGATGATCAAGATCAATGAATTGTTATGGTTGGCACTCTGACATCTCCTCTTTGAATCACGATATATGTCTACCTCAGTCTCAATTCCTCTATATACAAGGGACTACCTTCTGTCGTTAGATTATATACTGTCAGATTACACACCATCGATATCCACGTTAGGATCTCAGACATTCAAACGGCCTCCAAGCCCCTACCACCCATTTCCAGCTTTCGTTCCCAAATCATCAATTCTGTACATTCCAAGCTGGCGTGTCTCTTCAAGATGCGGTGGTATCTGCGAGAGGTGAAGGATGAATAACAGTCTCACGAAAGAGCGACTCGAATCAAATGTCTAGAGCTTAGATGGGATCGAAGACCTGGTGAAGTAATCCGAGAAAGACTTTCTGTTCAAGTCCAAATCAATCGCCGTGAATTACTCGTCGTTTCACCATGGATTAATTGTACGAAAGAGCAAATGCTTCCAGTGGCAGGACCAAAGCTTGAAATGTCTCATGGATTACTCTTTGTCCCCAACATCTCGTCATGTTTCGTTACCCCCTCAGTCCGATGTTAGATCTGGCGAGCTGTGAGCTCATGGAAGTCCGAGATGCGGAGTTTCTCTCACATCTTTCCCTTCCCTCTTAAGAGCCGAGAAATCGCTGCTCAAACCCCCCTTCCACAACACGTTGAAGCATTATTTCCTGCCCCTTCCCACTTTTTTACCTGGGAAATATGGAGAGGGAGCAGTGGGGCTCGAGGAGCTTGGTTTTGTTAGCGTTAAGACTCTCCAGCCTCCGATGATAAGTTCTTGGGCCTGAAATGTGGCCTGGCGACGTGCAGAAATCCCGTTTTTTTATCGCAGCGAGACTCGATCAGGTTTTCTAGGACTGGGGAAATTTCGATCTTCGGATATCAGGAGAAGAGAGGTTGGGTTCGTGAGTCGTGCCTATTAAAGGGAGTCTTATTGTGTATGTCTATCTAGGAGTGCTCTAGCCTCTGAATATATACCCTTCGCTAGTACGTGTCGCGGTCCATATCACGTGATCCCTCATCAGGGTCTCAGAGCTCGATCTCTGGCGCAGGAGAGAGATCAGCAAGATTAGAAACTGCTGAGAGGGGATGGCTCGGGAGTTGGATCGTGACAAATGGGGGAGTGGAGGTCAAGGTCTAGAGGGACATTTTTAGCCGACGGGGAAGGTCACCAAGGCTGCCGATGCGGTCTCACAATGGGTTGAGAAAGAGTCCAAGAAATAGGAGCACGATGAGAGACCATCGAAAGATGCGAGAGGATCAAATTTAGTAGTCGGACCAAGATATTTGATTGAAAGTGGATGAGGAAGATGGGTTCGAAGGTGGACGAAAAGGAATAAGGAGAGTAGGCTTTGAATCTTTCAATAGAGAGCTGTGAGGTTTTCACTTGGCATTCCTCGATTTTTAAATCGAGCTTTCCCTAGGAATAAGGAATAGGAGGCCTTTCTCGCGCTAATATTGTCGCTAAATCATTCCGTGGTAGGGTTGAAGTAGTTCTGCGGCGCATCCCCCTCGCCTCGACCATCTCGCCCGGACGTCTAAAACAAATAACCGTCTCTCATTTTGAATTCATTTAGAAGGGGATGTTTCAATCCCTCTCTTTATTATTCAATTCTCGACGTCTCTAAAAGCAATCTCCCTTTTGTAATTAGCTATACCGTGTTCATATCCAATCTTTCCTTAGCGCTTACACCTCAGCCACCTTAAGGATGAGGCTGAGGCGACCCAATGCCTTCGGGATGTGGCCTCCTCCCGAGTCGAGCAATATGACAGGCCCCATCGTGGTCTTTTTATCCTTTCGAGTATTGCCAAGTGGAGTGGTTCCACGATAGATATTAGCCCTGGTAGTTGCGTCTTAGTTAGGCCATCTGGATCGCAGGAGCAACCCTTCCCGATACTTATGTCGTTGGCTATCTTAATTTCTTGGTATGAAGGATTTGCCACGTCCTTCCGAGATCTACAAGGTCAAATCCACGATATACATGAAGCTCATCCTGACCAGCGTCCTCCTGAGTCAGGACTTCTCATAGGGCTGGGGACTTTGAATATAGAAGAGACTTAATGGAGTCCAACCCTTTCAAAGATGCATGCTAAGTTGTTCCTGTAATCTTGTGCTCATTCTGCGATTCAAAGGATAGAAGGATGAATTGGTTTGCGGTGGGTTCAATCGAAAGTTCAATCTATCTCATGCACGCAAATCCCTTCCTCATCTGAAATATATATAACAATGGGTTCTGCATCTGCAAAACAAATCCAAATCATCACCAGCAACAACTTTCATACTCGCAACGCAGCAACGATACTTCTTCACTCTCGATTAACTCTTCCTCAACCACCAATCCTATTCACGACACTCAAACACTCTACATCACTTCCTACCCCAACGCTACCGCAATGCAATACTCCACGTCCTTCCTCTTCACCTTCACTCTCCTCTCCCTCACTCTCGCTGAGCCCTTCCCTAAGCTCCACCTCCGAGACACCTCCTCGCCCAGCAACACAACCAGTACAGGCACAGGAGCCATAATCGGCGAATTGAAAACCCAACCCGGAACCACAACCGCGACCGGCGAGTAAGGAACATCCGGGAGTAGACTCTCTCATTCCATATTGTTTCATGAGCAATGGAGAAATATGCTTGCCTGATTATCTATTTAATCATGAGACAATATCTCAACCCCCCAAATCTGTCCTAGAGGAATAATTGCTGACTCCCCGATCTTCTTTTCAGAATCGTCGTTCCCGCATCAGACAGATGCATGTTTTTCAATTCTATGGTCAATACAGCAAAAGGTGCCACACCTATCCCCCAATGTTCCTCTGTCATGTCGCCCGCTCTCCCAGGTTTTTCTTGAAATGGTTGTTTGGTGGGGAAAAGGATAGTAACTAATGACTCTTTTGCCGTATCTAGCTACACAACATGGCTGGCTCTACTACGGTCTAGAAGGCCTTACGGTCTGCGCAGCTACTGGTTCAGGAGTCAATGCAGCTTTTGCCAAGTGCGTTCCCCATCTCCTTTCCCCCCCTCCCGAGCCCCATATTCTCTACCCCTCCTCACTCGTCAACGAAAACCTCCTACTGACGCTCAGAAAGTTGGGTCGTACCGTGCTCCCAAAACGGCTGGAAAGCAGTCCAATGGTACAACCAAGCACTCGGTCAGCGCAACCAGGTTAATATTTCGAGCCCGGATGTCCCGAATGGGTTTTCGTTGCCGTTGCAGTGTAATAGTGAGGCGGGGACGATTTTCTGTTCGGGATATGCTTGTTTGCCTGGGTCGAGCTCTTGATTCGGGAGTTACCTAGGGAATGAGTGATAATGGGGGTTTGCATTAGCTTGGAGTTTGGGGTTGTTTGGGTAGTGTTATTAACATCGGCGTTTTGGGGGTTGGGTTTTAGTTAATTTGATTGAGTGATATTATCTTATAAATCCTATTGTAAGTGGCGTTGTTTTCGCACTGATATCATAACTCCATTTGCCCCATTCCAAAGATTAACCAGGTTCGATTGGTAATTTCGCTCACAAAATTTTGCGCCTCCTTTCCCTCTCCCAGACCATCATTCCCCGCCCTCTTAGCTTATAAGGAAATTTGATCCTCAAACACGCTCTTAATCTGCATATCATTAACCGAATCCGCCGCCATTTGAATCTGATCTACAGCCAGCCAGTCAGCAACATATTCTCAACAACACCAACCGAAGATTCAGACTCACCTCTCTGCCCACCCAACGCCTCATAAGCCACCGAATAATTCTTCAACGCATCCAGCACCATCTGTAACCCATCACCCAACTGCCCCAATAACTTCTTCGCCGGGCTCTCCGTCCCATCATCCAGCATCCCAATAAACCCCATCGCTCGCGTCTTATAACTCAACATTATCATCGCGTAACTACTTTGCATTGCACAACAAGCAAATACCGGTATCATTCTTGGTGCCTTGATGTCTTTCATAGGCGGAAAATAGGAGAAAGGAGAGTTGGCGCGGATGGGTTGGGGAAATGGCAGTGATTGGAAGGAACGAGCGATGTTGAAGGAGGATTTGAGACATATTTTGGCGGAGAAGGTGGAGCTGAAGGGGAGGATGCCACAGTTTGTGGCGGGGCTTAGGAGGGATTGCGTGGGGGATTGAGAGTGCTCGACTGCGGAGGTAATTTGGTGGAAGGTGCTGCTGCATGCGCAGTTGGGGGCGGGAGGAGTGCCGTTAGTGGGGGTGTCAGAGACGGCTTTCAGGTCGCAATGCTTTTTAGAAAAGACTGGGACATCTGCAAATGCGCAGTATCGATGGAGCTTGATCCTCGCGCTGGGAAATTGTTAGGTGAGAACTGAGCTTGATAGTGGGGATCACTCGCCTGTTCAACTTGATTCGTGCAATGCCCCTCAGTGCTTGAGCTACTTTCAACTCCGATTTGTCCAGGGATACTGGAGGAAATGATTCTAGTGTCCATGTATCTGCTTTCAGAACCAATGGTTCAATAATTCCTTCAAGTTCAAGCATTCTTTCCCATATCGCTGAGGTGTCCGAATTCGTTTTAAGAGTCACGTCTAGGTCGATCACAAATTGGGTCGCAGATACAATGACTTGTTGCGATTGGAGGAAGACAGTCCAGGCCTGAGAGATATTTTAATCAGCCACGAGACATAATATTGAAGAAAGATTCATACCTCAGTGTCGGCTGACAGTGTTGGTCCCACAGTAGTGAAGCGAGGATCATACAGCAATACCGGAGGGGGCTATTGAATGATTAGCAGGGGTGGCCCCCCAGATATCTTCAAACTCACTGAATTGCTGAGAATAGATCCTTGACAGACGGTGATGTACTGGAAACCGTTTAGACGCCAATTCAAACACGCAGGTTACAATCACGTGACTGACCGTCATCCACCAGACTCTTCGATTTGCTTCAGCAAAATACCCCTCCTCAGCACCTCTAGAGTGAAGTCCTAGATTTAATGCCGCATTCAAAGCTTGGCCAGCCCGATTCCTTAATTTCGCAATGTTGCCACGTTGAGCATATTCATAAGTACTTAGGAGTAGTAGAGCAATAATGCTCTCGGTCTCAATTGCCACTTGAGGATGGAATGGCTTCCGATCAATTGGACGAGGGTCATTACTTAATGCCTCTTCAGGTTGGATCGTGGACTCAACGAGTTCAGACTCGATCTCCATACTATCAAAGGCTGATTGGGCAAAAGCTTGGGCTTGTTCTCGGCGGAGATGGACGGAAACAGTACCAGAGGCGTCGGGATCATCGGGGTGTGGGATTAATGCCAGACTTGCAGAAATGGCGAGACTGAGAGGAGTGGATGGTTCAAAGTCTGGTGCCTTTTCACTACTGAATATTGCATCCGCTTCCCGACGAAGACCTAGCTCTGGGTTGTCGGTCACCTGATGAGATTCTGGGGGTGGTAAGACAGGAAAATATGGATGTATATAGGTGTAGTAAGCACCAAGACTAAAAATCTATATGAGTTGTCGTTTGGACAGAGTTGCACGCTACTCACATGTCTTCGTCATTCGAGTATGTTCTGATAAATGAGCGCGGCTGATCAGACTCAGGGGTTGAGCCCATACGTTCTGAAGTGTCATATCCACTGTCGTTACTCTCATTGCGCGTGGCGAAAATCGCATCAAAGATGTAATCCGTGTCGTCGAGAGACAGGTCAAGTTGTTTCAAGCCGCCCCCGGGAGCCACAAGGCTCAAAGGCTTCGCAAACGGGGCTAATAGAGAGGTAATGAGCTTTCGATTCTCTTGAGACATTCTAGACAATTGGATATTACCTTGACTCAATTCAGGCATCACTGATAGGGTGCAGGGGTTGAATTCACTGTTGTCCGAGCAAAGGCCGGTGTCACTCTCTGAGGATGAGACCCGTTTCTTCCGGATTCTTGCTCCTCCTCTTTTGCTGGGGGTATAAGTGCATGACTTTCCTTTAGTGGTGCACTATTAATGGGTTAGCTTGATCTAATGGCTGATGCGAGTGGTTCTGTACATTTGAGCATTTTAATTTTCCATCACAGCGAGTCCGGGAAGCACGACTTTTGGCACGAGTCAGCCGCTGAAGAGCATTAGATGACAGTTCGTGGTGAGCTTACCATTCCAGACAAGCGACCTTCACAGGCGGAACGGCGAACTTCTTTCTCGTTGTCTTTGGCTTGCTATCATAATCGGCGAGGCTATTGGCCTTTGGGCTATCCACATCAAAGTCAACATAAGTCGGAACATAAGAGTACGAGTTGAAATCCATCTTTCGTCCAGGTGCTAGAGATGGCTGCCAAGACTTTGCGATGTGGAGTGTGTAAAGTGTGAAAGAGGGCAAAGAAATACGGTAAGCAACTCACATGCGGGGCTTGCGAGGCTTGCTCATTTCACAATCAGGAGCGGCACGCCGATAAGGAATTTATCCACACAAGAAAGCGGCGATGAGGTCGTTCAACGAAAATATATATAAATCTAAAGAAACGAATGCTGACAAAGTGATTCTCTGACATCGATTCTGCATTTTCTTACCGGGATTTGCGAGATGAGTCTTCAAATCCCGGAGTTAATCATGTGATCCAAGCACGTGATTAACATCACATGAGCTGTCCATACAAGAGCAACGAGGCCGATCTTTGAAATTTGAAGTCGAAGCAGGAAGCCGCTTTACTTTGTTCTGTTTCAAAGGTTGAAGCTTCAGGGCCTCGACGCTGGATCAAATTCGCTTTCGGCACGCGATGGCCCCACTCCTCAAACCAAAACTTCGAGTACATATTTCTATACATCCTAAAAGCAGACAATACCCTCAGTCTCCATTCTATCGACAAAAATTTGAAGATAAAGGGCCCCGTTCTCACCTTTCATCTTCTTCATCCCGTTCTCGCAACGCCAACCGCGACAATCGCGTGCTGAAAATCATCCTATGCGCAGAGCTGATGAGCTGCAGAGAACGGCTTTGTTCCGGATATCTACCATGGAGATGTAAATCTCAATCAATATACGTGCGCGGAAGGCTCGTGGGTATTTTTCTGTTTGGAACTACTTGGAAAGCCGGAGGGTTGATATTTGCCATCCCCAGGAATCCGACGCTACAGCAGCTCTGGCGCAATACCTTGCCCCAATCTGATATGTGTCAGAAGGAGGTCAGTTTGTGCATCGAGAAAATCGGGAAAGATGATGAGATCCGATATTACGCGGCAGCGGATAGGTCATGGGAGGATTAACGGCACACTTCTGGCAGGAGCAGCAAGGTAACTCAGCTTTCGGTGCATATCATTACTAATTCATCCCAGCCGCTGTCGGAATTCTAGTGTGAGAACGAGATTTTGCTGGAAAGATGGTTCGTTCTGTTACTCGTACCTCGCTATCCCTCGTCGAGAAGGATCGATCACACGGATACCTTTGAGAACTACGCCTAGAACTACGCCTGCTCTCGATGGGTCCTCTACCGGGGAGATCCAGTTATGCAAACTTTTAAAAACTCGATTGATCTCGTGCGCTAAAGTACACGGCATTGCTACAAAGACAGCTTTGTTTCTCCCAACACTCAGCGACCTTGAGGCCGCTCTCGAACTGTCCGCTTTTGCAATCCAAGTGCATTCTTCCTCAGTCTAGGACCATACTTCCAAAGCAAAATCGGACCCGGTATACCGAGTGCTATAGCGATACCAGCCAAGACTGTCCCGAAACGTCCATAACCTAGATCTTCAATCATATAAGACGCAAAAAGTGGAAATACACTAGTTCCGATTGCTCGGGTTATATTGATAGCACCTGTCGCAGAAGCTGCGAAAGTCCCATATGTGCTGACATTGTATAGCTTGATACCCTGGCTGATTACTATGATCCCAAACGCGACGAAGAATATGCCTATATTTGGTAGCAGCCAAAAGACCTTGTAATTGGCTGTCCAGCCATATATCAGAAATCCGATTGGATATAGAACAACGCCAACCATCATCATTGGTACTCGATATTCCGGACGCCCCGCATTAGGATCGGACTCATCGAGAGAAGGGAGTTTAGGATGATGTCTCAAATAATCATAGACTTTATCGCTGACTCTAGAGCAGAGCTGATTACCAAGAACCAGACCCAATGCGATGGAGATGTAGTTGAGACCGGATATTTGAATGCTCTCGTGGTAGACGTTAGTGAACAAGGAATGATAGGTCGATAAAATAAGGTAGAGAGTACCAGCGACGAAGAACTGATATAACGCAAGATATTGCACTATATGGTGAGTTCCTAGAAACACTAACGGTCTCTTGAGTCCTTGACGCAGGAATTCCCAATCAGAAATTTCTCGTGGCCACTCTTTGGTACGAAGACTTTGATTACCAGTCTCCTTCTGCATCCTCTGGGCCTTCTTTTTGAGTAGGATGGAGGGCCGAGTTTCGCGGATGAAAACAAAGCCGAATACCAAAAGAGCCCCGGCCAACATGGATGTAATCCAAAATCCCCAGCGCCAACCTAGGTTTTGTACGATAAAACCACCGACCAGAGGTCCTAAAGATGGTCCGAGACGTGGAGCAAGACCGTAAAACGCGGATCCTCGGCCAATATCTTCAGCGTGAAAGCAGTCGGCAACCACACCAGCTCCAACCTGCGCCTGTTAAGCTATGGTCCTTTCATGATCAAATGCTTGCAGAATCAGGTAAGGGACACTCACAGTATTTGGAGCACTGCCTCCAATTCCGGCAAGGAGACGAAAAACAACCAGTTGAGCGAATGTCTTTGAGAATCCAGACGCGATTGTAAATATGACGAAGAAGGCGAATGATACATGAAGAACTGGCGTTCGTCCGTATAGCTCACTCAGCGGTCCGTACGGAAGAGCTCCAACAACGAATCCGACACCAAAAATAGCAAAAGGCAAAGACTGTTCGACTTGTGTTGTGATATGGAACTCCGACGCAATTTGTGGAAGTGCTGGGGCGATGGAAGACGAAGAAAATGTCGTTACGAACGATATGAGGGATACTAAGGTGGTAACAACCCATTTCATTGCATACGACCAATTTTTCGGATTCTCCTTATCATCAGGGCCTGACCATGTTACCTGTTCACTTCTCATCAGTACACCTCTAAGGGCGTGGCCGGATATGGCACAATCATACCAGATTTTCATCCTCTGCTTCATCGCCATTCTCGGCATAACCAACGTTTGGAGTTTCACTACCGCTGCTCGGCCTTCCTTCTACAAAGAATTTTGCATCTTCATCTCCAGCATCTTCTGCTTTCAACTCGGCTGAAGATGGAGAGCCCCTCGAAGACCGTTGCTCGGCAAGCAATGTTCGAGATGTGCGGCGAGAGTCGTTTTCATCGTTGTTTGCCAACGATGGACTCAAAGCGTTGAGATATACGCTATCGATGGGTTCATTCCGCATATTCATCCTTATACCCTATTATCAACCAGGGCAACAGGATGCTCAATCAGAATCGAATATCATGATACGTGGGGAGCAGAGAGTACAATGACGAGTCTGCCAAAAAATATAACATTCGGGCTATTATAAGCGCCACACTTGCCAAGACACTTCGTTGAAGGCCGGTATCCACTTTGCATAACAAGTCAATTATATTTCCCCATTCTATTTGAAGAACGTCACTGCAAATTCCGCCGTCAAACCCCGCTTGTTGGACATTTCATCCTCTGGGCTCCACCCGGGCCTTCAGTAACAGGTATCCGGCAAACTCTCAACAAATGTAAACGACATGTTTCTGTGTCGGGCTCAGTGATCGAACAGGTTCCGAAGAAATGCAGCTGCCGGCAAGGAAAAATATGCTTAACAGCCTTTCAGCCTCCGTCCATGCTTGATGTGGGGGAAGGATCGCTTATCCCACCACCGTGAACTAACAT
>Ga0182030_10019095_pt1 | contig 13085 bp, 6 predicted proteins | sample 812S3MmetaG_FD_121299 | JGI IMG/M metagenome (GOLD analysis project Ga0182030, IMG submission 121299) | Permafrost microbial communities from Stordalen Mire, Sweden - 812S3M metaG (Illumina Assembly) | ecosystem: Environmental > Terrestrial > Soil > Wetlands > Permafrost | place: Sweden... | reverse complement strand
ACGGTTTTGAACTGCCCCCCTCCGCCACCGGTTCGACCAAAGAGGAGCCGATGGAGATGAAGGACGAGACCAACGGAGAGGTCGCAAGGGTCGTTCTGGTAGAGGTAGTCGAGGGCGTCGCGATACCCCGCCAGCTCCTTCTCATTGCGGACGCGAAGGCGCTGGTCGGCACCGCGGACGATGCGCTCAGCTCGGGCCTGTTCGACCACGATCCCCTCGATCGCTGACGAGGCGATCACCGATTCAACCCTTGCAGCGTCAGCCAGCTCCCTCAGTAGCCCTGGGAGCTGATCGGCATAGAGTGCTTCTGAGCCGCGTCCAGCGTCGACAACGCTCAGGCGCGTGACAATCCCCCCCGGGACCTTGCCGATAAGGGTGTCGAGATCTGCGAAGCTCCGCATCTGCCAATCTTCCGCTAAACATGCTAATCCACACGCAGATTAGCAGTTTATCCGGCCCGCGAGCCCCGGTTTTGGCTGCGTCTCCCGTAGCAATGATGCAGACCCCAGCGTAGGCGGCAAGCCGATATGGACACCCAAGCGGCGACCATTCACGAGGTACCGTGCCTTCCTTGGCGCAATCTCTTGCCCAGCTCATCGACGAGATCACCGTGGACGCACATGACACCGACGAGCAGCTCTCGGGATTCCTCCAGGTGTTTCAAGACGAGACAGACACTCCTGCCTCCGCCACTGTGCTCGGCATGGCCGTAGAGGTCACCGGCTTCGACCTGGAGGGAGACGAGCGGCGCGCCCTGGGCGCCCACTGCCGGTACCAGGGGGCCGCGGGCACTATCGCGCTCGCCGACGTCCACTTCGAGCCGGACTCAGTTGCCGGATGGCTCCACGCCGCCTATCGGACCTGGCTCTGTCTCACCCCGTTCCCTGGCCGCCGACCGCCGGGCTGGGCCTGGCCCGAGGAGTGAGCAGGCCCCGCCGCCGGCCCACTCCGGCCCTCGACCGGCTCACAACAGGCGAGAACGGGGATCTGCTCGGCAAGCTGCTGGAGAGCCACCCAGAATTGACGGCCGAGGTCGAGTGCCTCGCCCTTGCCCGAGTTGCCGCAGTTGACACCGACGAGGTGGCCGAAGCCATCGAATGGGCACTTCGGGACGCCGACGCCGACCAGCTCGCCCACCGCGCCGGGCGGGTTCGTGGGCGGGGGTACGTGCATGAGAACGAAGCGGCCAGCGAGATTCTCGAAGAGCTTCTTCAGCCGGAGCTCGCCGACCTCAGCCGGCGAGCCGCGCTGGGCCTCCACGACGGGGCACGCCAGATGGCACTCGGACTACTCCGCGGTCTCGCCCGCTGCCAGCACAACGTCGAAGACGGCACGGTGCTCGCCTATGCAGGCCCTGACGTGACCGGCGACCTCGCCTGGTACGTACGCGACACCCTCGCCAAGGCCGGGGTCGACCTGCCAGATGACATGCTCGAGGATCTGCCGCACGACCGAGATGACCCCTGACACCGAGCGCAACCCCTTCAGCACCCGACGGTTCGCGCACCGTCCCGATTGCTGGCGCAACGACGCAGGTCAACGAATGGGTGGACCTTGGGGGACACAATAAGAACCGGTTTCTACGGTTCGGTGGAGCCGAAATTTCAATTCTTCCCGGTCAAACTGGCCCGATGCTCACGGAGAATCGCGATGCCTCAAGCGCGACACCCCCGTGACATACGCCGTGAGGGTCGTCGTTGGCGGCTACTACGACCTCTAGCCGCCGCGTCGGTTTTCTTACTCTGAGTTAACTGATTCCGCTCAAAGAAATAGAACCACATGCCTCCGAATGAGCTCGAATGGACGAATCACCGGACGATATCAACCCTCACGTCAGCCCCGCTGACTACGGCGCTCAGTTCCTCTGGGCTCGCCAGCAATTGATACCGACTCCCGGGATTGAGGATTAACCAATCGTGGGGTCCCCACATTCCAAATAACGTGAAACCAAGAAGCCCCGCGTAGGCCGATCCTTCCGGCGCGAGTGCTTCGACTGCATTCAGCGAGGAATACACAGCGATGCAATTCAGTCCATTCACTTGTTGGACAGCAAGGCTTACTCGCCCAGCCGAAGTATCGCTCTCACTCAAGTTCGCTTCGGGGTGCTGGAGAACGAACACCGTAGCAACGCACAATTGGGCGGAAAGCTCATCTGGGAGTGCACCATCAGTTACTGCACCGCGAAGAACATCGCAGAGCGGATCGTCTATATCTCGTTCATCCTCTTCTACCTTGAGCAGCATTATGCCGAGCCATAGACAAGGCCAACGTTTGCTTCCCTAATCCACACGAGATTCATCTGCCACATCGACAACGTCGCCGAGACGAAGGTCTCCAAGTTCAGTTCGACCTCCCACCTTCACGACGTCATCCCCCCAAGCTATTAGAACGTCATGGATTCTCACATCGCCTTTTAGAATAAGGGATATTCGGTGAACGCCCATCTGGTATTCCGGAAAGGAAAGGACCTTTTCCTTCAAGTGAGACGGCAGTTTGGTCATTTGCTCATTACCACCCTGCAGGGAAGTATACCTCCGGTACTCCCCCTTCACCGCCGAACTGTCCTCCCGGAACGATCCCGCGTTGAATCGGAGTACCAGCAGGGGGCTCAAGAATGCGGTACACCGACGGGGGCTCGCCTGGAAGGTCGCCAAGGTTCTTCAATGCCTCAGGGTCGTTTGCAATCTGCGCAAACGTATCTTCGGGGAAGGCGAAGGTGCCAGCGCTAGTCCCTCCGGCACCGTCGAAAGTCCAATTTAAGTTCTCTGCCGAAGCTCCCACTCGAACGAACTGCTCTCCCGCTTCCGTGACCCCAACGGCAGCGTCGCGAGCACCGACATTCGCAGCCACATCTGCACCGACTTCTCCCACGTCCGCCAAACCCAGTCCCGCACTGGCGATCGCTGTCTCGACTCCACCGAACACCTCCCCGCCGGTGTAGAACCCGCCATCTTCACAGTAAGGGTTGGGTATCGTTAGTTGTGGTCCATATAGCGCGAGCGACCCTTCGGTTGCGAATTCCGCAGCCTTTATGGTTGCATTGCCTGCACCTGCCCAGAATGACGCCTCGGCTCTCCAGCGGTTCGGATCGCTCAAGGTGTTTACCACCGCGCTCGCCGCTTTATGCGCCCAAGAGGGGTCATACCAACTCAGTCCATCCGGGTCCACCCCGTTTACCGGGTCGTCACCCGCGTAGGCGTAGGGCTGCCCGGTCGCATCGACCATGGGGTCGACGCTCAGGAACTGCCCTGTACCGGGGTCGAGGGAACGATTGACGAGGTAGATCAACCCGGTCGGGTCCGTGTAGCTTCCCGCGAAGCCAAAGGGGGTGGAAGCGCTCAGCCCACCCGTGGTCTCAGGATTGCCCCAGGCGTCATAAGAAGTGCTGGCCGTGAGGCTCCCGGCGGAGCTAACAACACCGCGCACCGAGCCCAGAGCGTCCGAGACCAGGTAGGTGATCGTGCCGGTCGACAGGTCAACTTGTTCGAAGGGCGTCCCGTTCGGGCCGTACAGGTAAGCGCTGTCGGAATCCATGAGCAGGTCAGGAACCGAGCCGGTGGTGTCCCAGACGAAGTGCTCGGTCGTCGATCCGCCGCCGGTGGGCGTGCTGGTGGCCGATGTGCGCAGCCCGTCCCCGTCGTAGGTGGCGGCTGTCATGTTGGCCGCGGCGTTGTCGTAGCTGGTGAGCTGGGATGCTCCGTCGTAGGCGGCACTGACGGTCGTTGTGCCGCCGATGGCTGCTTGCGTCCGGTTGCCCGAGGCGTCGTAGGTGTAAGCGGTCGTGGTGCCCGAGTGTACCGACGAGGTGAGCTCGGAGGCGTTGTCGTAGGTGCCGGTTGCCCCGCTGGGCAGGGTCGTCAGGTTGGCGCTGGCATCCTGGCCGTAGGAGAGGGCGCCTCCCGATCCCGGGGTCATCTGGGTCACCCGGCCGGCGGCGTCGTAGGTGTAGTCGGCCGGGGAGAGCGCACTCGACGGTGTGTCGGTCTCCGATGCGATGGCCCCCGAGGGGACGTTCGAGTAGGCGAACTCTTGGAGGGTCGAACCGTTCGACAGGGTGATCGAGGACGGCGCGTCGTTGGCGGCGTAGGACGTTGCGACCGTGTCCCCGCTGGCGCCGAGGGACAGCGATGAGGGCGCGCCGTCGGCCGTGTTGGTGAGCACCGAGGTGTTGGCGTTGAAGTCGGTTACTGAGGTCAGCGCGGATGACCCGTCATAGCCATAGGTGACGGTGTCGGTGCCCGCCCAGGTCGCGCCGCTGCCGAGGGGGTAGGTGGTCGAGGTCGTGTCGCCCAGGGCGTCGTAGGTATACGAGACGGTCTTGCTCGCCCCGTTCGTGGTCGACGTGAGCTCGCCGAAGGGATTGTAGGAGTACGACGAGGTCCCACTGGCGTCGGTCATGGCCCTGCGTTGACCGTCAGCATCGTAGGAATAGGACACGGCGTGGGTGGAGTCCGAGTAGCTGACGCCGGCCACCTGATCGAGCGGGGTGTAGGTGTCCGTGGCCGTCACCGCGTCGGGGTTCTCCGACGTGAGTTGATTGCCGGCCGGGTCATAGGTGTAGCTGGTCACCTGGCCGATCGGCGCCCAGGTTGTCGTCGGCGCTGTCTTGGTCACCAACTCGCCGAGCGAGTCGTAGCTGTATGCCGTCTGATAAGAGGAGGACGTTCCATAGGGCGAGGAAGTCGAACAGGTGGCGACCACCGAGGTGTTGCCATCAGGAGCGACGCTGGCCGTCTTGTCCCCATTCGGGTCATAGCAGTAGCTGGTGGTCGCGGCCGCGCCGGTCAGCGCCCCGGTGGTCGTGCTCAACAGCTCGCCCGCGGCGTCGTAGGTGAAAACGGTCACGTCGGACGCGGCCCCGCCCGAGGTGCTGGTCGGCGGAGCGGTGACCGAGGTGAGCTGACCAGCCGGGTCGTAGGCATAGGTCGTCGTCTCGTGACCCGAGAGTCCCGCAGGCGCAGGAGTGGTCACCGTGGTCTTGTTCCCCTGGACGTCATAAGCGGTGGTGGTGGCATCAGTGGCCAGGCGATCGCCGTAGTCGCTCGGATAAGAAGTCGGGCACGAGCTGGCGCTCAGTGAGTTCGCGGCCACCCCGACGGCGGGCACCGTCTCGGCCACATGGCCGTCCCCGTCGTAACAGGTGAGCGTGGCGTTGGAATCGGGGTTGGTAACCAGGGTCGCCTCGTCGTCGGCGTCATAGGACGTGGTCGTCGTGACCGTGCCGGGGACGAGGGCCAAGAAGACGGCGGCCAGTTGACCAGAGACAGAGGTGGTGGCCGTCTTCGAACCGCTCGAACCGGCCGCTGCCGGGCCTGCACTGTCCGCCAACAGGTTCGAGACGCCGGAGAGCTGGGCCTGGACCTCGCTGGTCATCGAACCGGGTGCCGTCCAGGTGGCCGCCGAGCCCTGTTGGCCCGCGCCGGCGATCATGACCAGCTCGTCACCGGGGTTGGTGGTCGTGAGGGCAGAGGTGGCCACGCTCGTCCCACTGGTGGTGGCGGCGTCGTCATAGACATCGACCGGGCCCGACGTGTCGAGACCGCGGTAAAGGGCCAGGGAAGCCACCTTGGCATCAGACGTCGAGTACGAGAGCGTGACCCCGGTGTCGCTGGTTACCGTGTGGGTGTACACGTAGGTGGTGCTCTGCCCTGTGTTCTTCGAGTCGAGGAGGGTATAACCCGACGGGGTGCTAACCGATTCGCTGCCCGAGCCGGGCGAGGTGGTCGTCGTAAGGATCACCACGTCGCCGGCCAGCGTGCCCTTGGGATAGCTGAGGGCCAGCGTCGTGCTGGCGTTCGATCCGCTGGTCGTGCCGACGAGCACCGGCGAGGCGCTGCGCATGCTCGACACTCGGTTGCCGTCTGCGTCGTAAGTGTCGCTCGTCTTGCGCGCCACGACGGTGTGGCCCGAGGCGCCGCCCACTGTCACCGAGGCGACCTGGCCGTCGTCGTCATAGGCTTTGGTGGTGGTGTAGTTGGCCGCGTTGGCTCCCGAGAGGTTCCCGTCCGGCGCGACGCTGCTGGTCTGCTCGCCGTCGGTGTTATAGCCGTAGGTGGTGGTCGCCAGCTCGCCCCCCGAGTTCCCGTCCGGGGTCGACTTGGAGGTGAGGTCGCCGGCCGAGTTATAAACGAGCTGGGTCACCACGGCGTTGGGATCGATGGTTGCGCAGGCAAGTTCAGCCGAGGGTGCCGAGGTGCCACACGAGTCGGTGTTCGAACCGAGGGTCACCCACTGGCCGTTGTAGAGGTCATAGGTGGTGCGCGACTGCGAAGCCGACCCGGCACCGGGCGCGTAGTCCCCGGTGCTCTGGTAGATCAGGTTCCCGTCGGTGTCGTATTCGGTGTAGGTGACGTACTTGGGCGGGGCGGACGAGGGTGGGGTGACGGTCGACGTCCCCGCCGTGACGGCAGACGGGGGGCTGAGCGACGAGCACGGGCTCGCGGCCAGCGGCTCGGCGGCGCAGGTCACCTCGTCGAAGGAGTTGTAGGAGTAGGTCCAGACCTTCCCGAGCGGGTTGGTCTTGGTCACCACGTTGCCGTCGGCGTCATAGGTGTAGCTAGTTGTCTGGTTGTCGCCGTTGGTGATGCTGTCGTCGAGCAGGGTGGACGCGTCCACGCTGTAGGTCGTCGACGCGGCCGAAGAAGTGCCGTAGCCGGTGACCTTTTGCACCAAGGTGCCCTCGTTGTAGGTGTAGGCGGTCTCGTTCGAATCAGGGTCGGTGACGACCACGGTCCCAGTTAGGGTGGCCGGTTCCATCCCCGAGAAGTCGAAGGAGGTGACGCGGCCCATGGGGTCGCTCTGCGAGGTGACCTGGCCCGACGAGTTGAAGGTGTTGGTTGTGACGTCTCCGGCATCGGGGCCGCCTGACTGCCCATTCGGCTTGGTGACGCTCAAGAGGTCGTGCTTGAGGTCGGCGTTGGAATTCGAGAAGTCATAGCTGTACGAGGTCACGTTGCCGAGGGGGTCGGTGACCGAGGTCAGGTTCCCCGAGGAGTACGAGTAGGTGGTGCGCCGTGCCAACGGGTCGGTCACCGAGGTGATGGTCCCTGAGTCCCCCGAGGCCGACCACCCGAGGGTGAGGGTGCGGCCAGAGGCCGAGGTGATGGTCTCGCACGATCCCGCTCCCGACGGGCAGTGGCCCGAACCCGGGGACGGGGAGCTGTAGGCCAGGGACTCGGTGGCGCCGTCGGGATCAGCGATGCTCGTGAGTTGGCCCGACGAGTTGAAGGTGTAGGTGGTGTTCGGGTGCTCGACCAAGGTGTAGGTCGACGACCCCGAGTTGTAGGCGAGGGAGCCGAGCACCCGGGGCAGCTTGCAGTAGGTGCCCGAAGACCCGGGACCTGTATAAGGCGCCTGGCACGACCCGCTCACCGGCGGGACGAAGAGGGCCTCGGCGCCGTTGGACTGGGTCAGCGTCACATCGCCGCTCACCGTGGTGCCGTAGTCGGAGTTCAACGAGAGCGAGGTGTCCCAGTTGTCGGTCCAGCCATAACCGAGGGGACCCGGGGTCGACGAGGCCGCCTGCGCTTGGGCCGAGGTGGCGTCGTAGGTGCGGGAAAATGGGAGCGAGGGACCATAGGTCGGAAGTGCGGCATCGGTGGCCGACTCGGTGAAGTCTCCACTGGCGGTGTCGATGGGATCGCCGGACTTGCAGGTACAGCTGCCCGGTGAGATGCCGCCACCACCGCCGGTGCGCTGGACGTCGGTGACAAGGCCACCCACGGGGGCGGTGCCGTAGCGGGAGAGCTCGTCGATCCTGTTGTTGTACGTGTCCGCGACGAAAACGTTGCCCGAGGAGTCGACCGTGACGCCAAAGGGGTAGTAGTAGCCACCGCTGAGCGCTGTGACACTCCCGGTCAACGGCACAATCTGATAGATACCGGTGCCGCCGGAGTACAAGTTGTCGGAGGAATCAACGGCTAGCTGTCCTGTGATGTCCGGCGACGTGGCCACCGTCGAAATATCCCCGGTCGAAGACGAGACTTCTCGGATATTCTCCGCGCTGACGCTGCTGATAAAGAGGTTGCCCGAGGAGTCAAGAGCAATGCCGATCGGGCCGTAAAGGTCGGCCGAGGTGGCCGGACCGCCGTCGCCTGAACCTCCCGTGCCGCCTCCCGCCACAACTGCGATATCACCGGTCGAGGCCGAGACTTCGCGCACGACATTGTTGTAGTAGTCGGCGATGTAGACATTCCCCGAGGAATCGATGGCCAGGCCCTTCGGAACGTCAAGTTCCGCCGAAGTGGCTGCACCGCCGTTCCCTGAATAACCGGCCGTGCCGGTGCCAGCGATTACGGCGACGCCGCCCGTGGACGCGGTCCATTTGTAGACAAAGTCGTAACCGAATGAGTTGCCGGTGGAGATGTAGAGGTTGCCCGACGAGTCGATGGCCAGACCGTTGGCATAGGGCACAGACGACGCCAAGCCGGGCACGGTGATGATGTTCCCGGTCGCCGCCACGATCTCGCGCACACGGGTGGAGATCGATCCAAGACCACCATCGAGGGAGAAGACATCATCCGAGGAGTCCGTGACCAACGCCGTCGGCTGGTTGACTTCCGCCGAGAGGGCCGGCCCACCATCCCCGGTGTAGCCACTTGTCCCAGTCCCAGCAAGAGCGGACTGATAACCTTCGCTGTTTCCAGTCAGCAGCACGTGATTGAGGCCAATCGTAATGCCATCGGAAAACGTCAACTCCGCCCATCGCGTCCCGAACGCATTCGGTGCAAATGAGACCGTGATCGAGCATGTATTTCCAGAGGCCAGCGAGACGCCGTTGCAGCTGTCGGACGTCTTGGCGAAGTCCTCGTAATCACCATCGGTCAGTGCGTCAGACGAAATCGTCAACGTGGAGAGGGTGGTATTGGTCACCGTGACGGTCTGAGCCGCACTGCGGGTGAGCACATTTTGGTTGCCGAAGTTGAGGGTCGCCGAGGAGAATCCAATAGGTAGAGGCGCCGAGGAGAGCTCGTGGATCGTGTTGTGGTACGTGTCCGCCACGTAGACGTTGCCAGAAGAGTCGACCGAGACACCCTGGGGGCCGGAGTAGCCACCGCCGATCGACGTGACGCTACCGGTCGACGGCACGATCTCAAAGATGCCGATGCCACCGGAGTACAAGTTGTCGGAGGAATCAACGGCTAGCTGCCCCCCGATGTCCGACGATGTGGCCACCGTCGATATATCCCCGGTCGAAGACGAGACCTCTCGAATGTTCCCCAGGGCGTCGTCGATAAAGAGGTTGCCCGAAGAATCAACGGCAATGCCGCTCGGGCCGTACAGCTCGGCCGAGGTGGCCGGACCGCCGTCGCCCGACAGCCCTACCGTGCCGTTTCCCGCCACAACTGTGATATCACCGGTCGAGGGAGACACTTCACGCACGACATCGTTGTCGGCGACATAGACATTTCCCGAGGAATCCACGGCCAGGCCCCTCGGCTCATCGAGTTCCGCCGAAGTCGCCGGTCCGCCGTTTCCTGAGTAGCCGGCTGTACCGGTGCCGGCGATTACGGCGACGCCGCCCGTGGACGCGGTCCACTCATAGACAAACTCATAACTTGATCCGTTGCCAGTTGAGATGTAGAGGTTGCCCGAGGAGTCGATGGCGAGACCTCGAGCATAGGGAACAGACGACGCCAAGCCGGGCACGGTGATGATGTTCCCCGTCGCCGCCACGATCTCTCGCACACGGGTGGAGGCCGATGATCCAAGACCGCCATCGATGAAGAAGATGTTGCCCGAGGAGTCGGTGACCAACATCGTCGGCAGATGGAGTTCTGCCGACAGCGCCGGTCCGCCGTCCCCGGTGTAGCCGCTCGTCCCAGTTCCGGCGAGGACGGAATCGTACGGTCCTGTGGCACCGGCGGGGGTGGCGGTCAGTGCGAGACCTGTCCCAATGAGGGTCGAAGCGATCAGTGCCACACTGGTGAGGAACGATCCGCAACGCCGCCATGGTTCTGGGCGAGACGAGAACGCTTTGGCGTTCCTCCCCAAACCGAACAGACCTGCCGCATCCCGTCGCATCACTCCTCCTCAAGCTCCGAGGAAGAGGGTCGCTACGAAAACGGGCACTGCGGCCCAAACCATTTCGGCGGCCCGGCTGACTCAGAGAGTCCCGTGGCTTTGCGCCCCCCTCTCGCGAGAGGTTTGCCCTTTCGACAGCGTCTGCATGCAACGACCAGTGGAGCCGACGAGCGATCCATCAGCGTCACTGACGCTCGATCCAACTTCTCGCTACGACGTCAGTATCAATCGCGGCAGCGGAAAAGTCCATAGGTAATTCTGCTCATTTTCCGACACATGAACGAAACGTTTCCGCTGTCTCGCGCCGCCCACTTCCCGACCGGTGCCGGCGAGTCTCGATTGCAACCACCGGCTACCACTCACCTTCTTCGGCGAGATTCCGAGGCTCTCCGCGTTCGGCGACCACGTGTGAGTCATCTCCGTGCAAAAATGACAAAGGTTCACCGCTGGGACCAAAGCCATTGTCGTGCGTCTCGAACCGAACTGACAACGGTACCTCGGCCCCGAAGAATAACGAGGGCTCGATCCGTCCGCGCATTCTGGGTCTGGTGACGAGGAACATCTCGAAGGCCGCATCGGTTGCAACACGGTGGCAGAAAGGGTGCACCGCGCGATGTACGTTGCTTTTGCTGGCACCAACTCCTATGTGATGGTAGGAAACAATCCGGATTGGCGAAGTGGCGTGATTGAGTAACAAACTCGGATTGGTCGATGAGTAGGGGTTATGGGACATGTTCGGCTTCATGAAGACAGCCTCCGCTGACGTGGGGCCCGCGGTGCGCGGACCGGCGGACCTGACTCAGCGCGAACTCCAGGTGGTACAGCTTTTGGCCGAGGGCGTTTCAAATGCCGGGATCTCCCGACAACTCCACATCAGTCCTCGCACAGCTCAGAATCACGTGGCTGCCATCATCGAAAAGCTCCACGTCGACAACCGTACCCAGGCAGCATTCCGAGCGGTGGCAATAGGCCTCGTCAAGATCGAATGAGCCTTTAGTCTGGATTCTGACGGGTCGCTAGCGTCCGAAACCGCGATCGTGACTTGACCCCCGTCCCCGGTGACGCGCAACGTGGTGCTCACCCATCTCGTAACCGGACAGGGGGTTGCGGTGGTCGGCCATTCGCTCACCCGGTATCAGCTCGTGCGGTGAGCTCGTCTCGAACCGGTCGTGCAGTACCTCGAATTCGCGAGAGAGATTGTCGACCAACGCTCGGGCTGTTTCCGTTTCCCCTCGGGCAACGTGGGCCTCGCCGATCGTCCGGAGTGTGCGGCCGAGCTGATCGATCAGCATGGCCCAGGCCATTGGCGATTTGTTGCTCAGCACCGACTGGGCCACGATCGCCGCCACTCCGCGAAAGTTGGCCACCGCCTCTCGGTTCGGAACGGGATCACCGGGTCGGTTCTGCGCCGAGCGAGCCAATGCGTCTGCCGCTGCTGCCATCGGCCCTGGGCTATCGCCTTCGAAGCGTCTCGACCAGGCGGCAAAGAGGCCGGCGGCTTCTCGGGATGCTCCGCGCCAGGCGGCGAGGTCGGACACCGGAACTTCCTTCAACTTCTCAACGGCCCTGTCGATGGCCCCCACCGCTCGTCGCCAGTCGTCTGAGATACCAAGGATGGCTTCTCTCCCTGGGGCCACCGCCCTGGCGGCACTCCATTCGATAACCGCAGACTTGCGATCCGCCGCTGAGACCTCCCAGGACTGGCGTAGGTTCGGCAGGGTGAGGTCCTTTGCCAGCTTTCCGCCGCCGAACCAGATCGGCGCTGTCCCGACAAGCGTCCTGAGGGCGACCGAATAGCCGACGACGGCCTCTTTCCCTCCGGTCTCGAAGCGGGGTCGTAGGAGAACCCCGTTCCCCCGCAATCGCCGGACGAACTCCGCTTCGTCTCTGGAGGCAACCGACGCCTCCCGCACCATGCGGGCAAGGGTAAGCCGCGGGGGCTCGGCCATTTGAACTTTGGCGGTGCGCTCCAGTTCGGCTCTGCTCAGCCCAGGCATCCCCTTGCTTGCTCGGCCCTCGACCACGCTCAGGCCGTAGGCGCGTTCGATCTCGGCACACAGCCGAGACAGGGTCCGTTTGGACTGCCAGGTGTTTACCCGACTGCCGTCGACCCGGACGAGGGACGCCGCCAGGTGGATGTGCTGGTTGCTGTTGGCACTGGTCCCATGCCCGATCGCCACCCAGGCGGCTGGTGGCTCACCTTCGCCCTCAAAGCGCAGCGCCTCAATCGCCTTGTGGGCGATGTGTGCCCACTGGTCGTCGCTCAACTGACGATCGATGGGAGGGAGCGACAGCGACAGGTGGAAGATGTGACCACCCTTGGGGTTCGTGCCGAAAGCCTCGTGGGCCGCGTCGAGTCCCGCACCGATGTCGTTGATCTCCTGGCTCGAGAGATTCCCACCCGCCAGCGCGTTGCCACCCAGCACGAGACCCGCTGAGATGACCCGTTGGTCGGTGTGCTCGTTCGCTTGGCCGGGACCGAACAGGTATCGGATGAGACCACGGCCCGAAGAGCCACTGGTGACCTTGGCGATCATCGAGGCCCCTCGAATCTGGATTGAAGGCGCCTATTTGTCTCGGCCACCTCGGCGGTGGCTCGGCGGACGTCGTCGAGAACGACTGCGAAGGCGCCGGGGAGGACATGGTTGGTGTTGGCCCATTTAGCCAACTGATTCACATTGTTGGCGATGCTGGTCAACACAAGTCGAGCCCGCTGCGCATCACCGTGTGCTCTACGTCGCTCGGCCGATTGAGCGGCTGAACCGGCCATTGCCGCGTCGAAGAGGAATCGTTGCACCGACATTCCCGCTGTCGTCGCTCTGCGCCGAAGCTCGTCGTGCTCGGAATCGGACAACCGCACCTTCACCACGAAGTGCCTGCCGCCGGTCAGGGTCGGCATACGAGATATCCGCTTCGATGTCGGACCTTTTGCCGTCTCTTCGGTCATTGGTTCGGTCATATCGACCAGCGCAGCGAACCCGAGGACACCTCGGGGACAGTCGTCGAGCGTGGCCAATAGCAACGGCGTCTCAAACAGGTCCCCTGTTTGACCATCTTGCTGT
>Ga0182030_10019094_pt1 | contig 13085 bp, 7 predicted proteins | sample 812S3MmetaG_FD_121299 | JGI IMG/M metagenome (GOLD analysis project Ga0182030, IMG submission 121299) | Permafrost microbial communities from Stordalen Mire, Sweden - 812S3M metaG (Illumina Assembly) | ecosystem: Environmental > Terrestrial > Soil > Wetlands > Permafrost | place: Sweden... | reverse complement strand
GCGTAATCGCGCGCTATGCCAGCGGTCAGCAGCGTGAAGGGCTGGGCCTGGGCGACGAGTTCGCAGAGCTTCTGGAGGAAGGCGTCGGTTTCCTTTTGCTCGGGGATGAAGACGATGCCGGGTTTGGTGCAGAACTGGCCGGCGCCGAGGGTGAAAGAACCGAACAGATTGCGCGCCAGCGACTCGGCGGCGTCGCCGCTCAGCGCGCCGGGCAGGATGAAGACAGGATTGCAACTCGACATTTCCGTGAAGCAGGGGATGGGACGAGGACGCGCGGCGGCCATGTCCATGAGCTTGCGGCCGGCGCCGAGCGAGCCGGTGAAGGTGACAGCATGAACGAACGGATGACGGACCAGTGCCGCCCCGGTCTCAATTCCGGAACCGTAGAGCAGGGAGAAGACGCCCTCGGGAAGTCCGGCTGCGGCCACTGCCTGCTGGATGACCGTTGCCACCAGTTCGCTGGTTCCCGGATGTGCGGAGTGGGCTTTGACGATCACCGGGCAGCCCGCGGCCAGGGCGGAGGCTGTGTCCCCGCCTGCTGCCGAAAAAGCCAGCGGGAAGTTACTGGCGCCGAAGACAACGACCGGCCCGAGCGGCCGCAGCATCGAGCGCAGACCCACGCGGGGCATCGGCTTGCGATCGGGCAACGGGGGATCGATGCGCGCCTCCACCCAGGAACCCTCTTCGACGACCGAAGCGAAGAGACGGAGTTGGCCGGTGGTGCGGCCAGCCTCGCCCAGCAGGCGCGCCATGGGCAGCGCGGTTTCAAGATGGGCGCGCTCGGCGAGTTCCTGTCGAATGTTGTCTAGGCCGTCGGCGATGCTCCGCAAAAAAGCGCCCTTGGCTTTGCCGCTGATGCGCGAGTAAGCGGGAAAGGCTTGATCCGCGAGTTCCACCGCACGGTTTACCTCGGCGGACGAGACGGAAGAGTAGACCGGTTCCAGCCGCTCGCCGGTGGTGGGATTGAGGGCTTGAATCGGAGCGCCGCCGAGCGCGCCGCGTTGACCGCCAAGAAAGGACCGTCCGCTAAGAGACATAGTCAAAACTCCAAAGTTGAGGTTACAGCGTGAACAGTGTGCTGGCCTGGGCGACAGACGGGCGATTGGCCTGGGCAAATTGGTAAGCGGCTTGCGTCGCGGCTAACTCAGCGCCGACCAGTTCCAGACGCGGGGCGCGAACTTTGGCCGAGCCGATGCCGGCCTCCTGCTGCACTTGCTTGATCATCTGAACGAACTTGGGCACGGTGTCCATGCGCAAGAGAGGCAGGAACCAGCGATAGAGCTCAAAGGCTTGCTGATCTTTCCCGGCGGTGGCCAGGTTGAAGAGGTCCACGGATTCGCGCGGCAGCGCGTTGACCAATCCGGCGATCCAGCCCACGGCCCCGGCGGCGATGCCCTCGACAATGGCGTCGTCGACGCCGACGAACAGGGCCAGGCGGTCGCCGATCAACGCGCGAATCGCTGAAACACGGCGAACGTCGGTGGAGGACTCCTTGACGGCGGCGAGGTTGGCGTATTCATGGGCCAGTTCCGTCACCTGTTCAGGCAGGAAATCGGTGCCGTAGGCGACGGGGTTGTTATAAAGTAGTCCGGGCAGCGGCGTGGCTTCGAGAACGGCCCCGACATGCGCCTTGGTCTCGCGCCAGTCGCCCTTGTACACGTAGGGCGGGAGAATCATGAGGCCCGAGCATCCGACGGCGTGAGCGGCCTTGGCCAGTTCGACGGCTTCGCCGGTGGAGAGAGCGGAGATGGCCGCAACTGTGGGCGCTTTGCCGTCGAGAGCCGCGACGACGGTTTTGAGAATTTCGACCTTCTCTTGAAACGCGAGCGTGGGCGCTTCGCCCAGCGATCCAAGGCTGACGATACCGGAGCAGCCGTTCTTGACGAGCCATTGGGCGTGACGGGCTAGAAAGGCGTGATCGACTTTGGAATCCTTGTCAAAGGCGGTGGTCATTGCGGGCATTACGCCTGTCCAGTTCATAGCTTCTCCTGAAGTGCGATTTCCTGATTGGGTGCGGGGCTGAAACGGGCCGGCAAATAAGGGTCTGGAGCAACGGTCGGGGTGCTGCCGGTGAGGGTTTGGGCGACGAGTTCCGCGGTCGCGAGCGATGTGGTGATGCCCAGGCCCTCGTGGCCGGTGGCAAGCCATAGCGTGGGATCGCCGGGAACCGGTCCGATGAGGGGAAGCTTGTCTGGCGTGGCGGCGCGGAAGCCGGTCCAGACGCGCAGCACCTTGAGCGGGCCGATGGACGGCATGTAGAGCGCTGCGCGGGCGAGCATGGCGGTCAGCAGCGCCTGATCGACCGCGGGATCGTTGTTGCCGTACTGGCGCGAGGAGCCGATGAGAACCTGGCCGCTTTGCCGTGGCTGGACATTGAAGGCCACCGAGTCGGTGGTAATCGAATGGGCGCTTTTCAAGTAGCCAAGCTCGACTAATTGATGATTCACGAAGCCGGGATAGCGGTCGGTGATGGCCAAGTGCCCCTTGCGCTTTTTCACCGGCAAGCCCGGCGTGCAAAAAGATGCCTCAGCGCCGGTGGCGTTGATCAGCCGGGGCGCGCGCAGACAGGTTCCGTCGTCGAGCCGGGCTTCTCCCCTGGACAGATGGGTGACGGCGTGCCCCACCAGCAGCGTTGCGCCAAGCGACCACGCCTGACGGGCCAGATGCAGGGCCACGGCAGGCGGATAGACGACCGCGTCGTCCACCGCGAGCAACGCTCCTGCCAGCCCGGGACGCAGATTCGGCTCGATTGCTGCCAGTTCGCCGCTGGTAAGCAAGCGGCTGGGAACCGCGCGCGCTTCGAGAAACGCGTGCTTCCGTGCGGCTTCCTCCATCTCCTCGTCATCGGCTGCGATCCACAGGGTTCCACGGTTTTCGTACTCCGCGCTCGGCGGCAAATCGGGGCTGAGCGCTTGCCACAAAACCTGCGAACGGCGGGTGAACGCGAATTGCGCCTCGGAGTCGTCCATGACCACGATGTGGCCCATGCCGGCGGCGGTGGCCCCGCTGCCCAGGACGTCGCGCTCAACCAGAGCCACGCGCAACCCGGCTTGCGTGCAGGCCAAGGCGCAGGCCGCGCCCACAATGCCGCCACCGGCGACCACCACATCGTAGGATTGCGGTGCCTGAGAGTTCATGCGGGGACTCCCAAACGGAACGGGTCGGCAGGGTCGAAGATCAGGGTACATTCGGCGGTGATATACGCCGAACCGGTAAGACTGGGGATGATGCTGGCGCCGTTCTGTCCGCGATCAATCTCATAGCTGCCCTCGAAAACGGTGCCTAAGATGCCCTCCTGCCGCCACATCTGGCCGGGCTTGAGCAGGCCGTCGGCGGCCAGGCAGGCCATCTTGGCGCTGGTCCCTGTGCCGCAGGGCGAGCGATCGTAGGCCTTGCCGGGACACATGACAAAGTTGCGGCTGTGGTTCGCCGGATCAAGCGCGGCGGTGAACAGCTCAACATGGTCGATCTCCGCGCCACTGGCCCCGGTGATGCCCGCGGCGGCCAGAGCGCGACGAATCTCCCAGGTGAATGTGGTGAGCGGTTCCACCTGGTCAAGGGTGAGGGAAAAGCCGTGTTCAGAAACCAGGAAAAACCAGTTCCCGCCCCAGGCCACATCGCCGGTCACTGAGCCGTAGCCGGGAACATCCACCGTGACTCCGGCTTGATGGCGATAGGCGGGAATATTCCGGCAGGTAACCCGGCCGCTCGATTGCAACTCAATCTGAACGGACCCGACTGGCGTCTCAATCACATGTTCGCCGGGTCCGATGCGGCCCAGGTAAGCCAACGTGGCAGCAACACCGAGAATGCCATGGCCGCACATGCCCAGGTATCCGGAGTTGTTGAAGAAGATGACGCCCGCCGCGCTGGCCGGGTCGACGGGCTCAACGAGGAATGCGCCGACCAGCACATCGGAGCCGCGCGGTTCACAGAGAATGGCGCGCCGGTAGAGGTCGTGCTCGCTGCGCAGACATTCCAGCCGCCCGGCGAGCGGACCGCAGCCGAGATAAGGGCCGTCTGCCAACACACATCGGGTCGGTTCTCCCGCGGTGTGCGAATCGATCACTTGCATACGAAGAGGTATCTGCCTGTTCACCATAAAGTCCTGGAATAGCGCGTTGTTCGACCCTTTGCTATCAATCGGGTGTGCCTGTGAAATGTGAGGCGTTCGAACCCAGATCGACGTTCTGGCCGTTCCCTGTTGCAAAGTATACGAGTTTGAATACAATGAATGCTACCCCGAGGTCGAGGTTTTTCTTGGGGCTGAAACTCTCTTGGCATCTGCGGGCCGGGAATCGATCTACGGGAGACGTTGAAATGCGCTATTTGAGCAAGTTGGCAAGTGCGGGGCTGCTGGCCCTGGGGGTTGCGCCATTGCTGGGGCAATGGGCTCCGGCGGGGCGGGATGCGAGGCTGGGCGCGATGCTCGACCAGGGACTGGTCACGTATCAGACGCCTGATCTGACCCTGCGTCTGGTGAGGTCATCGGGAACGGTGGCCGGGCTCGAAGCCAAGCAGCCTGCGGTAGGGCCTACGAAGAACGGGGAGGGTTTCGACTTTACCCCCGCGGAACTGCTGGCGGCGCGTTCGACCGATGGTTACTATCACCTGGGCGACCTGGACCTGCGCTTGCGGGAGGCTGGAACTGCGGAGTGGCGCGGCTATTCGACGGCGCTCGAACGGCATCCGGTGAAGGCTCTGGCTGTGAGGCCCGGCGAACTAGAGCGGGAAGACCTGAAGCCGACCCTGCCGGCAGACTTTCCCCTGGAGGTGACCCGCAGTTGGGTGGTGGTTGACGGCCGGTTGGCGTTGCGCTTCACCCTGCGGAACCCGGGCACGCATGCAATCGAGATTGGGGCGCTGGGCATTCCGCTGGTTTTCGACAACATCATGAGCGGCAAAAACCTGGACGAGGCTCACGCTGTGTGCAGCTTCTCCGATCCGTCGATTGCGATGGATGGGGGCTATGTGCAGGTAACGCGGCTCAGCGGACACGGACCGGCGCTGGTGGTGGTGCCGGACGGTCAGACGCCGTTTGAGGCCTACCATCCGATCGATGGACCGCATGGCCGGCGACACCTTCCCGGAGCGCCCGAAGCCGGTCTTTTCGAGGATTTGACGCCGCGCAACATGACGTTTGAGGGCTTCTATGAATGGATGGTGGCCTCTGCGGCCTACCAGCAGAACGAGTGGAAACAGGCCGAGCCGTGGAATCCCGCGACCAGCATTGTGCTGCAGCCCGGGCAGGAGCGCACGGTGGGATTGCGCTTCCTGGTGGCGGGATCAATTCGCTCCATCGAGAAAACGCTTGCCGATAATGGGCGCCCGGTTGCCGTGGGCATTCCCGGAACCATTGTTCCGCAGGATATCGAAGCCAGCCTCTTCTTGAAGTACCCGCAAGCGGTGAAGAAGTTGGAAGTGACGCCGGCGGGGGCCATCGAAGTGAGCGCAGCCGGGACCACGGAACACGGCTGGCAGCGATACACCGTGCGCGGCAAGGTGTGGGGGCGCGCGCGGCTGTCGATCACCTATGCGGACGGCGCGGTGGAGACGGTGCAATACCGCGTGATCAAGCCGGAAGCGGCCGCCGTGGACGATATGGGCCGGTTCCTCTTCACCAAGCAATGGTTCGATGTGAAGGACGATCCCTTTCATCGCAGCCCATCAGTCATGAGCTATGACCGCGAGGCCAACGCCATCGTCAGCCAGGACAGCCGCGTCTGGATCGCCGGGCTGGGCGACGAGGCAGGGTCAGGCTCGTGGCTGGCCGCGGCGATGAAGGAATATGGACGTCCTGAGAAGCAGCAGGTCGCGCAGCTTGAAGATTTTGTCGACAACGTGCTTTGGGGCGGCTTGCAGCAGAAGGATGGACCGCAGAAGTTCGGCGTGCGCAAGAGCCTGTTCTACTATCAGCCGGATCAGCTTCCCGCCGGCACTTATCGCAAGGACCTGGACTGGTCGAGTTGGGAGAGCTGGAACAAGCAGGCCAGCGAGGATGTGGGCCGCTCGTACAACTATCCGCATGTGGTGGCCGCCTATTGGGCCCTCTACCGGGTGGCGCGCGAACACCAGGGATTGGCGACACACCACGACTGGCGCTGGTACCTGACGCAGGCCTATGAGACGACCATGGCGATGACCCGCTTTGCGCCCGACCTTGCGCAGTTTGGCCAGATGGAAGGCGACGTGTTTGTGGCCGTGCTGGACGACCTGAACCGCGAGGGGATGACGGCCGAAGCCGCCACGCTCGAAGCCGCCATGAAGGCGCGAACCGAGGCGTGGCGCAAGCTGTCTTATCCATTCGGCAGCGAGATGCCGTGGGACTCGACCGGCCAGGAAGAGGTCTATGCCTGGACGCGGCGCTTCGGCATGAACGACAAGGCGCAGGCGACGCTGGATGCCATCACCGGCTATATGCCGACGATTCCCAGTTGGGGTTACAACGGCAGCGCACGGCGCTACTGGGATTTTCTCTACGGCGGCAAGTATCCGCGGCTTGAGCGGCAGTTGCACCACTACGGCTCGGGCATCAATGCCATTCCCGTGCTCGATGCCTTCCGGCGCGATCCGAAAGACCTGTACCTGCTGCGCATCGGCTACGGCGGAACCATGGGAGCGATCAGCGGCATCGACCAGGAAGGGTTTGCCTCGGCGGCTTTTCACAGCTTCCCAGACAAGATGAACTTCGATCCGTACACGGGAGACTATGGGCCGAACTTCTTTGGCCATGCGTGGAACACGGCGACCTATCTGGCCCGCGATGCGGAGTTCGGCTGGTTGGTGTTTGGCGGCAATCTCAGCATGAAGGGGCAGACCGTCAGCGTGACGCCGCTCGATAGCTTCCGCCAGCGCGTCTATCTGGCCACGGCCGGTTTGTGGCTTACGCTCGATAGCGGACAGTTCGAGCAGGTCACTGTGGACCAGGTGACAAACAATGTTGAGATACGGCTTGCGCCAGCGGATCCATACACTCCGGTTGCGCGGTTGCGTATCGAGCAAACAGCGCATGTGGAAGGCGTGGGGACGTTTACGCCGCTCGACAAGTTGACCATGGAACGCGGCGCGTATGTGGTTCCGCTCGGCAAGGCGAGCGTGAGCCTACATCTGGCGCCCGGCGCGGATCGAACGAAATCCAACCCGGCGAATTAAGGAGATTCTGATGAGTTCAGAGAGCGTAACGCGGAGAGGTTTTTTGCAGAGTTCGGCGGTGGTGGCCGCTGGCGGCGTGTTGATGCCGGGTGGGCTATGGGCGTTGGGACAGGATGCGGCGCAGGATGTGCCGCGGTCAAACAATCACACCGGCTACGAGAAGATTGCGTGGAAGGCGCGCCCGTTTCCCATGGCGCAGGTGCGGCTGAAGCCAGGGCCGCTCAAGGACATGCAGGAGCGCGACCGGGTCTACCTGTATATGCTGCCCAACGACCGGCTGCTGCACAGCTTTCGCCTCACAGCGGAAAAGCCTTCGAAGGCACTGCCGCTGGGTGGCTGGGAAGCTCCGGATTGCGATCTGCGCGGCCACCTGGCGGGCGGGCACTATCTCTCCGCCTGCGCGCTGATGTTCGCCTCAACGGGCGATGAGTCTCTGCGCGTCAAGGCCGAGGCGCTCGTCGCGGGTTTGGCCGAGTGCCAGCAGCCGAACGGCTACCTGGGAGCCTATCCGGAGAGTATGTATGAGCGGATGAGGAAGGGCCTCGCGTCGCATCCGGATCACTCCTGGAACTCGTATGCGGATCACGTCTGGGCGCCCTTCTACACCTATCACAAGATCATGGCCGGCCACCTCGATATGTATGTGCATTGCGGCAGCGAAGTGGCGCTGCATACGACCGAGCGGATGGCCGACTGGGCCATCAAGTGGATTGCACCGCTGACCGACGAAGAGCTGGCCAAGGTGCAGACCATCGAACACGGCGGCATGAACGAGGTGATGTTCAATCTCTACGCCATCACCGGCGAGAAGAAGTACCTGGACGCGGGATTGCGCTTCGAGCACAAGCGGTTCTTCGAGCCGCTGGCCGCGCATCAGGACAAACTGGCCGGAAACCACTCCAACACCAATATCCCCAAGGTGATTGGCGCGGCGCGCGGCTATGAACTGACCGGCGACGAGCGCTACCGGGAGATTGCGGAATACTTCTGGCAGACGGTTGTGGATCATCACACCTTCGCGCCCGGCGGCACCTCCAACAACGACGAGGGCTGGAGCGAGCCTGACACGTCGGGCAGCCACCTGGCTCCCGGCGGGCAGGAGTGTTGTTGCAGCTACAACATGCTCAAGCTGACGCGGCACCTGTTTGGCTGGAAGCCGGAAGCGCGGCGAATGGACTACTACGAGCGTCTGCTGTGGAATGTGCGCGCCGGTACGCAGACGGAAGACGGCATGCTGATGTACTACGTGCCCACAATTCCGGGCGGCTGGAAGACCTTTGGCGACCCGTTTGAATCGAATTTATGCTGCACCGGAAGCGGCGCAGAGGAGTACGCGAAGCTGGTCGACACGATCTACTTTCAAGATGATCGCAGCGTCTATGTGAACCAGTTTGTGGCCTCCGAGGTGAGCTGGCCCGAGAAGCGCGCACGGCTCGTTCAGCAGACCGCCTTCCCCGAGGAAGAGCGCACCTCGATTGCTGTCTTCGCCGACAAGCCGGTTGCGTTTGCCGTCAAGGTACGTGCGCCGCATTGGGCTCACGGAATCGCCGTCACCGTCAACGGCCGTCCGGAAAAGGCCATTGCAGGCAGTGACGGTTACCTGGTTCTTGACCGGACGTGGAAGAGCGGCGACCGGATCGAGATCAGCCTGCCGATGACGCTGCGCCAGGAGCCGGTGGCGGGCAGCCCGGAGTTGGCCACGCTGGCGTATGGTCCGCTGGTGCTGGCGGCGCGCATGGGCCGCGACGGGTTGAGTCGCGATATGATCGATGCCGGCCAGGGACCGGATATGGGTCGCTTGCCCGCTCTGTCGATGCCGAGCTTCGAGGCGCCTGCTGAGACAGGCAGGGAAAAAGAAGCGGTCTCCTGGGTGAAAAAGACGGGAGATGGAGAACTGTGCTTCCAGACCGCCGGCCAAGCAAAGGAGACGAAGTTGAAGCCGCTTTACCAGGTGATGGACGAGCGGTATTCGGTGTATTGGCAGAAAGCGCGCAAAGCATAGGCGCGGAGAGAATGGAGCAATCGATGGCGCGGCCAGATTGTTTGGTCGGATAGGGAACGCCAGCCAGGGTGGAAGCAAACCAAATCGACCGGCGAACGGACTCGGAAACGAGTCTAATCGCCGGTCGATTTCGTTTGCTCCCCAGTGGATTTGCGTATTTGCAGGGAAAGGCCCGGGATTGAGTGGCCGGCCCTTAACGAGTGTTGTGCCTTCCCCCCATTTCGCGATAGTGCTTGCGAAATGGATGGGGCACGGTGCTTCTATTTGGGGCCGGATCAATAGTGGCCGAGTGAACGAAGTGATCGGGCCCGATTCGTATTACCGCAGTGCTGCAAGAAAAGCGAATAAACGGTGAATTACATCCGAGAGGGCTCACTGTTTCACAGTTACACAGCTTTTAGGGGGGGAGGGGGGGGCTGGACCGGGCACGTCGCTGACATTTTGAACCGGGACGTGATCTTTCGTCTTTGCTCCCAAGACATCCCATTGACATGGTGCGCCGCAGGCAGGTAATTCTACGCAAGCTGTGGTGCTTTAAGCCTTGAACGGCGATCGCCACTGCTGGTTGACGGTTCAGGTGCGACAATTGTCGAGCGACTATGGATGGGCTTGAACGAGCCACTTCGCCCCTTCCCCCATCGCGAAAGGAATCGGAACCATGCCAACAAAACAGAGCGGAATCAGGCTTGCAAAACGTCTGGATGAGGTCGGATTCTCCGACATTGTGCAGATTCGCAACAAAGTGATGGAACTGCGCGGCGAAGGGGTCAAGGTGCATGCGTTCCATAGCGGCGAGCCGTTTTTTGAAACGCCCGGAGAGATCAAGTACGCGGCCATCAAGGCCCTGGTGGATAACCAGACCCGCTATGCGCCGTCTTCGGGCGTTCTGGCTCTGCGCCAGGCGTTGGTGGAAAAGCTCGCCGCGAAAAACAACATCCAGGTCACTGCCGAGGAAGTTATCGCTACGGTGGGCGGCATGCAAGCCCTCTATGCCGCGTTTCAGAGTGTCCTTGATCCTGGCGACGACGCGCTCGTCTTCTCGCCCTATTGGACACCCATTGCCGACCTGGTGACCGGGGCGCAGGCGCGGCCTCTGGCGGTTTCAACTATCACCGCGCGGCGCAACGGAGTCCGGAAGACCCTGGAGCATTTTTCCACGCCGCAGACGCGCGTCCTCTACTACAACACGCCGCAGAATCCAAGCGGTGTCGTCTTTACGCGCGCCGAGGCCGAAGAGGTTGCAGCTTTCGCCATCGAACGCGATTTGGTGGTCCTGGCCGATGAAGCCTATGAGGATCTGGTGTACGACGGTGAGCATGTTTCCATTGCTTCGCTGCCCGGCATGGCCGAGCGCACCATTACGACCTACACCTTCTCCAAGACCTATGCCATGACCGGCTGGCGCGCGGGCTACGCAGTGGCCAAAGAGCCCTTCATGACTGCGCTGCGCAAGATCGTTCTTTATTCCACCAACGGCGTCGCGACGCCGGTGCAGTATGCCATGATCCAGGCGCTCAAAACGTCCGAGGCCGAGATTGCCGCGCGGCGGGAACAGTATCGCCAGCGTCGCGATCTGCTGGTGGCGGGCCTCAACGAAGTGGGTCTGGAGTGCCCGCCGCCCGCAGGGGCGTTTTATGCTTTTCCCAACGCCGAAAAGATCCACAAGAACAGCCGCACGGCGGCGCAGTTGCTGCTTGAGAACGCGCACATCGCCACCATTCCCGGCTCGGTTTTCGGCGCACAGGGCGAAGGCCATCTTCGTTTCGGCTATGCCGTTTCGGTCAAGGAAATCGAAGACTGCGTGGAAGCGCTGCGCAGATTCTTCGCGTAGGCGAGGCGTACCCGCGGGCTATTGCATTTTGGAAATGATGTAGACGGGAAACAGTGTCTGGTATCCCACCCATTCCGCAGAAAAAAGCGGAATGGATGGGGCACGGAAGTTGATAGCAGAGGCCAAAATGCCCTACTTCTGCACTTCAATATACACAGGGCAGTCGCATTTGAAGTCTCTTTGCATGCAACGCCTGTCATCCTGAACATAGTGAAGGATCTGCAGTTGTCTTTACCCGCTTTGCGGTGAAGGCTGGAGAGGCCAAGAGGTCCATCCTGCCGGGACCAAACCGAAAGGCAACCGCAGTCATACATGGAGCGGTGTTCCACCCAAGGTCATGAAAAAAGCAACCGCGGATCCTTCCCGTTGGTCAGGATGACACTTGTTGTGGGATTTGAGTGTGGTGTGGCCAAGAACTTTCAGGGCAGATCCTTCGTCGCTGCGCTCCTCAGGAGGCCAAATCGATGGGAGTGCCCGGAAAATTCCAAATGCGATTGCCCTGTCAATGCCCTACTGCTGCGCCTCGCCGACGGCGCGGCTGGTTTCAACGCGCGAGGCGCGCAGCAGTCGTGCAATCTGCTTGAGGTGCAGTTGCACGGAATAGGCGCGCAGGATCTCGGCCTGCGAGAAGTTGGATCCGGTGTGGCGCACCTCGGCCATACGGCATTCCAGTTGCGCAATGTCTTCTTCCAGGCTCAATCCCGGCGGAATGTCGAAGCGCCAATTGTGAATGCACCCGGCGACGTGATGAAATCCAGTGCGAATGTCCACCGCCAGCCCGCCCAGGGCCGGCTCCAACTGCTGCGCGTATCCATCTTCATGGCTGTCTTTGACTGAGAACTCGAGGGCCACCAGCGCATCGAACAGCGAGCGGCCAAACTGCGCCAGAGTGCCCAGACCTTCGCGCCATCCGGGGCCTCCGGAGGGCTCGTTGCGCGCGGCTTCCAGCAGTTGGTTGTTTCCGCGCAGCATGGCCAGCACATCTTCGCGCAAGCGGGACAGGTCTTCAGCGGGCGCGCCGCGAAAGCCTTTGAGAATCCCTTCGAAAAAGGCGCCGAGGAGAAGAAATTCCTGCGCCAGCCCTTCGCGCAGCAGCAGTCGCGCGCGGTCGGGATAAACGAGGGTCGTAATAGCAAGCGCCACAACGATGCCGAGAATGACATCCATCACGCGGTCCAGCGCAAGAGTCCAGTGCGATGCCGCATTCTGCACCAGCATCACGATGGTGATGGTCACGCCGGCCAAACGCGAACTGCTGCGCAACCCCAGCAATCCGCACACAACCACTGCCGCCAGCACCGCCAGGATGTAGTTCCACGGCAGCACGCCAAACAGCGAGAACGAGAATCCGAACAGCGCGCCGATCAGCGTGCCCAGCAGGCGGTCGCGCGAAGCGGTAATCGTGGAGCCGAAGTTCGATTGCAGCACGATGATGGCGCTGATCGATCCCCAGTAGCCGTCGTATAAGCCGAATCGCTGCGCCAGCCACCAGCACAAGGCCGCTGCCAACGCCGTCTTTGCGGCGTGAATCACCAGCCGCCTGCGCTCCCAGTTGAAGAAGCCGGCGTTTTCCTTCCGCTCCACCCGCAGCTTGAGTGCAAGTTGCTGCTGGGAAAGCGTTTTGTCTGATCTCAGGCGCATTGTAGTTTTCCCTGGTCGAAGAGCCGCATGTCTTTAGAGTGCCCTAGATGGGCGTGTTCTCGTGGTGACCAGTCTCACGTCTGGTCGCCGGTCCCGTCAATCTGCGCGATTCTCCCCTTAGAAGCGGGAGGATTGGGCCGTGTACCATTGAAGAAGATGCCCGCTTCTCGCGGATGGAAATCAACTATGCTACGAGTCGGATACCCCGCCACCATTGCCCCTGAATTTTTTCGCGATTTCCCTCAAGACGTTGAACTTATTCCATTGGCCGATGGTCTCGACCACGATGTCGACCTCGACGTCTGGCTGCCCGATCCGTATCCGCCGCGCGCCAAGCGCATCTGGCCGCGCCTGCATGGCGTTCGTCTGATCCTTTCACTGACGGCCGGCACGGAGTGGACTCCAGGGGTGGCCGGCCCGCACGCCACCATCTGTAAAGCGCACGGCGCGCATAACATC
>Ga0182030_10019093_pt1 | contig 13085 bp, 11 predicted proteins | sample 812S3MmetaG_FD_121299 | JGI IMG/M metagenome (GOLD analysis project Ga0182030, IMG submission 121299) | Permafrost microbial communities from Stordalen Mire, Sweden - 812S3M metaG (Illumina Assembly) | ecosystem: Environmental > Terrestrial > Soil > Wetlands > Permafrost | place: Sweden... | reverse complement strand
TTCCTTCTCCGTTCTCTTCCTGTTCTCTCTCAGATATGAAATAAAGAGAATAGGAATCATAGAGCCTGTTGAAACCGTTGATTTCTCTCTAAATTATAGCAAGAGCTTGGGGTTAAAGATATCAGAAGTTGTTAGTTTCAGCCGCGTTACCAGTGCACGAATCCAGGTCGCCCAACTCTTGCACAGCTCTCCACAACCTAAAGCAAAACTCGCTTGAGGAAAACATCAACAACCTCAATGAATAGAGTCGATTACACTGTGGATCAACCTGTTCAAATCCGCGTCCTTCTGGCGCAACTTCTCGATTTTATGGACGGAGTGCAGAACCGTCGTGTGATGCTTGCCGCCAAAAGTGCGTCCGATTTCCGGCAGTGACGATTGCGTCAGTTCCTTGATCAAGTACATCGCGACCTGGCGCGGATAGGCGATGTTCTGCGCGTTAGTCTTCAACTTCAACTGATTTGGTTGCAGGTCGAACCTCTCGGCGACCGCGCGAATCACCGTATCCATGGTGACGCGACGCTCCTGGCCGGGGATCAAGTACTTCAGCACTTGCTGCGCCATCGCCAGACTGATGGGAGAACCGGTAACCGACGAATAAGCCATCAGCTTCACTAAGGCGCCTTCCAGTTCGCGTACGTTAGCTTTGGTTTTCGTCGCGATATAGACGCGCACGTCTTCAGGAAGAGCAACGCCTTCGATCTCCGCTTTCTTGTCGAGGATCGCCATTTTAGTCTCGAGATCGGGCGGTTGAATGTCGACGATCAAGCCCCACTCGAAGCGCGATCGTAAGCGCTCCACCAAACCCGGAGTGCTCTTCGGCGCAGAGTCGCTCGAGATCACAATCTGTTTCTGGTGCTCGTAGAGTTCGTTGAACGTGTGGAAGAATTCTTCCTGCGTGCGTTCTCTGCCCGACAGGATTTGGATGTCGTCGATCATCAGCACATCGGCCGAACGGTAGTGCCTGTGGAAGGACGGCATGCGGTCGGACTTGATGCAACTGATCATCTCGTTCATGAACCGCTCACTCGACGTGTAAACGACGCGCATCCCAGGAAATTGTTCCAGCAGCGATACACCGATCGCGTGCATAAGGTGCGTTTTACCCATCCCCACGCCGCCGTAAATGAAGAGAGGGTTATAGCTACGCGAAGGACTATTCGCAACGGCTCGCGCAGCAGCGTGTGCGAACTGGTTGGACGAACCGACCACGTAGTTGTCGAAGCGGAATTTCGAGTTCAGCTCACTCCTGGACGAACCGAACGGCTGATCAGAGGTCTCGGGCTTCTTGTTCAGATCCGCCCGCGCTGAGTAGAGGACACTGGATACTTCGAGATTGAGTTCGCGAATCGCTTCGCGGACATCGTCGCCATACTCCTGCTCCATCCATTGCTTGGTCACCAGATCGGGAACGGCAACCTGGAGCGTGCGACCTTCCAAGCGTTCGAAAACACTCCCCATCACCCAGTCTTCATAGGCTTTGGGGCTCACCTTCGTCGCCAGACGCTGCTTAATGGATTCCCAGGGGTTCCCAGTCATATCCCCACCCCCATACCGCGACCCCGCCAAATGCAAAATCGGTCCTCCAAATGCCACAACCTAACCTCCACGCGCAGATTTCCCACATGATTTCCACATGGTGTGGAAAACTCATAATATTTTCGACTCTGACTGGGACTCGTCGGCCGCCGTTACCGAAGGAGGGGGAGTACTACAAAAGTCGTTCCGGCCTCGAGCGGAACTTCAGCATATCATAATTTCCAAAAATGGAACAAATAAGAAAAAAAATTTTAACTCTAATTGTTACAGTACTTTACAGGAACACCATTTAACAGCAAAACATTTGGCGACGCATCCGTTTGAAACGCAGAAACCCATTTGACATTCGGGGCCCCTCAGCGCGACAATGGCACTGTTACCTTCCTCAAGCGGGAGTAACTCAGCTGGTAGAGTGCAACCTTGCCAAGGTTGATGTCGCGGGTTCGAATCCCGTCTCCCGCTCCATTACGACCCATATTTTGAACCAAGGAAACGCCTTATCCGCCCTGGAAAATCGGGCTTAAGCTTCTCACGCAGTCTAGCCGATAAGACAGTATGTTAGTAGGTACAAGACACCCACGGACCACGTGGATTTTAGCTGCCTTTTTTTTAACGGCTGTTTTGCTGGTTGTCCCGAGCGTGTCCGCTCAGGATTACGCCGCCGCCATCGTGTCCCGCCACGTGCTCACCAACGAAGGGGTCATCACGCTGGCCAAGGCCGGATTTGACGAACTGTTTATTGTGGAAAGAATCAGGACATCGCGAGCGAAATTCGACGCGAGCGAGGCGGCTCTCGTCGCACTCAAACAAGCTGGAGTATCCGAGGATGTCATCCGCCTGATCGCGCAACGCGACAACCTGGACTACAAAAGGCAAGTTGGTCTTTCCTACTACGCCCCGCCGGGAGCAACCGTTGCGACGGCTGGAGCCATCGAAAATTGGCCGCCGGCCCAGCCCATCTCCCATGCGCCGCACGCGCCTCCCACGCCCATCGTTACGGAGAAACGCTGGTGGGTGTTTCACTGGATTCGGGTTTCGTACTGACTTCCAGTTCCACCGTCACGGAAGCCGCCTCGAGTGCTTGCCACGCAGCTATGGTGATTCGGGCCGAATAGTGTCCGGGCTTGAGCAACGCTGGATCCACCGTCACCACGATATCGTCGCCGCTGAACGCCGAGGATACCCGAGGAGTAAAACCGTGCACGGGACCAACCTTCAACCAGTCGGCGGACGATGTGACGAGGTACGACAATTTCGGCCACGTAGCGGAAATCTGCAGATGCTTCACACCAGCACCGGCGAAATAAAGTTTTTCCGGCGACGCGGTGAGTACCGGCGCTCCCGTAACGGTGAGCGTGAATCGTCTAGCGGCCCGCGCGCAACCGTTCGATACGCTAATCCCAAAATCGAAATCACCCGTCCGCAACGGCGTACCAGAGAAGTACCCCAGGTCAGATAGTTCCAAACCGGGAGGCAACTCACCGCCGGCAACCGAAAATCCGATGCCACCCAAAGGGCATTTCCCGCTCGCGCGAATTTCCAGTGGCAGAGGGGAATACGGCTTGTCCGCAATGGCCCAGGGCAACTCCTGGGTGACGAACTCAATGTCTGCGGCCTGCGCCATACACAGTACGCCACCCAACCCGAGTACCAGAAAAACGAGACGTCGCAGGATGGTTCGACTTGGCAACATGGGCACCTTTAAATTCTGAAACTCTATTTGAAAACCATGCAGCCGGAGGCCTTCGCATCCGATATGTAAGATACGGGCGTAGATTCGCTATTTCGGGACCCGTCATTACATAGTCACGTACAGCAAGCAAAGCTCTCCTCGGAGAATTCTCAATTGAATACATTCTTAAGTAATCCGAATTCGGCAACCAGCTTCGGTCAACTGCCCGAAGGCAATTTCGAACCCGACGACTCCGAAGAAGTACCGCAGGGTGGAATTTGGAAATCCGCTCCGCCACCGCCGGTGCGCCCCACTGCGCCGACCCAACCTGTTCCGCTAGTTCCCGAGTCGCTCGAAGAGCTCGGCGTCCAGCCGTCCATGGTCGAGCACCTGATTCTCAAGTTCCTGTATTTCCGCGGAGAACTCGTCGGCCGGGATCTAGCCGGTGTGCTGGGCTTGCAGTTTAGTCTCATCGATGAAATCCTCGAAAACCTCAAGCGGCAGCACTTCATCGCCGTTAAGAGATCGCTCGGCATGGGGAACATGTCGGCGATTTTCATGCTGACCGAGACCGGGCGCAACCTCACTCGCGAGTATCTGGACAACAACCAATACGTGGGCCCCGTGCCCGTGCCGTTGCAACAGTACGTCGCAATGGTGGCGCGCCAAAAACTCCCCGAAAACTGGTTGACGCCCGCCACGCTCAAAAAGGCGTTTGAACACTTGGTCGTGGAAGCCGACGTTCTGGCGCAAATTGGTCCGGCTGTGAACGCCAGCAAATCGTTTCTGATTTACGGCCAACCGGGCAACGGCAAAACCGCGCTGGCCGAAGCACTTTTCCGCGTGGATTCGCAGCCTATTTACATGCCCTACGCGATCGAATGCCAGGGCAACATCATCCAGCTTTACGATCCCATTTACCACCAGAAGATTGACGATCACGATGGCGGGATAACCGCGCTTTCGGTCGCTCTACCCTACGACGGGCGTTGGTTCAAATGCAAACGGCCCTTCATCGTCACCGGCGGCGAACTCGTTTTGAACATGCTCGATTTGAGCTTCAATCCGCATTCCAAAGTCTATGACGCCCCGTTCCAATTGAAGGCCAACAACGGCATTTATCTCATCGATGACTTTGGACGCCAGCGAACCAGCCCCTCGGAAATCCTGAACCGCTGGATCGTTCCCATGGAACGTAACATCGATTACCTCAGCTTTCATTCCGGCGGAAAGATGACGGTGCCGTTTGAAGCGTTCATGATTTTCTCCACCAACCTGCAGCCGGATCAGTTGGGCGATGAAGCGTTTCTGCGCCGCATCCGCTACAAAATGTTCTTGCGCAGCCCGCGAGCGCCGGAGTTCGTCAGTATTTTCGAACGCTACGCCGCCTCGCGCGCCATCGCGTGCCCTCCGGGACTCGCCGACCTGTTCGTCGAGAAGCACTACGCGGGAGGCAAGAAACGCTTCCGTCGCGTGCATCCTCGCGACGTCATCTCGCACGCCATCGATATCATCCATTTCGAAAGCTTGCGGTATGAGTTGACCGAAGATGTGCTCGATCGCGCGATGCGCAATTGTTTTGTCGAAAGCGTAGACGTCAACGACTAGCAGTCCAAAAATCAGCGAGGCATTCCATCCCTTGATTTTATTTCCACCCCCGGCTTGTGCGACCCTCAGAGTGTGACGAAGTTCGGCGAAGGACTCGAGCAATTGCGCACGAAGTTGCTCGAAATGAGCTCGCTGGTAGAAAAGAGCATCCACCGCAGCATCGGGGCCGTGGTGCAGAAGGACCGGGCCGCGGCCGACGAAGTCCTCAACAACGAAGCGCGCATCAACGCGATCGAACTGGAAATCGACGCACTCGCCATTGAATTGCTTGCGCTGCATCAGCCCATGGCCACGGATCTGCGCTTCATCGTGGCGGCTTTGAAAATCAACACCGATCTCGAACGTATGGGCGATCTCTCGGTAAATATCGCCAAGAGCGCACTCGCGTTGATCGATGCTCCGGCGGCAGCGATCGTTGTGGATATCCCCTACATCGCTGGACTCGTCCAGTCCATGGTGCGCAAGAGCATAGATGCTTTTGTCGCGCACGACGCCGATCTGGCGCGCGAAGTGCTCGCTTCCGATCATGCCGTCGACGACCTCCGCACCGCGTGCTACGGACGCATCAATGCGAGCATGCTGGAGGATCGGGCGAACGTAAAGCCGGCGCTTAGTCTTCTGACCGTAGTTCGCACCCTGGAGCGCCTCGCCGATCATGCCACGAATATCGCCGAAGACGTGGTGTTCTACGTAAAAGGAATCGACGTCCGTCGTGGCGCGGGCATGAAGAATCCAACGTGATGTACCCGGATCAAAGACACTCTGCGAGAACCTCAGTTTCGACTAATTATGCGCGCTATGATAAATATGTGTGGGGAGCTTGGTCCCGCGCGGGTTGTTCCAAGCAAATTGAGAGAGGTCTGGACCGTCGATGGCTGAGCGGGGACACCCGATTCCAACGAAACTGAGGCAGGACGCGATAGTAGAGGTGCTGTTCGAAGTCCGCTTTAACTTGCCTCCAAACCTCTTACCCGAGATTTTCTTTGGGCGTCTTGCTGACCATCAGCCCTGGAAGAACTTCACGCAACGGCGGCTTCCAACTGCCCAAATTCCGGCGCAACTGCTTCAAGTTGATCCGAACCTGCGTTATCAGCCCACGTTTGAATTGATTGCGGGAAATGACCTCGCGGTCCGAATCGGCGCGCAAGTTCTCTCCTATCATCGTCGGAGTCCTTATGCGGGTTGGGTTAGATTTAAAAGCGAGCTAGAGGCTGCTATTGACGGACTATTTGAAAAAGCACCAGGACTGGAGATTCAACGGCTCGGGCTCCGATACATGAACGCTTTGAGATCGGATGTTCACGGGTTGAATTCCATTTCGGGCCTCGACTTGGCACTTTCGGTAGCAGGCGATCAGGTTGCTGGAAACGTGAACGTCAACTTTACTACTGAGGTTGCGCAAAATACCGACTGTACCGTCCGGATCGCAACGCCCGAATTCGTGCAAGGGGATTTGCCGCCATCGACATCCGCGTACGTCGACGTGGATGTTTTCACTAAGGAAGCATTTAGAACGAGAGACAGGACGGTGGTCAGGGATTGGATTGAACTTGCTCACACGAAGGAAAAGGAGCAATTTTTTCGCCTTCTAAGGTCCGAAATGATCGAGTCTCTCAAGGAGAAATAGATGCCTCTCTTCGCAACCGCCGCCCTTTCGGCGTCATTTGGTATCCTGACCCCCCACACCTACATAGCGTCGGCGCTCGATGATAGGAACCCCGGAATCATCGATTCGCCGCCACGGCTTTCAGATACCAAACCGGAATCGCTTATCCAGAGCCCAAGTCGCCCTATGTCGCAATGGCTTCCAACTGTTCAGGAACGTATTCGACGCTCACTCGTGCCTTCGGGCCTTACGGAGAACGATGGTCGTTGGTTGAGACAAGACATCGGGACCGCCGCATCGAGCTTCTTCGAAATCACATCGGACGTTTTACCATGCGAGCCACACCTGTCGAGCTCTCGAGACGGTGATCTCGTCGTTGAGTTTGATGCTTTACATGGCACCATGACAAACATAATTACTGAACGGTTTGTGGTGCTGTTTGCCGTAGTAGATGGTCTTCCAATTGAAAGGAGACTGATGTTTGGCGCGGATAGCCCAACATCCATGCGGAGAGAAGTGAGACACTTGACCGACTTGCTACGCACTGGACGGCATGGCGCTGTGGAAACCAAATCCTGAGGATCCGGTCAAGCGATCGGAGCACGTTGGCCGACGGCTTTTTGAAGAGCCGACGCTCACCGGAGCTCAAGACCAAAAACCGCTGGGTCGTCTCGACTTTCGCCACTTTGAGGAAAAGAGAGACGCACAGATCTCCGTTGATCGGTTGGGTCAGACAAGCGTCGATAAGTCTGTAATGCGATACCTGCGGCCGAGGGCTGCTGTTGCGAGTGGACGTTTTCGGCCTCCCAGGGCGTTCACGGGCTGGGCCGTGATAACCGCTGGCAAGCTGGAGAAACCACCGGCTCCGCATCGCAGTCACGCTGTAATTCCGTCGCCAGAGGTTGGTGATGAACTCAACGAAAATGTCTACCATGCTCACATCACGACCCCGCCCGACCTAGACGCTTACAGTATGGCTCTGCACCTGCGGGAGCTTTTTGTAGCCTACGGCTCCATTACACGCATCGAACCAGAGAAAGCTAAGGGAGAAGCCCTCAAGATGAATCTTCGTCAGTGGTTTGACCTCACCTTCGGTCCGCGCGCGAATCAGGAAGCCCTCGAATGGGCCGGCCAGGTTTTCACGTTCGGCGAAGTCGACGCACGTAGCAACCGCATGGCCCGCACTCTGGAAGCCCGCGGCCTCACGAAGGGCGACCGCCTGTGCGTGTATCTGGCGAACTCGATCGAGATGATCGATCTGTACCTCGCGTGCGTCAAGCTGGGCGTGATTTTCGTGCCGATCAACATCCTCTATCGCGATCGTGAGATGTCGCACATTCTGAGCGACGCCGAACCGAAACTGCTGATCACGGAAAAAGAAATCCCCGGGCTTCTTGCTGAGGCGTCCAAGCAGTCAGGAGCCAAGCTCCCCGATTCAGGCCTGACGGGCGATGACGTGGCGGCGCTTGTTTATACGTCCGGGACAACCGGTGTATCTAAAGGCGACATGCTCACGCACAACAATTTCGCAATCAACGCGATGAACTTGATCGAGGCGTGGCGAATCGTCCCGCAGGACCGGTTCCTGCTTGCCCCGCCTCTGTTCCACGTGCACGCGCTCGGCAACGGCCTGCACTGCTGGCTTTTTTCGGGATGCCGCATGCGTCTGCTCGAACGCTTCGACCACCACACGGCCGTCGAGCAATTTCTGGATTTCAAACCGTCGCTCTTTTTCGGCGTGCCAGCGATGTACGTCCGTCTGCTGGAAACTACCGCCGCGCAAGCGCGTGAAATCGGCCGGCGTATGCGGCTTTTCGTGTGCGGATCGGCGCCGCTGCCCGCGCAGATCCTGGAAGAGTTCCGAGCGCTGTTCGGCCACACGATTCTGGAACGCTACGGCATGACCGAAACCATTATGAACGTGTCGAATCCGTACGATGGCGAGCGCCGCCCCGGCAGCATCGGCCTGCCCCTGCCCAACGTGCGCATCAAAATCATCAAGCCCGACGGCGCGCCCGCGGCCGCTGGCGAAACCGGCGAACTGTGGCTGCAAGGACCCAACGTTTTCGCAGGCTACTGGCGGCGTCCCGAAGCGAGCGAAGCCGCTTTCGTCGACGGATGGTTCAAAACCGGCGACATCGGGGTGCGCTCCGCCGACGGCTATTTCACCCTGAGCGGCCGCAAGAGCGATCTCATTATTTCAGGCGGCTTCAATATTTACCCGCGTGAGATCGAAGAATTCCTGATGGAGCAGCCGGAAATCGCCGAAGCCGCCGTGGCCGGCGAAGCCGATCGCGTGCGCGGAGAAATCCCCGTGGCCTATATCGTCTGGCGTGAAGGAGCCACGCACGATGCCGTGGCGCTCGAAGCCCGCTGCCGCGAAAAGCTCGCGTCGTTCAAAATCCCGCGGCGCTTTGAAGCCATCGAAAAACTACCGCGCAATGCGCTTGGAAAAGTGCAGAAGCATCTCCTATGTCCCGCATCCTGATGGTCACGCCGGAGGCCGCCCCGTTTGCCAAAACCGGAGGCCTCGCCGATGTGCTGGGAGCGTTGCCCCAAGCCCTCGCCGCGCTCGGCGAAGATGTCGCGGTTGTGATGCCGCGCTATCGTTCGGCGATCATTCGCAATTCCGAACGCATCTGGCACTCCATGCCCGTCACGCTAGGGCCGAACAATTACATGGTCGCCATTGATCAGGTGATCGTCCAGGTGATTGTTGGGAATTCCGCAAAGGGCAGCGTCCGTTACCTGTTCGTCGACTGTCCGGTGCTCTACGGACGCAGCGGCATCTACGGCGATCACGCCACCGATTTCCCCGATAACCACTTGCGTTTCGGCGTCCTCACGATGGCGGCGATCAACATCGCGCGCGATATTTTTCGCCCCGATGTTTTTCACGGCCACGATTGGCCCTCCGGACTCCTCGGTCCTTTTCTGCACGAGGTCTTGAAGACCGATCCGACGTTCTTCGGCAGCAAACTTGTGCTCACGCTGCATAACGTCGGCTATCAGGGAAATTTTCCCGCAGCCTTTGCCGTAGATCTCGGCCTGGATCCGCGCCTGATGCATTCCGAAGGGCTCGAATTCTGGGGACGCCTCAGCTTTCTCAAATCCGGCATCGTATGGGCGGATGCGATTACCACCGTCAGCCCCACCTACGCGCGCGAAATTCAAACCCCGGAATATGGCTATGGGCTCGAAGGCCTGCTCCGCCAGCGAGCCTCGCGCGTTCACGGTATTTTGAACGGAGCCGACTATGAAGAGTGGAATCCCGAAATCGATCCGCACATCGCGGTCAAGTTCTCCGCTGCGAATCTCTCCGGCAAGGCGCGCGTGAAACAAGCTCTGCTGGAGGAATTCAATCTTCCGGCCGACGTTTCGCGCCCCATCATCGGCATCGTCTCCCGTTTTGTCCACCAAAAAGGATTCGACCTTCTTTTCCCTATCGCCGCCGAGCTTGCGGCCACCGAAGACTTTACACTCGTCGCGCTGGGCTCCGGTGAACCGCGCATTGAAGAGAACTTTCACCAGCTCGCGCGAGCGCATCCGAGTCATTTCGCGGTCGAAATCGGATACGATCATGGCCTCTCGCACCGTATCATCGCCGGGTCGGACATGTTTCTCATGCCCAGCCTGTACGAGCCTTGCGGTCTCGGCCAAATCTATGCGCTGCGCTACGGTTCGGTGCCGATTGTTCGTGCCACCGGCGGACTGGACGATACAGTAGATGAATCCGTTGGCTTCAAGTTCGCGAGCTACACGCCCGAGGACCTGCTCGCGGCGATTCGATCCGCGCTGGCGGCCTGGAATAATCAAGAGCTGTGGAAGGAAAGAATGCAGCGTGGCATGCGCAAAGACTTCTCCTGGGACGCTTCGGCGCTGGAGTACCAGAAGCTCTATCGCAGCTTATAGTTACAGGGCTTGGGCCCTCGAATTAGCGCCACTGAGGCAACGGCAGCCTCCGCTGAGCCAGCGTAGGAACTTGCATCCCGACCACCCCATCCAGCATCATTAACAATGACCACCATTTAAGATTACGGAGATTAGGAAATATATGGCCGGCACTAACACGCTTAACTTCACCGACAGCGCCTTCGATCAGGATGTCATCAACTCAGAGGTCCCCGTCCTTGTGGACTTTTGGGCTCCCTGGTGCGGACCCTGCCGCGCGATGGGCCCCACGGTGGACACCATCGCCGATGAATACGCCGGTAAGGTCAAAGTCGGCAAGCTGAACACGGACGATAACCAGGGCACGGCGGCCCGTTACCAGATTCGCGGCATCCCCACGCTGCTGCTGTTCAAGGGCGGCAAAGTGGTGGATCAGCGCGTCGGCGCCATCGGCAAGCCGGATTTCAAAAAGATGCTCGACGCCCACCTCGGCTAATTGGCAATACCTTTCGCTTCATCCGCGCACCACTGGACGCGAAAAGCGATGTCCGCTCGCGCGTCGGCTTCTTTGGTCAGCATCGCGAAATCATTTTGCGGACGTGGCCAATCTGCTTGTTCCTTCATCGAGACTAATAGCGTAGGCACGCAAAGCAGCGAGATAATTTTCCATGTGTTTCCGCGCGTCTTCATATTCAACTTCATAAGGGAATCCGCACAGGGAACGCGTGTCATTGGGCGGCACCGGATCCTTAACTACCAAGGCGGCCGAAGAAACTAGAGATGACAGCAACCTGTAGCGACCTTGGAAAACAGCCAGTTTAACCATTGGTTGGTTCCATCGGTCTTTGTCCGTCACAAATGGTACTGACGCGTAACCAAGAGGGTAGGCCGGGGTGCCGCCTGTTTTGGAGAGCTGCACCAGCTCGTTATACATTTCGATCACCTGGCCCAGCAGCAGATTCACCTTTACCGACTTCGGTAAGATTACCCCCAAGTCGTGGAGCCGGCGCTCTAGATCCTCAATTTGCAGAAGCCGTTGCTTGTCAAGCTTCCAAGGCGCCCTTGCCGCGTGAAAGATGAGATAGAAGAACAGAAGGAGCGAAGCCCATGCGCCTCCGTTTGCGAGGAGATTCTTAAACGCGTCGGTCGGTTGGCTCAAAGCGTAGTGCTGTCCGATGAGGACGCCAAACACAACGCCCAGAACTGTCAATACGGCTTGAAGTAGGTGGTGTCTGGCGTCCTTCCACACTGTACTGCAAAGCCTTTTGTAAAATGACCAGAGCGTCGGTTTCTCCACGGGCCGATTTTCCCATATGCGAAGGCACAATCCAAACGGCCGGCCCGACCGCCTACATCAGCAGGTCGCTATCGCTACTGTCCAGTAACCGCGCCTTCCGACGCTGAGCCTACCAGCTTCACGTACTTGCTGAACACGCCCGTCGTGTACTTCGGCGCGGGAGCTCTCCACTCGGCTTGGCGCCTGGCCAATTCCTCGGCGCTGATTTCTAATTCGATGGTACGCGTCTCCACGTTGATCGCAATGGAGTCGCCGTCGCGCACCAGCGCTATCGTCCCGCCGACCGCCGCCTCGGGAGCGACGTGGCCGATCATGAATCCGCGCGTCGCGCCGCTGAAGCGCCCATCGGTCAGCAGCGCCACTTGATCGGCGAGTCCCGCGCCCATGATCGCGCCCGTCACGCCCAACATCTCGCGCATTCCGGGACCCCCACGCGGACCTTCATAACGAATCACGATCACGTCGCCGGGCTTGATCGCGCCGGGCGTTCCTTGAGGAAGCTGCACAGCCTTCATGCCGTCTTCTTCGCGATCGAACACGCGCGCCGGTCCGCGATGCTCCTTGCGATCCGTACCCGCTACCTTGATCACGCAACCTTCGGTCGCAAGATTGCCCTTGAGGATCACCAGGCCGCCGGACTTCTTGATGGGATTGTTCAATGCGCGGATGACTTCCTGCCCCGGCGTCTCCTTCGCGTCGGACGCTTCGTCGGCAAACGTGCGACCCGTCACGGTCATCGCTGTGCCATCGACGTATCCGCCGTCGACCAATCTTTTCGCGACCACGGGCCAGCCGCCCGCCTTATCGACGTCGTAGGCGACGTACTTGCCGCCCGGCTTCAGATCGACCAACAAAGGCGTCCGCGCGCTGATAGTCTGGAAGTCGTCGATCTTCAGTTCGACTCCTGCTTCGCGAGCCATCGCCAGCAAGTGCAGCACGGCATTTGTAGAGCCGCCTGTGGCGGCTACAGAAGCAATCGCGTTTTCGAAAGCCGCACGCGTGGCGATATCGCGCGCGTTGCGCTCGTTCTTCACCGCATCCATGATCACTTCGCCGCAGCGAAAGGCCACCTGATGTTTGCGCGGATCCACCTGGGGAACGGACGCGGTATTCATCGGCGAAAGCCCGATCATCTCCATTACCGTGGCCATCGTGTTGGCCGTGTACTGGCCTCCGCAGGCGCCGGCGCCTGGACAAGCCGCGTTCTCGATCGCCAAAAACTCCTCGTCCGACATTTTTCCCGCCGCATTCGCACCCACCGCTTCGAACACGTCGAGCACCGTCAGGTCGCGGCCCTTGTAATGCCCCGGCATGATCGTCCCGCCGTACATGATCACGCCCGGGATGTTCAGCCGCAGCAGAGCCATCGCTGCACCGGGGATGGTTTTGTCGCAGGCCACCAGCGCGACGACGCCATCGAACATGTGTCCGCGCGCGACCAGCTCGATAGAATCGGCAATCAAATCGCGGCT
>Ga0182030_10019092_pt1 | contig 13086 bp, 13 predicted proteins | sample 812S3MmetaG_FD_121299 | JGI IMG/M metagenome (GOLD analysis project Ga0182030, IMG submission 121299) | Permafrost microbial communities from Stordalen Mire, Sweden - 812S3M metaG (Illumina Assembly) | ecosystem: Environmental > Terrestrial > Soil > Wetlands > Permafrost | place: Sweden... | reverse complement strand
CCGATCGCCGCCAGCGTGCCGAGGACCGTCGAGACGACCATGACGACCAGCGCGATGCGCAGGCTGAGCAAGGTCGGTCCGACCCATTCTGTCGAGCTGAAGAAGTTCACATACCAGCGCAGCGAAATCTGCCGCGGCGGGAAATCCATATAGGGACTGGCGTTGAGCGAGGTGATCATCACCACGATGATCGGCGCCACCAGGAACACGATCAGCGCGCCGCAGAACAGCCATAGCAGGATGCGGCCAGGGGACGAGCGCGCCATGCTCAGCCGTTCCCCGTCAACTCACGCACGCCCAACACGCGGCTGAACACGGCGAAGATGCCGCCGATCACGACCAGCAGCACGACGCCCAGTGTGGCGGCCAGGCCCCAGTTGAGAAACGTGTTGATCTGCATGTCGATCATTGTTGCCAAGGTGACCTGACCCGGGCCGCCGAGCAGCGCGGGCGTGACGTAAAACCCCACCGCCAGCAGGAAAACCAGCACGCAGCCTGCCGCGATGCCGGGGCGGCTGAGCGGCAGGAACACCTCGATGAACGCGCGGCGCGGTGAGGCGCCGAGGCTGCGCGCCACGCGCAATGTGTTGGGATCGATGCGCGACATCACCGCGAGCAACGGGAATACCATGAACGGCAGCAGCACATGCACCATCCCGAGCTGCACGCCGGTCATGTTGAACAGCAGTTTCACCGGTGTGTCGGTCAGCCCCAGCGCCATCAGCATGCGGTTGAGCAGGCCGTTGTTGCCCAGGATGACGATCCACGCGAAGGTCCGCACCAGCACGCTCGTCCAGAACGGGATCAATACGAGAATCATCAGCACGCGCCGCGCGCGCAACGCGGTCGTGGCCATCAGATAGGCGAGGGGATAACCCAGCAGCAGGCACAGCGCCGTGCTGAGCAGGCTGATCTCCAGCGTGTTCGCCAGGGCGCGGTAATACATGCTCTCGCCGAGCATCTCGCGGTAGAATGCCAGCGTGAAGCCATCGTCGAAGAAGCTCCACGCGCCGATGCGCGACAGCGGATAGATGTAGATGACGATGTAGAACAGGAGGGCAGGGAGTACAAGCAATCCCTCCCGTGACCGCCACACGTGTCCACCTCTCCCGCGAGAGCGGGAGAGGTGGATCGACGATCCCACCACTAGCCGTTCAGCATCCATTTCGCGAAGCGTGCGGCCTGCGTCTCGCGCGGCGTCTTGCCGTCCGGCCCCGGCTGGCTCCACCACTCCACGTTCTGCCAGAACTGCTCCTTGATATTCTCCGGCGATGTATTGAGATCCGCCGCTTCCGCCGCCGTCAGGAACTCGAACGCGCCGCCGTTGCTCGGACCATACGGCACACGCTGCGCAATGCCGGCCTGCGCGCGCGCGTCGATCGCCTGGTTGATGAACGCCATCGCGATCTTCTTGTCGCGCACGCCCTTGATCAGGCACCAATTGTCCGACGCCAGCTTGCCCTGGTTGTAGTCAACACCAATGGGGGCGCCACCACGCTTGGCAGTGATGCCGCGCGGGCCGATCGTGCAGCCAACCGACGCCTCGCCGGCGCCGATCAACTGGATCGCCTGTGCGTGCGAGGTATACCACTTGCTGACGATCGGCCGCAGTTTGTCGTACATCCGCCAGGCGCGCTCGACATCCAGCGGATACAATTTGTCGACCGGCACGCCGTCGGCGAGCAGCGCCATCTCCAGTTGCGGTTCGATGCCGCCCTGGAAGTTGAAGGTGCGGCCGCCGGGAAACCCCTTCGCGTCCCACACCTCGGCCCAGTTGTGTGGATGTTTCGCCGGCGGCAACTGCGTGGTATTGTAGACGATGTTGAATGAATACAGCCGCTGCCCGAGCGCGTGTGAGCGTTGCAGCTCCTTCGGAATCTTATCCAGCTTCGCGCGATCGATCGCGCTGTAGTCCAGCGGCTCGAGCAGATTGTCCTTGCTCAGCGTCAGCACGGCCGGGATATCGGTCAGCAGCACGTCCCAGCTGATGTTGCCGCTCTGCACCATCGCCTTCACCTTGGCATTCTCCGGCGGCGCATCGAATTTCACGCTGTAGCCAGTGGCCTTGCTGAATGCCGGCACGACAAGATCGCGAACGGCCTGGTCGTAGTCGCCACCCCAGCTCACCACCACGAGCTCACCCTTGTCGGCGCGCGCCGGCCGAATATGCAGGAACGGTGCGGCTAGTACGCCGACGCCAACGGTGGTTTTCAGCAAGTCGCGACGTTTCATGTTTCTGTCCTTTGATGGGCGCTGGTTCGCGCGCGTGGCGGTCATTCCGGCAGCAGTCGTACATCATCCGGATCGAGCCGCAGCGCGACACGCTCGCCCGGTTGCGCAAGATCGGTGGTGCGGCGGTTCTGCACCTTGACCACCAGCCGCAATCCGCCCGCCACCTCGATCAGGTAGCGTGTGCAGTCGCCGACATAGATGCGCCCAGCGATGGTGCCCGCCAGCATCGGTGCGTCATCCACTGCGGCGAAGGAGAGTTTCTCCGGCCGCACCATGATCGCCGTGGCGTCCGCGGCGTGGTCGCGCGCGGCGCCCAGCGGAAACCGCGCCCCGCCCGTCGCGACAAACATGCCGTCCGGCGTCGCGCGCCCCTCGATAACATTCGACTCACCGATGAAAGCGGCGACAAAACGATTCGCCGGCCGCTCATACAGATCCTCGGCCGTGCCGATCTGCGCGATGCGGCCGCGATCCATCAACGCGATGCGATCGGACATCGTCAGCGCCTCCTCCTGGTCGTGCGTCACGTACAGGATCGTCACACCCAGCTCGGCATGCAGGCGCTTCAACTCGAATTTCATCTGCTCGCGCAAATTCTTGTCGAGCGCGCCCAGCGGTTCATCCATCAGCAGCAGATCGGGATCGAACACCAGAGCGCGCGCCAGTGCGATGCGCTGCTGCTGGCCACCCGACAGCTGACGCGGCAGCCGGTCGCCGAGCGTCTCCAGTTGTACCAGGCGCAGCGCCGCGGCCACCTTGCTGGCGATCGTCGGCTTTGCTTGGTTGCGCATACGCAGCGGAAACGCGATGTTCTCCTGCACCGTCATGTGCGGGAACAGAGCGTAGTTCTGGAACACCACACCGATGTTGCGCCGCTCCGGCGCCAGCGCGGTGACCGAGCGCCCGTCGAGCAGAATGTCGCCCGACGTGGGTGGCGTGAAGCCGGCGATCATCATCAGCGTCGTGGTCTTGCCCGAGCCGCTCGGGCCAAGCAGCGTCAGGAATTCACCCGGCGGCAGGTCCAGATCGATACCGTCGACGGCGACGAAATTTGGATAGCGCTTGGTCAAGGTATGCAGGACCAGTGCGCCAGCCCCCGGTCGCTCAACGCCCATCCGTCCAACACCCGTGCCGCTGATATCCGCGCGGTCTGTATTCGTCTCTGCCGTTGCCTGGCTTAGCGACACGGTCTGTGATCCCGGCAAGTCACGCGTTTGATTTTCCTTCAGCCCGCGGGCAAGGATGTACCATTGGTCGGACCCAGACAACGTGCCGGCGCGTGCAATCGCCACCAGAGGGAGTTGACGGAATGACGTTCTCGATCGCCGCGCTGTGTCCGCGCACCGGTGAGATGGGCTGTGCCCTCGCGACCTCATCGATGGCTGCCGGTGCGCGTGCACAGTTCATTGCAGCCGACGCGGGTGTCGTGCTGTCGCAGGCGCGATCTGATCCACGGCTCGGCATACTCGGCCTTGCGCGGTTGCAGGCAGGCGACAGCGCGCGCGCGGCACTCGACGCCATGATCGGCGCATCGCCGCATTCGGCGTGGCGGCAGCTCGCGGTGATCGATCTGCATGGCGAGACGGTCGCGTTCACCGGCGCTGAGTGCACGATGGCGAAGGGCGACGTGACACGGCACGGGGCGATCGCGGTAGGCAATGGTCTGGCGAATGATCGTGTGGTCGGTGCGATGATGGCAGCATTCGAGGCCGCACCCGATGTGTCGTTGGCGGAACGGCTGATCATCGGGATGGAAGCCGGAGAGGCAGCGGGTGGCGAGGCGTTTCCGTTGCGCTCTGCCGCGATCAAGATCGCGCGGCCGGGTGTGCCGCTGTTGCCGATCGATCTGCGGGTGGATTGTTCCGACACGCCAATCGCGGAGCTGCGACGGATCTGGGCGCTATGGGTGCCGATGGTCGATGGCTATGTGCAACGTTGCGTCGACCCGGCCAACTCGCCCGCCGCATCGTTGATCGAGGGCCACGTGTAGGTCCGGGTCACACCGATCCGTCGCCCGGTCCCCGTCGCGCCCGCTTCCGTCTCCATCGTCATGCCGGGCGAAGGCCCGGTATCCACGCCTTTTCGCGGCACGAAGCCAAGGCGTGGATACCGGGCCTTCGCCCGGCATGACAGGACGCGGCATGACGACGGGGCCGATACGGCCCCATCGTCACCTCAGGTCGTCGGCGCCTCAGGCGGCTTCGCCACCCCCGACGCAGCGGCAACCTCCGCGGCGAAGTCGTCGGCCTTCTTCTCGATGCCTTCGCCAAGCTGGAACCGCGCGAAGCCATCCAGCTTGGCGCCCGCCTTCTCCAGCACCGCCCTCACCCGGCTCTCGCCGTCATGCACCCAGACCTGCTCCAGCAGCACCGTCTCTTCGTAGTATTTCTTGATCCGACCTTCGACCATCTTCTCGATGATCGCCTCGGGCTTGCCGGACACGCGCGCCTGCTCACTCAGCACCGCTTTCTCACGCTCCAGCGCCGCCGGATCGACCGCGCTGACATCCAGCGCCTCTGGCCGCGCCGCGGCGACATGCATGCCGACCTGGCGGCCGAGCGTCTCCAGCACCGACATCTCGCTGCTGCCCTCAATCGCCACCAGCACGCCGATTTTGCCCAGGCCAGGCGCGATCGACTGGTGCATGTAGGACGCGACGGCGCCCTGCGGCACGCTCAGCACACGCGCGCGGCGGATGGTCATGTTCTCGCCGATCGTAGCGATCAGATGGGTCAGCTCCTCCGCGACCGTCCGGCCGGTTCCGGGGAAGGGGGCGCCGCCGATCGCGGCGACATCCTCACCGACATGCAGCGCGACCTTGGCGGCGGCGGTGACGAACGCCTGGAAGGTCTCGTTGCGCGCGACGAAATCGGTCTCGGCGTTCACCTCCACATGGCGGCCTTGCCCGCCACCGAGGCGATACCGATCAGTCCCTCGGCGGCCACGCGACCTGACTTCTTCGCCGCCGCGGCCAGGCCCTTCTTGCGCAGCCAGTCGACCGCGTCCTCCAGCACGCCCCCCGTCTCGGTCAGCGCGCGCTTGCAGTCCATCATGCCCGCGCCGGTCTTCTCGCGCAGGTCCTTGACCAGCGCTGCTGTGATCTCAGCCATCAAACCGTCTCCAACTCTCTTGCTCTTAAAGGGACGGCGCCCGCCCGTCTCGACGGACGCCCGACCCGCGCGCTCAGGCGTGCGCGGCTTCCGTTGCCGCCTCGACATCGGCCAACGCACCCGCGGGTAGTTCCTCGGCACCGCCGATATCCTGCCCGGAGGCCGCCATTTCCGCGCTGATCCCGTCCAGCACGGCGCCAGCAATCAGGTCGCAATACAGCGTGATGGCGCGGATCGCATCGTCATTGCCCGGGATCGGGTAGGTGACGCCCTGCGGATCGGAGTTGCTGTCGAGCACCGCCACAACCGGAATGCCAAGCTTGGTGGCCTCCTCGACCGCCAGCTTCTCCTTGTTGGTGTCGATGATGAACAGGATGTCCGGCAGGCCGCCCATTTCCTTGATGCCGCCCAGCGCGCGCTCCAGCTTGTCGCGATCGCGGGTGATCTCCAGCACTTCCTTCTTGGTCAGGCCCTGGGTGTCGCCGCCGACCAGATCCTCGATCTGGCGCAACCGCTTGATCGACCCGGTGATGGTCTTCCAGTTGGTCAGCGTGCCGCCCAGCCAACGGTGATTGATGTAGTACTGGCCGCAGCGCTTGGCCGCCTCGGCGACATATTCGGCCGCGGCGCGCTTGGTGCCGACGAACAGCACACGCCCACCGGCGGCGGTCACGTCGCGGACGGCGCGCAGCGCGCGATCCAGCATCGGCACGGTCTGCTGCAGGTCGATGATGTGGACCTGGTTGCGCACACCATACAGGTAAGGCCCCATGCGGGGGTTCCAGCGGCGGGTGTGGTGACCGAAATGGACGCCCGCTTCGAGAAGCTGGCGCAGGGTGAATTCTGGCATCGCCATAAGCGTGACCTTTCCTAACGTCCGGTTAGACCTCCGCGGGGCTCGCGCCATGCTGGCACCGGAACCCGAAACCTCGGGAAAGGCGCCCCGCGTGTGAATTACCGGCGAGCGAACCCACCGGCGCGCGGGATATGGCGGAGCCGGCCTGGAAAGGCAAGGCCGGGGCTCCGCCCCGGACCCCGCCAGGGGGCTTTGCCCCCGTGGACCCCCACCAAAGCCGGAGCCTTTGGGATCCATTTATTGAGTGGGTGAGAGGGAGGAGGCCGCGTTGGATGGGTCTGGGCCGGCAATTGCCGACACAGACCCATCCAACGCGGCCTCCTCCCTCTCACCCACTCAACGGAAGGGTTTCAAGGGCTCGCCCTTGACGGGGTCCAAGGGGCAGCGCCCCTTGGTGGTGTTTGGGGCAAAGCCCCAACCTTGCGTTTGGGCGACCGCCCCGCCTACGCCGCGGGGGCCACCGACAGGCCTTTCACCTTGTGCTTCTCGATGAAGCTGGCGACCAGGCCGGAGGCTTTCGCCTCCTCCACGAACGCGCGCAAAAACTTTGCGCCTTCGGTGTTCTTGCGCGGTGTGCCGATCGCCTGCTGCACGGCGGTGAACTGGCCATCCAGGATGCGGGCGCCGGGGAGGCCCTCGATGTCCTTGAGCAACCCCGGCCGCAGCCCAGCCAGCGCGTCCAACCTCTCCCCCGTCAGCTTGGCCAGCGCTGCCGCCTGGTTTTCCACCCGCAGCAGCTGGGCGTGCTTGATGTTGCGCTCCAGCCAGAGATCGTAGGCACTGCGTGCGGTGACGACGATGCGCTTGCCCGGCTGGTCCACTTGACTGATCTGGGTGATGGGCGACCCAGCCGGCACCAGATACGTCGCCTCGATCTCGCAATACGCGGCGGTGAACGTGATCTTCTCCGCCCGCGCCGGCTCGGCGCCGATATTGCCGATATCCCACACATCGTTATCGACCGCGTCGGCCAGCTCGCCTGGTTTCGGAAACGGCACGAGCTTCACCGGCACGCCCAGTTTGGCCGCGATCGCCCGCGCCATGTCGGGTGAGACGCCGTCGGGATCGCCCTCCGGCGTGCGCCCGGTGACCAGCAGGAAATTCGACATGTTGATGCCGGCGCGCAGGACGCCGTGCGGTGCGAGCTCGGCGACGATCTGTGGAGACATAAGGGAGGATCCTTGGGCGCTGGTGGTGGTTGATACGGATTGTGCGGTTGCAAGGCGCACCGGTGTGAGCGCGACAAGCCCGGTCGCCGCCGCCTTGATCAGATCACGTCGTGCAGAATCATGCCGCCTGCGGTGTGGGCCTCGCCAGGTGCGCGTGCACCAGGTGAGCGTGTGGCTGTCCGACATGTCCGTTTCCCCGATACCGCGTCGCCCCAAGCCTGACCGTGGAGCGCCGAGGATGCGCGATTGTATCCGCGGGCCGGTGCTGGGCAAGTGCGGTGCCCTCGCGTCGCCCTGCATCACTGGCACGAGCGTTGCTTCGCCCCATCCAATAAAATCAATCGTGGGGTGGCCACATGTTGCGACGAACGCTGATATCCGGCTCAGGCGCCGCGTGCCTGGCCAGCCTCGCGCCGATGCGCCAGGCGCGGGCCGACGTGCTGGCCGACATCAAGGCGCGCGGCACGCTCGTCATTGGCGTCGAAGCGGCCTATGTGCCGTTCTGCTTCTTCAAAGATGGCAAGATCGTCGGCTACGATCCCGATATCACCGCTTTGGGTGCGGCCAGCCTCGGCGTGCAGGCGCAAGAGGTCGATACCGCGTGGAACGGCATCATTCCGGCGCTGTATGAGAAGAAGTTCGACTGCATCATCTCCGGCATGACCATTACCAAGGCGCGGTCCGAGAAGGTGCTGTTCTCGATGCCCTACGCCGACGCGAGCAACGTGATGTTCCTGCGCGCCGACGAGACGCGGTTTCAGGACGGCGATGACATGTCGGGCAAGATCGTCGGTGTGCAGCTTGGCGGCGCCGCGGCAGGCGTGGTGAAGGCGTTCGAGGGCAAGCTCAAGGCCAAGGGCCTGCCGGGCTACAAGGAGGTGAAGCAGTACGAGCACTATCCCGAAGCCTATCAGGACCTGCTCAACAAGCGGCTCGATGTCGTGGTCAATACGATCTCGACATTGATCGTCGTAATGCGTGACTCGCCGGGGAAGTTCAAGATCATGCCAGGCGTCAGTGACATCAAAGCCTATTTCGGCATGGCCTTCCGTAAGGAGGATGTAGCGCTGCAGCAGGTGTTCAACACTCTGCTGGCGACCATGAAGCAGGATGGGCGGCTGGCGGCGCTACAGACCAAATGGTTCGGCATGACGATGGAGACGCCAAATGCGGTGCCGGATCTTTTGCCCTAAGACCAGACGTCGAAACGATCGGCGTGCGGCACGGGCTCTTATAGAGGTCATCGCCGGGGGTGTCCCGGCCATCGATTGTGCCACCGCCGTTACGCGGATGGCCGGGTGATCCCCGGGTCAAATGCCCGGGGACTTCGGGCCGGCCATGACGTCACAGACAGTCTATCTTTCCACCACTTGCGCGAAGCGCCTAAATATCTGCTTGCTTCCTTTCCGTATAATCTGTGGCTTACTCGGTGTAATCTGTGTTCAGACTTGATTACTCCCTACCAGATCTCGCAACCCGACTGACGGTTGGCTTCAAAGCGAAGTATCGGCAAGTGGCGCGACCGACAAGCTCCCGCCCACCTTGTGCCGATCGAGCAGCGCGGCGATCAGGCCGGAGGCTTTGGTCTCCTCGATAAAGTCGCGCAGGAAGCCAGCGCCCTGATCATTCTTGCGCGGTGTGCCGACGGCTTGCTGGACCGCCATGAACTGCCCGTCGAGAATGCGCGAGCCCGGCACCTGCGCCTGATACGCCAAAAGATCGGGGCGCAGACTGGCGAGTGCCTCCAGTTTGTCGCGCAGGAACAGCGCCATGTCGGTGGTGCCAGCCTCGGCGCGGATAAGCTGGGCGTGCTTGATGTTGCGCTCCAACCAAAGGTCGTAGGCCGCGCCGGCGGTGACGGCGATGCGAATACCGGGCCGATCGACCTCGGCGATCGCGCTGATCGGCGACCCGGCGGGGACGAGGTAGGTTGATTCGATCTCGGCATAAGCGGCGGTGAAGGCAATCCGCTGCGCCCGCGCCGGGTCAGCACCGATCAGGCCGATATCCCACACGTCGTCGTCCACCACCTTCACCATGTCAGGTGGCTCCGCAAAGGCAATAAGCTTGACCGCCACGCCCAGGCGCTCGGCGATCGCGCGCGCCAGGTCGGGTGCGACACCTTCCGGATCACCTGAAACCGATCGCCCGGTCACAAGCAACGAGTTGGATAGATTGATCGCCGCTCGCAACACGCCGTGCGGGGCCAACTCGGCGACAACGGAGGAGGACATGAGGATTGATCCTGAGGTCATGATGGCGGGGAATGGCATTGTGCGATGGTGTTGCGCGCTGGCGCTACGCAAGTGTACCGCGTGGTCCGCGCTGGGCAAGTGTGTGACGGTCACCGTCCACGACAGCACCGCATCACGCGACACGCTGGTGTTACACGGATCATTTTGCCAACCGTCACACCCCCGGTGTAGCGTTCGCAATCCGCGATCGTAACGCGGACTCGGGTTGGGCATTGGGCAGGGAGGACTCGACATCGCGACCAACGTGATGGCGCTGGTGCGCGGCCGCGTTGCCTGGCAACTTGCGATCACCTCGCTCGCCGGTGTTATCGCAGTCGAGGCTGTGACGATGATCGGCCCGTTGTCTGAGCGGCTCGGTTCCCTGTTGCCCATCGCCCTGGCCGTCATCGTCATCGCCGTCGTCCTGACCGCCGGCATCGTCGCGGCGCGGGCCGCGGACGCCCGCAGCGAACACCGCATTGCCGCCGGCCTCGCCGAGTTGTCGCGGCGCGAGGCCGAGCTGCGCGCGACGCTGGAGAACATGCTCCAAGGCGTCGCCATGTATGACGCCGACTACCGCCTGGTGACCTGGAACCAACGGTTCCGCGAATACCTCGACATGCCGGACGAATTCTTCGACGGACGCCACACCTTCGCCGAATACATCCGCTACCTCGCGCAGCGCGGCGAATTCGGCGAGGTCGCCAACATCGAGGGCCTTGTCGCGCAGCGCCTGGAACCGCTGTCGCGCAAGCATTCCTTCGAGCGCGTGCGTCCTGACGGGACCATCCTGGAGGTCTTGCGTAATCCCATCCCGTCCGGTGGTTTCATTGCAATCTACACCGATATCACCGCGCGCAGCCGGGCCGAAAGTCAGCTGCGCGAGGATGAGGAACGTTTCCGCGCCATCGACAACGCCGTGCCGATCGCCATCGTCATCGTGCGGGTGCGAGATCAGCGCGTGCAGCACGTCAACCCGTATTTCTGCAAGCTGTTCGACCTGACCGCCGCGGCGGTGCTGGAACGTCCGGTTGCGGAGATCTTTTCGAATCCGGCGCAAGGGCAGGCGTTGGCCGCATTGCTGGCGCGCGGCCACGGCGGCGGGATGGAGCAGGAGCTGCGCTTCGCCCGTCAGGGCGATGACGAAATCTGGGTCATTGCTTCGGTGGCACAACTCAAATTCCACAGCGAATTCGCAATGATTGCCTGCCTGTCCAACATCACGGACCGCAAGCGCGCCGAGCTGGACCTCAGCCGGGCCAAGGCGGCGGCCCGCACTGTCGCGTCGCGGTCAGAGTGCGGATGCTGATCCGCGTTGGCGCGCGGGCGCAACCTGACAGACAGACCGTTACGAAAACGGGTCGACTGCGGCGACGATGTCAGTCTGTGCGAAGTCGCACCCTTTGAACAGCAACGGCAGGTCGCGCGCCTTCGCCAAGGCATAGGCGGCGCAGTCACCGCAATTGAGTGCCGCCGGATGACGCCCCTTGCCGAACCTCAGAAATGCATCCCGCGCAATGCCGGCAAGCTCGCGATCATGCGGGACGATCATCAGCTCCAGATCACGCACCAAATCATCCAGTACGAGCCAGGAACTTGCATCACCGATACGCCCCGCAAGAACCATGGAGCCTTCCTGCAGGCTGACCGCCGACATATACGCGGTGTCCGTTTCGGCGATCACATCGCTGAAATATTGGCCCTCGGGTTCGTAATGACAGCAACTGCCGCCCTGTCGCCCCGCAGCCCTCAGACCGGAACGACCTGGCCGCCCGGCGCGTGCTCCAGGTGGCACGCTGACACATGCCCGTCGCCCACCGGCCGCAACAACGGCTCCTCCGTCCGGCACCGATCGAATGCATACGGGCACCGCGTGTGGAACCGACACCCGCTCGGCGGATTGATCGGGCTTGGCACATCGCCGGTCAGAATGATCCGCTGGCGTTTCGCCGTCGGATCCGGCACCGGCACCGCCGACAGCAGCGCGCGCGTGTAGGGGTGGTGCGAGCTGGCGAACAGCGTGCGCCGGTCCGCCACCTCGACGATCTTGCCGAGGTACATCACCGCCACACGGTGCGTCAGATGCTCGACGATCGCCAGGTCATGACTGATGAACAGCAGCGTCAGCCCGAGCTCGGCCTGCAGATCGGCCAGCAGGTTGATGATCTGCGCCTTCACCGACACATCGAGCGCGGAGACCGCCTCGTCGCAAATGATCAGGTCCGATCCGGGCGCGAGCGCGCGCGCGATGCCAATGCGCTGGCGCTGCCCGCCGGAGAACTCATGCGGATACCGCCCGATCGCATCGCGCGGCAGCCGCACCTTGTCCATCAACTCGCCAAGCATCCGATCCAGGTCGGCGCGCCCATGCGCCAGGCCGAAATTCAAAATCGGTTCGGCAATGATATCGCGCACCTTCATGCGCGGATTGAGGCTGGAGAACGGGTCCTGGAACACCACCTGCATGCGTTGGCGCATCGGCCGCAGTTGCGCCGCCGGCAAATTGTCGATGCGCTCGCCGGCCAGGTAGACCTCGCCCTCGGTCGGCGCCAGCAACCGCAGGATGGTCTTGCCGACGGTCGATTTGCCGCAGCCGGACTCACCCACCAGCGACAACGTCTCGCCGCGATCGATGCTGAAGCTGACGCCATCGACCGCGTAGACCCGCGCGGTTTCCTGGCCCAACAGGCCGCCATGGATCGGGAAGTGCTTCTTGAGGCCGTTGACCTCCAGCAGCGGGCGGTTGCCGCTCATGCCGCCAGCCGCCGATCGACATGGTGGCACGCCACCAGATGGCCGTCCGCCTTCAGCTCGATCGCTGGCGCAACCTGTCGGCAAACCTCGGTCGCAAGCTCGCAGCGCCCGGCGAACGCGCAGCCGACGATCGGTTTGCGCAACGACGGCACCAGGCCGGGGATCTCCGCCAGCCTTCCGCGGCCGCCCTCATGCAGCGACGACCCCAGCTTCGGCACCGCCCCGATCAGCCCGCGCGTATACGGATGCAGCGGTCGGGCGAAGATCTCGCCGACCGCCGCTTCCTCCACCTTGCGCCCGGCATACATCACCACCACGCGCTCAGCCATTTCGGCAACGACACCAAGATCGTGCGTGATCAGCATGATCGCGGAACCCAGCCGCTGCTTCAGGTCGCGCATCAGGTCGAGGATCTGTGCCTGGATGGTGACGTCCAGCGCCGTGGTCGGCTCATCGGCGATCAGCAGCTTCGGATTGCATGCCAGCGCCATCGCGATCATCACCCGCTGGCGCATGCCGCCCGACAATTGGTGCGGATACTCGCGCACGCGGCGCACCGGCGCCGGAATGCCGACCAAGGTCAGCATCTCGATCGCCTTCTGCTCAGCCTGGTTCGCGTCCATGCCCTGGTGCAGCCGCAGCGTCTCGCCGATCTGCCTGCCCACGGTCAGCACCGGGTTGAGGCTGGTCATCGGCTCCTGGAAGATCATCGAAATCGCGTTGCCGCGGAT
>Ga0182030_10019091_pt1 | contig 13086 bp, 9 predicted proteins | sample 812S3MmetaG_FD_121299 | JGI IMG/M metagenome (GOLD analysis project Ga0182030, IMG submission 121299) | Permafrost microbial communities from Stordalen Mire, Sweden - 812S3M metaG (Illumina Assembly) | ecosystem: Environmental > Terrestrial > Soil > Wetlands > Permafrost | place: Sweden... | reverse complement strand
GGCCCGACCGGGTGCCGGTATTTGGACGATCCTCGCCAGGCGGGCTATGTGCGCGACGGCTGGAACCTGACGGGGGATTCGTTCGCCCAGGATGAGGGGGGGTATTTCCATTTCGCGGCACGGTCGGACGATATGATCGTATCCTCGGGTTACAATATCGCCGGCCCGGAGGTGGAGGCGGCGCTGCTGGCCTGCGCCGAGGTCCTGGACTGCGCTGTCATCGGTGTGGCGGATGCCGAGCGTGGGCAGATCGTGGAGGCGCATATCGTGCTGGTGGCGGGGGTGGCGGCTGACGAGGCGACGCGCAAGCGTCTGCAGGATTTTGTGAAGGCGACGATCGCGCCGTACAAGTATCCTCGGTCGGTGCGGTTCATCGATGTGTTGCCGAAGACGCAGACGGGGAAGATCCAGCGGTTTCGGTTGCGGTTGGGGGGGGTGGGATAGGCCCAGGGCATTTGGCCGGATTTGGAAAGAGGTCCCATATTCTGGAACTCACCCGCTCCCTGAGGGGATGCCGCGGCTTTTTATCTTGATCTTTATCAAGCATCTTTGGATATTGGAAATCCCGCTCAGGAGTGGACATGCTCGAGAAAACGCTGGCGCTGCTGGCTAACGTCAAACCGGGAACGTATCTGCCGGACGACGTTGAATGCTTCGACCCGGCGGAACTTGACCTCCTGGGCCGTTTGCTCGATCGGCTGCTCTACAGCCCGTCCCAGATCCGCGGTTACCTGCAACAGAAATTTGGCGTGACCATCACCCGTGCGGATTTTTACGCCGAGATCCCCACGATCGCCGATCTGGAACGGTCGTTCGCATCGCCCTCGCTGCTGACGCTGGATGGCGTGTTTCCTCCCAACGCCGAAATGGTGGTGGAACTGGAGCGCCTGATAAGAGTGTCGCATGAGTTCAATCCGCCGAAATCGAACGCGCCACCGGGCGAATACATGTGGGAAAACGGCGCTTTCTCCTTTTCCGATGCGATGGCGTATTATGCGATGATCCGGACGCGCCGGCCGCGAACCATCGTCGAGGTTGGCAGCGGCTGGTCGACCAGAGTCGCGCAAATGGCCTGCGCGAAGAACGGCATGGGACGCATCATCTGCGTTGAACCGTTCCCAAGTGAATTTTTGACGTCACTGTCCGGGATCGAACTGGTCAGGCGCCGGGTTCAGGACATCGAGACGGACTTCTTTACCGGATTGTTGCGGGACGGCGATATTCTGTTCATCGACTCAACGCATACCGTGCGGCACGACAGCGATTGCCTGCATTTATATCTTCGTGTTTTGCCGGAGATCGAGGCGTCCATAACAGTGCATGTTCACGACATCTATCTGCCGGAAAGTCTGCCCCTCAATCAGATGCGCGACAATCAGATCTTTTGGAATGAGCAATATCTGCTCTATGCTTATATGATTTCGAATCCTAAGACGCGGGCCATTTATGGCAGTCGTTACCACATCAAACATAACGCGGGGATGCTGAATCAGTTCATGCATGGCCGCTTCCAACCGGGCGGTGCCAGCTTTTGGTTTGAGCAAACGAGTTGAGTTGGAGGCGACTGGCCGAGGTTATGAACCTTTTATTGCCCGATTTCGCAGGCGTCCGTTGTTTGGTTGAACCGTACGGATGATTTAAAGGTTGCGACGCTATTGTCCCGACCATAGGCTCGCGCTTCGACGGCGGCAACGCGCGCGCCCAGGTGACTGGGGTCGAAACGAAGCTGATAGGGTGGTGAGGTGACAACTCCCACGCTTTGGCCATCGACCAAAAATTCCACCTTCGACGGTAGCTTCGCCCCGACGCTGGCCACCGCGTAGAGGTCAATCGGTTGATTGACGGTCGCGCAGGGTAACGGCCAGGTCAAAACCACTCTGGGCTCGGGGCCGACCGGTGGAGCGGTGAGAGCCGACCGAAGCAAGGCCATCGATTGTTCGCCATGACCTGGTTCGATCCGATAGTCTCGACCCTCAAGGTCAGGGGACTGATGGGTGCTGGCCTGATAGAATTCCCACACCCAGATCGCGGCGTAATCCGCCATTCCTTGCCCGACCGCGTTCGCGACATCACCAAACAAGGGGGCCCCGTCCGGACCGCCGAACTCGCCGATGAAGACCTTCTTGCCGAGCGGATGGAACAGCCTCGCGATGATATCAACCATGTCGATCTCCCGGTATGCCGACAATTCGGGGCGGACATCGACCGGATACAGATGCAGACTGACGATATCGAAAGGGGCATGCATCTTCAGCATCAGGTCGGTGAACTCCGCCATCGAGTCCGGGGTCCAATCGGGACCCCCCGCGAATTCCGGGCGTCTGATGAGATGCGTGGCGGCCGGTCGCGGCAATCCGAAGCCGGACGAAACGCCTCGCGTGGGATCTTGCCGTTTGATCAGGGCGACGATGTCGCGGGAGAACGCTATCAACGCATCGGTCGAATAGTTTCCGGTCGAACGGCAAACCGGAGAATCCCGGCCGGACTGTTTCACGCACCGGCCCTCCAGGTCCATATCCTCACCGTTATTGAACTCATTGCCCATTTCATAGAACAAAATGGTTTTTCGGGCGCGATAACGTGAAATGAACTCGGAGATAAATTGCTTCGCCAGATCTCGGCTGCGCGACCGCGGGTCGGTGAGAAAGGTCGTGACCGTCTCACTCTCCAACGATGGAAACTGGATCAGATTGAACAACAGCGACGGCACGAGCCGGATGCCGGCTCGATCCAGCTCATCGAACATCAAATCGACGTCCGACCACCATTTCGATGGATCGGCCTGCCAGAGCGCCAGATCGTTTTGCACCGGCGAATCCGGCCAGGATGGCCCGAACCCCGCAGCCGGAACTCTCACGAACGTAAAGCCGGCATCTCGCGCATCGAGGATGGATTTGACGCCCATCGCCCGCGTGATTCGCAGCCAGGGCGGAGATCCGTCACCGCCACCGGCGCGCCCGGTGAACTGGCGCACCAGGTCGAAGGCGTTCGCTCCCATTTGGCCGGAGGGCAGATCAGTCGAATGGGCGCACGAACACATGATCCAATATATAATCGCTCCGAGCAGAATCCGAAGATGCGATCGCCCGTGTCGGCCTCGGCCGAGCAGAACTGACCGGCTTGCTTTTTGCCCATTCGCCGCATAGTTTCCGCGCCCGATCATGATCATCCTCGGCGGCTGGTGCACGAGGTGGTATAATGTACGACCAGGCACAGGATGCGAAATGTGATGAACGCAGCGCCTTTGCATCCTCAGTTCGGGAAAGCGGATGCTGTCCTGGAACTCGGCGCTCGCGTTGGACTCAAGGTCGCCAACCCTTGGCATTCCGCCGCGGTTCCCGACATACTCAGGCAAATCCGCACCCTCCTTTCGCCAACCAGCAACGGGCAGATTGTGGTTTCGTCCGCCGAGGAACTCAGCCTGGGGTGGACGCCAATTCATTACCCGACCAGACGAGATCTCACTCCGGCGGTCTTCACCAACGGATTGCCGGACTGTTTCGGCACCGGCGGCAGGATCACCGCGTTCAGCCCGGAATTCAAGGTATTGTCCGTTCCGAATGGCTATTTTGGACATTTCTTCGGAGCGCCAATGGTGCTGGCATCAGACAAGCGTACGATCGTCAGAGATGTCAGCTCCCACTACAGCGATCTCTATCAATACTACGACATGGATGCTGCCGGAATCCTCGACGCGGCGCCCTTCATCGATGGGACCGTCATACCGATCTCCGACGACATACGTCCGTTGAACTTCTGCCACTGGCTGGTGGACTGGCTGCCGCGACTGGCCTTCCTGGGCGCCCGCGCCACCTTGTCCTCGGTCTATGTCGTGACCACACCGCTGATCGCCAAATTCCAGCGCGACTCGCTTCGGATGTGCGGTTTCGATGAATCGCGGGTGATCGCTCTCGACGAGTATCAGGCGGTGCGGGCGCGAGAATTGCTGGTGCCGAGCGATTTGCGGGCCATCCCGCATCCGATCCATAAAGGCGCGCCATGGGCGCTGTCCTGGCTTCGCTCCACCGTCGGCCTGGGCTCGGTCATGGAGGTCGGAGACGATCTTCGGCGGCGTGAGAAAATCTATGTATCGCGCTCCGACGCGTCTCGCCGCAGGATCGTCAACGACGCGGAATTCGCGACCGCGCTCGCGAGGCTGGGTTACCGGAGAATTGAGTTAGCGGGCGCGTCGTTGGCGGAGCAGGTGACCGCGTTTGCTTACGCATCGCACATCATCAGTCTACATGGCGCGGGGCTCAGCAATCTGGCTTTCGCGGCGCCGGGCACCCAGGTCATTGAGATTTTCCCGGAACGTTACGGTATTCTGTCATTCGCGGTGATCGCGGCCAGCGTGCAATGTCCTTACGCGACCTATATCGCCGACAGGACCGTCGCCGGGGAAAACACCCAGTCGGACGATGTGGAGGTAGACGTGGCGCGGTTTCTGAGTGCCTGCGGCGAGTTGCTTTGATCGGCGAGAGGACGCCTGGCAAATGATGCTTTTCGACCGGTTCGTTCAGCGGGCGGCACTAGCACCGAGCACCACGTTCTGCGTCGTCTTCGAGCATGGCAGGCCTCATGTTTATTCGAACGGTGCGGTCCTGTCGGACGCCCGTCGGATTTTTTCATTGCTTAAACAAAATGGTATCCGGACAGGGATGACTGTCGCGATCATCCTGGAACATCGTCGCGAGCTTTATAGCAGCTTTATCGGGAGCGTTTTGGCCGGCGCCATCCCATCGTTCTTACCTCCGCTCACACGCAAACAGGACCCCGAGATATTCAGGCATTCAATGAAGATGTTGATGGATCGGCTCGAACCGTCTTGCCTGATCGGCTCAGGGACCACGCTCCCTACCGCTGACGCCGCCGATTGTCTGACACTCGACGTTGATGCGTTACCCACCAGTTCCGATGCCGCTGGCGAAGGTGCACCAGCGGCGAATGTAGACCAGATCGCGTTTCTGCAACATAGTTCGGGTACGACCGGCCTGAAAAAGGGCGTTTCTCTCTCGCACCGCGCCGTGCTTACGCAGATCGAGGCTTACGCCTCGACCATCGGACTCGTGCCGACCGATGTCGTTGCCAGTTGGCTTCCGCTCTACCACGACATGGGGCTCATTACTGGCTTCCTGATGCCCTCTGTGACCGGGATTCCGTTCGTGAGCATCGATGCGCTATTGTGGGTTGCGCAGCCGACAGTCCTGCTCGATGCGATTGAGAAATATCGCGCGACGCTCGCCTGGATGCCTAATTTCGCTTTCCATCATCTGGTTCGCATGGCCGAGCCAGATCGGAGCTGGGACCTGTCCTCGATACGGATGATGGTCAATTGCTCGGAACCGTGCCGCGCCACGGCTTTCGATGCGTTCCTGTCTCGTTTCCAGGCGTTCGGGATTGTCCCCGAGGCCCTGCAGGTGAGCTATGCGATGGCCGAGAACGTCTTTGCCGTGACGCAGACCACCTCAGGCCAGCCGGTAAGTCGCAGTTCGCGGGCGCAGTATCTCGACTATCTCTCCTCAGGGCGTCCCATCCCTGGCACGGAGATCAGGATTCTGAACGACGACCGCGAGCAGGTTGACGATGGCGTCCTGGGTGAGATTGTCATTTCCGGCAACTGCTTGTTCGATGGCTACCATAAGTTACCGCATCTCTCCACGCAGCGACTCCGGGACGGATGGTATGCATCCGGTGACCTTGGATTCATGGAGGATGACGAACTGTTTGTCGTCGGCCGTTTGGACGATGTATTGAATATAAACGGTAAAAAAGTCATCGCCCATGAAATCGAGGCCGAGCTTAACGCGCTGGACGGGATCGCACCTGGGCGTGTTCTCGTATATTCTGACTACGATGCCGAATCTGGTGCCACTCAATTGTTCGTCGCCGCTGAAACCATTGAAGTTTTCGATGACCGGCGATCCAATCTGCCGTCCGCCATCCGGCGCGCGGTATTCTCAGGCTGCGGAATTCGTCCGCATCATATTTCCATTGTGGATCGTGGTTTCCTTCTGAAATCAACCAGTGGCAAGATCAGTCGCCAGGCGAGCATCAGGAAGCTTTTGGCCAAAATACAGTCATAGTGAGGTTCATGAATGCCGGAGATTCTCGAACGGATCGCGGAGGTGATTCGAGCGACCATGAAGCAGCCACGCCTTCAGATAGGTCCCGAAACGACCGCGGACGACGTCGATGGGTGGGATTCTCTGGCGCACGCCAGATTGCTTATGAACATCGAAAGCGCGTTCGGCATCCGCTTCGTTATCGCCGACGTTCTGGAGTTGGAAAACGTCGGCGACCTGGCTGCCGCGGTGGCTTCGACAATCGCCGCGGCCACGCGTCCCGACGCGGACCAGAAAGATGCGTAAGCTCATTGTCTACGGCAATTGCCAGGCTGGAGCCGTCGCCCTCATCCTGAAAACCGTGCCATATGTCGCCGAGCGTTGGGACGTCGTCCAGCACGACATATGGGCCTCCGGGGATGTTCTCGCCAGCAATCTCGCCGATTTCGAAACGGCGGACATTTTGCTGCAACAGGATATCTGGACGTGGCGTAACCACCCCATGCGCGATAAAATCCCTGAAGGGATAGCGGTCGTGCGGTTTCCGTTCTGTTATATCGCGGCACTGTGGCCGTTCGACGCATGGCTCATCGGCAACGACGACGCCATGCTCAAGGCCCGGGAAAAACACCAAGCAGTCAGTAAAGACCCGTTCCCGTTCGCGTTTCACGATGGACTCTTGGCCAAGCTTCGCACGATCATACCCGACCCGGAAGAACGGTTCGAACGATATCGCAGCCTCGATCTGCCCCCCATCCCGGATTTTCAAATTCCTGATTTCAGGCGTTACGCCGAATTTGAGGAAGCCAGACTCGCGAAAGACGACCGCCAGCTTGGTTTCAATATCGGAAAGTTCATGACAAACAACTTTCGCGGCACGCGGCTTTTCCATGCGTGCGTCCATCCGACCGCCGGTTTGCTTGAAGAATTGACCGCGGAGATCATGGGCCGGATCGGATTGGATCCTCATAAGAACCAATTCCGCCCGCTGGCAGACTATATGTCCGGCATACAGGTTCCGCTTCATCCAAAGGTCATCGAGCAAATCGGCCTCACCTGGGCGAACGATTCCACGTTGTATTCCCAACCGGATGGTGAAAAGCTGACGTTCGATGAGTATTATCGCCGGTATGTGAATTATCCGGTCTGATCGTTTCTCCGACCCTCACTCCAAGGAATCGCAGCAGTCGTATAGCCATTGCTCCAGATCGGGCAAATTGACACGAATGTCTCGGTTACCGAATTGGTTTCGGGACAGATCGACGCCCAGCGTATCGTTAAATTCCGGGGCATCGGAATTGCCGTCTCGCCCGACCAAAGCGGCATAGTGCAACCGCGCGTCGGACGCGAGAGCCGCATACGATGCTGTGCCATAGAGTGGATGAAAAATCTCCAGCACATGCGTGCCCGGCGGACTGACCACGATTGAGGTCAGGCCGGCACCGTGAGGGCCAACGACGTGCGTGGCCGCCGCAAAGGCCGCGATCTGCTGCTCAAAGGGCAGTTGCCCGGGCACAACGATCTCGAAGTCATGCCGCAACAGCATCGAAACGACCTCCGCCTCATTCAGAACGCGACGGACCGAGGCGTCCTTGCGCGATACATAGAGTCGGCGTGCCTTTCCCCTGGGTGCGGTTACAAACGTTCGGCGTAGGAATTCGATGGCCCAACCAGCCCCGTGATGAGCCGGGTGTCGCAGATCCCGACAGTTGCTACTGACCCAAAGTCGCCTTACCCGGACCCGGGCCGTGCGGCCGGTGTGCAGGAAATTGGCGACCCCGAATTTCGCCAGAGATGCCTTCTGAAAATCTGCCTTCGGTTCACCGCCGATTACAGTCGCGGTCCCGATATCGATACCAGCGCGGCGATATAGTTCAAGCCGCGTGAAATGGTCTAGCAGGAAGTGACAGAGGTTCGGCGGGCTTGAAAAGCGGTCGCCGATTACGACCGCCTCGTCAAGTTCGATTTGCTCGACCCCTGCACCCGCGGATTCGAGCGCATCGATGCGTTGATTGAGCAGCATTGGAAAATCGTGGATGGAAAGGTCCCAATGTGTCTCGCCATTGGAGTCGCGGACGGCGAACGCGTCGCAGTCGATCAGAAGCTCTCCGTTTGGAATGCAGGTGACGTCCAGGGCGGGTCGCTTCATCGGTTCCGCCAAAGCCCTGAGCGACACAACGGTGCCATCGCCGTAAACATCGCAGGTCCAGGGCGGACGTGACTCATCGGGGATGATCGGCACGTCGCGCCGCGACGATTGGCCAAGACCCCGATGGCCAGTACCGGTGAGGGTCGATAACGACAATCCCAGTTTGGCAAGCAATGGCAGCATTTCCCACAGCGCAGCCACCGGCTTATGAGGCATTCGACCTGCGTGCTCGAAGAACACATCCACCGCATCGCGAACCCGATCACGATCCCGGAAAAAAACGAACATTTCACGGCCGGTCGCGTAGGAGCCTGAATTTTTCGGGCCGATATGGTCGGCCAAAGCCGCCATCAGAAATGCCGCATCACTTCGCCCGAGCATCTGATAACAACTAAACATACGATAGTACGTCCAGTAGTCGCGGATTTCGATTCGCCAGCACACGCTATCGAAAAGCTTACTGGCCACCGACTGCTCATTTTCAAGTCCCGCCAGGTACTGGAGTAACGAATGTTCCGGGTTTGGCCCACCCAGTACACCGGCGATCATTTCGCCAAGCCGGCGATCCGGATCAGGTTCGCCAGGCTGCTCCGGCACGGGCCTCGCGGCGGCGATCTCCGCCTTGGAAAACAGCGGGGCCGACGGCATGATCTCGTTATGGCGGAAGGTCACCGCGTCGGCATCGCTCGCCCGTCGGCGCGACCGGAAATACCTGGCCAATATGCGATCGATTGCCCAGGCGCCGGAGAACTCAGGCTCGAGCCGCGCGGCGACGCTGGCGGTCAGAAACGCGGCATCCCATCGTTCAAGCATTTCGTACGCACGCGCGGCGAGATAAAAGATCCAGTAATTGGTTATCTCGGTCCGCCAAAGCAACGATTCAAACGCGGCACAGAGCAATGCCGGGTTGCTCTCTTGCTCCAGGGCAAGCAAATGAAGCCGCGCCGCTTCGTTGCGGTCTGGTGCGGCCAACATCTCACTGACGAGGCCTCGTAGACGCGATGGATCGACGCATCCATCGTTGCGATCTTCCTGGCGGGTTACCATCTACGGTCTCTCTTTGCGAGGTCGTTCGCCAAGCGCTGTCGCGTGTTTTGCCGGTTGACGTCCGGTTCGAATGACCGGAGACAGACGTATACATCGGAGACCTGCCGCCTGACGAGAACTCTCGGCAACCCGATCATCGATCAGACGGCGCAGCGCGGCCCTCCATGGCGGCACGCGCTTCGGCCTCGCGAACGCGCGCCTCATCGCAGTCAGGGAACTCTTCACACACCCGAGCCCATCGCCGGACCGCCTCCGCCGTGTCGCCCCCACGCTCAGCGCTACGCGCGAATTCAAGCTGGACTCCTAGGTCCCCGGGCGATCGTAACGCCATCCGTCGCAAGAGTTCGTCTGCCTTGTCCTCCTGCCCCGCCTTGCGCATCGCCGCCACTCCCATCACGTAAGCATGTTCGAAGGATGGAAGGCGCCTGATAAGAGACTCCCAATATTCAACTGCACGATCAGTTTCGCCTCTGGCGTCCGCAAGATTAGCCAACTCGACGATTGGCCACGGATTCATCTCGAAACGCTCATGTGCGTCGTTCAGGATGGTTTCAGCGTCGGAATATCGGCCCATCTCTCTAAGGCACTCAGCCGCACCAACGGCGCCAACCGCGTGCTCCTTGAACCTTCGCCGAACCTCCATCCATCGAGGCAATGCCTCCGGCCATGCACGGCGCGCCATGGCACTTCGCGCATACAGCACCCTCAGATCCATTTCGTCGGGCAGCTTCAAAACGCCGCGCCCAAGTATCGCCTCACCTTCCTCATGGCGCCCGTGGTCGCGCAGGGCATTCGCCGCGATCATGTAGCCATCGGCGGACTTTGGAAACTCCCGACGCTGGCTCTCGCACCGGCGAAGAGTCTCCTCAAGATCGCCCCTTCGATATGCGACGCGAGCAAAGGCCGCCGCGTACATGGCCTTCAACCGAGGATATCGGCTGCGTCCCTCCAAAATCAGCGCGTCCGCCTCATCAAAGCGGCGCATATCAATCAGCAGGTTCAATGCTTTCGCCGATGTGATCGTCAGATCGGGGAATGTTCTGTGCATTTCTTGCCAAACCTGCATCGCCCTGTCGTGCGCGCCCCCGTCGAACGCGATGATCGCCTGGGTAATCTGGTCCGAGAAATAGCCTAGATAAGGCGTGTTACGCTTTCCCTGAGTCGTTCTCAGTTCGCGCAACGCCCGCCGGCCATCGAACCACGATTTCAGTACCTCAAACAATCAATGGATATCCCGTGCGAGCCCGTTGTTTTATCGAACAGCGGCTCCCGTCAGATCGCCGCACTTGCTTTCTCGAACGATTCCGAAGCGGGAGAATGTTTACCTTTTCGTAGCAGAACCTGCCGACCCATTTCGACGAATGAAATCTCTTCTTCATACAGGTCGAGAAATGCATCGATGGCACGCCTCGTGTTCTGCCGCGGCCGTTCCGCGAAGGTGAACGGATAGTCGTCGAAACAAATAAAACCACCGTCGTTCAACAATCCAAAGGCCAGCACGGCGTCTTCGATAACGTAACGAGCCTCGTGCGCGCCATCGATATATATGAAGTCGAATCTTTCCTGGTAAAGCGCTCGGAGAATATCCTGCGAATACCCAACGATCTTTCGGCATAACGCGGAGTGGCCCGACGCGGCGATGTTCATATCGAAAATGTGCTCGATCGTGTCCCCGATCCCGCCAATCCAATCAGCGTGTTCCGAACTCCCTTCAAATGTATCGATGCAGGTCAGGCGGCCCGACCTTCTGGAGATGATCTTATCGAGCAACCACGTCGCGGAACCGCCCTGCCAACTGCCAATCTCGAGCGCCTGCATCGACTGGGCCGTTATGCGAGACGCGAACCACTCCGTCCACACCGGTATATTCGGCGAGAAATAGTCCTGCAGAAACGTATAACCGTTCCGCTCGCTTTCTTCCCAGCCGATCAGAGCATGAGCTTTCCGATAAGCCCTGACGCAATCCTCGTTCCGACCCTGCTCGCGATACGCCTTGGCGATAGCATAATAACTCCAGAAATTCGGACGCGCACTTTGAAGCGCGGCCTCCAACACGGACAGCGCTTTGTCATGTGCACCCCGCCGCTGATGGCACTCGGCTTCGAGCACGGCCACGTCCGCGGCGATCGAACTGGTCTCTCCGCGGCTTTCCTCGATGAGTTGGAGGGCGGCGCCTTCGTCGGATCGCTCCAACGCCTCCTTGATGCGCCCGTAGATCTGCCATTCCATCGATATGTCCTTCACCCTCCCACCGCCGCCTTCAACGCCTCCGCCACCGTCTCCGCGCCATGCCGCCGCTCGATATACCCCAACCCCGCCTCCGCCAACGCCCGGTTAAACCCCTCATCCTTATGCACCCGAGCCAGCTTCTCCGCGAACTCCGCCGGCGACTTCGCCACCAGCCACGCCAGATCGTCCGGCAACTCCAACCCCTCCGCCGCGACCTCGCTCATCACGCACGGCAACCCATGCGCGAAACTCTCCAGCACCTTACCCTTGATCCCGGCGCCATAGCGCAACGGCACCACGGTGCACCGCAGCCTGTGCAGAATATCCGCCAGCACCGGCACGAACCCCAGCGGAGCCACCCCCGGCACGCGCAGATTCAGCAACGCGTCCGGCATTTTGCTGCCCACCAGATATACCGTGCAATCCGGCGCCAGCGGCCGCAGCAACGGCATGATCTCACCCACCATGTATCGCACCGCGTCCGCGTTCGGCGGATGCCCGAACCCGCCGACGAACGCCGTCCCCGACCTCTCCTCAAACGGCCGAGCCGCCGGCCTGGGCAACACCGTCCACGGCACCACCCGCACATCCAGCGAGGGCTCGATCCCGCGCAACAATTCCGCCTCCACCGGCGAGTGCACGATCACGCTATCGACGTTGCGCATCACCCCGGTCTCGTCCCGCCGCTGCGCCGCGACCGCGGCGGCCGACGTGGACGCCGGATCGACTTCCGCCTGGCGTTCCATGCGCAGGAAGTGCAGATCGGCCACGTTGTAAACGATCCGGCATTCCGGAAAGTAACGCCGCACCATGGTGGCGTATTTGGAGGCATTGGTATAGCGGTGCAGATACACCAGATCGGGCTTGTTCAGCGCTTTACGGAACACTTCCTCGACCGACCAGAAATACGGGTGATACAGGCACTCGATCCCCAGTTTCTGCAAATTCGCCGTGTAAGGCTCGATGTTCGCCATGTTGTCGGCGGCCAGGAAGGTCACCTTGTAGCCCAGAGCCATCAGCGCGCGCATATGCTCGACCGCGGCGTTGGAGCCGGCGTCCTGATCCGGCGTGGGCACCGTATCGTCGATGAAATACGCCCGCCGCCGCACCAGCCGCTCGGCTTCTTGCTCGGGAAGCTGGCCGTTGAAGCGGTGCGTGATCAGCGTGTCCTTCCAGCGCCGGTAGAATTTGGCGTGATTGACCACCTGGAACCGCTTCATCCCCGGCCCGGAGGTATCGGTCCCGGCGCTGACTCCTTCCAGATGCACGATCGTCGAGGCCGGCTGCACCACCACCCGCTTGCCCAACGCACGCACCCGGAACGCCAGATCGGTGTCCTCGTAATACGCCGGGGCATAGTATTCGTCGAAGCCCTTCAATTCGTCGAACAACGACCGCTCGATCATCAGCGCCGCGCCGGACACCCAGTCGGCGTCGCGAAGATACGAAAACGCCGGTTCGCCCGGATCGCGACCACGGCCCCAGTTCCAGCCATCGCCCAGTCGCCAGATGATGCCGCCGGCTTCCTGGAGCTTGCCGTCGGCGAACAGCAGCCTGGACCCGGCGATGCCGATGTTCGGCACCTGCTCGAACGTCTCG
>Ga0182030_10019090_pt1 | contig 13087 bp, 10 predicted proteins | sample 812S3MmetaG_FD_121299 | JGI IMG/M metagenome (GOLD analysis project Ga0182030, IMG submission 121299) | Permafrost microbial communities from Stordalen Mire, Sweden - 812S3M metaG (Illumina Assembly) | ecosystem: Environmental > Terrestrial > Soil > Wetlands > Permafrost | place: Sweden... | reverse complement strand
GGCGCCAGCCGCCGGTTCCCAATCGCGCCGCGCAAATCTTTTTCGCTTTCTATTGAACCTGCGCCCAGGCCGGCTGCCTAACTGACGAGGCCGATACTCCTGCGATGCAGACAACGTCGGACGAGGCTCTGATCGCAAAGATCGCCAAGGGCGATCGGGCCGCCATGGAGGCTCTGTTTACGCGCTATCGCGTCCGGGTGTTTCGCTTCGTGCTGCGCATGGTGCGCAACGAGGCGATTGCGGAGGAGTTGAACAGCGATGTGTTTCTCGACGTCTGGCGGCAAGCTGGCACTTTCGAGGGGCGTTCGGCAGTTTCCACCTGGATTTTTAGTATCGCTCGCTTCAAGGCGCTGACGGCCCTGCAGCGTCGCCCGGAGGCGGAACTCGATGACGAGAGGGCCGACGCAATTGAGGATGACGCCGATGACCCCGAGGTCGCACTGGCGAAGAAAGACAAGGCCGCAGTCTTGCGGCAGTGCCTCGTCAAGCTATCGGCGGAGCATCGGGAGATCGTCAATCTCGTCTATTATCAGCATAAATCGGTGGAAGAAGTTTCTGCAATCGTCGGCATCCCGGAGGCGACCGTGAAAACGCGAATGTTTTACGCGCGCAAGAAATTGTCCGAGCTGCTCGCGGAGCTCGGCATCGAACGGGGTTGGCCATGAACGCAGCAAACAACAACACCGCGAACGGACGCGAGCCGAGTGAAATCGAGCTCCTTTTGCCCTGGTACGCCGCGGGAACGCTGGATCTTAGCGAGTCGGCGGAGGTGGAAGCCGCGCTCGCCAGAGACCCCGAGCTTGCCCGCCGCTTCGAATGGGTGCGTGCGGAGTTCGCCCAGGAGCTTTCTATCAATGAGGAAGCAGCCTCGCCGCCCGATAACGATGTCAAGGCGCTGTTCGCCAAAATCGATGCTTTGCCGGCGCGCCGGTCCGCGGCATCGGCCGTGGTATCGGCTATGGCATCGTCCGGTTTCGTCGGCCGTATCGCTGAATATCTCGCGGTGCTTTCGCCGCGCACGGTGGCCTGGTCGGCCATGGCCGCGGCGCTCGCCATCGTGCTGCAAGCGGGATTGATTGCCGGTATCATGTTCAAGGAGAGAAATCCGGGTGGCTATGATACAGCCTCGACACCGACGAGCGCTCGCGGCGACGGCTCCGATGTCCTGATCCGCTTCCAGCCGCAGGCCAGTGCCGCCGACATTTCGAACTTCTTGGCAGCCAACAAACTGAGCATTGTTGCAGGACCTTCCGGCGGCCAGCTTTACCGCGTGCAGGTCGCAACGACAAAGCTCGCGAAGCCGGAGCTGACGGACATCGTGAAGCGGCTGCAGGGCGACAAAGTCATCGGCTTCATCGCCATCAGTGAGCAATAACGGTGTGAGTCATGACCGAATGATCAACTTCGGGAGTTTGCCATGCGAAAGAGCGCAATGAACCCGCGGCCGGTTCTGAAACTTTTGCTCTGTGGTTTGCTCGTCACCGCGTGTTGCATCGGCGGATCGAATTCCGCAGCCGCGTTTGGTTTGTTCGGCTTCGGGCGGGGGGGCGGTTACGGCAGGCCAGGCATGGGCGCGCCATCATGGCGGCGAACGCCGCCACCGCGTTTCGGCGGCGGTTTTGCTGGCCGGCGTCCCGGCGGGGGCGGCGGGCCGTCACGGCACGCGCCGATCGTCGGCGGCGGCATAGTCGGTGGCGGCGCCAGCGGCGGCAATGACGCGAACAACCGCGATAATAACAATAACGGCCGCACTGCGCCGCCCGTTGCGGCGGGCGATCAGCCCCTTATTCCCAACGAGATCATTACCGCTTTTGAACCGGACGCAACGCCACAGGCGATCGATCAGTTCGCGCGGCGGTACGATCTGACGCAACTTGAGTCGCAAAGCTTTCCGTTGATCGGCAGCCGGCTGTATCGGTGGCGCGTTGGCGGCAACCGAACGGTCGCGGGCGTGATCGGCGCGCTCGGCAGAGAAAACATCGTCGCCAGCGTGCAGCCGAATTACGTTTTTGCATTACAGCAAGCCGCCGCGGTTTCGGCAGCGCCGGGCGACGCAGCGCAATATGTTCTGGCCGAGCTGCAAGTCGACAAGGCGCATCAGATTGCAACCGGAAAAGACGTCCTGGTTGCCGTGATCGATTCGGAGATCGACGGCAAGCATCCGGATCTCGACGGAACGATCGTGAAAAGCTTCGACGCGCTTGGCGGCGATGCAAGCCCGCACCTGCACGGAACCGAGATGGCCGGCGCCATTGCTTCGCACGGCAAGCTTTTGGGTATCGCGTCGGATGCCCGGATATTGGCGGTGCATGCGTTCGACGATAATCCCGGCATAGCGAAGGGCAGCTCTTTCGCGATTGATAAGGGACTGCAATGGGCGGCGGATAATGGTGCCCGCATCATCAATATGAGCTTCGCAGGCCCGCAGGATCCGACGTTGCGGCGGCTGTTGGCGGCGGCCTATGACAAAGGCATCGTGCTGGTGGCGGCAGCCGGCAATGCGGGACCCCAGTCCGAGCCGCTGTACCCGGCGGACGATCCCAATGTCATCGCGGTCACCGCGACCGACAATGAAGACCACGTGTTCAAGATGGCCAATCGCGGCCGCTATATCGCGGTCGCCGCACCCGGCGTCGATATTCTCGCGCTTGCGCCGGATGGCGCATATCAATTGGCCACGGGCACTTCAATTGCTGCTGCGCATGTCAGCGGCATCGCGGCGCTGTTGCTCGAACGAAAACCGTCACTGAAGCCGAGCGATATTCGCGCGGTCCTGATCGCCACGGCCAAGATGCCCGGCGCTGCCGTCCCGGATTCGGATTTTGGCGCCGGTCTCGTGAATGCCTATCGCGCCGTCACCTGGCTCGACCATAAAGTGCCCGGCGCCAAAGACGACCGCGAGCAAGCCAAGCAGTGACGATCGCGCGTTCACGGCACCACGCAAGTTCCTTTCGGATTGACGAGCTTCCGCATGCTCGAACCTTTCGCTTCGATGTCGCCGAGAGCTATCCGGCAACTCCACGCGCCCGGCCAATAGCGGACGCGCCAATCGTGCTGGCGGGTGTCTGTTTTCGGCGAAACAGCGGACCGAGACCGGTCCTGCTCCGCGGCCACCCGCCGCGCGCTACTGCGAATTCGGCGTGCGCAGTGATGTCGGCGGAGCCGACTGGTCGAGCGCCGTGCTCTTTTCCAGTTCCGCCGCTTTCTCCATCAGTTCGATGCCGAGGGCCTCAAGAGCGTGGGAGGTCGGCATATGCGGGCAGCCACGGGCAAGCGCCACGCAGTGCTGGGCACGTTCCCGAAGATATGACGCATCAACAGACATGGCGCGCCTTGGTACGCAATACACAACTACACCGGCGACCTACGACATTCGGTACCAACGCTTCAGCGAGCGTTCTACGCCCCGGTGGTGCCGGCTCCGAATATGCCGCCAGCCTGCTGAGTGAGCTGGGCCTGATAGAGGGAGATGGCCAAAGCGAGCGCCGAGCTAATGCTAGTGCCCGTGGTCGATGCGCCGGTAGAATCGCTTGACGATCCGCTGTTGGTGGTTTGCAGCAGGGCGAGCAGGGCGTCTTGCGCGGTATTGCCTGAGCTGCTGAGGCCGGATGTGCTGTTGCTGTTATCCAATAGCGCAAGCACCGCGCTTTGCGCGGAATCGCCCGAACTTGAGACGGCATTCTCGGAACCAAGGCTCTGCAGCAGCGCCGCGAGTGCATCCTGGGCCGTGTCGCCGGCGCTCGATGAACTGGTCGAGCTCGTGGTAGCGGTGCTGGTGGCGCTGTCGGTGGCAGCGCTGGCAGACGAAGCGGCGGATGCGCTCTGGGTCGTAGGATCGAGAAGTGCAAGCAAGGCGTCCTGTGCGGTGTCTCCGGTTGGCGAGGGCGGCTGCAACAGCGCGGCGAATTGCTGCTCGGTGACGCTGCCGGTGTTGTTCGGGTCGAGCTCGGAATATAGGGCGTCCGCTCCCTGGGTCGTGCCGCCGGCCGCGGTGACCGCCTGTTCGAGCTCGGTCTTGGAGATCGATCCATCGCCGTTGGTATCTATTTGCGCGAACAGGCTCTGCGCGAGTTGAGAAGACGACGTCGAAGCTGTGTTCGTGCCGGCGCTGCTGCCGGAAGACGCCAAGGTGTTTTGCGCAGCATCGCCTCCGCCGTAGCCCGCGAAACCACCCGGCGGCGGCGGCGGAGGCATCATCTGCGAAAGTTCCTGATCGAACTGCTGCTCGGTGACGCTGCCGGTATCATTGGGGTCGAGCTGGGCGTAAAGCGCGTCCGCCGCCTGCGTTGTGCCGCCGGCCGCGGTCACCGCCTGCTCAAGCTCTGTTTTGGTGATCGATCCGTCGCCGTTGGTATCGATCTGCGAGAACAGACTCTGCGCGAGGCCGCTCGCCGGGCTGGCGGTCGAAGAGCCGGAGTCGGTGGTCGACGAATCGGACCACCCTTGCGCCTGATAGCCGATCAGTTGAGCTTGCATCTCATCACTAAAGGGCGAACCGGAAGAAACGCCCCCGGTACTGTTGGAGTCGAGCTCGGAATAAAGCGCGTTCCCTGCCGACGTCGTCCCGCTGGCATTCGTGAGCGCCTGCTCGAGTTCGGTCTCGGAGATCGAGCCGCTGTCGCCGGTGCCGGTCTGGTTGAACAAGTCCTGCCGATATTGCTGGATAGCATACGGGTTAAACCCACTCACGCCACTCACGCTGCTCATCACACATCTCCAACATTGTGCGGTCGAACCGGCATCGGCTCATGCCGACGTCGTCGAGCTCACAAATGCGCGAGCATTTGGCGTGCCATTTCGATTGCGACGAAAATTTTCATGCGATTCCGGAGCGTCATTTCCGGAACATTTCCACAATGTTTCCAGATGTTGCTGCAACCGGGTGTTTTGTTCCGCCGCTGGGAAATCTTGGCCGCCCACCAGGCAGGTTTTTCCCGGCGGCGGTACGGTCACGACGTTAGAAGGTAGACCGGGTTCTTTTTCCGCACATAGTTCAGTGTGCTCGGTCGCCGTCGACGGCATCGCCGTTCGTGCCGGCGTACGGCAAGGTGACTCTGGCAACGAGCCCGCGCGGTTGTCGATCGTGCAACGTCAAGGTCCCGCAATGGGCCTCAATCACCGATCGGGCAATCGACAGTCCGAGGCCAAATCCAATTTTTTCGTTCATGCTGCGGGCGCGGTCTCCCCGGACAAAGGGTTCGAACATCGTCCGTTTGCTTGGATCTGGAATTCCCGGGCCGTCGTCCTCGATCGCGACAGTTACCGTGGATGGATCGAGGCTCACGCGTATATCGGTCTTGCCGCCATGCCGAATGGCGTTGTCGATCAGGTTCGTGATCGCGCGGTGCAACTCTTCAGCGTTGGCGCGTATCACGACATGATCCGGGCCATCGTAGCTGACGTCATGGCCGACATCGGCAAATTGGTCGCAGATGGCCTGCAGGCTGGTCGCAAGATCGAGCATGATGGCTGTCTTGCGCGTCTGGCCGTCACGCAGATAGTGCAAAACGCTCTCGACCATCGAATTCATGTGGTCGAGCTCATCCAGCATCTTGGTCCGAGCGGCTTGATCCTTGATGAACTCGCAACGCAGGCGCAACCGCGTGATCGGCGTTCGCAGATCATGGCTCACCGCGGCCAGCATGCGCGTGCGATCGTCGATCAGACTCTTGATTCGTTCGCGCATTTGGTTGAGAGCCCGGGCGGCGGCGCGAATTTCATACGGCCCGCGTTCCGGGAGCAGCGCGATCTCGCCGTTCGGGCTGAAATTCTCCGCCGCCCAGGCGAAATGGCGTAGCGGCCTCGTCAGCCCGCGCGCGGCCCAAAGTCCAAGCAGCGTGATGCTGACGGCGGTGGCAAGCAAAGTAGTCGTGAACGGACCGAACGGCGGCCGCGGCATGGAAATGAATCGCGCGGTAACGAATTGGCCATCGCGCAGTCGAACGGCAACGAGATGTCCGGCGGAATCAGCCGGCCCTTCCGCTCCGAGGTCGGTGACGTGAAAGTCAGGGCCAAGGTGATGAGCAAGCTCGCCTATTCGCGGCTCATCGACGGAGTGATCGGCGATACCCGCCGCCTTGTCGGTCAACGCCAAATCAAAACGGGGAAAAGCGTTGGCCATCTCGGTCACGAGACGCGCGCGGGCTTCGGTCGGGCTCGCATCGATCAACGCGATGAGCGTCTGCAACTGATCCGGTGGTCCCTCCGTCGAACGGTCGGGACGGGAGAGAAAGAAAGCGATGCTCAGCACGACATGGATCACGACCACCGATGCCACAATAAGGAGAACAATCTGACCGCTGATGCGCTGCGGCATGACAGACCGAATATCCCATCTCATGATGCGTCAACCGATGCCGCGAACAGGTAGCCGCTGGAACGGACCGTCTTAATGATCGCCGGATCGTGCGGATCACGCTCGATCTTGCGGCGCAATCGACTGATCAGCACATCGATGCTGCGCTCGAACGAACCGGCCGATCGTCCTTGGGTCAGATCAAGCAGTTGATCGCGGGAGAGCACCCGCCCTGGCCGCTCGCATAATACCTGAAGCAGACAGAACTCGGCGCTCGTCAGCACGATCCGGGTTCCGTCCGGGTCCTTTAGCTCGCGCAAGGCGCAATCGATATGCCAGCCCAAGAATGCAAGCATATGGCCGCGGCGGCCGACCAACGGGGCGGCGGCATTTGCGCGGCGCAAGATGGCCCGGATGCGCGCCAACAGCTCGCGCGGGTTGAACGGCTTCGACAAGTAATCGTCGGCGCCCATTTCGAGGCCAATTATGCGGTCTAGCTCTTCGCTCTTGGCCGTTAACATGATGACTGGCACGACGGAGTGGGTCCGCAACCGGCGGCAGAGACTGAGCCCGTCTTCGCCCGGCAACATCAAATCCAGAACAACGAGATCGACGCGGCTGTCTTCGAGCAGCCGATCCATGTTCCGCCCATCCTGGGCGATCGAGACGCGGAAGTCATTGGTGCGAAGATATCGACTGACGAGGCGACTTATTTCGGCGTCATCTTCTACAACCAGAATATGCGGCGACGCATTCATGGGGCCTGCGATGGGCAGCCAACAGACGAACGGCGGTAGAGATTTGTTTCTGAATATTTCTAGAGTCGATTCGGCAATATAGGGAAACAGGTTTGCTCCTTGGAAGCAAGTTTCCGTTAATCGCCACCGTGTTTCTTAAGGAACGATCTTAGCTCATCAGGAGCGTTCCATGACTTCGATTTCATCGGTCAGCTACCAACCCCAATCCCCTCTGGACCGGCTTCAGAACGAGCTGACGTCGGAAGTCTCGGACGGCACCGTCAGTTCATCCGACGAGAGCGCGCTGAGCACGGCGATGACGAGCATCAGCAGCGCGCTGCAGAGCGATGCCTCTACGTCCTCTTCGTCATCGCCGCCGTCGCCGTCGGATATGAAGTCGAAGATCGACAGCTTGATCTCTTCGGAGCTGCAAAATGGTGCGCTGACGAGCAATCAGGCTACCGAGCTGCAGAACCTTTTTGCCAATGCGTTCTCAAGCGGTGCCTCTGGAGGGCCGGGTGGTCCGGGCGGCGGTCCTCCCCCGGGCGGTGGCCCCGGTGGCTCTGGCGGGTCGAACACTTCCGGCAGCTCCGGCACCTCCAGCGGCAACACCATTGCCGAGCTCTTGCTGTCCGACACCAGCAACGGTGACAGCACCAGCAGCAGCGACAGCACGAGCAGCAGCGATAGTTCATCCAGCAGCTCGTCGACGAGCAATCTGCTCGACGCGTTCCTGCAGTTGATCCAGCAGTCGACCGGCACGACGACGAGCTATGCTGCCAATGGAGAAACCTCCAGCACGACCGCGGCATTAGTGGTCAACTACCAGAGCTGAGAGCGGTTGATTGTTGCGACGTTTTAGAGCGGGTTCAAACAGCTCCGCACCCCCCTCCCTGGTGAACGCGCTCTGAACGAGGATGCCATGGTCGCTGCAGCGGCCGTGGCATCCGCATTTTCGTTGGCGCCCCGCGAGCAAGCCTGTCCGCGGCGACGACACCTACTCCGCCGCCACCCGCTGCATGCGCCATTGCGAGATCAGCGCCCGCAGCGACGCCGGCTTGAGCGGCTTGTTGAGGAGGTGCGCGGCTTCGCTGCGGGCTTCCTCGCGAACGCGCAGCGAGCGGTCGGCGGTGATCAGGATCGCGGGTAAAGGCTGGCCGTTTTGGCGCCCCAGCCGTCGGCGCAGCTCGGCAATAACGGCGATGCCGTTACCGCCATCGAGGTGATAGTCGACCAGCAAGCCGTCGGGTTCGAGACCGCTCGCATCGATCGCCGCCAGCGCCTGCGGCAGATCTGCGGCCTTGAGCGTGCGGCAACCCCAACCGCCCAACAGCTTCTCCATGCCGTCGAGGATCGCCCGCTCGTTGTCGATGCAAACTACGACGGTGCCGTCGAGCCGTCCGACCTCGAGCCGCGGCGGGATGCGCGGTTTCGCCACGCCGGAGCCCCCCTTGGCGCGCGGCACTTCGATGGAAAAACGCGAGCCGCGGCCGACCGTCGACTTCAGCGCTACCTCGCAGTCGAGCACGCGCGCGATGCGTTCGACGATGGAGAGACCGAGGCCTAAGCCGCGCGCCACGCGTGCGCCCTGGTCGAGCCGGTGAAATTCCTTGAACACCGCGCGGCGCTTGCTTGCTGGAATGCCGATGCCGGTATCGCAGACTTCGATGCGCAGCTGCGCGCCGTGACGCCGGCAACCGACCAGAACGCGTCCTGCCGGCGTATATTTGATGGCGTTGGAGATGAGATTTTGCAAAAGCCGCCGCAGCAGCCGGCGGTCCGACCGCACCTGGAGCGAACACGGCATGACGACGAGATCGAGGCCCTTCTCGCGCGCCAGCGGCGCGAATTCAACCTCAAGGCGGGGCAGCAATTCGTCGATGCGGAAATCGCTGATTTCCGGCTTCATCGCGCCGGTATCGAGCCGGGAGATGTCAAGGAGCGCCGTGAATATCTCTTCGACCGCCTCGAGCGAGGCGTCGATATTCCGAACCAGATCGGCGTCCTCGCCATCGCGCTCGCTTTGACGCTGGCGCTCGCTCAGGCTCGTCACATAAAGCCGCGCGGCGTTGAGCGGCTGTAAAATGTCGTGGCTCGCGGCGGCGACGAAGCGCGTCTTGGAAACATTGGCGTCGTCGGCTTCGGCCTTGGCGCGTTCCAATTCGGCGTTGAGCCGCGTCAATTCGCCGGTACGTTCGCGCACCCGGCGCTCCAGCGTCGCATTGGAGCGCTCCAGGGCTTCGGCCGCCTTTACGCTCGGAGTGATGTCGGTAAAGGTCGTGACCAGGCCGCCGTCCGGCATCCGGTTCGATCGCACTTCGATCACGAGCCCGCGCTCGGCGAAGCGCTCGAGGAGCGGCGCGTCGGCTGAGGTGTATTGCGCGATGCGCGCGGCGACGAAGCCTGCGACATCCTCTTTGCCTTCGCCGTGCCGGGCGATGTGGCGCAGGATATCGTCGAGCGCGACGCCGAAGCGCGTCAGCTCATGCGGCAGATCGAAGATGTCTCCGAACTGACGGTTCCAACAGACCAGAGCCAGCTCCTTGTCGAACACGGCAATGCCCTGGCCGACGTGATCGAGCGCGGTCTGCAGGATCTCGCGATTGTAATGGATCGCGGCATTGGCGTCGTCGAGGAGTTTCAGCGCCGCTTCGGTCGAGACCATGCGCTTGCGCAACAACAGCGACAGCACGAGCCGAGACGACGCCGCCCCGATCGCCGAGGCCAACAGATATTCGGCGTATTGCAGCAGTTGGAAATCGGCTTCGGCCGCGGGCTCCAGGCTGATGCGGCGGGTGGCCGCGAAGCTCGCGAAAGCTTCGCGGGTGCGCTCCTCGCCGAGATAGCGGGCGACGGTCGAAATCAGCTCCTCGACGGCGACCGAGGCGCGGCGCAGCCGGAAGCTCGGCGATGCGCGAACAATAAGGTTGGGCGTTAGCGTCGTCGGCACGAACAGGTCCGCCTGCACGCGTTCGATCGCGGTCGGGCGGCTCGTCAACGAGCCGCCGATATAGCAGGCGATATTGGCCGCCAGACTCAAAAGCACACCATGCACGAGCGGCGGGAGCTCGATGCCAAACAGCGCCTGCGGCCTCAAATATTCGAGACCCCAGGGCCCGTCGGTGAGGATGTGGGCGCTGACGATGCCGGCGTCGGAGATGCTCGGCAGCAACAGCGTGTAGCCCCAAACCACAATGCCGGCGCTCATGCCGGCGATCGCGCCTGGCGCCGTGCCGCGCCGCCAGACCAGGCCGCCTAGAAATGCCGGCGCGAACTGCACCACCGCCGCGAACGACAAAAGCCCGATCGCGGCCAGCTGCGCCTCGCCGGCCGAGCGGTAATAAATATAAGCCAGCAGCAAGATGGCGAAGATGGCGATGCGGCGCGTGGTCAGAAGCTTCGCGCCGGCGTCGCTCGGCTCGCCGGCAAGCGTCGAGCGACGCTTGAGCACCAAAGGCATGACGATGTCGTTCGACACCATAATGGCGAGCGCGACCGTCTCCATGATCACCATGGCGGTCGCCGCCGACAGGCCGCCGACGAAGGCTATGAGCGTGACCAGTTCGGAATGTGCGGCCAGCGGCAGCGCCACCACGAACATGTCGCTGTCGAGGTGGTCGGCCGGAAACGTCAACAGCCCGGCCATCGCGATCGGCAGCACGAACAGATTGATCAGCACCAGATAGAGCGGAAACAGCCAGGCGGCGCGGCGGATCTCGGCCTCGCTGCGGTTTTCGACCACCGAGACGTGGAATTGCCGCGGCAACAGCACGATAGCGAACAGCGACAGCGCGGTCATGGCGCAGAACGAGGCGAACTGCGGCGCGCGCGTCAGCACCGCGGCGGTGCGGGGTTCGCTGAGAGCCTGGGAGAACAGCGCGAGCGGCCCGTGGAACATGACGAAGGTCACGAAAACACCGACGGCAAGGAATGCCATCAGCTTGACGATCGACTCGGCTGCGATCGCCAGCATCAAACCGTCTTGATGCTCGGTGGCGTCAATCTGGCGGGTGCCGAACAGCACCGCGAAGGTCGCCATCGCCAGCGCGACAAATAGCGCGACGTCGCCGAGGAGCGGCTGCGCCCCCGGAGAAGCTTGCGCCAATATGGTCGAGACCGAGGATGCGACAGCTTTAAGCTGCAGCGCGATATAGGGGATCATGCCGACAATGGCGATCAGAGCCACCGTCGCCGCCACCGCCTGGCTTTTGCCGTAGCGCGCCGCGATGAAGTCCGCGATCGAGGTGATGTTTTGGCTCTTGGCGAGCCGCACAACGCGGATGAGAAATGGATACGCCAGCCCGACCACCAGCATCGGGCCGATGTAGATCGTGAGGAAATCGAAGCCGGCGCGCGAGGCAAGCCCGACCGAGCCGAAGAAGGTCCACGACGTACAATAGATGGCGAGCGACAGCGGATAGATGAGGAGACGCGACCACGCGCCGCGCGCCAGCCGCATGCGGTCGCCATAGCTCGCGACCAGGAACAACAGGCCGATATAGGCAAGCGCAATGGCGACGACGACCCACCCTTGCAACATGACCCAATCCCTGCGGCGCCGGCGTTTGGCGCTCGTAACCGTTGATTTTGGCCAAGGTCACCACGTTTACGCCGAACTGTCCATGCGGCGCCGCGCCGTTATTTGACGGGGCTGCCCGCAGCGGGCATTCATGCCGGATCTATGCTGCCCGCCCTTCCTCCGCCGCGCACGCTCACCGAAACGGCCGAGACGCTCGCCATCGCGCTCGCCGGCGGCGTTGCCTTTACATTTCTCGATCTTCCCGCTGGTCTCGTCTCCGGCTCGGTGCTTGCCGTGGCGGCGGCGGCCTTGTTGGGCCGGCCGGTGCGGCTGCCGCTTGGGCTGGCGCGCGTCTGCTATGTCGTTGTCGGCGTGCTGCTTGGCGGGGTGGTTACGCCGGAGACGTTGCGTGGCGTGGCCGCCTGGCCGGCCAGTATCGCGCTTTTGATGCTGGCATCGCTTGGCATGATTGTCGCTACTACCGTCTATCTGCGGGTCGTGCACCGCTGGGACATGTTTTCGGCGCTGCTGGGTGCGAGCCCGGGCGCGATGGGGCAGGTGATCGCGCTGTCGACCGAGCTTGGCGGCAACCTGCGCGCCATCGCCATCGTGCAGACCGTGCGCGTTCTTCTCCTCGTCGTCGGCCTGCCGAACGGGCTCGCTTTGTTCGGGCTGGTTGCGCCGGCAGTGCCGCTGCCGCGGGGGCCGGCGGATTTTGCCGTGCTCGGCGAAATGATTGTCTTGTTGGCGGTCGCGACCGTTTGCGCCGCGGCCTTCCAGCGCTTCCGCTTTCCCGGCGGGCTTTTGTTCGGCGCCATGGCCGGGTCCGGCATCCTGCACGGCACCGGTCTGGTTCACGCAGGGTTGCCGTGGTGGCTCGGCGGTTCGTCGGTGATCACGCTCGGCGCGCTGGTGGGTTCGCGCTTTGCCAATACCACGCCGCGGATGCTGGTGCGCGATCTCGGCGCGGCGCTTGGCTCATTCGCCGTATCGATGGCGGTCGCCACGATCTTCATTCTGATCGTGGCGCATTTGTTTGCGTTTCCGATCGCCAATATCGTGATCGCGTTTTCGCCGGGCGCGCAGGACACCATGATGGTGCTCGCGCTCGCTCTGCATCTCGACCCGGTCTATGTCGGGGCGCATCATCTGGCGCGTTTTCTGTTCGTGACGATCGCGGTCGCAATTGCGGCGCGCCGCATGGCGCGGCGAAAGTCCGCGCCGTACGATGCGGAGCGGCGAGATGGGGTCGACGAATAATCGGGCGTCTGCAAAATATTAAGCAGCCGACTCGTCGTCCTTGTGTTTGTGCAGAAACCTGGCGATCTGGCCTCTCAATTCGGCCGTGTCCAACAATTCACCCATCGATCCCGCGGCGTCGAAAAGCTCGCGTTGGAGTTTCGCCGGAACGGTGTTCCACTGCATGATGAGGGCGGCGCCGAGGCAGCGAAGTATGCGCTCCTCTTCGGCGGCGAGGGCGGCGCGGCTGGGTTGCGGTTGATCTGAGACTTCGGGTTGCTGTTCGTCCGAGACTTG
>Ga0182030_10019087_pt1 | contig 13088 bp, 6 predicted proteins | sample 812S3MmetaG_FD_121299 | JGI IMG/M metagenome (GOLD analysis project Ga0182030, IMG submission 121299) | Permafrost microbial communities from Stordalen Mire, Sweden - 812S3M metaG (Illumina Assembly) | ecosystem: Environmental > Terrestrial > Soil > Wetlands > Permafrost | place: Sweden... | reverse complement strand
CGAAGCTGCCTTCTTCCGCGATGGCCGAAATGGGATTCTCCGCCGGGCGCCCGCCGGAGGCCGGCCCGGTCGTGTCGAGCGACCAGAGAAGATCAAGCGCCCGGGCGGCGTGATCAGGGCGCGAGATTGAGATCGGCAACAGGAGCGGGGTCAGCGCGGCAGCAAGTTGTGGCCGGATATCGTACCCGGCTGGCGATGGCGGCGTGGGCGTGGGGCAAGTCCCGGCGCTCCTGATCGCCATTTCCGCCAGGTCCAGCGTCCGTTCGGGAAGATAGACCGCGGACGAAGCCCAGGCGCCGAGCAGGTCGTCGCGGTGCGGCCGCCTGGGAGCCGGACGCTGAGCCAAAGCGGGTGGCATCAAGTTGGCGAGGTTGGCCCTCGGATCACGCCAAACCGCTGTTTCAAAGCAGCGGACAAACTCCTGCCAAATCGGATCGAACAGCGAACCTCTGGCACCCATCTTGGAACGCGTTTCCCAGTCGGCTTGCGCGATGTTTCGCAGGACGGCAGGGAAATCTGTGAACGAGAGCCGGGCGAGAGCGTCGCGGATGAAGACGGAAGGCCGGTGGCTGGGGCCGAGGCACGCATCGAGCAGGACAGCGTCGGCGAACAGATCGGGATAGAGCCGCACGCCTTCGCGGTTTGTGACAACCAAACCTGCCCGATCAAGCCTCCCGAGATCTTCCTCCACGTCTCTCGGTTGACAACCGATAATCCGCGAAGCCTTGTCGTAGAGGAGGTCGCCGACGGGCGTCGGCGAGACAAGGGAGAGAAGTTGGATCAAGCGGTCCATTCGCTGCTGGTTGGACGCGGGCTGATTGGCCAGGAAGTCCTCTCTGAAGCCCTTGAAGACCCGTTCCCTGAAAGTGCCGTGGCCGGTCATTGCGTCAGGTAGCGCGCCGGCTTTGATCAATCCTCCCCCGATGACGACAAGCAGCGGGCACCTGTCGGCCAGGGTGGCCAGGCGATCGACCACCGGGTGGTGACGCGGCCCCAGGATCTGTCCGGCCAGCTTCCCGATATCCGCCTTCGTCCAGCGCCCGATGGTCGCCGGTCCTGCCAATCGTTCCTCGTAGCCGCTCCTGAAGAGAACACCCCTCACGGCTTCCGTCGCATGCGGGCGGGTTGCCACCAGCAGGCGGATGTTCTTTGCTGTGGCGGCCGCGCGGGCGACGTCTCCCAGCACGGCATCAAGACGATGGGCGTCATCCACGACTAGAAGCAGGTTCTCCTCCCGGCCAAGGAGATCAGTTTGGTCCTCAGCGAGGCAGCGAAGCCCCTGATTCAGAAAGCGAACCTCAACCCGCGGTGTTGAGTTGTCCAACCGCCGCGCCAGCTCCAGCAGCAGACGGCTCTTGCCCTGTCCGCCAGCGGCGCTGAGAACCAGGGCACCGGCCGCTTCGTTGCGCGCGAAAGCTTCCAAGTCGTCCAGCACACCTCCCATCGGCACGTAGGGCGCGCGGTGGTGAAAGTGAGTGCGGTCTTCCGACAAGTCCCGGCCGAAGAAGTCCTCCCACGTCTGGAATGGCTGATCGCCCCACGGGAACAGCCGTTTCACCCAGTCCTTCCCGAAGAACCGCTGGACCAGCGGTATTCCGGTCCGCGGGCTCAGCTTGGCTGTTTCAGTGGTGAGCCTTGAGGCGTCCCAAGCCATCCACTTTGGCCGGGCATCAAGCTCCCTTTGCGCGTCGGCGCTCAACCCGCAGGTGACCACGAGCACGTACTGGTCCTTCATGGGCGACCGGGCCTCCGCCTCCTCGGCTGCTTCGCTCACCGCGCCGGGGCCGAACCGTTGGACGCGCTTGCATTGGAACAACCACTGTTCGCCGTTGTCCGTCTTTGCGAGGAGGTCGGCTCCGTACTGCGGTCGGCTGGTCAGTTGGCGGAGAGCGGAGAGGATCTTCACATCGACCGGGTTTCCGCCCCGCCGGCAGCGGATAACGGGGTTGCCGTTGAGGAAAGCGGTGCAGTATTCCTCCACACCCGCGGCGTCCAGTTCCTCCCAGATCGGGAGGTTGGTCGGGACCGAACCCGTTGGATGGCCTGACATCTTTTTCACGCTATCAGGAGTTTACACTTGCAATATAGGAATACAACTCCTAACTTGCATTGATGCAGTACGAACGTGCCCAACTATTGAGCCTGGTTGAAAAGGGCTTCCGCACAAACCCGGTGACGCTGCTGCTTGGGCCGCGTCAATGCGGCAAGACCACCCTGGCGCGCCACTATGAAAACCGGCCGGACACTCACTGGTTCGATTTGGAGAACTATGTGCATCTAACGCGGTTGGAGGACAACCCCATGGGGACCCTGGCTCCGCTGCGCGGGCGGGTGGTGTTGGATGAGATTCAACGGGTTCCCGCCCTGTTTCCCCTGCTGCGCGTCCTGGCGGACCGGCCCGAGATGCCCGCGCGGTTTCTGCTCTTGGGCAGCGCGTCGCCCCGGTTGAACCGGCAAGCCTCTGAAACCCTGGCCGGGCGCATCTTCCGCGTTGAGATGTCCGGGTTCACCGGCAGCGAGGTCGGGTGCCAACACCAAGCGACGCTCTGGCTGCGGGGGGGGTTCCCCAGGTCCTTTCTGGCGGCCAACAACGCTGATTCGATGAAGGCGCGCCGCGACTTTATTGGCGACTTCCTCCAGCGGGACCTGGGAGCCTTGGCAGAGATCCGGGTGTCGCCGCAGCAACTCCGGCGCTTGCTGCTGGTGCTGGCGAACGACAATGGACAGCCCATCAACGCCTCGGCGGTGGCGCGCGACCTCGGGGTGGATTTCCACACCGTGCAGCGGTACATTGATGTGCTGGATGGGGCATATATCGTCCGGCGGATCTCCCCGTTTTTCGCCAACGTGGCCAAGCGTGTGCGCAAAGCCTCCAAACTGTACTTTCGAGACACCGGTCTCCTGCACGCCCTGCTGGGACTCGAGACGGAGGAACAAGTCCAGACGTGGGGAAGGATGGGATTTTCCTGGGAGAGCTTCTGCCTCGATCATCTCATTCACGAGGCCCGCTTGGAGGGTGAGGACTGCTTCCACTATTCCGTCCAGAGCGGGGCCGAGATGGACCTGGTGCTCAGTTTCGGGGGCAAGGCCTTCGGGTTCGAGTTCAAACACGCTGCCGTTCCAGCCATCACCAAGTCCATGCGCGCCGCGGCGGAGGACCTCAAACTGCACCACGTCTTCGTGCTTTATCCCGGGCTCGACACCTTCCCCCTGGGCGAGGAGGGGCGGTTCACCGCCGTGGCTTGGCGGGATCTGGTCAGCCTCCGGACGAAGTTGGCCTAGGCCGGGCATCAGCGGTACGGCGGGCGCGGCGGTGGACAAGGCCTGGATGCGGCGGGTGGCGGCGGGGGTGAACATGGCGGAGACCGTGCGCCCGCTGCGCTGGTCCACACCGCCGGTGGAGGTGGGCTTGAGGGGTGACATGGCGCTGGCCGCGGCCTTGGTTTTGTGGCCGACGCGATGGCGGGCGCGGACTGCCGAGGCGGTCTTCCAGGCCCGGAGCGGGCGGCTCTCCTGCCGGCGGGAGGGGGATTGGATCGCGACGGGCGTTCCCGCCCAACCGCCCAAGGCCGCGAGACCGACGGCGGGGTTGGCGAAAGCGTTTGAGGCGGCCCCGGTGTGGATCGGGTTCAACGGCACCCACCGTTTCGTCGGCGTCGCGGGAAAGAAGGTCCTGCGCCGGCTCGATCCCGACTTCCGGCAGGAGGTCATCCCGTCTCGTTGAGGAGCTTTTCCCATGGAGCCCGCCGGTTCGAGGTGCCGGCGCAAGGCGGCAGTAAGAGCCCGCAACCGCCGATAGAGGCGCCGTACCGGGTCAAGCCCGGAACGAACACCATCGGCGGGAGTTCATCACCCCCTTTCACGGTTTGAAGATCGTCCGCAGCGCCTCCGCGAGCTGGGCTTCGGTGAAGGGCTTGTCGAGAAATCTCGTCACGCCCAGGGTCTTGAAATCTTCGGCGTTTGCATCCTCCACGCCGCCGCTGGCCACCAGGATGGGCACGTCCGGCAGCATCCGCCGGAGCGCCTGGACGAACGCCAGGCCGTCCATGTAGGGCATGTGCAGGTCCGTGATCACGGCGCGAATCTCGGTGCGGTGCTGCGCCGCCTGGATCAAGCCGTCGGCGCCATCGGTGGCGGTCAGCGGCGTGAAGTTGAGTCGCTGCAAGACCACGCGTCCCACCTTCCGCAAGGCCGCTTCGTCATCCACGAAGAGGATGGTTTCCCCCTGCCCGTGAAACTCCACCGGCTCTTTGGCGGCGAGTTCGGTGTCGCCCGTGGTGTGGTCCGTGGGCAGATAGACGGTGAAGGAAGAGCCCTCGCCGGGTTGCGAATGGACCTGCACGAACCCGCCGTGGCCCCGGATGATGCCCATGACGGTGGAGAGGCCGAGTCCCGTGCCCTTGTCCCGGCTCTTGGTGGTGAAGAACGGGTCGAAGATGCGGTCAATCAGTTCCGGCGGGATGCCCGTGCCGGTGTCACTCACCCGCAATGTGAGATAGTTGCCTGGCTTGGCGTCGTGCAGGGCGCGGGCATGCGTGGCGTCCACCACCGCCGGCCGCGCCTCCAGCGTGAGCGTGCCGCCGTGGGGCATGGCGTCGCGGGCGTTGACGCAGAGGTTCAACAGGACTTGGTGCAACTGCGTGGCATCGCCCATGGCTGGCGGGAGTGTGGGATCGCATTTAACCACCAACTGGATGTTCTTCGGGAAAGTGCCCTCCATGATTTTCCTCATTTCCTTGACCAGCCGTCCGGGCTCGACGGGGGCGCGCTGGCCCTCCGCGCCCCGGGCGAAGCTCAAGAGCTGGCGCACCATGTCGGTCGCGCGCTGGGTGCTGGCCGCGATGAGGTCCAGCGTCTCTGGCTCGGCGGGATACTTCATCCGCAACAATTCGCCGCTCATCATGATGGGGGCGAGGGCGTTGTTCAGGTCATGGGCGATCCCGCCCGCCAGGGTGCCGATGGCCTCCAGCCGTTGCGAGCGGCGGGCCTGTTGCTCGGCCTGCTTGCGCTCGGAGATGTCGCGCACGATGGCGATGAAGCGGGGCGACGCGTCCGCCGGAGCGATGTACTGGAGGTTGAGCTCCACCGGCAGGGTGGTGCCATCCTTGCGGTGAAAGACGCTTTCGATGGTCAGCACGCTTTTTTCGCCCCGGACGAGCGGCGCAATGGCCATCCGAAAAGCCGGTTCATCGTGCTGCGTGTTCAGATCCAGCGGTGTCAGCTTGAGCAGTTCCTCGCGTGAGTAGCCGAGCTGCCGCTTCGCCCCCTTGTTGGCATAGGTAAAGCGCAGGCTCGTCGGATCGAAGATGTAGGCGCCATCCACCGTGGCGTCCAGGGTGGCGAGCGCCTGCCGCACTTCCGAGGTCCGTTGGACAACCGTTTCCTCCAGCGTCCGGTTGAAGTTGCGGATCTGTTCCTCCGCCCGTTTGCGGTCCGTGATGTTGATATGGGCAATAACCGCCCCGCCTTCCGCCCGCGCCAGGCGCGACACCAGCACGTTGAACCAGCGCTGCTCCGTGGGCGAATGGCAGGCATATTCGCAGTTGAACGTCGCTTCCGATCGGGCCAGCACGCTTTCGATTCCCCGCAGAATCTCCCACGCCTCCGAGCCGGCTCCCGGCGCGGCCCGCCCGCACACTTCGAGGTAGTTCACGCCGACGCCAACCGTGGGCGACGATGGGCCGGAGGAGTTCTCCCGCGCGAAGCGCTCCCAGCCCTTGTTGATGGCGATGATCGTGCCGTGGCGGTCCACCACGGCGATGTGCGCCATCACGGAATCGATCACGGCGCGGTTCAGCGACTCACTGTCGCGCAGCCGTTCCTCAGCGCGCCTCTGTTCCGTGATGTCGCTGAAGAGGACTGCCACCTGCCGGTTTTCCGGTGCGCCAAAACGAAAGGCATAAACATCAAACCACCGATGGAGCGCCTCCGCGCGGTGTTGAAAACGCGTCGGCTGACCGGTCATGGCGACGCGGCCATAGGTTTCAAACCAGACGGCCTCGTGCGCCGGGGCGAGTTCACGCATTCGCCTGCCCAGGGCATCACGGAGTCCGCTTTGTCGCTCAAACGCCGGGTTGGTCTGCAAGAAGCGGTAGTCCACCGGCTGCTCCTGCCCGTCGAACATCACTTCAACGACGCAATAGCCTTCGTCAATCGAGTCGAACAGCGTGCGATAGCGCTCCTCGCTGTCCCGCAGCGCCCTTTCCGCCGTCTTCTCCTCGGTGACATCGCGGAAGACCAGAACCACACCCAGAATCCTGCCCTCCTTGGCGCGGATGGGGGCGGCGCTGTCCGCGATGGGCCGGGCCGTGCCGTCGCGGGCGACCAAGATGGTGTGGTTGGCGAGGCCGTGGATTTCGCCGGTGGCCAGCACCTTGTCCACCGGAATCACCGCCGGCTGTCCGGTTCGCTCGCTGAGGATGTGGAAGACCTCAGCGACGGGGTGCCCCAGCGCCCCGGCCTGCGTCCAACCGGTCAATCTTTCCGCGATGGGGTTCATCCGCGTGACGAGTCCGGCGGCATCAGTGGCCAGCACGGCGTCGCCGATGGAGTCGAGCGTGACGGCCAGGTGTTCCTCACTGGCGCGCAGGGCGAGGTTGGCGCGCACGCGCAGCCGGGTCTCGCGCAGCACGAGGCCGAACACCGCGATGAACAGGCCGACGCTCAGACCGTTGCCGACGATGGATACGAGCCGGGTGACATCCGATTCACGGCGGGCGGCGGCGGTGCGCTCCTCAAGCAACGTCTCCTCGCGCGCATCCAGTTCGGCCACGCGGTCGCGGATCTGATCCATCAAGGCTTTGCCCTTGCCGGCCGCCACCTCCTCGCGTGCGGCCTCGAAGCCGGAACGCTGGCGCAGGGCCACGCCATCGCGCGCCTGGGCGATGCGGCCGGCAATCAGCGGCTCCAGTGCGGCCAGGCCGGCTTTTTGCCTCACGTCAAGGAATTGGCGCCGCAATTGGAGCGCCTGTTCTCCCACCCCTTTCAAGGCAGCGTCCAGGGGATCCAAGAACTTCGGGTCGCCGGTGATCACAAACCCGCGGTGGCCGGTCTCGATATCGACCAGCAGCTTCAGAAGCCGGCTCAGGCTTGCCTGCACCTCGTGGGTGCGGGCCACCAACTCCTCTGTCTCCCGCATGTGGTTGGTGTGCCGCCAGTTCAAACCGGCCACGACGGCGAGCAGCGCCAACGCCAGCGAAAAGCCGCCCAGCAACATCCGGTTCGAGGTCCCTTCCCCCCTTGGCATCCCGGGTCTCACCTTGGTCATGTCCTGACGATACACACGCGTGCAGGTTTGGCCAGCGTGCGTTCGGGCCCAACCCGCCTGGGGCTGAACTCACCCCGCAACAACCGGAGGGCGCCGGGGGGCCAGGGTAGGCGGGGGAATCGGGCACGAAGACCGGAACCATCCCCCGACCGGGCTGCGGAGGGCCGGGACATGGCAACGCTGGCGGCCAGCCAGAGCGCGTTCGATTCGCAGCCTGGGACGCGGGCGGGTTCGGGGTGGGTTTGCGTCCATCGGGCGGTTGGGGCAAACTCACCAAGGCGCGGGACTACTCGATGGATCGCCCCCTGGTAGTTTGAGGGCGCGCCCCATTGGTTCATCCGGGCCATCCTCCTGATGCGCTGTCACTGCCTCGCGGCGATGTTTGCGGGTTGGGTGCCATGCCGATCGGAAACCCGCTCTGTCGTGGCAACCGATTGTCCCGGAGGGACATCCGAAAAAAGCCCAAGGCTTCAGCCTTGGGTTGCTGTCCAATAACTGGCTCCGTCCCGGAGGGACGGGTGAGCGAGAGCTTACCACGATCTCGGCCGTCCCTCCGGGACGGATGTCCTCTACCTCGGCCCCGCCCCAACGCTAAAGCGCTGGGCTATTCTCGTGGAGTCCCGCCGGGACAAAACACGCCTGAGTTTTCGAAAGGCATTGCAGTAGCCCCGCCGGGCTGCGTCCGCTCACTTGCCGGTTGCTGGATGACCATTAGTGGCACCTGCGATGTTCGCCCCGTCCACCCTCCACTGGTAAAAAAACGGCTGGGTCCCGCTGGCGGTCACGGTGAAGGTGGCGGTTCCTCCCGGCACAACCGCAGTTGTGCCCGGGGGGGCCGTGCTGGCTGCTGGTCTCTGGCTGCTGTGCGCGCAACCGATGCAAAGGCAAGCGGCCAGGAGTCCAAGGAAGCCGGACCTCGAGAAGTTGCGAAGTGCATGCATAAGGCTTGGACTGGCAGGGTTACCACCGTATTCAGATGCTTCGGAGTAGTGTGAAGGCCCACAACGCCGGGCTTCGCAAACCCCCGGCCGGCTCTTGCCACGGATTGCGGCGGAGATCCCACAGGGGGAGGAAGGAGAACTCACGCGAAGACGCGAAGATGGAATTCAATCCTGCTCTTCTTGGCGCCTTGGCGGCTTGGCGTGACACCCCTCACCGATCACGGGTGTTCCCGCGTTTGCGGGGAGGGGGGAGGCCACTCAGGGGACAGGCTGCGCGACGCGGATCGGGATAAGTGCGGCGCTCTCACGAGACGCCGCTACGAGGGTGGCTCTCCAGCGCGGCGGCGAGTGGGGCGGGCATCCTCAGGCTGACAAGGGCGGCTACTATGCTGGTGAAGGCCATCGGATTCCGGTTGAATCTGGCTGCGGTTCCGTGTATCCCTGCGGCAGCACTGACGATGAGCACGACCTTGCATGTCATTGACGCCTTTACCCGCGAGCCCTTCGCGGGGAATCCGGCGGCGGTTTGTGTGCTGCCCGGTCCAGCGGACGAAGGTTGGATGCGGCGGGTGGCGCGGGAGCTGAACCTGGCGGAGACGGCGTTTCTACACCCCATCGCCGAGGGGTTCTCCCTGCGCTGGCTCACCCCGACGGTGGAAGTGGACCTCTGCGGCCATGCGACGCTGGCGGCGGCATTCACTTTGTGGCAGACGCGGCGGCTGCCGCGGAACGCCGAGGCGGTCTTCCAGACCCGCAGCGGGCGGCTTTCCTGCCGGCGGGAGGGGGATTGGATCGCGATGGACTTTCCCGCCCAGCCTCCCAAGGCGGTGAAGCCGCCCGCGGGGCTGGCGAAGGCGCTGGGCGCGGCGCCGGTGTGGACCGGGTTCAACGGTACAGACTACTTCGTCGAGGTGACCGGGGAGAAAATCCTGCGCGGCCTCGCTCCCGATTTCGGGCTGCTCGCCCGATTGCGCGCCCGCGGCGTGGTGGTCACCTGCGCGGGCGGTGGGGAAGGCGTTGATTTTCAATCGCGATTCTTCGCCCCGGCCGTGGGGGTGAACGAGGACCCGGCGACCGGTTCCTCGCACTGCGCGCTGGGCCCGTTCTGGGGCGCGCGGCTCGGCAAAGCCGCCCTGACGGGGTATCAGGCGAGCGAGCGTGGCGGGCTCATCCGGGTCGAGGTGCGCGGGGATCGCGTGGTGCTGCGGGGCCAGGCGGTGCGGGTGAGCCGGGTGACTTTGTTTCACTGAATACTGATCTCATGAACAACAAGCGCGGGTATCTCATCGCCCGGGTCAACATCACGGATCCTGTGCGGTACGCCCGCTACATGGAGGCGACCCCGGCCGCCATCGCCAAGCACGGCGGCCGTTTTGTCGTGCGCGGCGGGGAAAAGGTCACCTTGGAGGGACCGGTGGAGAGCCGGCGTCTGGTGGTGATCGAGTTTCCCAGCCTGGCGCAGGCGCGGGCTTTTTATCACTCAGGGGATTACGCCCGCGCCCGGGCCCTGCGCGAGGGGGCGGCGGAGGGCGAGTTCATTGCGGTGGAGGGGGCCTGACATGAGTGGGCGCATATTCCCGAGGTTTTGCGGTGGCCTGGCGGCGTGGCTGCTCGCGTGGGGGACGGCGGGCGGGGGCGAGGCCGGGCAGGCGGTGATCAGCGTCCACCCGGAGCGGGTCGAGGGACGGGTTTCGCGGTATCTGACCGGGGCCTGCATCGAGGATGTGAACCACGAGATTTACGGTGGTTTGTACAGCCAGATGATTTTCGGTGAATCGTTCCAAGAGCCGGCACCGTCGGCGCCGATCCCGCATTTCCGGTCGTTCGGCGGGGATTGGCAGGCGCGCGGCGGGGAACTGACCGCACGCGCCGGGGACGGGCCGAAACTGGTGGCGGAGGGGGAGGACTTTGGCGACGGGGGAGTGGGAGCCGAGGTGTTCTTCGCGGACCGGTCGGACGGGAACGCGGGATTGGTCGCGCACCTCAGCCAGGCCGGCGTCGGGGCGGACCGGTTCACCGGGTATGAAATCTCGCTGGATCCCGGGCGGCAGATCGTGCGGCTGGCGCGGCACCGGGACAACTACGAGTTGATCAAGGATGTGCCGTGCGAGATCCCCACCGGGTCGTGGGTGTCGTTGGAGGTACGCTTCACCGGGACGAGGATCGATGTGCTGGTGCGGGGGCTGTGCGTTCTGCAACAGGAAGAGGGTGCCCAGGCGCTGCCGGCGGGGGCGCCTGGGTTGAGGGTTTGGCAGCGGGAGGCGCGTTACCGCGACTTCTTCGTCTCGCGGGCGGGGGCGACGGCGAGGGTCTCGTTCTCCCAGCCGGAGGGCGTTTCGCAAGTCAGCGGAATGTGGCGGGCGGTCCGGCGCGGGGAGGCGCGCGGCCACGCGGAGCTTTTGACGGAACGGCCTTTCACCGGAGTTCAGGCGCAGGAATTGGTCTTCGAGGGCGGGACAGGCGAGTGGGGCGTGGAGAACCAGGGGCTGAACCGTTGGGGGTTGAGTTTCGAGGCGGGACGGGTGTACGAGGGGGAGGTGTGGGCGCGCGCGGCCCAGCCGGTGACGGTGGCGGCGGCGATGGAGAGCCGGGACGGGAGCCGGGTGTACGCGGAGACTCCGTTTGAGGTGAAGGGCGGGGAGTGGCAGCGGCTCGATTTCACGCTCACCCCGTCGGCGGCGGATCGCGCGGGGCGGTTCGCGTTGAAGCTGACGCGGCCCGGCTCGGTGGTGCTGGGTTACGCGGCCTTGCAGCCGGGCGGGTGGGGCCGGTTCAAGGGGTTGCCGGTCCGGCGTGACGTGACGGAGGCGCTCATCGCCCAGGGGATCACCGTCCTGCGCTACGGCGGCTCCATGGTGAACCACCCGGAGTACCGCTGGAAGAAGATGACCGGCCCGCGGGACCGGCGGCCGCCCAATGCGGGGATGTGGTACCGCCGCTCGTCGAACGGCTGGGGCATCCCGGACTTCATGGACTTCTGCGAGGCGGCGGGTTTTGAATACGTTCCCGATTTCAACCTCGACGAGACGCCGGCGGACATGGCGGATTTCGTGGAGTACGCCCGCGGCGCGGCGGATCGCGGCTGGGGTGCCAAACGCGCGGCCGACGGGCACTCGGTGCCCTACCGGCTCCGTTATCTGGAACTGGGCAATGAGGAGCGGGTGGACGAGAGCTACTTCGCCCGGTTCAAGCGGATGGCCGAGGCGATTTGGGCCCGGGACCCGGATTTGATTCTGGTGGTGGGTGATTTCTTCTACCACCGCGCGATCACCGACCCGTTCAACTTCGAGGGGGGTGCGGTGAAGAGCCTGGCGGCGCATCAGAAGATTTTGGAGCTGGCCAAGGCGCATGGGCGCGAGGTCTGGTTCGATATTCACGTCGATACCGAAGCGCCGCCCGCCCCCGGGGATCTCGCCGGGCCGCGGAGTTTCATCGACCAGCTCGCCAAGCTCTGTCCGGGCGCGAAATACCAGGTGGTGATTTTCGAGCTGAACGCGGGGAACCACCGGCAAAAGCGCGCCATATCGAACGCGCTGGCGATTAACGCGGTCCTGCGCGACGGCCGTTTCCCCATCACCACCTCCGCCAACTGCCTGCAACCCGACGGCCAGAACGACAACGGGTGGGACCAGGGCCTGCTTTTCCTGAGCCCGTCGCAGGTTTGGTTCCAGCCGCCGGGCTATGTGACGCGGATGTTTTCGGCGAATTACCAGCCTCTGCGGCTGGGTTGCGAGGTGACGGCGGGAGGGACCCACCTTGACGTGACGGCGACGCGCAGCGAGGACGGGAAGACGGTCGTTTTGCAGGTGGTGAATCCAGAGGTGACGCCGGCAAGTGCTGCCATTGGGCTAGGCGGTTTCCGGCCGACCCGCCCGACGGCCCGGGTCGAGGAGTTGCAGGGGGATTGGGAGGCGCGGAACACCGCGGAGCATCCGGAAGCGATCACCCCGACGACGGCCGAGTGGCCGCATGGGATGGTGGAGGGGCGGGCGGTGCGGGTGTTCCCGCCCCGGTCGTTCTCGGTAATGCGGTTCGATTAGGTGCCCAGCCGACCGGGGGGCAAAGTCAATTTGAGCACCGGGGACAGGGGGAAAGCGCGGGGATGCCGCGGACTCCAGGCGCTTCGCGAGGGAAGGCCGCGCGTGCGGCGTCGCGAAGCGCTTGGAGTGCGGCGCATTCCGCCGCTTTGGCGCAGACCCTTTCGATGGCCGCGGGTGCCCGGTCGGCGGGGACGGTTTTGGCCTTGACGGGTGGGGCACGGCGGCGAATGCTCCGTTCACTCATCACCACCTATGTTTATCGTCGAGTCATACGCAGTTGCGGTCGCGCTCTGCATCGTCACGATGCTCTGCTGGGGTTCGTGGGCGAACACGCAGAAGCTCGCCAGCAAGGAGTGGCGGTTTCAACTTTTCTATTGGGATTACGCGATCGGCGTGCTGCTGCTGGCCCTGTTGCTGGCCTTCACGCTCGGGAGCACGGGGGAGGGAGGGCGGGGTTTCCTGGCGGACCTGCGGCAGGCGGAGGGAAAGTGGCTCGGCTCGGCCTTTCTGGGCGGGGTGATCTTCAACCTCTCCAACATCCTGCTGGTGGCGGCGATCGACATCGCCGGTCTGGCGGTCGCTTTTCCGGTGGGGGTGGGGCTTGCCCTGGTGCTGGGCGTGGCGACGACCTATCACGCGACGCATGAGGGGAGTCCTGCCGGGCTGGCGATGGGGGTGGGGAGTGTGATGATCGCGATCCTGCTCGATGCGCTGGCCTACAAGCGGCTGGCGGCGAGCGGCCAGAAAGCGCCGGTGAAGGGGATTGTGATCTCGGTGGCGGCGGGGTTGCTGATGGGGTGGTTTTACAGTTTCGTGGCCCAGGCGATGGGCAAGATCGAT
>Ga0182030_10019085_pt1 | contig 13088 bp, 8 predicted proteins | sample 812S3MmetaG_FD_121299 | JGI IMG/M metagenome (GOLD analysis project Ga0182030, IMG submission 121299) | Permafrost microbial communities from Stordalen Mire, Sweden - 812S3M metaG (Illumina Assembly) | ecosystem: Environmental > Terrestrial > Soil > Wetlands > Permafrost | place: Sweden... | reverse complement strand
TTTGGCGGCGAGGTCGCGGTTGGCCAGGGCTTTGATGTAGACGCCGCCTACTACGCTGCGGGCCTGGAAGCCTATCTGCTTGCCGTCAACGGTGTCGTACCAGTCGGTTAGGGGGACGCGGGTGGGGGTTTCGTTGATCCATTTGGAGATTGGGGCCATGAAGGACTGGAACTGTTCCGGGGTTTCGGCCATGGTGGCGGTCCAGATCTGCCAGTCGAGCTTGGTGTAGGTTTTGCGGCTGTCGAGGGGTAGGCCGTAGGTGTTGATTTTGGATTGGTAGAAGTTGAGTTCGGCGCGCTTGATCTGCGGGTTGAAGAGATGCAGGTCGAGCAGGTCGTCCCAGACGAGGTTGTATTTCTGGCTCCAGGTGTTGGGGCTGTCGAAGGCCAGCTTGTAGTGGTCGCCTTCCCGGTCGAGGGTCTCGAATTTCGCGGCCATTTTCTTGGCCTTGGCTTCGTATTCTTCGGCGACGCTGGTCTTGCCGAGGGCACGGGCCATTTTGGCGTAGGCTCCGAGGCCGTCGATGGCTTTGATGGAGAGGTTGGCGTTGTGGGCCAAGTGCCCCGCGAAGTCGTCGGTGGAGAGCTGATTTTCGGGGTCGAGGCCGTTCTTCTCGACGTATTCGGCCCATTTGGTGAATTGCGGCCAGTATTCCCTGGCGAAGTGCCAGTCGCCCTCGGACTGGCCCAAGGCAGCGGCGAGAATGAGCAGGTTGCCGGATTCTTCGATGGGCATCTGATCTTCTTCGGTGCGTTCACCGCCGCCGTAGACCTGGCCGTTGGCGAGGGGGTATTGGCCGAGGTCGTGGGGCGCGAAGGGCCATTTCCAGCGTGGGAGGGCGGCGTATTCGAGGACCGGCTTGAGCTGGGCTTCGAGGAGTTTTGGGCTTAGCAGCAGGAAGAAGGGCGCGGCGGGGTAGATGACATCGACGGTGGCGATGCAGCCGTTGCTGAAGTTCTCTTTGGGGAACATCAGGGGGGTGCCGTCGACGTCGGCGACGAGGCCGTTGGCGGCGAGGGTTTGGCGGTAGCTTAGGACGGCGAGCTGGGCGTAGAGCGGGCCGCCGGCGTGGGTGAGGTCGGCGATGAGTTCCGTGTCGAAGGCTTTGCCGCGAGTTTCGAGGGATTCGTATTGGGTTGCGGCGGTTTCCAGCATCACTTCTACGGACATGCGATTGCGCTGCCAGTACTCGACCATGCGGCGGCCGAGGTATTCGATGGCGGGGCCTTGGGTGTAGGAGACGAGCAGTGTGCGGGAGACGCTTGCCGGGGTGACCTGGCCGAGGGGGAAGGCTACGGCGAGGTGGGCAGCTCCGGTTTCGGGGGATTGGGGCATTTCCAGGGAGTCTGAAGTGGGGAGATGGCCGGATTTGACGAACGTATCGATCGAATCGGAGCTGAGCGCGGTTTCGGCGGATTCAGACGAGGGGACGGCGAGGTGGAAATAGCCCCAGTCGATGCGCAGGTTGTCGCCGGTGCGGTTGAGGGGCTGCTGGTCGCGGGAGCCTACGTTCAAGACGGTCAGGGAGCTGGTGCGGGTGTGGCTCCAGGTGACGGGCTGGTCGGGGGAGTTGACGGCGATGCGTGGGTCAACGTCGATGAAAAGGCTTACGTCGTGAGTGCGGCTATCCGTTGCCTGCGCGACCCAGGTGAGGTAGGTGACGGGGCGCGAGAGGGTGTCGAGATCGTCGGGGAGGGATGGGGTAAAGAAGCTGAGTTCGAGGCTGATGCCGGCGGCGGTGAAGCTGTAATGGGTGTGTGTCGGGGTGATTTCGAGGGAGGTCTGCTGCATGGCTGGGGCTTCGCCGGGCCAGCGGCCCATGAAGCGATAGGTCTTGCCGTCGATACGAGCGAGGCCGGTGATGGGCTGCTCGGCTCCGGTCCAGTGGCGGGTGGGGTCGTCGGTGAGGCGGTCGGCCATGGACCAGATGCTGAAGTAAGGATTGTGTGCGATGAGCGGGACGGCGGGCGGGCGTACCGGTGGCGTCTGGGCATTGACCGTGGACGCGAAGAAGGCAGAGAGCAAGAGCGCGCTTTGGACAAGAGCGGGCGCGAAGGGCCAAGCCATTTTCATGGAGAACTCCGGGGATTTCTGTACGGGGTAAAGTGTACATTCTGAGCCGCTCAATCGGCCTCAGCCGCTACATTGGCTCGCGGCGGAAATGGAGATTGGGGCGGGTGCGAGGAGCGGGCTGGGAGGGATGAGGCTTCCAGATAAGCACAGGCCATGGCGATCAGTTCCCTGCGGGCCGGCGGCAAGAGCTTTTGCGGCGCCGGGGATTCGAGGATTCTACGGCTGACGCCTGCCATCGAGCTTTGCAGTATGGTTGCGACGAGGGCCGGGGCGGTGGTGAGCTTCTCCGGCGCCGAAGCGAGCATGGCGGCGATGGCTTGATTGATGCGCTCGGCGACTTGCCGCGCAATATTGGCTCCGTCGACGTCTGAGCTGACGGAGTAGAGGGCGACGCTGGTTTTGCCGTCGCGCATTTTAGCCGCGAAGAAGGCAGTGATCAGCTCGGTGGCCATGGTTCGGAGTGGTGCGCCGTGCTGCTGCTTGCAAACGAGTTCGACCGTATCGAGGATCTGGGCGAAGTGCAGTCTGAGGACCGTCTGGAGAAGCGCGCTCTTGTTGGGGAAGTATTGGTAAAGGGTTCCGACGGAGACTCCGGCGCGGATGGCGACCTTGGAGGTGGTGAGTTTCCCTTTGCCGACGGTGAGCAAAACCTGAGTGGTGGCTTCCAAAATGGCGTTCACGCTGGCCGCGGAACGGCTCTGGACGGGCAATTTACGCGGTCCTAAGGCGACTTGGGGCGCTTGGGGCAAATGCGAACTCCGAAACTGAAACTTCCTTCATCTAAACACATAGTTACACCCAGGAACTGGAAACTGAGGAGAAACAGGATGACGAAGCAGACGAATACGACTTTGGAGTTGGGCGGCAGCTTTACTTTCCCCGGCACTGCGGTGACGGTGAACCGGATGGGATATGGTGCGATGCAGTTGGCGGGGCCGCATGTTTCCGGTCCGCCGCGCGATCGTAATGAGGCGCTGGCCGTTCTCCGCGAGGCGGTTGAAAGTGGCGTGAACCACATCGACACAAGCGACTTTTACGGGCCGTATGTGACCAATCAAATCATTAAGGAGGCGCTGCATCCGTATCCAGAGGGATTGACGATTGTGACCAAGCTGGGAGCGCGGCGGCCTGAGGATGGCTCGTGGGCTGTGGCTCTTTCACGCCAGGAGCTGATTGATGGGGTGCATAGCAATCTACGCAATCTGGGCGTGGAGGCGCTGGACGTTGTGAATCTCCGGGTTGGGCCGCCCTTGTCCGCACCGGATGTTTCGATCGAGGAGCCGCTTACGGTGCTGGCGGAGTTGCAGCAGCAGGGGTTGATTCGGCATTTGGGACTGAGCACGATCACGCCGAAGCAGTTTGAGGAAGGGCGCAAGATTGCTGAGATTGTCTGCGTGCAGAATCTCTACAACGCGGCGAACCGGACGGATGATGCGTTTATCGAGTATTTAGCTGGACTGGGCGTGGCGTATGTGCCTTATTTTCCTCTCGGCGGGTTTACGCCATTGCAGGCTTCGGAGCTGGACTCGGCTGCCTCGGAGTTGGGCGCGACGCCGATGCAGGTGGCGTTGGCGTGGCTGTTGCAGCGCGCGCCAAATGTGCTGCTGATTCCGGGGACTTCTTCGCGGGGACATTTGCGGGAGAATCTGGCGGCTGCGGCGCTGCGGATTCCGGCGGAGGTTCTGGCGGAGTTGGATGGAATTGGGGCCGGGAAGGGAGGTTCGAAGGCGGAATGAGGATGGGAATTTGATGGAGGCCGAATAGTTCCATGTGGAACTATTAGAACATTGATTCATCAGACGGGTTTTTCGGACCAATTACAGCCTGTTTCTGCCGTCGGAAGCCTCTGAACAGAGAAGTTCGACAAAACGGAGGTTTCCCGAAACCGGCTCCTGGGCCTTAAGCCGGTTCACTGTTCCATTGCTCCCCAGACCCCGATGATGGCGGAGCATGGTTGAAGTCGTGGAGAAACAAGTCGCGGACAAACAGACGGCGGAGTGAGCTTGGATGAGCCTGTAGACAGGCCTTACAGAACGTACTCGATGAGTTTGTTCTGCAGCGGATGGGTACCGCGAATAGGCGATCCCCCTTTTCGGGCTTGGACCATCCAGGGCGGATACGCAGAGAAGGGAACGCCGAAATGGAAGTGATTCATCCATCCGAAGAGATCCTCGACCGGATTATCAAGGGACGAGGCAGATGGCTCTGTCGCATCATCACTGCGGCATATTACGTATTGACCATCTCGAATTGCCGATATTCCACCGGAAGTGATGCTCCCTCTGTAGAGTTTCGAGATATGCTTTCGCGATCCCTTTGCCACCGAAGAAGGTCTACTTTAGGAAGCGATTGGCCGAAGGCTGGTGTAAGTCCCTTGCTACTCAACCCTTGCGGTGAGCACGCGGAGGACCCCATTTGCGGAGACGGCGCGCCCCCCCAGCGGTTCGCGGCGACGCCGACAAACGTTGGGCTGTGAGGGACTCAACAGACTGCGGGAAAACTCACAGAATTGGCGGAAACCTCGTCTTGAGCTTCCCTCAGGGGCTAAAGCCCTGTTGACTTGATTGGCCTTATCGGAACGATTCGTCTGGGTTGAAACCCAGACCTACCAGTCGTACCCTTTCACAAAGCCTGTCGGCGGCGGTTCTCGCTATTGTCAGGCCTTGGCGACTTTGCCGCTCTTGATGCAATTGGTGCAGACGCGGATGCGCTTGGCGGCTCCGTTGACCAGGGCGTGTACGGCCTGCAGGTTTGGGTTCCAGCGACGCCGGGTGACGTTGTGAGCGTGAGAGATGTTATTGCCGAATTGCGGGCCTTTGCCGCATACGTCGCATACCTGTGCCATGATGCCAACTCCAAAGTCTTTGAAAAGTGATCTCCGGTTCGTGACCGGAACGGGGTAAGGCTGCGTAGACGTGTTTGATCCATCGCTTTTGATCCATCGCTCAACACCGGAGCGGATTATGCGCTGAAACTGGGGCGCACAAACCGCTTGCCATGAAGGGATGTCGCAACTAGGATTCCACAACGCTGGACAGAAAGAATAAAGCGAATAGTCTCGCTGACCTGCTCCCGAAAGTTTAGTATACGCGGAATCCGGATTTGGGCCAAGTCGAGGTCGGCGCGGCTGAGATGAGACGCAAAATCAAAGCGGCAAACTTCGTGCCTTTTGTTACTTTTCCCAGGGCGCGAATCGGTGTAGAATCCAGTTTCGTGGCTGTATGCGTTCAAGTGAAAGCGGTTCTGAAAAACAGGCTCCGCGCAGCCTTGTTTGAGGAGCGTCCGAGGCTTTGCGCGAATGCGGGGTCAAGCGCTCAACGCCGCTGGACATAGCATGTTGAGGGGCTTTCGGTAAAGGTTTCACCATGGCTGGTGCAAGGCTCGTGGAATTGCAGGAGTTGTATGAATGAGACGTTGCAGAGGCCCCAAATTGTGCTAGTATCGGACCCGTTCCACTAAGTTTTCAAACCCGCTGCTTCACTGAGTTCTTGCCTACGAAGTCGATCGAAATTGCAGGCGTTTCAGCCTGACCGTCTCTCGGCAGATTTTATGAATCAACGGCGCACAGTGGCCTCATGCGCGCCGAGGGCGAAGCATTGTTTTCAGGGAATTTAGTGAATTGGAAGAACGGCATGCAAAATGCAGCCGATTAAGAGCTTTGAGCAAGGAACCTATGATGTCATTTGCCCCCACGCCGGCAGCGGCGGTTAATCCCTGGATGCAGATCCTGTCGGCCCTCGAAAAGAAGGTCAATCGCCAGTCGTTTGAGACCTGGCTGAAACCTACGCGATTTAGCCATGTGGTGGGACGGACGCTCTATGTGCGCATTCCATCGGAGCAGTTCCAGCACATTGGAGACCGGTACAGCGACCTGGTGCAGGAGGCGATCGACCTGCTGCAGTTGAACCTGGACGATGTGGCGTTCGTCACGCAGCAGGACGACCCATCGCAACCTCCGACGCGTCCCGATGGGGGCTTTGCGCCGGTGCCGACTCATGCGCCTTCCGCACCACCCGCGCACGGCAACAGCTACCCGAGCCAGACGGCGGCCAATCAGGGATCTGCTGCAGGCCGGCGCGGCGCGCAGCAGACCTCCTATGCGGCGGAGCAGCAGATTCGATTCGACTGGTCGACGGCGGCGCAACTGAATCCGCGCTATACCTTTGAGAATTTTGTGATTGGCAACGGCAACCAGTTTGCACGCGCGGCCTCGCTGGCCTCGGCGGAGCGGCCGGGGAAGGCTTACAATCCGCTGTTTCTGTATGGCGGTGTGGGACTGGGCAAGACGCATCTGATGCATGCGATTGGCCATGAAGTGAAGCGGCGCCAGCCGGTGACGAACATCTGCTATGTGACGGCGGAAAAGTTTTTGAACGAGATGATCAACTCGATCCGCAATGACCGGATGACGAGCTTCCGGGATCGCTTTCGCGGCGTGGATGTGCTGTTGATCGACGATATCCAGTTCATTGCGCAGAAGGAGCGGGTGCAGGAGGAGTTCTTTCACACCTTCAATGCGCTGCACGAGAGCATGCGGCAGGTGGTGATTGCTTCGGATCGGCCTCCGAAAGAGCTGGCGGAGATTGAGGAGCGGCTCAGGTCGCGCTTTGAGTGGGGATTGATTGCGGACATTCAACCGCCGGATCTGGAGACCAAGGTCGCGATCTTGCAGAAGAAGGCTGAGAGCGAGCAGGCGAATCTGCCGACGGATGTGGCGATGTTCATTGCCTCGAACGTGCGGACCAATGTGCGTGAGCTTGAGGGCGCGCTGGTGCGGCTGATTGCCTGGTGCGGGCACAACCACATGGAGATTACTCTCAGCTCTACCCAGCAGTGCTTAAAGCAATTTATTGACACGCAGGTGCGGAAGATTTCGATCGACGCGATCCAGAAGGCTGTGGCTGAGAACTTTGCGATGCGGGTGAGCGAGTTGAAGCAGAAGAACAACTCGCGGGCGGTGGTGGTTCCGCGGCAGATTGCGATGTATCTGGCGAAGAATCTGACTGAGGCGAGTCTGCCGGAGATTGGAAGGCAGTTTGGCGGCAAGCACCATACTACGGTGATGCACTCGATTGCGAAGATTGATGAGCTGCGGCGGACGGATAAGGATTTGAATCGGACGATCAACAAGCTGCAGGAGATGTTGAACGGGTAGGGGTTGATTCTGCACATCTGAAAATCAAATGGCCGCCTGCGATGTTTCGCGGCGGCCATTTGGTTTATGTAGAGTTCGAGAACCTTTGGTGCGGGCTTTTGTGGTTTCCCACCCTAGCGACAAAAACAACGACGTCGCGAGGGTGGGGCACCCACATTCCTTTGGTTTGGTAAGAAAACGGCTACTTCTTTGTTTCGAGTTCGATGACTTCGAAGGTTTGGCCGGGGAGGTTGAATTTCAGCTTGGTGCCGGAGACCGGCAGGGTGCTCTCTGTCGGGACAATGTGTTTGGGATCGGTGATCGAGTTGGTGTCGACGGTGGAGTTGGCGTGGAGGCTGGTTACTTTGGCTGAGCCGGCGATGGACTTGATGCCGCTTAGGTCGAGTTCGACTTCCTGCGGGGCGGGGACGCCGTTGACGATCTTTAAGAAGACTTTGCCTGTGGATTTATCTTCTGTGACCGAGTAGGCGATGCGTGGGCCTGCGCCGGTGAGGGTGGAGGTGGGCACGGTGTCGCCTACTTTCGCCGCGAAGAGCGAGAGGACGTAGTAGCTGGGCGAGCCGTAGCCGGTGAGGCCGTCGTAGCCGATCAGGTTGGGGTGCCACTGCATGCCGCCGTTGTGGACGTTGACCAGCAGGGGGGCATAGCTGGACATGACGACGACGTCGCTGTTGCGTTCGACGCCGGTGAGCCAGGCGGCGTCGCCGAGGGCTGCTCCGAAGTCGCCGGTGGGGGAGCCTTCCATGGTGGCGTATTCGCCCATGAAGATTTTGGGGCCGTTGCGGTCTGTCTTGTCGTAGTGGTGGGTGTCGTTGAAGTAGTCTTCGGCGCTGAGGTAGAAGTGGTCGTCGAGGACGTCTGGCTTGACGCTGGTGACGGGGGCGGTGGCGATGAGCTTTTGGTCGGGGTACTTGGCTTTGATGGCGTCGTGGAACTGCTTGAACCGGCCGTCGTAGCTCTTGGAGTGGTCGAACTGATCTTCGTTGCCGATTTCAATGTAGGCGAGCTTGAAGGGTGCGGGATGGCCGTCTTTGACGCGTTGGGCGCCCCATTTGGTATCTGGGCCTCCGGTGGCGTATTCGATCTCATCGAGGGCATCCTGGACGTAGGGTTGGAGCTTGGGGCCGGGCTCGACGTGCTCCTGGCTCAGGGAGTAACCGGCGTAGACGGCCAGCACATTTTCCATGTGCAGGTCTTCGCACCACTCGAAGAATTCGAGCAGGCCGAGACCGTCGGAGGAGTGGTAGTTCCAGGGGCTGGGGTGGGTGGGGCGGTCAACTTGCGGGCCGACGGTCTTCTTCCAGTCGTAGCGATCGGAGATGTGGTCGCCCTCAAGGTAATTTCCGCCGGGGAAGCGCAGGAAGGCGGGGTGCAGGCCGGCGAGCTTTTCCATCAGGTCGATGCGGTTGCCGTTGGCGCGATTCTTGTAGGTGGGCGGGAAGACGGAGACCAGATCGAGCCAGACTGTGCCGGGCTTGGTGAGGGTGAGTTCGAGGTGATTTTCTTCGGATGGCTCGATTTTGCCGGTCTTGAGCGTGGCGGAGTACTGCTTCCAGTCGCTGCCGACGGCGGCGATTTCGGCGTGGGCTACGCTCTTGCCTGTCTTGTTGCTGACCAGGTTGACTTCGAGCGTAGTGGCTGCGTCGGCCTTGGCGTAGAGAGAGAAGCTGTAGGTCGAGTCGGGACGTAGGGGATAGCCCCAGTAGCCCATGTTGCGCAGGCCTGCGGGTTCTTTGGGCGAGGCGGAGGTCACCGTCAGCTTGATGCTGTCATTCAGCGCAGAGGACGGGCCGGTGGCCTTATCTTTTTCGAATTTGGCTCCGGCGGCAGCGTTTTGGACGATGAGCCAGTCCTGCTGGTTCCAGTCGGGGTCTCGGAGGGTGCGGTTTTTGACCAGTTCGGCATAGAGGCCGCCGTCGTAGGAGAAATTGATTTCCTCGGTCATGAGGCCGTAGAGGGTGGGGCTGACGGAGTGCAGGGGCTTGTCGAGATCGATGCTCAACACGGCAGGGGAAAGGATGGCTGGAGATTGGGCGAGGACGGTGGCCGAAGCGGCCAGAAAAAGACCCAGGATCGGGCGGAAACTGTGACGTATTGGAGCGGGAGACATTTCTGGCACCTCAGTTGGGAAAAGGTTTTCTCGAAAGCCGAGTTTATCGGCTTGGAGCGCCTATTGGCAAGACGATTTAGCGGATTGCGGGGTTTGCGCCCCCCCCACCCTAGCGACAAAAACAAAAACGTCGCGAGGGTGGGGCACCCCGGCGTTGCGTGGGTTGAGATTTAGCGGGATAATCGCAGCATGGCGACCCAGCCCATTGCCGAGCCTCTTGTCTCCCTGGAGGAGTATCTGGATTCCGATTTTCAGCCGGATCGGGAGTTCAATGACGGGGTGATCGAGGAGCGGAATTTGGGGGAGTTTGATCATGCGTTCTTGCAGACGTTAGTGGCTTCGCTTTTTACGGTTCACGTCGCGGACTGGGGCGTATTCGCGCTTGTGGAGCAACGCGTCCAGCTTAATCCGAGACGATGCCTTATTCCTGACGTAGCGGTGATGCGTATGGGAACGCGGCGAGAGCCGGTGCTGACCAGGCCTCCACTGATCGCGATTGAGATCATGTCGCCAAGAGACACGCTCCGGAGTGCGGAGCGTAAGGTGCGCGAGTATCTCGATTTTGGCGTCGAGAACGTGTGGGTGATTGAGCCGGGCGGGAAGCGGAAGCGGGCTGCGTATCGAGGGACGCGGGCTGGCCTGGAACTGGTTCCTTCTGGGAAGCTGGGCGTTGCGGGGACTCCGATTGTGGCCGATATTCAGGAGATTTTCGATCGGCTGGATACGTTTTAGGGTGGGTTCGCGGGGCTGGTTAACAGCAAATTCCCTCTCGGGAATGACAGAACGAACGGCAAGGGCAAAGGCAACAGCGGGTCCTTCGCTTTGCTCAGGATGACAAATCTTCTTGATTTGAGGGGAGGACAGAAGCGGGTCTTTCGCTTTGCTCAGGATGACAATGACTCAGGGTTACAGATCGCCTCGGAGAGGCGGCGGGGTCAGGCGCGGGCTACTTCTACGAGGGTGGAGTAGAAGGTGGCGCCTCTGCCGATGTCGGTGAGGCGTTCGCTGGTTAGGGCGTTGATGTTGCGGCCTCCGGGGCTGAGTTTGGCCCAGTCGAGGCGGCCGGCTACTACGCCTGCGGGAATGCGCTCGGAGATCAGAGCGGTCAGCTCGACGGAGCCGCGCTCGTTCCAGATGCGGATCGGGTCGCCGTCGTGGATGTTGCGCGGGGCGGCGTCGGAGGGGTGGATCTCCAGGCGGTGGTTGGTCTTCGCTTCCATCTTGCGGTGGCCGTCGAGGTTGGCGAAGGTGGTGTTCATGTAGTTGTCGGCTTTGCGGGGAAGGAATTCGAGTGGAAAGCGGGCGGCGGTGGGGCCGAGGCGCGACTCTTCGGGGGCGTGGAAGGCTGGTAGAGGATCTTCTCCCGACGACGCCAGAGCTTCCGAGTAGAACTCGATTTTGCCGCTGGGGGTGGGCAGGGGCTCAGGGACGCTGAAGGGCAGGAAGTGCTTGCCGGCGGCGGCGAAATGCAGCTGGATGTGGCCCTGTTCGTCTAGCAACTCGGGGGTGATGTGTTCCATGGCGGGGTTGCGGGAGTGGCCGGAGGGGGCGGGATTTAGCGCCTGACGGATGATGTCCTCTGCCGAATCCTGAAAGCAGGGCTCGTTGAAGCCCATGCGCTGGGCGAGCTGCGAGAAGAGCCAGACGTTGGAGCGGGCTTCGCCGATGGGTTCAATGGCCTGGTGGGAGCGTTGGACGAAGTAGTGGCCGTAGGCGCCCTGAATGTCGTCGTGTTCGAGAAACGTGGTGGCGGGGAGGATGTAGTCGGCGTAGTCGGTGGTGTCGGTTAGGAACTGCTCGTGGACGACGGTGAAAACGTCCGGGCGCTCGAAGCCGCGGCGGACGGTGTTCTGGTTGGGGGCGACGGCTACGGCGTTGGAGTTGTAAACGACGATGGCGTGTACGCGTGGGCCGTCGGAGGGGTTGTCGCCTAGTTCTGTAAGGGCGTGGCCGAGGCGGGCCATGTTGACGACGCGGGCGGGGCGACCGAGAGGTGAGGCGAGCATCAGCTCGGGGCGCTCGACGGCTTGGCTGTCGAACTTGAAGGCTCCGGACATGGAGAGTTGCGCTCCTCCTGCCTGATGGCGCCAGGCTCCGGTGAGGGCGGGGAGCATGGCGATGGCGCGGACGGCGGTGCCGCCGTTTTGGGAGCGCTGGACGCCGTAGTTCATGCGGATCACTGCGGGCTGGGTGGTGGCGTATTCGCGGGCCAATTGCTCGATTTCGGCTGGGGTGAGGCCGGTCCAGGCGGCGACGCGCTCGGGGGGGTATTCGCGGGCGCGTTCGGCTAGTTGTTCGAAGCCGTGAGTCATCTCCACGATGTAGGCGCGGTCTTCCAGGCCATCGCGGAGGATGACGTGCATTAGCCCCAGAGCGAGGGCCGAGTCGGTGCCGGGGCGGATGGCGATGTGCCAGTCGGCGAGGGCGGCGGTGCGGGTGCGGTAGGGGTCGATGACGATGAGGCGGGCGCCGTTGCGGCGGGCCTGTTCTACGAAAGGCCAGAGATGGATGTTGTTGCCGTGAATGTTGGCGCCCCAGGCTAGGATCAGCTTGGATTGGGGGAAGTCTTCATTGGGGGTGCCGAGTTTTTTGCCGTAGACGAGCTTCCAGGCCTGGCCGCCGGCCTCGGCGCAGATGGTGCGGTCGAGCTGGGAAGCTCCCAACCGGTGAAAGAATCGTCTATCCATAGAGCCGTAACCGAGAACGCCGATGGTGCCGGCGTAGCTGTAGGGCAGGATGGATTCTGGGCCGTATTGGTCGCTGGCCTGCTGGAGTTTGAGCGCGATGGCATCGAGGGCTTCATCCCAGGAGACCTGTTCGAAGCTTTCCAGTTCCCTGCCCTTTTCGAGCGGGCCTTTGGGGATGCCGGGTTTGCGGCGCAGGGGATGGAGGATGCGTTGCGGGGAGTAGACGCGATCGAGATACTTGGCCACTTTGCCGCAGAGGAAGCCCTGCGTAACGGGGTGCGAGGGATCGCCCTGGACCTTGACGGCGCGGCCTTCAGAGTTGACGGTGACGAGCACGGCGCAGGAGTCCGGGCAGTCATGCGAGCAGACTGTGTGGACGATGCGAAAAGGATCGCTTGCGCTGGTTGCGGCCATGCCTTCATTGTAGAAGGACAGTGGAGGGAGTTCGATGCGGCGAGTTGGCTTGTTTCTGGTAGTGGTGGCGATGTGCGGCGGTTGGCTGGGCTTGGAGATGCGGGCCCAGGCGAGTGAGGAAGCGGCGATTCGGGCGGCTATGGATGCGCAGGTTGCGGATTGGAATCGCGGGGATGTGGCGAAGTTCATGGCGGAGTACGAGGATTCGCCGGAGACGACGTTTGTGGGCGCGACGACGATCCAGCAGGGGTTTCAGACGATCCTGGAGCGTTACAAGAAGAATTATGTGGGCCGCGAGCAGATGGGAACGCTGACCTTTCACGATCTGCATATCCGCCTGTTGCCGACTTCGGCTGGGGTTACGGAATATGCGGTGGTTACGGGACATTTCCACCTTGAGCGGACGGCGAAGGGTGCGGCGACGAAGGACGATGGAATATTCAGCCTGGTGTGGCATAAGGGACCGATGGGGTGGAAGATTTTGCTGGATCATACGGCTTAGGGATGGCGGACCCTCAGGGGCTAAACAGGCTGCGGAAAAACTCACAGAATTGGCAGGAATCTCGTCTTGAGCTTCCCTCAGGGGCTAAAGCCCTGTTGATTTGATTGGCTTTATCGGCACGACTGAAGTCGTGCCCTTTCACAAAGC
>Ga0182030_10019084_pt1 | contig 13089 bp, 11 predicted proteins | sample 812S3MmetaG_FD_121299 | JGI IMG/M metagenome (GOLD analysis project Ga0182030, IMG submission 121299) | Permafrost microbial communities from Stordalen Mire, Sweden - 812S3M metaG (Illumina Assembly) | ecosystem: Environmental > Terrestrial > Soil > Wetlands > Permafrost | place: Sweden... | reverse complement strand
TCCATGGAGACGATGAGGCCGGCACGGTCCGGGCTGCTCACCTAAGGTAGTCGCCGAACTGGGCGACGTCGGGAGTATTGCCGGTGAATTCGGAGATCTTGCCGCCGATCAAGCTGATGACGAGGGCGACGTGCAGCGCAGTGCAGCCCGTGCGGAGTACCGACCTGTCGCACCTGATCCACCACTCCGACCGCGGCGTCGACGTCCGACGTCCGCTACACCACCCGCTTGGCCGAAGCTGAAGCCGTCGCCTTCGTCGGCTCGAAAGGAGACTCCTACGATAGCGCCATGGCCGAAGCACTGAGACTGAACTCCATCTACAAAGCCGAACTGATCCGGAACCTCGGCCCCTGAAACGGAATCGACGATCTGGAGATGGCTATCGTCGCGTACATCGACTGGTACAACCACCGTCGACTCCACGGAGAGATCAACTACATCCCACCCGTCGAACACAAGACCAACTGCTACAACACGGCCGGTCGGAAGAGCCGCTCACCCACGGTGACCGTCTAAACCTTCACTAGGCCGAACCCCCGCACACACGAAGTTCCGGACACACCCAATTGGCGCACGTCGAGTAGCGAATTCGCAGGCCATTTGAGGCGCCTATTGGGTACATACTTGGCCGCGTTCTGGCGGCGAGGACGAGTTGCTACCCCTCGCAGGGACGATGACGACTCTGACCCCAACCGACGCGTCGTGGGCGAACCCAATCGAGGTACAGTTCGGGCCGCTGCGCACCTTCACCCTCACGAACTCGAACTATCTCAACCACACAGTCCTGGCCAGAGACCTGCACCGCTATCTGCGCTGGCGCAACACCAACGCCCGGCATCCCGACGTCCTGGTCGCTCAACGCCGCGAACGAGCCCTGATCAGAAGCGAACGCCAGCGCCGCGGGGCCGACCGCCTTGGAGGCAGGGCCAGTGATGTGGCAACCTATCGGCATGGTGCTGGAAGTAGGACTGATCAACGTGACGGCCGGACAAGAAGACGGGTTCGCTGCCGCCTACGCCACGGCGTACGACATTCTCGCCACGACTCCCGGCTGCCGGTCGGTCCGGATGACACGCGGCATCGAATCTCCAACCCGATTCGTGCTGCTGGTCGAGTGGGACACGGTCGAGGCGCACACCGACAACTTCCGAGCCACCGTCCGCTACACGAGATGGCGCGAACTAATCGGCCCGTACTTCGACGGGGCCCCACTGGTCGAGCACTTCACCGACGTACCCACGCCTTGATCGCGTCTTCTGGACACTAGCTAGGTGCCGGGGGAGCACGTGAGGTGTCGGCGTGTTTCAGAAGGCACGATCACACGACAAGATGATGCCCGTGGATCTGACGTCTCTCATTTCGACCGTCGCAGGGACAGTGTTGCCCATCACTCAAATTGAGCGTGGTGGCGTCACTCGCGATGAGCATGCAAGATCGGACATTCCGGGTGCGTGAGGGGCGGGTGGCGCTCATGGTGACGCCGGTATGCTCGCGCTGACGGCGGTCCGCGGCGTGGATGCCGCCGGGTGCTCATGGTCAGTGTCGCGGCTCGTTTCCGGGCATGCGGGGGCCCGGGCGGGCGCGCAGGGTCAGCTGCCGGGCGCCGGGGCGAGGAAGCGGGCCAGGCCGAACAGGCCCAGCAGCGGCTCCCAGTCCGCGGCCGCGCGGCCGCGGAAGGTGCTCGCGGCGTGCGCGCAGGCGGCGACGGCCGACAGCGCGTCGCCCAGCGCCGAGCCGGACGGCTCCGGGAATGGCGCGTCACAGCCCGCGGTCAGGTGCCCGAATGTCACCATCGCATCCTGGCGCATCGCGCCGGCCCGGACGCGGAGGCGCCGCCGCCAGCCGCACACCGTGGCGGCAGGGACGCCCAGGTCCGCGCCGATCCGCGCGGCCCCGGTGCCGTGCAGCGCCGAGGCGGCCGCCGCTGCGGCGATGACGCCGACGGCGTCCGCGCGGCGGGCCGCCAGCCAGGACGGCAGCAGGATGTGCGTCGCCTGGCATGAGCCGCACCGGCTCCGCCGCGGGCTCAGCTGCGCTGTGTCGCCGTCGCGCAGCCGGATCACTCGTTCCCGCCCGCGGCCCTACGGTCGCAGCCGTCCCGCGCCGCACGACGGGCAGGCCAGCTCGCCGGACGTCAGGTCCGCGGACGCGGCATCGACGTCGGCGCACAGCAGCAGACCTCCCGGATCACGACAGCACGATCCCGCCAGGACACCCCGTGCCGCCCGGGGCAGTTCGTGTTGCAGGCTGCCAGGCCCTGCGCCTTCGCGCAACCCGGATCACCGGTATCAGCGGAGACGACACCGTGAGCGTCAGGAAGGCATCCGGCGCTGCCGTGACCGTTACCGGCCCGTCCGCGCTCACGGGTGTCGTCGAGCACCGAGCCGGGCACCGGCCGACCGCCCGCGACCGGCACGCTCGCGATGAATGACGCTGACCCGGCTCTACGCGCTCATAAAGAAAGTCGCCTAACACTCACATCCGCAGGCTCATCTGTCCAGCTAGTCTGGCGCAAGCTGGGCCTTGTTGCATGGTCCGGCTCCGCGGCCAGCTTCCCGGCCGCTCCGAACGAGCCGGGTATCTACCTGATCAAGGTGACTCTTGACGACAGGTATCGCATCTACATCGGGGAAGCCGAGGACCTCAGCAGGCGGCTGCGCCGTTATGGCGGGCAGGCGGATGAGAAGCCCAACCAGGCGGCCATAGTTGACAGAGCCACTGTGCTTCGTTACACTACACCCCGTGATCATGCCCATTGCCCGAATCCGCGATGCCGCTGAGGCCTGTAGGTCGGCGACGCCCTCGACGGCTGTTAGCGATGCCGAGATAATGCGGAGTCTCCTTCGGGATCTGACGACCGGGCGGGAGATAACCGGCAGCTCCGTACTGCATCATAGCCATACTTCGCTGGTCTGCGCTGGGTAGATTATTCTTGCATTGTACGCAAGAAGACGCCAGCACAAGGCTGGCGTCTTTTATTTTCCCCTAAAGTAATATGAGCATTTTGAATACGGAGGTCGGGCATGAGCGAGATTACGCGATCCAGTAAAGTGGAACCCAGCGGACAGGGATTTGATATTGTACAGATCGATAGTCTAAACCTGCTGAGCGAGGCAACGCGAGCGAGCGCGATTGACACCTACCAGAGGGCTTTCGCCGAAAGCCCTTATAATGAGAACTTCACCGACGAAGAGGCGACTGCTGCGCTGGACAGCATTGTTGAACGTAAAGGCAACCTGTTGATTGGAGTCCTTGAGGGCACGGTTGTATCGATCGCCGGGGGCTACCGCAAGTCGGAAGAAACGTACTTCATCGAAGAATTGGCAGTGGCTCCGGATTGCCAGGGCCATGGATACGGTCGGCGGACTCTGCGCAGCCTGCTCAGGCTCGCTGCTTCGCAGGCGCCACTGCGCTTGCAGGTGAGAACTACGGCGGCTAACGCCAGGGCCATCAACCTGTATGAGTCCGAGGCCTTCACGCGCGAGCCAACAACAGAAGCCGTGGCACACAGGCGGATAGGCGGGGCAATCTCCGTCGATGAGCGCCTTTACCTGTCCAAGCCGCCGTATAACTCATCTGAGCCGACGGCCCGCCTGCGACGGGTCGCGGTGATGTATCCTTCGGGTAATACGACGGCAATTGTGTTTGATCAGCTGCTATCAGTGGATCGCAAGCTCCTCAATGATCAGATCATGGCGTCATGGAAAGTTAAGAGCCCTGATCAGCCCGAGATTGAGCAGTGCTGTTTCGTCACGCCGCCCTTGAGCCCGGATTCCGTATGTCGCGTCGAGATGTTGGGAGGCGAGTTCTGCGGTAATGCAACGCGCAGCGCGGCATGGCTCGTGACGGGCGGGGCTAACTACAGTGGCCTGATCGAGGTGTCGGGAGTGGAGGATCCCCTGCCGTTCAGCACCAAGGACGGCCAGGTAACGGTCGGGATGCCACTTCCCGAGGCCGCAGGGCCGGCACGGACTCTCGAAGAAGGGTTGCTTGTGCAACTCGACGGGATAACGCAACTCGTCGTAACCGATCCTGGCAAGCGACAGGTGAAGTCTCCCCGGCAACTACTGGAATCGCTCCTCGCTGCCAACTCGTACGGCCTGGCCGAACAGCCGGCCGTCGGCGTGAGTTATTTCGATACCAGCATCGGTAAGGCCAGTTTCTGCGTCTGGGTGAAGGAAGTCGCGACAGTATTCGACGAGACCGCCTGTGGCAGCGGCACGAGCGCAATCGGCATTGCCGTCGCGACAAAAGAGCGAAGGGCGGTGAGGTTGCCCGTTATCCAGCCATCAGGCGAGGTGATAACCACGCGCGCGGAATACGAGGCAGGCGCAGGCCAGGTTACGTCTTCCGCGATCACGGGAGGCATCACGACTCTGTATGACGGGGAGTTCACGAGATGAACAAGCAGGATATATATCGCCGTCTCGAAGAGAAGATGCTTGACTACGAAGACTATGCGAACGTTCCCTTGGCGCCGACCGCTGAAGAGCTTGTCGCGATCCCGAAAAGTGGCGACGTAATCGGGCGTCAGATCGACAAGATGATGTATCCGTATACGGGCGAAACTGTCTTCGTGCGCTGGAGTGTTCTCCAGAAGCTCCGGGAAGCCGCTAAGCTGCTGGGTGACTACTCGGAGAATTGCCGACTGGAAGTAGTCTATGGTTACAGGGCGCCCGAAGTGCAGCGAAGGCTCTTCGAGGAGCACAAGGAGCGGCTGAGGGAAGAGGTCGAAGAGTCTGCTCTCGATACTGCGACCCACCGGGTGATTGCTCTGCCGGAAGTCGCGGGACACCCCACCGGCGGAGCAGTGGACATTCAGATTCTTAGCGGTCCGCAGGCCCTAGATATGGGTACTCCCATCTGGGATTTTGTCTCGGACTCCTTCACCTTTTCGCCTTTCATCGACAAGGAGGCATGGAGGAACCGGCAGCTCCTGCGCCGGATCATGACAGCAGTCGGCTTCGCGCCCTTCGACGGTGAGTGGTGGCACTTCTCCTATGGTGACAAGGAGTGGGCCCGATACTATGCGGAAAGGGCGGCCATCTATGAGCAAGTCACATTTACCAGCACCATGAATGCAAGCCAGGAACCGCGGCAATGACTGGGGGCGCGGGGCAGACAGCCCGAGGAAGGCACTCTCCTGCCGTTCCTGATGCTGGCCGATCGTCCTCAAGGCTGACTGGGAGCATCACGTCGGCCTATCACGCTGACCTCGGGCTTCGTCCGTGCCCGCCGAAGCCGGACTGGTTGTGCCGGCGGATGAGCGGCCGCTTGGACCGCAGCCATACCCGAGCGATTGCCGCAGGTTCGCCGATAGCACTCATGCCGGATCGGGCGCTTGCGCCCGACATTTATGCTAAGCTACTTCATGCTTGCCGGGATAGCTCAGGGGTAGAGCGCCTGACTGTGGATCAGGAGGCACGGGTTCAATTCCCGTTCCCGGTACCAGGATTATTCGCTCCGGTTGAACTTCGCGTATTCAGAACCCCTGAGAGGCTACAGCCATGACTCGTCTTGTACGCCCGCAAACGCTGCGAGGGTTCCGGGACATTCTTCCATCGGAGATGATCGCCCGTAATGATGTGATCGACAAGATTCGCCGCGTGTATGAGTCTTATGGCTATGTGCCGATTGACACGCCTGTGCTGGAGCTTCTTCCGACGCTCGTCGGCACCGGCGGCGAAGAGACAGACAAGCTGATCTTTACGCTCCAGAGTCCCGAGAAGCAGCAAATCGGGATGCGATTCGACCTGACCGTTCCGTTCGCGCGGATCATCGCGCAGTATCACCCAGCCGAGATCAAGCTGCCGTTCCGCCGCTACCACATCGGGCCGGTCTTCCGGGCCGATGATCCGCAGCCTGAGCAAGGCAGGTTCCGTCAGTTCACGCAGTTTGACATCGATGTGGCCGGCACGACCAGCGTCGCCGCCGATGCAGAGATTGTTGCGGCGATGAGCGATGCCTTTCAGGCCGTCGGGCTGGTGCATGACGGCGCAGCCGACGACAAGCGTCGCTACTTTATCCGTGTAAACAACCGCCGCTTGGTCGACGCTTTCCTGCTCGGTATCGGGATCACCGATCCCTCGGTCGCTAAGCATGTGCTCAGAGTCGTCGACAAGCGTGACAAGCTCAGCGACGATGCCCTGACAGCAGAACTCGGCAACGGCCGGATTGACGAGTCCGGAGATCCCATCCGCGGTGTCGGGCTGAACGGCAGTACGATCCACGCCATCTTCGACTTCATCTCGATCGAGGCGGACAGGCGAATAGACGTGCTAGCCGGCCTGGACAAGGCGATTCGGCCGAGCAGCAAGAAGGACGACGCGCTGGCGCAGGTCCAGCTGTTCTGCGAGCACCTAGACGGCCTGCAAGTGCCAGAGACGGCGGCCCGGCTCGATCCGAGCCTGGCCCGCGGGCTGGAGTATTACACCGATACGGTATTCGAGGGAGCCTTGGCCCACGCCGGAGTCGGATCGGTTATGGGTGGCGGCCGCTACAACGATCTCGTCAATCGCTTCCTGGACGAGCCGATCCCGGCGACCGGGGCATCAATCGGGCTTGACCGGCTCGTCACGGGCCTGCGCAACATTGGCCTGGACGCTGGGCAGCGTGAGAGCACTGTTGATGTTCTCGTCTTGGTGATGCCTGGAGTGCCGGCGCCGGAATCGAGTCGCGTGGCGGCAGAGCTTCGTGCTTATGGCATCGGCGCGGAGCTGTATGTCGGCGAGGCCGTAGGGAAGGTCGCCCGCCAGCTCGCCTATGCCAACGCCCGCGGCATGTCAGTTGCAGTACTGCTGGGTGAAGGCGAGCTGGCGCAAGGGATGGTCTCGATCAAGGACCTTCGGGAGGGCAGCGAGGCGAGAGAGGGGATCTCAACCCGTGAGGCCTACCGTTCGGCTGGCACGGTGGGACAGCAAAGGGTCCTGCGCGGGGACATGGCGGAGACGGTAGGGCGTCTCCTCGCAGAGGAAGCGGAGCGTCGTTAACCGTGACTAGCCAAAGGCTTCTTCTGGGCATCCCCAAGGGAAGCCTGGAAGAAGCCACCCTCGCCCTCTTCCACAAAGTCGGCCTCCAGTTCACCACCGGGTCATCACGCTCGCTCTGGCTTGGCTCCAATGATCCAGAGATCGTGCCAGTGATGCTGAGGCCGCAGGAGATCCCCGTCTACGTAGAGAGCGGTCGGCTGGATGCCGGCCTCGCAGGCCTCGACTGGATCGCTGAGCGTGATGTCGAGGATGCTGTCACCCTGCTCGCGGAACTCCAGTACTCGAAGCAGACATCGAGGCCGATTCGCTGGGTGCTGGCAGTGCCTAACGGCACCGCCATCAGTGACGTGAATGACCTTCGGCTGGCCTGCGAGGAGCGCGGGGTCCGCGGTGATCCGCAGTTCACGATCGCTACGGAACTTACCCGCGTCTCTAGCCTGTGGCTTGCCCGGAACGGCATTGATGCTCGCGCCGAATTCTCATGGGGTGCCACAGAGGCCAAGGCGGGGTACTTCGCTGACGCGGTAATTGAGGCTACCGAGACCGGCTCGTCGCTCAGGGCGAACGGCCTGCGCATTATCGGCGAGGTCTTCGTCTCCAATACCCAGCTCTTCGCCAATCGGTACGTCTATCGGACTGATCCGTGGAAAAGAGACAAGCTCGACGGCCTTAGTCATTTGTTGGTGGGGGCACTGCGGGCCGATAGCCTCGTGCAGCTCACGGTGGTGGGTGACCGCGAGCTGGCTTTGAGCGACATCTTGCCGGCTGACGCGCGAATCGTCACGGCAACGGGGCCCACCCAGCAGTCGCCTTTCCACGCGGTCATCACCTTGCCCAAGGCCAGCGTCCCGCAAGCGCTTCCCGCGGTCATTGCCCAGGGCGCAACGGATGCATGGGTCTCCTCCCTGGATATTCATTACGCGAAGGTGCCGGACCAGCCTGCGGCCGTTGCGGAAAACACTCGGAGTGTCGGCCCGGCACGCAGGCAGCGCATCTCAGTACGGAGTTTGGCTCAGCAAGAGGGTCCACCGGCGAGTGAACTGCCAGATGACATAAAAAGGGGTTTCGCTAAGCTGCCGAAGGAGCTTCCGCCGAAATATCTGTACGCGATCGGCGGCTCGGATATCTTCGAGAAGATCACCCAGCTGCCCGAGTATTACGTGACACGGGCCGAGACTGAGGCGCTGCGGCTGGCAGCTGCTGAGATAATATGCCGGGGTGACTGGTCTGACCTAATCGAGCTAGGTCCGGGATCCGGCAAGAAGGCCAGGTATCTCCTGGAGCCAATGCTCCGGCGAGGCCCTGTAACCTATAAACCGGTCGACCTGGAAGAGCCGGAGTTGATGCTCCTGGCTGACAGTCTGATTAGGGAGTACAGCGGACTCGAAGTGGCGGCTTTCGTGGGTGATTTCGTAACGGCGGGCTTGGGTCCTGCCCTGGCGGCGGCCAAGCCGCAGCTCCTCGCATTCCTCGGATCGACGCTCGGTAACCTCACGCCACCTCAGCGCTCGGCGCTCTTTGAGAGCTTCGTTAACTCCGCTCCTCCGGGAAGCGGGTTCCTCGTGGGGGTTGACCTCGTGAAAGATCAGGCGCTTATAGAAGCCGCCTACAATGATGCAGCGGGAGTGACCGCCGACTTCGACCTGAATGTTCTTCGGGTGTTGCGGCGTGATGTCGGCGCTCACCTTGATCCCGACGACTTCAGCCACCGCGCGGTCTACGATGCAGAGCAGCAGCGGATCGAGATGCGCCTCTATGCGAGTCGCGACATGACCATGGCGTTCGACAACGAGGGCCTGCCTGACTACTCATTTGCGGCGGGCGAGTATATCCTCACTGAGCTGTCCTACAAATTCACGCGAGATGGCCTCACTAAGGAATTCTCAGGGGCCGGCCTGCGGATTCTCGGCTGGTGGACCGATCCAGACCAGCAAGTGGCGCTGGCCCTCGCGGGGATCTGAAGATGCTCGTGAAGATAGTCGGGCGAACGGCGAGGATTGCCAAGACCGTCTGTTTGAGCTTCCGGCAGCGGCTGCTGAAGCCTTGGCAGCGCTTCGCTTCGCCAGGTTAGTTGCCTGACGCAGAGCTAACCGGAGCAGTTCGAATGCCCCCGGCCAGGGATTACTTCGTCATTGCCGCGACGCCGGAGCCCGAGCTTCACCATGATGATCGTGAGCCGCCGCCGGCGATGTTACGCCTGGAACGAAATCACCACGCGGAGGTCATGGCTGACCTGAGACAGGAGTTCCCGCTGCAGCGCAGTAGCGAGACGAGCTCGGACTCAGGGCTCAAGAGCGCCAAGACGCGAAGTGCAGGTGGCCGCCTTCCCGGCTGGCGGGCTCTCAGCTATTCTCTAGACCCGAGCTTCACATAGGCGTGGATCGGCGCCTAAGGCATATCTCACGGCTTAGCGGGACGTACCGGGTCAATCGGAGTGGCCATTCCTGCTCGTCCGGGTCATGCCTGGGTGCAGAATGGGGCCTGCCTAGCTGGAGGCAGTGCCCAGGAGAGGGGTCGCTGTGCGTGAGGGACTTGATCCAAACGTTGTGGTGGTGGTCGATGGCGAGACTCTCAGCCTTGACCAGCTTGTCGCCGTTGCCCGGCATGGCGTCCAGGTTACGATAGCTGAAGCTGCCCGGTCACGAGTCGTTCAATGCCGTGCAGTAATCGAACGTCTCCTGAGCGAGGGTGTACCCGCTTATGGCGTGACGACAGGCTTTGGCGCTCTCCAGGACCGTACCGTCCAGCCAGGCCAACTGGAAGCGCTGCAAGAGAACATCATCCTCAGCCACGCGGCCGGGGTCGGCCCCGACGCGCCAGGCGATGCGGTGAGAGCGATGATGCTGCTCCGCGCCAATACCTTCGCCAAGGGCTTTTCCGGGGTGCGGCCCGAGCTCCTGGACGCACTCGTAGCACTTATCAACGCGGGAATTACGCCGGTCGTTCCCATGCAGGGGTCCGTCGGCTCCAGTGGCGACCTTGCACCGCTCGCGCATATGGCAAGCGTTCTGATCGGGCGTGGCAGGGCCGACTACGCCGACGCGCGGCTTGCTGGCGCGGATGCCCTGCGCGCGGCCAGTCTCCAGCCGCAGGTCCTGCAGGCCAAAGAAGGCCTTGCCCTTACCAACGGAACGCAGTTCATGACCGCCATAGGCGCTTTGGCGCTCGCAGATGCGCAGCAGCTCGCCAAATGCGCCGACATCGCCCTTAGCCTGACCCTTGAGGCACTCAAAGGCCGATCGACGCCATTCCGCGAGGAGATAGGCTGGCTCCGCGGCCACACTGGGCAGGCCGAGGTGGCAGAGAATGTGCGAACGATAACGGCTGGGAGCCAGGTCATCGACCTGGAAGACGAAGATACTAAGGGAAAGCTCCAGGATGCTTATTCCCTGCGGTGCGCACCTCAGATACACGGAGCGTCGCGAGATGCCTTTGCATACGTGGCGAAGACCTTGACAGTCGAAATGAACTCGGCGAACGACAACCCACTTGTGCTGCCGGCCGACGGAACCGTGTGCTCCGCAGGCAACTTCCATGGGCAGCCCGTTGCGCTGGTGCTGGATCACCTCGCGTTGGCTGCTGCCGAGCTTGGGAATGTTTCGGAGCGGCGATGCGCGCGGCTTCTCGATCCGCGCGACAACACCGGCCTCCCAGCCTTCCTCATTCCCGACAGCGGACTCAATTCCGGCCTCATGATAGCCCAGTACACTGCTGCCGCGCTGGTCTCGGAAGACAAGTCGCTCGCACACCCGGCAAGCGCTGACTCGATCCCCACCTCAGCTAACCAGGAAGACCACAACAGCATGGGATCGATCGCAGCCAGGCACGCGAGAAGCATCGTCGACAACGTTGTTAATGTACTCGCAATCGAGATTCTCTGCGCATGCCAGGCTCTCGACTTCCGACGCAAGAGCGGGCTTATCCTCGGCAAGGGCACTGGTGCCGCGCTAGATCAGGTGCGATCGGTCGTCCCGACGATGGAGCGTGACCGGGAACTTTACGGCGATATTAGCTCGATAGCTCACCTGGTTACGAGCGGCGAACTGTCAGGCGCTGTAGAGTCGAGGATCGGCGCCCTGCACTGAGCGGCGCAGGCGAAGTACCTGGACATCCCTTAGTACTCCAGCAGCTGGGAGTAGTGCGCTCAGAGAGTCGCGCGCCGCATGCTAGTTGCGGGAGATCGGCGACATGCTCACTCACCGCCAGGACTGCAAATCCGGTGCTGCCGCGTTCAGGACATGGACTAGCGACAAAGGATCGCTAGGAGGACGCGGCAGGCAGGCTGCGGCTTCCTTCCCGCAGCTCTAGCCTTCCGGGTCGAGGAGAAATCGTCGCCAGTTAAGGGTACCGTCTATCCCGGCGCCGTCGAGGACCTCTCCCTTCGTCAGGCACTGGGTAATGTCCAGTACAAGCGTTTTATCCGGCCTGGGGAGCAGGCCATAGAACACTGGTGCTCCGGATTCGTATTCGCGAATAACGATGTCCATAAAGGCCATCGAATTAGGGTTTGGCAGGTAGGAGTATCGTTCGTTGAAGTAGTCGGTCTCATCGCCGGACGGCCTGACATTGGCGATTACGATCGGCCTGCTAGGTGTACTGCCCAACCCAATCTCGTCTGCGAAATCAGCATCGTCCAGCAAAGAAGGACCTTCGAACTCGAGGAGCCCGGCGTGCTGGTCGATTTGAACAAGCGGTTTAGTCGGCCGTTCGGATTCTCGACGTTGAAGCCAGATCTTTCGGTAGGTCATGGCCTGATGGATATACGCATGGCCGATACCGTCAAGATAAGCAATTCCGGAGGCGACGCTTCGACCATTAATGAATGGTTCGCTGCGCGCGCGATATTGAAAACGGTCCAGCTGGCGCGTGAGAGCAAGAATTTCGGAATCTGTGGCAAGCTCCATTTACGCAGGCTACCACAAAGCGACCCCAGTCTTAGTAGGCTGAGAGGCTGGCAGTGCGTGAAAGGCTTCGGCGGGAGCGGGTCGTAGGGGAGGGGCCGGGGTCGGTGATTGAGTTCGTTCTCGATAGCTGCGGGTGCTCGGGTGAGTGAACGGTCAGGTTCGGCGCCCTAGAGGGAGTAATCGCGCAGCAGGCCGTTCGCAGTTTTTGTCACAGGGCGTTTCATGGCCATGCGGGACCCTTGGAGGCCAAACGCCGAGCCTCATGCTCGGCCTGGCTGGAATCGGCCTCTTTTACCTACGCCTCCACGACCCGAGCGTTCCGTCCATATTGCGGTGATCGGAGCCAAGTATTGTTATGTCAACACCGGATCTCGGAACGGGCCAATAGTAGTCGTGTTGAAGTAACTGGAACGTCTCAAACCGATGTGATATTCGACGCCCGGGCATGGGCTCCGAAGTCATGATTCGCTAAGCGGAAATCCTCGATGCTAGCCCACTAAGAAATGCGCAGCCCTTCCAAATCGGAGATTGCGTAAGTCGGCAGGATCCTGGATCAACTGCCTTGGAAAGGCGCAGATAGTTACGGGCAGTCCAACTGGGTTGGTAATTGATAATGTGTAACGGCGTCCCGTCAATGCCGGTATTCGCCGGCGGGGCCTGTGCTGGGTCTTTGATGGCCAGCGGGTGGGGTTCTCCTGTGAGGGCGGCGAGGGCGGTCGCCACCTCGGGCAGGCCGGCCCGGACGTAGGTGGCCATGGCGCCCATGGAGCGTGCTCCCCTCCCGTTGTCTTCGTGGCCGGCGTAGGCTTCGGCGACGGCGAAGCCGAAGTTCCGCTCTACCCAGGTCAGTATGGTGTGCCTGATCCAGTACATGCTGACCTGGAGGGTCTCGACCCAGGCGAGGTGCTCGCCTAGCCGCCGCCACAGATACTCGTAGCGCTTCTTGGTGATCGGCCTGCCGTTGGCGTATCGCAGCAGGCGCTGGCCGTTGCCGAGTCCGCCCCGGCTTTCGCCGTGGGCGAGGAGGTGCCTCATCAGTGTCGGCGATACGGGCTGCCAGCGTACTGTCTCGCCCTTCTCGTGCAGCCGGATCAGGCACTGCTCCGGGTCCAGGTCGTCAGGCGCGAGCGCCAGGGCGCCGCCGCGGCGGCATGCGGTTTCCATGTGCAGCCGTAGCAGGAGCGCGTCCAGGGCCG
>Ga0182030_10019081_pt1 | contig 13090 bp, 12 predicted proteins | sample 812S3MmetaG_FD_121299 | JGI IMG/M metagenome (GOLD analysis project Ga0182030, IMG submission 121299) | Permafrost microbial communities from Stordalen Mire, Sweden - 812S3M metaG (Illumina Assembly) | ecosystem: Environmental > Terrestrial > Soil > Wetlands > Permafrost | place: Sweden... | reverse complement strand
TCGTTCAGGGCGCGGTCGGTGGAGGTGGTGACCGGGGGGCCGACGAAGGCGATCTTGATCCCGGGGTAGGTCTGCTTGATGACCGCGGCCATCTTCTGGTCGCCCTCCCAGCCCATGGTGCTGGTGAACAGGACGAGGAACTCGTAGTCCTTCAGGATAGCGACGATGTCGGGCCACTTGAGGTGGTGGGGCGGAGCGTCCACCAGGCGCGACCCCTCCAGCATGCCGGCGGGATAGGTGAGCCAAACCGGGTACCAGTAGGATTCGATCTCACGGGTTGCGGGCCAGCGGCTGCTGGCGCCACCATCAAACTTTTCAAAGGAGGGCGGATTGAGGAACAGCGTCTTGAGGGGCGTTGTCATTACCTTCAAGTTTATCATTTCTGGCCGCTAATCGGCCTTCGATCCCCAGCAAATTTGGGGTGCCGCAAGAGATGCCAGCCGCCGGGAAAGATGCAGGTAAACCGCTGATTTTTTGGGTGGATCGTCAGTGCGACGCGGCGGTTGGTGCAGCGGCCTTCTTCTTCCTCTGTAACAGCCGCTGAAGGTCGGGGCCGAACTCGAGGATTTGGCCGCCCAGCGCCCCAAAGACGACGACCTCGGTTCCATTCTCGAAGGTAAGGACCACGCCGCGGTCGCTCGACGGATAGTAGAGGTTGGAGACCGCGCCCGCTAGGTAGTCGCCCAGCACGTTTGAGGTATTGAACTCGTTCTTCCCGTTGTCGCTGCGACAAATCACAGTGGAGAGCGCGGCATAAATGAAGCGCCCCTTGATGGACCCCGATCCTTTGCGAAAGTAACGGGGGTCCTGGTGCAGTAACTGAGGCAACAATGCGTTGCTGATCAAGGCCCCGTTGACGTTGTCGGCATAACTGGCGCCCACCCGCTTGAAGTAACCGGAAGGCCCCCAACCGAAACCTGGGTGGCTACGCTCAGCCTCGCCCAGGCCTCCACCGACGACGAAGGCCCAGCCAATGTAGAAGGGGTCGATAGGGCTGTGGAGAGCGAGACTCCACTTCTGTCCGCCGCTCAGCGGAACCGCCTGGCCGTTCATCACCACCTGGAACTGCGGCATGACACCCAGCAGCCGCTGCTTTTCCTGCGCCTTCAGTTGCTGCTCGGCTTGGTCGTGCTGCTTTTTCCTGGCGTCGGCAGCGGCTGCGGCCGGATCCTGCGGAGCGGCGGAGCCACTGGCAGGCGCACCCTGCTGCGAAGAAGAGGACGACGCGGCCGGAGCTACGGGCGCGGGCGGCTGGCCCGCCTGGCCCGTTGCGGGCAGAGGAGCCTGATCGTTCGTTTGAGATATAGGAGCGTCGGGAAGGAGCAGTTCTGCGCTCTCGACTACTGCCTGTGGGATGAGTTGCGGAAGTTGCGCCCGTACGGAGAGCGGTGCGTAAAACGCCGCGACAAACAGGGCGAGCGTGGCCACAACAAGCCTGGCAGGGGGTAGTGGCTTCACCTAAACAAGTTTACCTTAGGCACGCGCTCGTCGGGTCTGCCCGCGTTCCGTGTTCGTTGCACCGTTTCGGGGAGCAGCATTGCGGTACGCTTGGACGACAAGGAGAACCTATGCAGTTCGAAATGGAAAAGACGCCGCAGCGGCAGATCTACAACCTGCTGATCGGGCTGGTCGCACCGCGGCCGATCGCCTGGGTCACCAGCATGGATGAAGAGGGCAAGCTGAACGCCGCGCCCTTCAGCGCGTACAACTACCTGTGCACCGATCCGCCGATCGTCGGCATCGGCGTGACCAATCGTCCAAACGCCAAGTGGGTGCCGAAGGATACGGCACGGAATATCCGGCGGACGGGCGAATTCGTGGTCAACGTGGTGACCGAGGACCTGCTGGAGAAGATGAATATCTGCGCGACCGACTTTCCGGCGGGCATGAACGAATTGGAAATGGCGGGGCTCACCACCGCGCCGTCGTCGGTCGTCAAAGTCCCGCGGATTGCGGAGGTCCACGCGGCGCTGGAATGCCGGGAGTTCACCACCATGGAGATTGGGCGGTCGCGCATCATCCTGGGCCGGGTGGTGGCAATGTACGTGGAGGACCGATTCGTCGTGCCGGAGCACGATGGTGCGGGACCATACATCAAGGCGGAAGAGTTGCACGCCGTGGGACGGATGAACGGGCTGGGCAACTACGCCAGGACGCGAGGCGCGTTCGTCACCGTGCCGCGTATTTCCTACGAGGAGTGGGAAAAGGGGAAACGCTAAGCGCTAAGAGAGGTAGTTCTCGATCCAGGGGTCTTTGGAGTGGACGAGTTCCTCGGTGCTGCCGTGGAAGGCGATGCCGCCGTCGTTGAGCATGAGGAACTTCATGCCTGGGTCGATGCCGTGGTCCGGGCCGTCCTTGGGGATCGCAACCATGCCTTTGGCGGCGTCGTAGCGATGGGTGGCGAGGGCGAAGGCATCCTGCAGGCGATGGGTGACCAGCAGCGATGTGCTGTGGGAGACGTCGCGCTGCTTCATGACCAGCTCGATGATGGTGGTTGAGGTGATGGGATCGAGGCCGCCGGTAGGGGAGTCGTAGAGGATGAGGTCGGGGTTCGAGATGATGGCGCGGGCGATGGAGACGCGACGGCGCATGCCGCCGGATAGCTCCGGAGGGAGCTTGGCGATGGCTTGCTCCAGCTCGACGAACTGGAGCGCCTCGACCACGCGGTGGTGGGCCTGATCTTCGGGCACATGCTCTTCGTGGAGGCGGTAGGCGACGTTGTCCTCGACGCTGAGCGAGTCGAAGAGGGCGGACTCCTGGAAGACCATGCCGATGTGGGCGCGCAGCGCGTAGAGATCGCGCTCGGGCATGGTGGTGATCTCCTGGCCGAAGATGCGGATGGAGCCGGAGTCGGGGCCGAGCAGGCCGTTGGCGAGTTTGAGCAGCACCGACTTGCCGCAGCCGGCGGGGCCAAGGATGATGAGGGTCTGGCCGCGATCGACGGAGAAAGAGATGTTCTCCAGCACGGGCTTGACGTCGAAGGAGATGGTGACGTCTTTGAATTCGACTACGGGGAATTCGACCACGGGAGTCTGGTCGCCGGGCGGGCGGACGGTTGCGGGGCCGGGAGTGGGGATGGCTGCGGGCATGGGCGGGTTCAGCTGCCGAAGATACCGATCATGGCGCGGGTGACGAGCAGGTCGACGATGATGATGGCGACGGAGGAGACGACCACGGCCTGGGTGGTGGCACGACCTACGCCCTGGGTCCCGCCGGTGGTCTTCATGCCGAAGTAGCAGCCGACGGTGGAGATGATGAAACCGGAGAAGAGAGGCTTGGTGAGTCCCTGCACGATGTCGCCGTGGACCAGGCCGCGGTAGGAGTCGTGCAGGTAGGTGTTGGCGTTCAGGCCGAGCAGGGAGACGGACATCAGGGCCCCGCCGGCGATGCCCAAGGCGTCCGCGATGATGGTGAGGAAGAAGAGCATGAAGATGGTGGCCATGATGCGCGGAGTGACCAGCTTGCGAACAGGGTCGGTGCCCAGGGCGCGCATGGCGTCGAGCTGCTCGGTAACCTTCATGGAGCCGATCTCCGAAGCCATGCCGGCGGCGTTGCGGCCGGAGACCATGAGGCCGGTGAGGACGGGGCCGAGTTCCTTGACCATGGAGAGCGAGACCAGCGAGCCGGTCATGGAGATGGCGCCGAATTCAGTCAGCGCGGTGGCGGACTGGAGCGCGAGGACGCATCCGGTGAAGAAGCCGGTGAGCACGATAATGGGCATGGAACCGACGCCGATGGAGTCCATCTGGGTGAAGACGTCGGCCCAGTAGTGGGGCGGGGTAAAGATGTCCGCGATCGCCGTGCCAGCCAGAATGGAGTACTCCTGCACGGCGGCGATGTTCTTCTTGATGTAGACCTCTGGCGATTGTAGCGGCATGGCTATGAGGCTCAGGTTATCAGATGCACCAAGCAGATCGCCGATTTACAGGAATCTGCGCAGCCGCTCCTGGTTCCGCCTCAATCGTCAGCGTGGCGGAACGCAGGGTGGGCATAGGAGAACGCCTCGGCGATGTTCCCGGCCGGTGGCGCTTGGCCGAGCTCGTTGCCTATTGGAACCACGCGACTCAGCGTAAGTTGTACATCAACTGCAGGGCCGGGTTTTCAGCAACCGGAACGCAAAGCGGGACGACCGTAACCGGCGCAAAGTGAGAAGATAGAGGGATGATTGTGGAGCACCCGTTGGAGACCATGTTGGCGGCGGTGTTGTACGGCAGCGAGGACCTGCGCATGGAGCGAATCCCGGTTCCGCGTGCAGGCAAAGGGGAAGTGGTAGTACGGGTGGGCGCGGCGTTGACTTGCGGGACCGACCTGAAGGTATACCGGCGGGGGTATCACGCTGCCATGTTGAAGCCGCCGGCTGTGTTCGGCCACGAAATGGCCGGAGTGGTGGCGGAGGTGGGCGATGGAGTGAAGAAGTTCAAAGTGGGCGACCGGGTCGCACCCATGAACTCCGCCCCCTGCGACAGCTGTTTCTATTGCCGCCGCGGCCAGCAGAATTTGTGTGAGCATCTGCTCTTCAACAACGGCGCCTACGCCGAATACATGCGCATCCCCGCGCGCATTGTGGAGAAGAATACGATGCTGGTTCCGGACACGTTGCCGCTGCAACATGCCGCGCTGACTGAGCCGCTGGCCTGCGTGATGCACGGATTCAATGCAATGACCGCGCAGCCGGGCGACACCATGGTGGTGATTGGCGCCGGACCCATCGGGCTGATGTTCATTCACGTCGCCCAACTCAGCGGCCTGCGGGTGATCGCCGTAGTCAAGCGCGACGACCAGGTAGGGGCAGCGCGCCGGTTTGGGGCGGTCGAGGTGGTGAAGATCGGCGACGGCGTGGATGCGGTGGCGGCGGTAAGGGGATTGACCAGCGATGGCCGCGGAGCCGATGTGGTGGTGGAGGCTGTAGCCACGCCCGCGGCCTGGGAGTGGGCGGTGGCGATGGTACGCAAGGGAGGCGTAGTGAACTTCTTCGGCGGCCCGCCGAAGGGGACGGTGGTGAGGCTGGACACCAACCGGTTGCACTATGGAGACGTCACCGTAAAGGCGAGCTTCCATCACACGCCGGCGGCCTGCGCAGCAGCGTTCGCGCTGGTCAGCGGAGGAAGATTCGAGTGCGCCGAGTTCATTACCCGGACGGCGACGCTGGCGGAGGTTCCCGCGGTATTCGCGCGCATGATGACACGCAGCGCGGAGAACCTGGCGGACATCAAGACGGCAATTGTCCCGTCTCGAAACGGGGCCGGTGGGAGCAGGCAATGAGCGGGCAGTTGCAGGCGTTGTCCGGCGAGATCGTGGAGACCGATCCGCTGGCGGGTGCGCCGGTGGAGTACCGGACGCCGCTGGACCGGCCGACATTGGACGAGGCTCGCGCGTGGTGCCACGAACTGGCCACGTCGCACTACGAGAACTTCCACGTGGCGACCTTCTTCCTGCCCAGGCGGATGCGGCCGCATTTCGAGAGCGTGTATGCGTTCTGCAGGGTGTCGGACGATCTTGGCGACGAGGTGGCGGATACGGGGACGGCGCTGCGCCTGCTGGAGGCCTGGGGTGCGATGCTGGACGAGTGCTATGACGCGCCCGGGCATTCGCGCCATCCGGTGTTTGTGGCGCTGCACGAGACGGTGGCAGCCCGCGACCTGCCGCGAAGCCTGTTTCACGATCTGCTGCGCGCGTTCTGCCAGGACCAGATCAAGACGGAGTACGGGACCTGGGACGAGGCGGTGGAGTATTCGCGGTACTCAGCGAACCCGGTGGGCCGCCTGGTGCTGATGGTTTGCGGATACCGCGACGAAGAGCGGGCGCTGCTTTCCGACAAGATATGCACCGGGCTGCAGTTGGCGAATTTCTGGCAGGATGCGGTGCGCGATTCGGAGATTCCGCGCAGGTACATTCCGGCTGAGTACATGGAGCGCTTCGGCGTGGCGGAGGGCCAGATCGAGGGCCGCGTGTTCACGCCGGAGTTTGGCGCGATGATGCAGGCCCTGGTGGAACGGACGCGGGAGATGCTGCAGCAGGGCGCCGCTCTCAGCCAGATGGTGGACCAGGAGTTGAGCGTTACGCTGGAGCTGTTTCGCAAGGGCGGCGAGGCGATCCTGGACGGCATCGCAGCGCAGAATTACGATGTGCTGCGCGGGCGCCCGGTAGTGACGCGGCGCAAGAAACTGCTGCTGCTGCTGGGAGCGCTGCTGGGAAGGTTCCGAGTTCGCCCTGGGGTTGGAGTTCGTGCAGCGTGAGTGAAGCGGTCTGATGCGGTCAATGTGAGCGAAGCCAAAAACGTGAGCGGATATGCAAACCAAGCCGACGCACGGTCGGGAGAGGCGTACCGGTTCTGCCGCGAAGTAGCGCGGCGCGAGGCGCAGAACTTCTACTGGGCGTTTCGCGTGCTCCCGCGACCCAAGAGCGATGCCATGTGCGCGGTGTACGCGTTCATGCGGCGGGCCGACGACATTGCGGACGACGAAACCAAGACGATCGAAACTCGCCGCGAGGAGATGGCCGCATGGCTGCGGACCTGGCGCGCATTGCGGCTGGACGCTTCCGCGCCCTCCCAGGAGAGGAAGGACGATCTTGTCTTTATCGCGCTGACGGACACGCAGCGAAGGTTTGGGATTCCGGACGAATTGCTGGAGGAACTGGTTGCGGGAACCGCGATGGACTTGAAAGACCGGCCAGTGGGCGCAGCGACGGTTGGCGCAACCACGACGGCTGCTGAAGGCGCGACCCGGATAACGTGCCAGGGGTACGAGACTTTCGAGGACCTCTATCAATATTGTTACCTCGTCGCTTCGGTTGTGGGGCTGGTGTGCATCCGCATCTTTGGCTACACCGATGCGCGCGCGGAGAAGCTGGCCGAAGAGACGGGCGTGGCCTTCCAATTGACCAACATCCTGCGCGACGTGAAGGAAGATGTGGAGCGCGGACGGGTTTATCTGCCGATGGACCTGCTGGACGAGTTTGGGGAGTCCGTAACCGAGCTGCGCCAGTTGGCCGCCGGTCGCGCGCTGACCGAGCGGGAGCGCGGAATGCTGGCGACGCTGGCGATTCGCGCGGAGAAGTACTATCTTGCGGGAAGGAAACTGATCCCGCTGCTGGATCGCGACAGCCGCGCGGCGATGTGGGTCATGCTGACCATCTACCACCGGCTGCTGCGGCGGATCGCCGCGCGCAGGATGGAAGTGTTCCGCGAGCGGGTCAGCCTGTCCACCGCGGAGAAGCTGGGGGTCCTGGCGCGCGGGGCGGTGATGGCGGTGTGGAACCGGGTGACGGGCTGATGACGCTGGAGCGCGAAGTCGTGGTCGTCGGGGCCGGCGTCGCGGGACTGGCTGCGGCGGCCGCGCTGGCGGGCGACGGAGCGAAGGTGACGCTGCTGGAGCGGCGGGCGTTTGTTGGCGGGCGGGCTTACTCGTATGAGCACCCGGCGCTGGGTGAGGTGGTGGACTCGCAGCACGTGCTGCTGGGCTGCTGCACGAACCTGATCGAATTCTGCCAGGCAGCCGGTTTGGCGGAAAAGATTCGCTGGTACGATCGGCAGACATTTCTGGTTCGGGGCGGACGGGCGAGCACAATGGAGCCGGGCGGATGGCCCGCGCCGCTGCACTATGCAGGGAGTTTCCTGCGCGCCTCGATGCTGGGCAATGCGGACAAGATTGCGATTGCGCGCGGGATGATGCATTTCCTGCGGGGCGATCCGGCGCCCGGCTCCGATGCCGACAACGAGAGCGTGACGCATTGGTACCAGCGCACCGGCCAGACGGGGGGGGCGATCCGGCATTTTTGGGAGCCGATTCTGGTGGCGACGTTGAACGACGCCGCGACCAACTGTTCGATGAAGTACGCGGGCAAGGTCTTCTACGAGGTATTCGTGAAGAATTCGACCGGCGGGCGGCTGGGCATTCCAACTGTGCCGCTGAGCGAGTTCTATGGCGCCGGGGCGCAGACGATCGAGCGCATGGGCGGGCGCGTGCAACTGCGGTCGGGAGTGGAGAAGCTTTCGCAGCAGGCCGGCGGGCGCTGGCTGGTGCGGACCGCGGACGCGGAATTCGTAACCGGAAACCTGGTCCTGGCGGTGCCATTCGAGCAGACGCGCCAGTTGGTGTCGGGGATGGAAGTGGCGGATGCTGCCGGCGAGCAAGTGCGCGCGGGGTTGCTGGAAACGATGGCGCAGTTTACCGCCTCGCCCTTCATCTCAGTGCTGCTCTGGTACGACCGGCAGTTTGCCGATCTCGACCATGCGTGGCTGCTGGATGCGACGATTCAGTGGTTCTTCCACAAGTCGCGCATTCGCGGCTACGCGCCGGAGAAGGGAAGCTATGTGGAGCTGGTGATTGCCGGATCGAAGCGCGCGCTGGCGATGTCGCGCGAGGAGATTTTCGCGACCGCTCTGGCGGAGCTGGAGGAATTCTTTCCCGGGGTTCGGGACGCGCGGCTGGTGAAGAGTGGGCTGCTGAAGGAGGCTCGGGCGACCTTCTCGGTGACGCCGGGCCTCAATGCCTACCGGCCGGCGCAGAGGACCGCGCTGCAAGGCTTGTACCTGGCAGGCGACTGGACGGCTACGGATTGGCCTTCGACGATGGAGGGCGCGGCGCGCAGTGGCAGGCTGGCCGCGGGCGAAGTGGCTGGAGAGCGCGGCCGGTTTCTGGCGCCGGACCTGCCGCCGACGGGGTTGACGCGCTGGTTGGGTGGGACCAAGTAGCAGGGATGAGCCGCGCTACTGCGCTTCTGGATGCAGGCCGCTGTTGTCCCCGGCCGAGGCCAGTTTTTCCTGGCCTTCGCGCGTGATTGCGTTGGCTTCGCGGTACTTGGCCGCATCGTCGCCGGCCTGCTGCCACAGCTCCTCGCCCTTTACGAGCAACTGCCGGGCCTCGGCTGGGTCGATCTCGTCCGGACGCAGCGCAGTCTCGGCCAGGATGGTGACGCGCTCCGGGAGCACCTCGACAAATCCCCAGGCCACGAAGAAGATCTGGCCGTCGCAGCTGCCGCCATGCAGCCGCACCTCGCCGGCTCCGAGTTCGGCCAGCAGCGGCGCGGCGCCGTAGAGCGTCTCCAGGTATCCCGCACGCGACGGCAACTCCACCGCCTCCGCGGTAGCGTCCAGCAGCAACCGGTCAGGGCTAACCAGCCGCACCGCCAACAGTCCCGAACTTGTACCCGCCTCTGCCATCTGGCCTTCGCTTGCCGCTTGCCCTCAGGGGCTAAAGCCCCCAGGATTCTGCGGCCGTTATCGGCACGGCTCAAGCCGTGCCCTTAAGCAAAACTCACCGCGACGTCGTCTGCTGCGTCTTCTCTGCTACGCCTGCAGCATCTTCTCCGACGCCGCCAGCACGTCTTCAATGCCGCCCTTGAGATAAAAAGCCTGCTCGGGGATGGCGTCGTGTTTGCCTTCGATGATCTCCTTGAAGCTGCGGACCGTGTCCGCGACCTTCACATATGCGCCGGGAATGCCGGTAAAGACTTCCGCCACGTGGAACGGCTGCGACAGGAAGCGCTGCACCTTGCGCGCGCGCGCCACGGTGGTTTTGTCCTCTTCGGAAAGCTCGTCGATGCCTAGAATTGCGATGATGTCCTGCAGGTCCTTGTAACGCTGCAGAATCTTTTTCACGCCCTGGGCGACGTCGTAGTGCTCCTGGCCGACGATGCGCGGCGAGAGGATGCGCGAGGTGGAAGCCAGCGGATCGACGGCCGGATAAATTCCCAACTCGGAGAGAGGCCGTGAAAGCACGGTGGTTGCGTCCAGGTGGGCAAAGGTGGTGGCCGGGGCCGGATCGGTCAAGTCGTCCGCGGGCACGTACACGGCCTGCACGGATGTCACCGAGCCTTTCTTGGTCGAAGTGATGCGCTCCTGCAATTCGCCCATTTCGGTGGCGAGGTTGGGCTGGTAGCCGACCGCCGAAGGCATGCGCCCCAGCAGCGTGGAAACCTCGGAACCGGCCTGGGTAAAGCGGAAGATGTTGTCGATAAAGAGCAGCGTATCCGCGCCTTCGCTGTCGCGGAAGTGCTCGGCAACGGTGAGGCCGGTGAGCGCCACGCGCAGACGCGCTCCCGGCGGCTCGGTCATCTGGCCATAGATGAGAGAGGCCTTGCTCTTGGAGAAATCCTTCAGGTCGATGACGCCGGACTCCTGGAACTCGATCCACAGGTCGTTGCCTTCGCGGGTGCGCTCGCCGACGCCGGCGAATACGGAAAAGCCGCCGTGCTGGGTGGCCACGTTGTTGATGAGTTCCTGGATGATGACGGTCTTGCCCACGCCCGCTCCCCCGAACAGGCCGATCTTGCCGCCTTTAAGGAAGGGCTGGATCAGGTCGATGACCTTGATGCCGGTCTCAAACATCTCTTCGCTGGTCGACTGCTCGTCGAACGCCGGGGCTTGGCGATGGATGGGCGCGAACTCCTTGGAGTTGATCGGGCCGAGCTCGTCGACCGGCTCGCCGAGTACGTTGAGCACCCGGCCCAGCGTGGCGCGACCCACCGGGATGGTAATTACGCTGCCGGTGTCGATGGCCTTCATGCCGCGCACCATGCCCTCGGTGGCGACCATCGCGATGCAGCGCACGCGGCCTTCGCCCAGATGCTGCTCGACCTCGAGGATGACGGAGAGCGGCTTGGGTACATCGAACCCGTCGCTGACGACGCGCAGCGCCTGGTAAATGGGCGGCATCGTCTTCTCTTCGAACTGCACGTCAACGGCCGGTCCGCTGACGGAAATCACTCTTCCAATATTCTCTGCCATAACTGTCGTCTTCAATCCTTCGCTATCTCAGCGCTTGATGCAGTACTGCACTCTCGAACTCATTGCCCTCATTGCCTGTGACCGATTCGGGGCAAGTCTGCGAACTCCATTTTCGAACGCGGTCGTCGTTCGAACTACTCAGTTTGATCCTAAGTCCCTGGTCCTGTCTTCGCATATCTGTGAACATGAGATAGATAGACAAATTCGTTGCAATAAACTTATCCCGCTTCGTCCAAGCGGCTTGTTCCGCCGCGCGAACTATTGTTTCTGCCTGCCTATAATCTGCGCCGTACTCTTCCCCGCTCATTACGCTGAAGGGCTGTAATGCGTCAATTTGTTCGAGAGCTACTCTTCCCGCCTTTCGCTCTGAGGGCGTAAGCCACAGTGCGTTCACCAAATACCAAACTACGAATACGACCAAAAATACTTCAACTACCCGTAGAACCCTTCCACCTACTGACAGTATCTTCCGCGAAGTTGCCTTGCTCCAAAGTTCCTTACGCAAAACCTCGCGAATTCCCATCTCAAATCCTCACAAGATTGCTGCTCCGCAAATCTCAACATGCTCCGCCAATGTGGTCGGGCAGAGAACAGTTTCACCATGCTCACTCATTGCCGAAATATGACCGGCGATCGCCTCCCGGATATTGTTCCTCGCTTCGGCGAGCGTGCCACCAACCGTGACACATCCCGGCAGGTCTGGGACATATGCCCCATAGCCATCTTCCGACCGCTCGAATATCACAGCGTATCTCATAGCGCCGCGGCTCCGCTTACAATCTCGATAATCTCCTTGGTAATCGCGGCCTGGCGCAACCGATTCATGGTGAGGCTCAAGCTGTCGATCAGGTCTTCCGCATTCTTGGTCGCTGCGTCGGTCGCGGTCATGCGCGCGGCATGTTCCGCGGCGGCCGATTCCAGCAGCGCATGAAAGATCTGGGTCGCCACATAGCGAGGCATCAGGTCGCGGAACAGTCGCTCGGGCGGCTGATCGAAGATGTAGTCCACGTCGGCGGTGCCGAATTTCTTCGCTTCCTCTTCCGCGCCTTCATCTTCAGGTTCCTCGATGCGCACGCCCGCGGAGGTGGCAGCCCGTGCCGCGGCTTCTTTCTGCTCCTCCGTCATCTCTTCGGCGGCGGTAATCTCATGCGACCCCAGTTTGCGGATGGGCAGCAGTTTTTCCACCACCAGGCGCTGCGAAATCACCGACTTGAATTCGTTGTAGACGATGTACACCGAATCGATCTCGCACCGCTCGTAGCGCTCAATGATGGAACGGGCCATCTCGGACACGTCGTTGAAGTCGACGCGAAGCAGCAGCGCCGGATGCTCCGCGGCAACCTCGATCGGCTGGGCGCGATGGCGCACAACGTCGAAGTGCGTGGCCAGATCGTTATCGTAGTGCCGCTCGGTCTTCTCGTAGGCCGCCGCCGGGAATTTCTTCTTGTAGAGGGCAATCGCCTTCTTGCCCACCGGCTCCAGATCGATGGTCTGGTCCAGCTTGCGGCGTTCGTCGATGAACCGTTGCGCCGCTTTGCCGATGTTGGAATTGAACGCTCCGGCAAATCCCTTGTCGCCGGCTATCACGAGCACCAGCACGTTTTTCTCTGGGCGTTCGACCAGCAGCGGGTGCAGGACCTCGCCCGACTGCTCGTCGCACTGGTCGGTCCGCCGCACCATGGACACCAGCACGCTCGCCAACATGCGCGCATACGGCCGGGCCCGCATCGCGCGGTCCTGGGCGCGGCGCAGCTTGGCCGCCGAGACCATCTTCATGGCCTTGGTGATCTGCCGCGTGTTCTTCACACTGCGGATGCGGCGCCGAAGATCGAGTACGTTGGCCATAATTTACTCGCTGCCCGCCATCGCAGGCTCAGCCTGCGGAGCTGCTGCAGCCGGCTTTGCCGGCGCGGTCGACGCCGGAGGCGCGGCTTCCTTCGCCGCATCCCGCTGGTCCTTCAGCGCGGCGAGGAACGCGACCTTGTAGTCCTTGATCGCCGCGGTCAGGCGCGACTTGAGATCGTCGTCCAGCGCCTTCTTGGTGGCAATATCGGTCAGGATCGCGGGCGCAGATGAGTCGAGGTACGGGTAGAATCCATCCTCGAACCCGCGCAGATCCGAGACCTCGACGTCGTCCAGCAGGCCGTTCACTCCGGCAAACAGAATCGCAACCTGCTTCTCCACCGTCAGCGGCTGGAACTGCGGCTGCTTCAGTAGCTCGGTCAGCCGCGCGCCGCGGTTCAACTGCTGCAGCGTGACCTTATCCAGGTCCGACCCGAATTGCGAGAACGCTGCCAGTTCGCGGTACTGCGCCAGGTCCAGCTTCAGCGTGGAGCCAACCTGCTTGGTCGCCTTGATGGC
>Ga0182030_10019080_pt1 | contig 13090 bp, 16 predicted proteins | sample 812S3MmetaG_FD_121299 | JGI IMG/M metagenome (GOLD analysis project Ga0182030, IMG submission 121299) | Permafrost microbial communities from Stordalen Mire, Sweden - 812S3M metaG (Illumina Assembly) | ecosystem: Environmental > Terrestrial > Soil > Wetlands > Permafrost | place: Sweden... | reverse complement strand
CAGGGAAATAGATGTGGTCGTCACTACAACAGCTTGTCTAAATAACTGCACCAAAGGACCTGTTATGATTATTCAGCCTAACAATTATTGGTATGGGGAAGTGACCGAGGACAAAATTGACACAATTCTGGATGCATTGGTGGAAAATAAGTCTGTTAATGAATTTTTAATTAGTGACTAAAATAGTATATATTATGAAAAGCAAATTATTTAACCAAATCCCTTTTATTTCAGATACAACATTGCGAGATGGGGAACAAGCTCCGGGCGTTGTTTTTACAACAAAAGAGAAAATAGCTATTGCTTCTTTATTAAACGAACTGAAAGTCGAAGAAATTGAAATTGGAATTCCTTCGATGGGAAACAAAGAAATTAAATCGATCAAAACCGTTACCGAACAGGGTTTTAATTTTAGAACCTCTACATGGTGCAGGGCCTTGAAAAAGGACATTGATGATGCAAGACGAACAGGAGTAGATGGTGTGAATATTTCTTATCCTGTTTCCGAAATACAACTCAAAGCTATAGGTAAAGACTGGAAATGGATTTATGGTACCATGCCTGACATTGTATCATATGCCAGAAATTATTTTAAATATGTTTCTATTGGGGCACAGGATGCCAGCCGTGCAACCAGCAACTCGCTGCTCGAATTTGTGAGTTATTGCTTCAATCTTCAAGTATATCGGGTTCGTATTGCTGATACGGTTGGTATTCTTAACCCAATTTCTGCCTTTAAACTTATTAAAGAAATAACAGAGAAAATACCATTTATCCCACTTGAGTTTCATGGACACAATGATCTGGGAATGGCAACTGCAAATACAATAGCAGCTATTGAAGCCGGAGCTTCTTACGCAAGTACTACAGTGAATGGCCTGGGAGAAAGAGCCGGAAATGCTGCAACTGAAGAATTGATACTCGCGCTTTCCCTTTCAGCTAACTATAAAGAAAAATATACTACAAAAGTAATTAATGAACTTTGCAATTATGTAGCTGAAGTTTCATTACGTCCAATACCTTTGTCCAAACCTCTTGTAGGAGAAATGGCTTTGAAACATGAATCGGGAATTCATACCAATAGTATTCTGACTGACCGGAATACGTATCAATTATACAATGCTGAATTAATAGGAAGACAGGAAACAGATTTTGTATTTGGCACACACTCAGGCAGTAATGCCCTGATAGCATTCTTTAAAAACAAATCCATCATCCTGTCTAAAGATAAAGCCTTAAAAGTCATTGAACTGGTCAAAAGAAAGTCAGGAAAATTAAAAAGATCACTATCTCATGATGAATTGCAAAATCTTTATTTGAATACAGTGCAACCCGAATGAATTAAATATATGCTTGGTTAACAATTTATTACAATGAATATAATAATTCCGGTAACGGACAATAAGGACGCAAAAGATATTATAGCACAGGGTTTTCATAATACGTATTATGCATGTGTTTACAATAGTACTGATAATATCTATGAATGGATGGATACAAATGAATTCATTCAGATGGAAGGTAATATAAGCCTTGCATTGAAACGAAGAGGTATTTTAACGATTATAACAAGTCATATACATCTTATGGCATTGGGCCTGTTTAATGAAAGTGGGTCCTGCACTTTGTGTGATACTTCATGTATTTCATAAATGATTTAACCATATGCAATTGGTTAAATTCCAGTCATATGATGAGTCTGAAGAATTTCAACAAATAAAAATGTGGTTTCTTTTACTTTGAAAATATGGCATATAGGGATTTAGAAAGGGTTCGTACTATTATCAGCGACGCAACAGGTTTGGAAGTGGCATATGTTTATGACGATCTGGTGTTTCCGGATCATACCGCATTCATAATTAAGTTTGATGATACAAATGAGAACCGTTATTTTTGTTATTTTCATAAGGATTGCAGAGGGACTGAGCAGAAAAAATTATTTTCAAGCTTACAAAATTCCTTTCATGAACACAGATGCCTGTTGTTATCTTCAGGTGTATTTGATCTGGAGCAAAAAGAAAATGAAATAGAAATAAAATTTTCATAAAAACAGAATTATGGATACAAGTAAACTTAACTGGCAGAACTGGTTAGTTCAGGGTGACCAGTATTTTAAGGCAGCTAAACCAAAAAATAAGATTAGTCGTTTTGGTACAGCGATAAGATATAATTTAATATCTATGTCGTTAGAAAGTTACATCATGTCCATTTTGGATTTCCATAACACACTTCCTGATAATCATTCATTTCTGGATCTGTTAACTGCTTTGGAAACGGTGATTCCCCTGGATAAAGAATTAAAAAAGCGCATTCTGCAATATGAGAGTATTCAATCCATTTGTTCTATTGATAAATATCATCGTATTGATCCAACAGAGGAAGAAATTTCAGACTTACATGAAGCAATAGACGAAATACGCATTTTAGCTCATAAAGAGTGTGTTCCTATTATGTAATAATACAAGTTATTCATAAATCTTTGTAATCATAGGATTGAATGCCTTTGAATAAACCATTACCTGATCACCTTCATGCAGATCTTCAAGATCATTTGGGAACGCGGTTACCTTTATAATTTGGTTGAAGCCGGTAATAATTGTCAGCAGATAAAGAGTGTCTTGTTTTTCAATCTTTACCAAGTTGCCTGTTATTTGCACCTTCCCGCTGACATGATTATTTGAAAATAGTTCATCAGGTGTTCCGGTTACAGAAACCCTGCCTTTTTCAATTTTTAAAACCGTCCGGGCGAGTCGGAAAACTTCTGTAAGATCATGACTTACCAATAAAATTGTGGGTTTATTCAGTTCATGCACTTTTATAATTTCTTCCTGTAATGCAGTCCTGGTTTGTGAATCTATTGCAGATAGCGGTTCATCAAGTAATAAAATTTCAGGCTTTCGGGCTAAAGCTCTTGCTAATGCTACCCTTTGTTTTTGACCACCTGATAATTTTAAAGGTTTTCGTTCTGAAAATTCCGTTAACCCAAATTTATGTATGAGTTCGGATATATATTCATTATCTTTTTCTACTTGGGCAAATGCAATATTTTCATAAACTGACATATTGGGAAATAATGCATAATCCTGGAACATAAAGCCTATATTTCTTTTTTGTGGTGAAAGGTTAATTTTTGATTTTGTATCCAGCCAGACAGTCTTGCCAACTTTAATAAATCCTTCTTCAGGCATCGTGATTCCGGCAATTATCCTCAATAATGTCGTTTTTCCCGCTCCTGAATCGCCAAACAAAACCACCAATTCACCTATACTTAGGTTAGCCTGAATGTTCAGATTGATAGGACCATTGGCAGATATAAGTTTTTTCTTAACATCAATTTGAATTAAATTATTTTCCATGAATCAAATCTTCTGTTATTGGAATAGATGAAAACAAGTATGATGAAAGACACAGCAATAAGAGTTAAAGCATAATGGTTAGCTGTTTTAAAATTCAAAGCTTGCAATTCATCATATATTGCAATTGATGCTACACGGGTTTCACCAGGCATATCACCACCTACCATAAGGACTATCCCAAATTCCCCTATGCTGTGGGCAAAAGTCAATGCAATAGCCGTGATCATAGAAGATTTTATGTTTGGGATTAAAACTCTGATAAATGTAGTCATTTTTGATTTTCCCAATGTATAAGATGCTTCCTGCAAATTTTCGGGTACTGAACGGAGGCCGTTATATAAGGGTTGAATCATAAAAGGCAAACTAAAAATCACAGATGCAAACAGTATCCCTCCAAAAGTAAAAGCAAGTCGTATGTCAAACTCCCTATTGAGCCATGCCCCAAACCAATTATGGGGACTGTAAAGCAGTAGCATATAATAGCCAATAACTGTCGGTGGCAAAACCATTGGCATGCTTACTAATGCTTCAATAACCGGTTTAAATCTAAAATGTGAATTGGACAGCCAGTATGAAAATGGTAACCCAATGATTATCAAAATTATCGTAGTTAAACCTGCAAGTTTGAGTGTGATCCATAGGGTTTGTAAAAAAACAGCATCCATTGTTTAAATTTAAATATTAATTTTTAAAAGTGATATTTCATTAGAATTAACCAAAGCCTCAATTTTATCGCCATCTTTGATATGAAGAGAATCTGCTGATCGAGTTGTAATCGCCGATGTTATTAAATGCGCCTTAAATTGTAATTTTATTGTACTTAATATCACACCCTCTTCAACTTTTAAAACTTTACATATCATACGATTTTCCGAACTAATCAGGCCTGAAAGATTTTTGGCCAGTGAAACCTCAGTCTCTTTAAATACAATATTAATAGCTTTGTTTTTTATAAGCCAATCGCTCTGGCCTGCTGATTCAACAAGCAATGCTGAAAAGATTTGACCATCTACGTTAATATCAACCAGCATAATGGCCCCGGCCTTTTGAATTTGAACGATAACACCCTGCAGTTTATTCATTTCTTTTTTTTAAGGCACGATAAACCCATACTTTTCAAATATAATTTTACAATCAGCACCTAATATATAGTTCATAAAATTTATTGCTTCAGTATTGATTCGCGTATTTTTAATCATTGCAATTGCCTGTTCCACTGGTTTATAGCTTTTTGAATCAACAATAAAATATGATCCTTTCATGTCAGGTGACATAGCAAGAGCCAGAGCAAGAAAACCGATCTCGGCATTGCCTGTTTGCACAAATTGTGCAACTTGTGTTATATTATCCGCGTATACAATCTTATCTTTAACTTTGTCGAAAAGGTTGTAATATTTCAGACATTCCACAGCCCGGTCTCCATAGGGCGCAACTTCAGGTTTAGCGATAGCAATACGATTAACGGATTTATCCGTGATTATATCCAACCCTTTTGTTACATCAACAGTATTGCTCCAGATGACAAGTTTTCCAAAAGCATATGTTTTAACTTCCCCGGTTATCATCCCCAGCACTTTTAATTTATCAGGATAGATTCTGTCGGCTGACATATATATATCAAATCCGGCACCATTGATAATTTGCTGACACAGTGCGCCCGAAGCTCCTAAATTTACAATTATCTCAGCCCTTGGGTTTATAAGTGAATATTTATTTTTTATTTCTTCAAGAATATACCTCAGATTTCCCGCTGCTGCTAATTTAACTGTTTGTGAGTGAAGGCAAATATTCCAAATAATTAATAAAATTAAAAAGGTTTTCTTCATAAATATAATTTTTAGAACGCAAAAAGAAAAGTCAATCTGTATATCAGATAGAAATCATATTTGGCGTCACCGGCAACAGATGTGTTTTCATTGGCAATCCCATAATACCAGATGTTTGGCATAAAATGAACTCTTTTATCATCGGTTGGAGACCAGTCAAAACCTCCTGATATGAATATTTCCTTCCATGTAGTGCCAGGCTGCAGTCTGCTTGTAAAAGTCTCATTAGCATTATAAGCGTATTTTGCATCAGGTAAATATTCATCAAATCTGCCAAATATATTCAATCTTTTTTGAATAATAGTTCCGTGGGCAAAAATTGAGATTCCTGATTGAGCAGCATTTGTTGTATCACCGGTCCCGGTTCCTGCCTTAAAAACTTCTGTTTCTCCATTTTTATTGGTTTGTATAATATATTCAAAACCTACGCCAAACCATTTTTGATTATATACTGCATATCCTTTAATTGTTGAAGCAGCGTCCTGCCATATTTTCGATGAATTTTTATAAGGGACATTCCCATAATTAATATAGTCATAATACCCCCCAATGGTTAAGCCACTATTAAGAGTATTTACAAATAGATTGATTCTGTATTTTTTACATTTATCAGAGGTCTGGTTTGCTGCAGTTCCCGCGTTGGTAAAAAGAGGGACGGGAGTATTTCCTGAATTATCACCAACCATTACTGAATATCCGATAAATGCAGGTAAATGTGTAGTATCAATAGTTCTGTCTTTCCATAATTTTCCTTCAAGCATCACACCCATATCAGCAGGAAAATCTAGTTTATGCATATCCATAATGGTTTTTTCAATTGAACGATAACCACAAAGAGCCTCAGTATTGTATGCAGTCGACCAGGAATTTGTTGGCTGTTGCCCTATTTTCAGGTCAGAGTTTTTAAAAATATCTGACCATTTAAAATAGGCATATTTCAAATAGACTGTCCTGTTATTATTAACGTCATAATCACCCTGATATTCAAGGACAGCATAAGCAGAAAATTTCTTATTAATATTAACATTATATCCCAGGTACAGTCGTCTGAGTTCTATTGCGCTCTGGTGGTTCCCGTTAGCGGCTGAACCCAAACCTTTGTATTGAATATCTGTGCCTCTTCCAGCTGAATCACCATGTTGAACATATGCATAATCGCCAAAGCCATAACCCCAAAAGTTTCCCCCGGGAGCAGAGGTACCGGCTCCATTAGTGATTAAAGAAATTGCGTTTTTATTTAATGCGTCTAATCTTTGGCTATTCATAGACATAATGCTTTTTGTTGAATCATACCTGAATTTATTAAAAACGGAGTTTATAAAATTGCCATTATATTTTTTATTATCAGACATAGTTGCATTGACTGAAACATTATTAACCTGATTGATTGCTAAATCATAGCTTCCATTTGAACTTTGCCCTTTCATTGTATTCATTAATGATAGTGATGCCAATAAGGCTGTTAGAAAAAGATGTTTTATTGTTTTCATAACTTTTAGATTAAATTAAATTATAAATTATTAGATGATCATTTTTTCGATATATACTAATTTAGATAACGCTATACAAAAAAAATCATAGATTAATTTCCACATTTATTTGGTTAACCAGCTTTTTGACCTGTGCTTCGATTTGTTTGTATTCATTAAGCATTGTAATACCATAGTTGGAAATTTCGGTTCCTCCACCATTAGCTCCTCCCCGTAGTTTGATTACTAAAGGAAAGGGAGCAATCCGGTTCATTTCTTCAATCATTGTCCAGGCGTGTTGGTATGAGATTTTCAGTTTCTTTGCAGCACTTCTTAAACTGCCATTTTTAATAATCTCCTTTAGAAGTTCAGTTTTAACGGGACTTAAAAAGCATTCTCCGTTTTTATTTATAGATATATGGCATTCAACTTCAATCATTCTTATTTGCAATTACAATTTCCATCCTTACAATTGCATGGAATACCAATAATAACTTCAGTTGATTTAATGACTGCATAAGCTTCGTCACCGTTTTTAAGGTTTAAATCTGCGATCGCATCTTTTGAAATTATAGCAGAAATAATATTTCCATTACCTAGATCCAACATCACTTTCGCGGTTATCAATCCCTCATCAACTTTTATAATTTTCCCTTTCAGTTGGTTACGTGCACTTAATTTCATGTTATTAATTTTAAATATTAATTTTTAAAAATATGACCCAATTAATATACTGTATATTATTATGTTCTAATTTTGAAAATAATTAGCAGAAATAATTGAATATTTTAAATTAACTAATTTAATTATAAATAAGTATTAATACTATAATGCTGTAAATATAATTAAATTAATTTAAATATTCAGTATTATATAATGATTTATAATATAAAATTAATAATATGGAATAAAATGATTATATTTGAAACTTTTAAGTTATAAAATGTAAATTAAAAACATATTTTATAAAAGATTATAATTCAGGGGGTTGATATGTTGTCGTATTGTGAGAAAATGGGAAGAGAGTGTTATGGAAAATCTGAGTTACCTTTACTTTTTGATATTTCTATTTTATTAAATAATTCCAGGGAAATTAAAGATGTATTAAATCCGATTTTGGAACGTGTATGTACATATATTGACGCTGAAAGAGGTTTAATAACAATACTTAACCGTAACAATTCTGTTTTAACTATTGAGGGATATTATGGACTGTCACCTGAAGAAAAAGACAATGGAACTTATAAAATAGGAGAAGGAATAATAGGAGAGGTCGTTCGAACCGGTACTTCCATGGTAATTCCGGATATAGATGATGACAAACGGTTTTTAAATAAAACTAAATTTAAGAAAGAAGTTGCAAATTATAAAGTTGCATTTATTTGTGTTCCGGTTATTACCAATAAGGAAACCATAGGCACAATTAGTATTCACCGTACCCATCGTTTAAATTATTCTTTTGCATCTGATGAAAAATTATTAAGTATTGTAGGTTCTATAATAGCACAGGCCATACGATCACAGCAGGATAAACTGGAAGAAATTCAAAAATTGCGTAATGAAAATGATGCATTGAAATTCAGCAATCGTCCTCAGAATATAATTGGAAATAGTGGAAAGATGCATGAAGTTTATGAACTTATAAAAAGTGTATCCGCAACTTCTGCTACAGTTCTTATTCGCGGGGAAAGTGGCGTAGGTAAAGAAATGATTGCAGAGGCTATTCACAATGCGAGTCCTCGTAAAGGCCATGCATTTATCAAGGTGAATTGTTCTGCATTGCCGGAGAACCTGATAGAAAGCGAATTATTTGGACATGAGAAAGGTTCTTTTACGGGAGCATCTGAAATGCACAAGGGGAGATTTGAGCTTGCAAATGATGGAACCATATTCTTAGACGAAATTGGCGATCTTCCTCTTACTACTCAAGTAAAGCTTCTTCGTGTATTGCAACAAAGAGAATTTGAAAGAATAGGGGGGACCAAAACAATTAAGGTAGATGTGCGGATTATAGCTGCAACGAACCGGATACTCGAGGATTTAATGGGTAAAAACTTATTCAGGGATGATCTTTATTATCGCATTAATGTTTTTCCGATATTTATACCTCCTTTAAGAGAAAGGAAAAATGATATATCAGGTCTGGTTGATTTTTTTATTGAAAAATATAACCGGATCCATGGTCTTAATATAAAAAGAATTTCAAGCAGTGCTATTGATTTATTAATGCTTTATCATTGGCCGGGAAATATCCGGGAGCTTGAAAACTGCATTGAAAGAGCAATGATATTAAGTCTGGATGGAGTTATACGTTCAAGTAATCTTCCCCCAACATTACAAACAGCAGAATCATCAGATACTCGCTACAAAGGAACTTTGCATATAGCTTTAGGACAAGTAGAAAAACAAATGATAATTGATACTATGATTATCACCCGGGGCAATGTATCACAAGCTGCTGAAATTATGGGTATTACTGAAAGGATACTTGGATTAAGAATCAGAAAATACAAAATAGACGCTAAGCGATATAAAATTTTAGAATATGGAAGAGGTCAAAACCAGGATAAAGATTGCCCTTATTAAATGTGATTTTTCAAATCCAGAGCATATTACTGCGGTTAAGATACTTATAAACGAGTATATTATTGATCCAATGGGTGGGGGTTCTCTGCATAACAAAAAGAAACAAGATCAACTAATTGAAGGGTTGAAATATCATCCGACTGTATTTCTTTTTCTGGCATATTATGAGAATGAATATGCCGGATTAATACTCAGCTTCGAAAACTTCTCAACTTTTATGGTTCGTAAAATGATCAATATTCATGATATTATTGTGAAGGAAAAATTTCGTAATAAAGGAATAGGTAAAGCTCTTTTATATGGAGTAATTGAAGAAGCAAAAAAAAGGAATTGTGGAAAAATAACATTAGAAGTAAGAAAGGATAATTCTATTGCTCAATCTATTTATAGAGAAGCGGATTTTTCTATATCTCATCCTCCAATGTTATTTTTGACTAAATATATAGAAGGATAGCAATTATAGGCAATAAGCTTTTAAGAAAACTAAGAATAAAATTTGTGAGTAGGATCATTGTAATGATTGGTAAATGACAATAATAAAGCCGATATTAATTTTCATTCTCGCCGGATTTTGTGAAATCGGTGGCGGATATCTGGTTTGGATTTGGCTGAAAAACGAGAAACCTTTATGGTATGGACTTATAGGTATGTTAATACTCGCACTTTATGGAGTGGTTGCTGCTTTGCAAACTTCAAATTTTGGCAGAGTATATGCCGCCTACGGGGGTGTATTCGTTGTAATGTCATTACTTTGGTCATTTAAAATTGACAATTATATTCCCGATAAGTATGACATTATTGGGGCAACAGTAGTACTTTTCGGTACATTGATAATATTTTTTGCGCCACGTAAATAACCCTATTTTTTTTGACTTCTATCGATCAATAATGTTATCAAAGGATAATCCCCAAGTCCAGTTATCGTGATACAACCTTACTGAACTAATAATAAAGATAATCTATTTTTAACGTGACATCCTTTTAACCTAACTTAATCACAATATAAATTTTTAAAAATCAGGACAATGAAATAAATTCAATTGCCCTGATTTCACTTATGAAAAAAAACTAATCTTATCTTGAAAGTGGTGTTTCTGAATTTTTATCCATCTTAATACCTGCATATCCTTCAACGCCCATTTCAGGAATATCAAGACCTTGCATTTCTGTTTTTGCAGAAACTCTGTTACCAACACCCAGACCAATGAGTTTAAATACTATATAGCTTATGGCACCGATAACTATAAAATTGGTTAATACTCCGATGAATTCGGCTGCAAACTGGGAAGCATCCCCATAAAATAATCCTTTTACGGTTCCTGTAACGCCATTCCATCCATCACCATAAGTACCGTCAGCAAACAAGCCCAAAGCGAGACATCCCCAAGCTCCGTTAAAGCCATGTACTGCTACTGCTCCGACAGGATCATCCACTCTTAATTTTCTTTCTACAAAGAAAGCTCCTTCTACTGCTAAAATTCCGGAAACTAAGCCTATAAAGCCAGCTGCCTGAACATTTACAAAAGCACAGGGGGCTGTAATAGCGACCAGACCTGCAAGCAAACCATTAACCATCATGGTCGGGTCGGGTTTTTTACTGCGGAATATCCACATCCAGAATGTAGAAGCCATAGCGCCCATAATTGAAGCAATCAGGGTATTTACAGCAACCACTGAAATTCTTAAATCGCAACCGGCTAAAGTAGAACCGGGATTAAAACCAAACCACCCGAAAGCAAGGATAATAGCTCCGATAACAGCCATTGGAATATTGTGCCCGGGTATTGCATTTACGGAGCGGTCTTTATTGTATTTGCCAATACGAGGACCTAATATCCAGGCTCCGACAAGGGCAATAACACCACCGGTCATATGAACTACCGAAGAACCGGCAAAATCTACATGTCCATGACCCAAGTGGAAGTTTGAACCCAACTGAGACAACCAGCCACCACCCCATACCCAGTTTCCGAATATCGGGTATATGATGGCTCCAACAACAACACCATAGATAGTAAAAGAAAGAAATTTCCATCTTTCTGACATGGCTCCTGTAGGTATCGTTGCGGCAGTATCCATAAATACCACTTGGAACAGGAAAAGAGTAAATACACCTACATCATAAACGCCCGAAAGGAAAAATCCCTTTGTGCCAAATAATCCGAAAGCATGTCCAAAAAGATTAATGGATACTTCCTGATTTAAACCGTCGAAACCGCCTAATGTTCCTAAAGCGCCTACTCCACCGAACATGATGGCAAAACCGCACATCCAGAAACCAAATACACCAAGACCATATACAAACAAGTTCATGGCCATCGTATGAGAGGCATTTTTTGCCCTGGTTAACCCTGTTTCAACCATGGCAAAACCAGCCTGCATAAAGAATACCAGGAATCCGGTAATTAAAGTCCAGATGATGTTAATAGCAACTTTATTATGTCCAACCTGGTTTCCCAATTCAGTTAAAGTGGGTTCACCTGCCTTAGCAGCTGTTACATCAGTGATATTACCAGTCGTTACGCCACCCGGATCTTCAGTTCTTACTTTTGTCTCTGCTGCTATGGCTGAGCTTCCCATCCAGCTCACCGCCGGCACTACCAGGAGACAAAATGCTCCCAATAATATATATATAATTTTCTTTTTCATATTTTTAAATTTTTTATTAATTACAATAACTATGTCTTAATCTCTTTCTGCACCTGTCATTAACGATTTGGATCAATGTATAGCGAACTATCACCTCTTTCACCGGTACGGATCCTATATGAGTCATCTATATTCCAGACGAAAATCTTTCCATCTCCCACTTCGCCGGTAAATGCGTTTTTCAATAGACAATCAACGGTCTTTTGAAGATTAATATCGCGTACTACGATATTCAATACCCTGCGGGGTATGTATTCTGTGTCATACACAGTTCCACGATAAGATCTTTCTTCTTTGGTGATTTCATTACCTACACCGGTGGCATCCCAATATGAGAAAAAATCAATGCCTACTTCTTTTAAGGCTGCTTTTACTTTCTCAAATTGGGTCATTCTGATTATTGCTTCAATTTTTTTCATAATCTTAAATTATTTAATTTATACTTTAAAATGTAATCCCGAATACTAAATGTATGCTTTCCGCCTGTGGATTTGTTATCAGAGAGGCTCTGACAGGTAGATCAAACTTATCTGATATTTTGATATTCCGGGTGATGGTGGCACCGGCATTAACAATCCCAAAACCCTGTATTTTACCATATCCAGCACCGTAATACCCATTCCATGGTGTTGCTCCGACAAATACCTTAACTACATCCTTACACTGATAACCTACTTCGACATAAGTGGAATAATTATTGTTGGTTTCAAAACTATTGGTGCTAAAATCGTATTTTTTATCATTCCCAAAGAACATGGTAGCAACCAATATACTGATTGGAAACTTGGCAGGTCCGGAGTATGCTAAAGATCCTTCAACAATATGCCCGGTCTTGTTACTCGAATATTCAAAATAACCCGGAGGTGTAGGATTGGTTAAAGACATATAATTTGGTGGCTGGTTCGAAAAGAAATAATCGGTTATGTTTATAGCCAGAGGACCAGCTGTATAAGTGCCATACAAATCAGCTTCCTTATACATTCCAACAAAATCAGTGGATCCCCAAACACCTATTTCCAATTGTTTGATATCAACAGCAATGGTCGGCTGAATATTCGGCGAAGGAGACGGTGTCGCCAGTACGCCGCGAAAGATATAACTGCTAACAAGTTCGGCAGTCGCCTTATAGGTTACTTTAGACGTATCCTGAGCAAATGAAGTTGCAACAGATAAGCATGTAAATAATACCATATTTACAATAATT
>Ga0182030_10019079_pt1 | contig 13090 bp, 11 predicted proteins | sample 812S3MmetaG_FD_121299 | JGI IMG/M metagenome (GOLD analysis project Ga0182030, IMG submission 121299) | Permafrost microbial communities from Stordalen Mire, Sweden - 812S3M metaG (Illumina Assembly) | ecosystem: Environmental > Terrestrial > Soil > Wetlands > Permafrost | place: Sweden... | reverse complement strand
CAAACTCAAGTGTTTTCGCAGATTCGCCACACGCTACGAAAAATCCAAAGCCTGTTTCAAAGCCTTGGTTGCGCTAGCCTGCGCTTGGTTGCACCTGAGGCTATATGTCGATACGGCCTAGGCGCCGCGACGCGCTTCAATGCGAATCGGACCTTCGGAATGAAGGCTGTTGAGAGCTTCACGGACGGGAGACTTACTGATCCCGAGTTGGCTGGCGAGAAGCTCTTCGGTGAGCCTGGTGTTCTCGTCAAGGTCTTCGGGCAGAATGTAAGCCTTGATGCTGCTGTAGGCGAGTGCCGTCGGGTTTTGAGGAGGTTCGATGGTCTTCAGTGAATGCGTCATGACCATTTGCATTCTACCTTAACTCCTACGTAGCATATGAAATATCAACTGCACTTCGACGGAACCCATGCCACCAATTGCTTACCTGGAATGCTCTCGCTGCCACGCGCGGATTTCGGCAGCATCGCCGCAGACAGTCTGCACGCAATGCACAGATCAGCCCGCCGGCTCGCTCTTTGTCCGCTATGACCTCACACCTTTGCGAGGCACATCGGTTCGCGACCGGATTGCCGGTGAAGCCGCTTGGCCATGGGCCGGCATGTGGCGCTATTGCGCAGTCTCGCCTGACGTTTCCCCAGTTACATTGGGCGAGGGTTGGACGCCGATGCTGCGTAGCAAGCGCTATCCGGCCGTATTCGTTAAAGAAGAGGGCGCCAATCCAACAGGGACCTTCAAGGCGCGCGGACTGGCCATGGCCGTGACCATGGCCCGGCATTACGGATTGACGAAGCTGGCAGTGCCCTCGGCCGGCAATGCGGCCGGAGCGCTGGCGGCTTATGCGGCTGCGGCAGGCGTTGAGGCGCACATCTTCATGCCGTGCGATGTTCCGTTTGCCAACTATGTCGAGGCGGTTGCTTACGGCGCGCACGTTACGCTGGTCGACGGATTGATCTCCGACTGCGCACGCATCGTCGCCGAGCGTAAGAAGCAGGAGGGATGGTTTGACATCTCAACGCTCAAAGAGCCGTTTCGTGTCGAAGGCAAGAAAACGATGGGCTACGAATTAGTTGAGCAGTTGGGCTGGGAGTATCCGCATGCGGTCTTCTATCCCACAGGTGGCGGCGTTGGGTTGATCGGCATGTGGAAGGCGTTTGAGGAGATGGAGCAACTGGGTTGGGTCAAACCAGGCAAGCGGCCGCGCATGATTGCCGTGCAGGCCGCGGGTTGCGCGCCTGTTGCCCGTGCCTATGATGCTGGAGCCCATGTGAGCCAGATGTGGCAGAACGCATCCACGTTTGCGGCCGGGTTGCGCGTGCCCAAGCCTTATGGGGATACCATCATGCTCGACATCTTGCGCGCATCGGAGGGCATCGCACTTGCTGTGACGGATGAAGAGATTCTGGCTTCGATCCTCGATTGGGCAAGGAACGAAGGGATATTTCTTTCGCCGGAGGGCGCGTCCGTGACCGTCGCTTACGACAAGTTGCTTGCAGACGGAACGCTCACAGACTCGGATCGCGTCGTGCTCTTCAATACTGGCGCTGGGCTAAAGTATACGGATGTCACCGCCGAAGCAATGAACCTGCAACGGCCTATGGTCGAACAGAAGACAGCATAAGGGGCATTTGGGACGTGAGAGGGACACAAAGTGTCTCCCTTTTGCGCCCCTTTTGATTTCGACCAACTCCAACTAAGCTCTTTGGAATGAATCGCGGGGACGACGGGGTCCACCCCCCGACCTCGGCCGTGACAGTTCCGTCGACCGGTACATACGGCCGCGAGGCTCTGATAACCACTCACGCGAGCTTCTCAATCACAAACTCCGCAAACTGATAGCCGGAACCGTCAAGCGAATTGAGCACTTGGGACAGGCGCTTGCGCACAAGTTTGTGCGTCTTTTGGCGGTTTTCCTCTCCAATGGAGAGAGGAGGATCACGGATGGAAAAACGAACGCTGGGATTTGCTGGGCCTGAAGTGCCGGTGGTTTGTTTGGGTGGAAACGTCGATGGGTGGACGCTGCCGGAGGCGGACGTGTTTCGGCAGTTGGACGCGGCTCTCGATGCCGGATTGAACTTCGTGGATACTGCGGATGTGTATTCGCGGTGGGTTCCGGGACATAAAGGCGGCGAGTCGGAAAGGATTATCGGCAAGTGGTTTGTAAAGACAGGGAAGCGCACGGATGTGATTGTGGCGACGAAGGTCGGCATGGAGATGGGCGAAGGCAAAAAGGGATTGAAAGCTGCGTATATTCGGCAGGCGGTTGAGGATTCGCTCGAGCGGTTGCAGACCGACTATATCGATATTTATCAGGCACACAAGGACGATGCGGACACCCCACTTGAAGAGACTCTGGGCGCCTTCGACGAACTGGTGAAGCAGGGGAAGGTCCGCTATATCGGCGCGTCGAATTTGAGCGGAGCGCGCCTGGCGGAGGCGCTTGAGACAAGCCGCAAGCATGGGTTCGCAAGCTATATCACTCTGCGACCACACTACAACCTGGTGGAACGCCATGATTACGAATCGGATCTTCTGCCGGTGGTGGAGAAGTACCAGGTGGGTGTGATTCCGTACTTCTCGCTGGCGGCCGGCTTTTTAACCGGCAAGTATCGCAGCAAAGAGGACGCGGAGAAGGCAGCACGGGGAGCGACGGTTCAGAAATACCTGAATGACTGGGGATTCGCGGTGGTTGCGGCTCTGGATGAAGTGGCGAATGCACACGGATCGACCCCGGCGCGCGTGGCACTAGGGCCTGTCATCTAATTCCCAGGGGGTAGCGACGGGAGCCAATTTTTCTCAGATCGAGGAGGGAGGAGCGACGCAGACCGGGTGTCTGCTAGCGACGATGGACGAAGAGATGGGGAAAATTGGCCCCGTCCCTTCGGGTTGCGGGTAAAATCGGGCCATACTTCGTTGTCGACCTCGACCTTGGAACGACCAAAGCCTTCGGGCTCCGCCTCGTCTGGCCCGATTTTCCCTCGCAACGCTACCCCCCTCGGAATTAGATGACAGGCCCTAGCGTGGCTGCTTGCGAAGCCCGGAATCACGGCTCCGATCGCTAGCCCTACCAGGCTGGGGTTTAGCAGGCTCACGCCTGCGTGCAACTCTCACCCTCAAGCCAGCCAAAAACCCCGGGGCACCCATCCTTGACGCGCCTTTCGAGGAAAATATCGCGGCAAGGGCCGGAGACCGGGCACGGTAGGCCGGGATTTATCCCCGGAAATACGACGGCCTCACGGGAGCGGGGTTTCAACCCCTGAGGTATGCTTTTCGTTCGCGAAGACCGTACCTCAGGGCCTAAAGGCCCCACCGATTGGGGTCTGATTCGGTGCCGGGGATAAATCCCCGCCTACCGCCCGAAGGAGCTTTTCCGCAGCCTGCAAGTCCCCGGCCTGCCGCCCGATCTCTTCCCCAAACAGCGAGCGGGGCGCCCAAGGCGCCCCGCTCTAGCCCTATTCAGACCCAGGCTGGGGTCCTGCAGATCTCTCTCTGCGCGTAACTGAAGACAGTCTGCGCTTGTTGCAACGGGAATGCAAGGGGGGGACGCGGTTTCTCATTTTATGGGACGAAAGTCCAGGACTGGCGGCGCCGCCTGGCGATCCGGCCCATCAAGGGTTGAGGGCTCCACCCATTCCGCAGAAGACGCGGAAAGGATGGGGCACGGGGCGTCGCGGCGTAGCGCGGGAGACCGTGGCCCGCAGTCAATTTCCCGTGTAAGCGTTGCGCAGGTACTTGCGGGCCTGATCGGCGCGGGAGGTGGTGGGGCCGGCGTCGATAGCGGCCTGGTAGTCCTTGAGTGCGAGCGGTCGCTCGTGGTTGAGGTCGTGGCACTGGCCGGCGTCGAGCAGCGAGCGGATCTTCAGCTCCGGGCCTACGCCGGGCGCAGCCGCTGCCTGTTCATATGCCTCTGCCGCTTCTCCGAAGTGGCGCTGGCCGCGCTGCGCGTCGCCGAGGCCAAAGTAGGTTAGCTCCAGCCGAGGGGCGTGGAAGTAGCCAGGCTTGGCGTTGGCGGTGAGGATGGCGCGATAGGCGTCGACCGCGCCCATGCCCTCGCCGGCATCCTTGCGCAGGTTGGCCTCTTCCAGGCTGAACAGATAGTTGTGCGGGTATTCGCTCTTGAGCTTGCGCACCACCTGGATGGCCTCCTTGTAGCGGCCTTCGCGGCGCAGGAAGAGGGCGATGGTGGTGCGCGCCTCGACGCTGGTGACAGGGCCGCGGTTGCCATCGTCGGTCAGCATCGCCATGCCGTGCGACTTCGATCCCGTAATGCCGGCAAAGCCGATGAGCAGCTTGAACGGCCAAGGCAGCGCGCCGACGACGTACTCGTAGACGCCGACCACCAGCTTGGCGTCGACATAATCCGGGTCGAGCTGGAGGACGCGCGCGTCGTCGTCCTTGGCCTTGGTGGCCAAGCGAAAGCCGGCGCCGTAGCTGCGCTCGACCATGGCCACGTAGGTGCATTCGAGGGAGCGGGCAAAGCCGCGGGCGTAGAGCGCGTCCACATCGTTGGAGTTCTTGCTCAGCCGCCAATCGGCCTCGTGGATGGTCTCATCGGCCAGGCCGAGGATGCGCTGGCGCGTGGCGGGATCCTCCTCTGTGGCGTGGCGGCCAGTGAGAAAACCGTCGTTGGCATAGAAGGTGGTGTCGAGCAGGTCCTGGCGGTAGAGTTCCTGGAAGACTTCTGCTTCCAGCAGCAGGGCGGTTGACTGCGGGTCGCCGGGGTGCTGCGTGTGAAAGCGGCTGAAGCGCTCCACCGCGCCCTCGTAGTCCAGGTTGTAGAAGTGCTCGAAGGCTTCCTTCACCAGCGGATCGTTGTTGAGCGGGTTGGTGTGCACGTCCGCCGCGCGGCTGAGGCAAGAGGCCGTGAGCAGGACGAGCACCGCACATATTTTCAACATCGGTCCCAATCTCAACCTCGCGCCTGCCGGGGTGCGCGCCTGTCGCGGAATCAACCGTTGCATGAAGAGCCTTTTGCGGAGTTCATATCCCGTTCTGGAGGCATTGGTCCCTGCGTATCCAGGGGAGCCGGTTTTGCCAGTTACTGGCCAATTTTTGACGTAGGACGGGCCGGCTCTGCTCCCTGCGGTTCCCAAAAAAGGAAACTCGCCGCCTTTTGCCGTTAAGTCCTGTAAGCAGGCTATCGGAATTGTTTCTCCTTGTGGGCGCGATTTGGGCTGGCTCGTTTGGGGCGGGCTCGTTTTGGGCGTGGGGTGCGGAGCGCCGCGTCCTACCGGATGCCTCTCACTGGTGGTTCGTTTAAGGAATGGTGTCATGAATCGAAAAGAGTTGCTGCGATTGTTGCTCAACCAGGCTCAGTTTAACGGATTCGAGTTCCGCCGTTGGTTTCAAACCCAGGTGCGCCCCATCTGGCCCGGCGCGGAAGAGGCGCTGACACTGCTTTCGACCGAGGGACGGCACTATACGCTGATCTTCTCCCACGACTTTGCTCGCTGCTTCTGGCGCAGCGGAGCGCACATGACCTTCATGGTTCCCGCCATCACCTACCCGCGGGTAAACGCGCAGGGGGAAGTGGTGCAGGTAACGCGCAAACCGTTCACCCGGCGGACGATCAAGGCGGATGTATGGAAGTATCACCTGCGGCAGATGGCCGCGGCGGAGGAGCCAATCGGCTACCTCTGCCGTTTTTTGCCCGCGCAGGACCAGATTGCGCTGCGGCCCGCGGAAGACCCGCAGGAGGCCGCGCAGGCCTGAGTGAGCTCCAGCTTAAGCCTTCGCGGACGAGTGAGGAAAAGAAAGCGGGCGCGGCGTTTCCGCTTCTTGCCTTACCATAAAGACATGCCTATTCCTGAGCGGCTGAACCCTGTCTTCTCGCCGGCCACTGCAACCGCGGTCAACCCGGTGGACGAGGCGCGCAAGCGGCTGATTGTGGCTCTCGACGTGCCCGATGGGGGCGCGGCGGCGGCCCTTGTGGCGCGCCTGGAAGACACCTGCGCCTGGTTCAAGGTGGGGCTGGAACTGTTCACCGCGGCCGGGCCAGCAGTGCTGGAACCGATCCTCAAGCGCGGCCACTCCATCTTTCTCGATCTCAAATTCCATGACATTCCCAACACAGTGGCCGGTGCGGTGCGCTCGGCCGCGGCGCTGGGCGCAAAGATGCTCACCGTCCACGCCGGCGGAGGGCCGGCGATGCTGGCGGCCGCGCGGGAAGCGCTGGAAGGCCTGGCTGATCCGCCGGAGCTGCTGGCGGTCACGGTGCTCACTAGTATGGATTCGGCTCAGTTACATGCCGTGGGCGTCGCACACGAACCCGCGGCGCAAGTGGAAGCGCTGGCCCGCATGGGGCTCGATGCCGGGGTGCGCGGGTTTGTCTGCTCGCCGCAGGAGGTGGCGGCTCTGCGCGCGCTCACCGGGCCGGAGGGGGTGCTGGTGATTCCGGGAATTCGCCCGGCGGGGGCTGGGATTGGTGATCAGAAGCGGATTGCCACGCCGGCTGAGGCTTTGCGGCTGGGGGCGAGCTACCTGGTGGTTGGCCGACCCATCACGCAAGCGGCCGATCCGGTGCGGGCGGCTGAAGAGATTCTTCAGGAGATGGCTGGAGCGGTTTAAGTCAGGGCATGAACGCGAAAAAGCCCGGCGACTGGCCGGGCTTTCTTCTTGCTTAAAACCTGAAGAAATGATTAGAGTTTCTCGTGGAACTCGCACACAGAGCATGAGATGTAGACTCCGCCGGGAATGCCGCGCTCGCGGTCCTTGACGCGCTTGACGATGCGCGTGGGCTTGCTGCACTTGGGACAGTCGGTCGACTTCGTCGTGTCCATTTCCTTCTTGCGGTCACCAGTTTTTGCAATCTTGGCCATCGGTGGGGTATTTCTCCTTTTGGGGTTGTCTCTGCACACATCCGCCACGGCGGACGGCTTCAACGGCGCGGTCATGGGCCGACCTCGATTGCAGAGGGATCGCCAGATGATCTGGGCAATAGGATCTGCCTTGAGGGAGCCGGACTCGCTCCCTCAAGTTTACATCAAGGCAGCCTGCATGGCTTCAGCCTTCATGCGCGGATGGACGCCGCGTTGGCCTGTTCCATCCATCGCGCGACGTTCACGCCCTTCACCAGCAACCAGAACATCAGCGATGCTTCGGCAAGGATGCCTACACCTTCAATGTAAATGGACAGATGGCTTGCGACCTGCGGAAACAGAAAGGCCAGCCAACCCAGCCCCGCAAGCACCATCAGCCAACCTAGCAGTCGAGGCAGGAATGTCGACCTGAGGATCAGCAGGCCGATCAGGAGGCAATAGGGTGCGAAAAACAGCAGCGGGCTGATGTTGCGCGGGTTGAGATGAAAGAGGTCAAGAATCCCGAGGATGGAACCGGCGAGACTGATGAGCGCAGCGAGCAAGGAAAGCAACCTGCTCACGGGCTTGAACAGGAAATAGAAAAGCAGAGTCAAAACCATATAGAGCCCGTAAGCGATGATATTTACGGCGTCGCCATAGAGCACGAGCTTCCAGTTGACGAGGAGCTGGGCAAGCACCGCTGTGAGAAAGTACAGCAAATAAACGACACCGGTGACCCTGGCGTTGGGTTGCTGGCCCAACTTGAGACGCTTCTGCGGGCTCATCCCGGCTCGCTTGCAAACTGGTTGGAGCCAGCCGGCGGAGGAGCCTGCGGCTTGGCCTGGCTGGGCTGCGACGCATCCGAAGGTGAGGATGAGGGCGAAGGCTGCGCCTGCCCCGGACTGCCCGGCGGCTGCGCGGATTGCGGCGCGGTGCTCGTTTGCTGGGCGTCGGCTGGCGGGCCGTCGGGGTTTTCGCCGTGCTGGGAGTCCGGCTTCGGCTTGGGGAACTGCACCGGCTTCATCACGCCATAGCGGGAGTCCTTGTCGACGTCCGCATCAGGCGCGGCTTCGCCCGGCTTCATCAGACTCGGAGGCGCGTCGGCAGCTTCCTTGTCGGGATCGCGCTGCACATCGCCTATCTTGGCCTTGTGGGGGGTGGAGCTGGCTTCGAGTGCGGTGCCGTCGGTGCGCATCAGCCCCTCGACCACATCCTTGGTGAAGATTTCGGGAGTTTCGCCCATTTTCGCCACTTCAACGCGAATGACGCGGTTGCCGTTGATGCGGACGAAGTCCACTTCATTGGGCGGTTTGCCGTAGAGCCACTCCTCGAAGGGCATCTGCCCATCCATCTCGCGCGACTTGGACTCGGGCTGGCCCTTGGCGAAGAGCACCATGTCTGTGCTCATGCCCACCAGTACGTGGTGCTCGAGGATGGCGTCTTTCAAAACCGGGGGCAGCGTGTCGGTAAAGGCCTGGATCGGGGTCTTGACGTCAAAGGAAATGAGCGGTGCCAGCAGCGCCTTCACCTCAGCCCCGGTGAGTTCGGGAACGTGGCCGGGAAAGGCAAGGGTGAGCCGTGCGCCCACCGGCTCCTGGTCGTCTCCCTGTTGCACTACCGGGTTCATCTCTGGACCGGCGCCGATCTCGATGTGGCGCAGGAAGCGGTGCCTGGGGTCAGGCCCACCGTTGAGCTCGAAGACGATCTTGCTGCGGTCGATCTTCAAGTCGGTGAGCACCAGCCGGTCGCCAGGCTTGGCTGAGAGGCCCTCGCTGGTGACCATGGAAATATAGGCCTCGCCGGCCGGCTCCAGCTTGCCGTTGGCGACCAGCGTCAGGCCCTTGTGTCCACGGGGAAAGGGCCGCATGGCAAAGCCCTGCTCGGCCTGGATGAGGCGGATCAGTTCCAGCCGGGTCTTGGGATCGAGCTCGGTTTTGGTGAGCGGGACGTTGGTGGGCTTGATCTGCTGATAGCGACGGTCTACCGGGGACTGGCTGTTCCCATTGGCGCCGTTGGTGACGACGCCGGTGTGGGAGTCGATGGTGATCTGGGCGCACAGGGTGGGAACGAGAGCTGCGGCAACGGCGCACGCGAGCGCGAGACGCAAGAGAGGATGGGTACAGCCGAGTTTCGCGACGACCAGCCGGGATAGCCGCTTCGCCTGAGTCGAAGTCATGGAGGGCAGGATCAACCGGGTCATGGGAACCTCCCATGCAAGCGAACTGCACTGGCCAAACGATAGCCCGGTTTCAGTACAAAGGTCAACCACCACCTGGCACCTGCGGTGCTGCAGACGCCGCTCGCGCGGCACAAGGCTCGTAGCTTTGATGACGTTTTGTCTACGAGCCTGGGGCCGGGTCCGCCGGCGGCTGATCCGCCACTGCAGTGGGAGGAGGCGTAGCGACGGGAAGAATCTGCACCAGCGTGGGCGCGGCGGGCTCGGCTGGACGCGTGGCGGCTTCATGCTGGCTGCGGGCCGCAGCGTCAAGATCAACCGCGATGCCGCCAGGGACGATGACCGGGGCGTTGTACTGGTAGTCGAGCTCGCGGGTCAACCGGTAAACGACGGGCAGCGCCGCCAGAAGGACGAAGAAGGCGACCCAGGAGCCGTCGACCCCATAGCCGCCGCCGGTGAGCCAGAAGGGGCCCATGGGGTCGCCTTGAACGACCGGCGAGTGGTTGTTGACGCCGCTCACGGCCAGCCCGAAGAGCAGGGCGCGGCTGGCCTTCCAGCCAAAATTGATGCCCCAGCTCACCCACAGCGCCCGGGTACGGAAATAGGCCATGGACAGCACCAGGGTGAGCATCGCGGAGACGGCGACGCTGGCATGGCTGGAGCCGGGCACCATGGCCTGCACGATGGCGTAGAAGGCCGCATAGCCCAGCGACGCGCCGATGGGGCCGACCGCGTGGGCAAAGCGCTGGAATCCGTAGCCGCGGAAGGCGATCTCTTCACCCAGGGCAAGGAGCGCGAAGAAGGCGGCGTCGGCCACCAACCAGCCCCAGGCGGAGGGCTGCAGGTTGACCACAATTTCGATGCCTCCGACCAGGACCATGGGCAGAACGCAGACCACGGCAATGGCCCATCCGGTGACCAGTCCCAGGCCTGCTTCAGAGGCCCAGCCGGCGCGGCGCGGCAGTCCCTGCGCGCTAATGGGGCTCTGCTGGCGGTCCATCCAGGAGCCGAAGGCGGCGTAGCCCAGCAGCAGCAGGAAGACCAGCATGGCCTGCTCGGTGAGCGGCGCCCAATCGGGGCTGGCCAGCCCCAGCGCTCCGTGATGCGCAAGCGAGCGGGCAAGGAAGAAGTAGCAGACGGCGACGATGAACTGAAGATAAGCGCGGATGCGGCCACCGCCGGATTCAGGGGTGGTCATAGGCTGCTCCCGGTCGCGGGCCTGGTCAGCGGGCTGAAGAAAGAGGCCCTCTTGCGAGCGAGATTCACGAAATGCATACCTCGGGGGCTAAAGCCCACATGGATTCTATTGGGTTCTCGCCGGGACTAAACTCCCGGCCTACCGTCCGAACGGACATCGTCCAGAACTTTTCTGGCCGATGCGGTATTACCCTTCCGTATAAAACTGCGCAATGTTGCGGAACTTGTGCTGGCGCGCGGCAACCAGGTCGTCAATGGGCGTGGCCTGGAGCGCGGCCAGGTGCCGCTTTAGGGCCGTGCCCAGCAAGCCGGTGCCGGTCTCGCGGTCGGCGTGGGCGCCCTCGGGCGGCTCGGCGATAATCTCGTCTACGCAGCCCATGGCGGCAACCTCCGGCGCGGAGATGCGCATGGCCTCGGCAGCCAGCTGCTTGTTGGCCGCGTCGCGCCACATGATGGCCGCACAGGACTCGGGGGTGATGACGAAGTAGAGAGCATTCTCGAGGATCAGCACGCGGTCACTGACGGCCAAAGCCAGCGCTCCGCCGGAGCCGCCCTCGCCGGTGATGATGGAGATGGTAGGAACGCGCAGCCGCGACATCTCCAGGATGTTGCGGGCGATGGCCTCGGCCTGGCCACGCTCCTCGGCGCCCAGGCCGGGATAGGCGCCAGGCAGGTCGATGAAGCTGATGACGGGGCGGCCGAATTTTTCCGCGATGCGCATGCAGCGAAGAGCTTTGCGGTAGCCCTCGGGGTTGGGCATGCCGAAGTTGCGGCGCACCCGCTCCTTGGTGCTGCCGCCCTTGCGGTTGCCGATCACCAGAATCTCATCGTCGCCCAGCCGGGCCATGCCGCAGCAGACGGCCTCATCGTCGCCATAGGCTCGATCTCCGTGGATCTCGCTGAAATCGGAGAAGATGCGCTCGATGAAGTCCATGGGGTAAGGCCGCTGGGGATGCCGCGCCCGCTCGATTCTGGTCCATGCCGGCGAAACCGCCTGCGCCTGTATGGAAATCCCTGTCTCTTGTTCGCTCATCGGTCCCTGGTGCTGAGGTGGGCAGTGCTGGTCCCCTGCCCTCCAGTGATTCTACGGGTCCGGGGCGGTTGGGACAAATAGAGTTCCCTGCCGCCCACGGCAAACGTATCTGAATTCTGATGCCAGCTCCTGTGCCAGCTCCGGGCAGAACGAGGCGTTGGCGTTGCTCCGGTTTATTTTTTCGGAGGGAGCAGGGGCATTTATGCCCCTTAAACCATGCCTAGAGCCACAGGGCTTTAGCCCCGGGCGTCGCGGTCCCGGTCAAAGAAGTGTCTGCCCCTAAAGGCAAATCCCTGCACCGCTCTCTTCAGGGGCATAAATGCCCCTGCTCCCTCCAAAACAAGAGCCGGCGAAAGAAATCCGGCTCTGAAGGCCGTCTCTACCAACTTCAGATGCGTTTGCCCAGCCCTGCCGCGCCACGCTATTGAGGCTGGTGGCGGAGCGCCGCAGGCTCATTCCCTGCCTCTGCCACCGGCTGCGGTTCAGCCTCCGGCTCAGCTGCTTCTTCCGCAGGGGCTTCCGCGCCTGGTCCCAGCAGCGTGTCGATGCGATAGCCGGCGGCCTCGGCGCTGGCCAGGGCGTCGTCCACGAACGTGCCCATCTGCACGATGGCCGCGCGATCAAGCGCCGGCTCACCGGCCAGACGCAACAGCGAAGGCATGAGCATCCACCAGAGCAGTTCTTCATACGGCTCGCGAACCAGGTAGGAGTGGCCGCCGGCCTCATGGACGCCGGTCAGCCAGCGGACATCGGGGTCGAGCCAGAGAGAGGGCGCCAGGACCACGCACTCGACCGCCCTCGCAGCACCCTCAGCCGTCGCAGCAGCGGGCTCTTCCTGGGCCGCGGGCGATTCGGAATCGAACGTGGAAATCGCCTCAACGTCCTCGGCAGTCTCGGCGGCAGACGGCGCAGCCTTGCCTACGCCGGCCTCGCTCAGCAGCACCACCTTGATGCGCGCGGCCACGCGCCAGCCTTCCTCGCCCTCGAAGCCGAGAGCCTTCATGGCCTGGGCAAAGGGTTCGCGCAGGCGCAGGCGGTCGAAAAGGTCCAGCGCCGTCTGCTGGGGATTCTCCGCGTCGATGGACTCGGCCAGCAGTTCGAGCACGCACCAGCCGAGCAACGGGCCCCAGATAGCCGTCGCGGTGAACTGCGGGCTGGGACTGGGGAGCACGCGCCGCGCGGCCGCCGTCCAGGGGTGGGCGGATGCAGCCTCAAGGATGGGCAGGCGCATGGCGGCTGAAATGCGCTCGCGGAAGACGAGCGCAAGCAGGGCCGGGCTGGTGGGGTGTGCGGCTACGGCGCGATGGTCCTTTGCGGCCAGAGTCAGATAGGCCGTCTGCGCGGCGCGCAGGAAGCCGTCGCAACGACGCCAGGCCAGGTCGAAAAACTCCTTGCGCTCGGCGGTGAGTTTCTTGTCCTTGCCGTCGGGAGTGGTGCGCGGATGCTCGGCCAGATCGGCAAGCAGACGCACGACGCCCGCGTCCAGCGCCAGGCGCAGCGCGTCGTGGACCGGCTGCAGCTCGAGGCTCACCAGCGCATCGTCGAGCGACGGGACGCCGCGGCCATTGAGTTGATCGCAGAGCCGGTCCCAGGGCCGCTCGGCCGTTGAGTGCAGCTCGCGCCAGTCGAGAAAAACATGGCACTGGTATGCGTGGAGATCGAGCGTGAAGCCCTGCGAGCCGACCTGCCAGGCGCTGCGCAGGTATTCGAGGCCGGTAAGCGAGTCGCGGAAGGCGAGGATGGCGGCTCCGTCGCCGCTCAGGCCCAGACCCTCGCGCAGCCGCTGCTGGCGCAGATGGCCTGCGCTCTTGTCGGCGTAGGCCGCGGAGAAGTCGATTGTCCCCCGCGCTGCCCCGTAGCGGTTGTTGTAGACCACCAGGGCGCGCT
>Ga0182030_10019078_pt1 | contig 13090 bp, 9 predicted proteins | sample 812S3MmetaG_FD_121299 | JGI IMG/M metagenome (GOLD analysis project Ga0182030, IMG submission 121299) | Permafrost microbial communities from Stordalen Mire, Sweden - 812S3M metaG (Illumina Assembly) | ecosystem: Environmental > Terrestrial > Soil > Wetlands > Permafrost | place: Sweden... | reverse complement strand
TGCCACTCGGTTTTCGCGAAGGAAATAATGTTGCGAGGACTCGAAGGGGCAACGATCGAGTCATCAAGAACGTCACCCGCAGAACGGGTTTACTGTTCCCTAATCCCTATTCCCTGTTCCCTGCCTCTACGCATTCCACCGCGACCCGGCAGCGGACTCCATTTCGTAGTCCGAGTTCTCAAACTCCGCAGGATTGCGGCTCGATGAAAAGTCGCTCATCTGTGGCGGCGCCGGATTCACCTCCGGATCAATCGCCACCTGGCGCCACGCTTCCCGTACATTGCGCACGCATTCAACCGCATGCTCAAACTTTTCTGTCGAGGCCGATTGCGAAGCCTGCAGAACCTGCGCGAAGATCGATGAGTAGAATTCGCTCAGTGCCTGCGCCGGCTTGCCTCCCACATCCATGCGCAGCCGCGCCTGCAAGTGAATGATGATGTCCAACACCCGCTTCACCGCAACCCGCCTGCCCTCCGCATCTCCGCGTTCCACGGCCGCGATCGCCGCATAGAGAAAACGGATCATCCCGTCATAGAGCGCCACAACAAGATCCACCGCCGATGCGCTGTCCAATGCATGTTCCCGATAACTTCCCATTGCGGTGCGACTCCTTATCCGTTGGTGCTGCTGTTATATCCGGTGATTGCCGAGTAAAGCTCGTTGATCCCATTCAACTGCGAGGGCAGTTCCTGCATGATCTCGTTGGCGCTGTTCAACTCCGCGGTCAGGCTCTTTTGCTGAAGCGAGATCAGGCTCTCTTCCTTGGAGACGTTGGCATTCAGTGTGGATTCTGAGTTGCTGTTCGCGGTTTCAGCCAGCGCCAATGTTCCGGTCGACGAACTTGTACCCGCGTCGTTCAGCAAGGTGGTGAAAGACTGGCCCCAACTGTTTAAATTCTGGAAGAAGCCCAGCACGCCGCTGAAGTCGGAGTTCAGCGCCGAGGTGAGCACGGTCTCGTCAAAGCTGATTGTGCCGTCGTAGTTTGTGCTTGGAGTAATGCCCAGGTTTGCAAGGTCGGAGACGTCTGACGAGTTGGTGTAGCCAAGGCTCGCGGTTGTGGTGTCGGTTGTATCCAGGATGCTGGAATTGATGGTCAGCGTCCCGGCGGTGCCCTGAGTTCCGGACAAGAACGATAGTGTGGTCCCATTGCTGTCTGCTACGGCGGTGACTCCGAGCTTGGCGTTATTGATGGCGGTGACAAGGCCGGAGAGAGTGGCATTTGCGGGATCGACGTTGACGGTTGTTGCCGTGCCGCTGCCCACCTGAATGGAGATAGAGCCGGAGAGCGCATCGCCGGAGTTGGCAATCGTGGTCAGCGAGCCGTAAGAGGCGGTCGTGCTGGTACCCGCATGTCCCGTGTAGCTCAACAGCGTATCGCTGGTGGTGGAGACACTGGATTTCACCGCCAGGGCGCCGCTCGATCCAGTTGTTTGCGACAGCAGCGATAAGCTCGACTGGTTATTGTTGGTGTCCACGTTGGCCGAGATGCCTGTTCCGGCGGCGTTGAGTGAGGAGGTTATATTCAACGTTCCCGCCGTGCCCGTGGTTCCGGAGGTGAACGTAAGGGTCGACTGGCCGCCGCTGGGCGTGCTCACGCTGGCCGTGACACCGAGGCTAGCGTGGCTGATGGCAGAGGCCAGCGTCGCGAGCGTGACCGTATCGTCCCCAAGGTAAGTGGTGTTGGCCGCGGCTCCGGTGCTCGGTTGCGAGCCGATGACGAAGTTCTCCGCCGTACCGTTGCCCACCTGCACAGAAATCGAGCCGGACAGGGCAAGGTTGGCGTCCGGAATCGCGGTCAGCGCGCCGCTTGAAGCCAAGGAGTCGGTTCCCGCCGTGCCGGTATACGTCATGGTCATGCCGGCGGCCGCGGCGTTGATGGTGTCGGCAAGGTTCTGGAGGGTGTTGTTTCCCGCGCCGGTGTAAAAAGTATCGGCCGGGATCGTCGACGGAGCAGCGCCGATGATGAAGTTTTGCGTCGTGCCGCTGCCCACCGCGACTGTGATGGAGCCGGATAATGTTGTGTCGGTATTGGTGGCGATCTGGTCGAGGTTGCCGTTCGGGTTCTGGAGGTTCAGGCCACCGAGCAACTGCTGTTGCAGCAGCGAAAGCGTGGGAGAGCCGAAGAGAGGCTCGGCGTTGCCCGAGCTGTCGTTTCCTTCCTGCGCATTCATGGCGCTGACGAGCGAGTTATAGTCGCTTACGAACGTGTTGACGGTACTCGCAATATCGGTATTGTCGTTGCCGATGACCACTTGCACTGTCTCCAGGCTTCCGTCGGACTCCGTCGAGCTTGGGGCCAGCAGGTCGAAGGACACGCCTTTGATCAGGCCGGTCACCGTATTCGAATCGCTGGTCACGCTTACGCCGTTGACAGTCAGGTTGGCTTCCTTGCCGGAGAGTGTCGAGGTGTAGCCCAGGGCCGTGCTGGTGTCGGAGATGCTCGAAGTTACCGTCAGCGTTCCGTCTGTGCCGGATGTGTCCGAAAGCAGTGACAGGCTGGAGGTGCCGTCGCTATTGGTGACCACCGAAGCCGTGACACCGATGCCAGTCGTACTCTTAATCGCGCTGACCAGGTCAGAGAGTGTGCCGCCGCCCGTCGGCAGGGCGACGGTTTGCGCTTGGCCGCTCCCCACCTGAATCGAGATCGATCCGGAGAGGGTATCGCTGGTGGCGGCAACCGGCGCAAGCGTGCCGGATGAGGTGGTGTTGCTGGCGCCCGCCGTGCCCGAGTAGCTCAGGGTATTGGCGGTCGCTGCGGTGATGCTGTTATCGGTGACGGTGAGATCGCCGCTGGCGCCCGAGGTTTGTGAAGTCAGGCTCAGCCGCGAGCCGGAAGAGTCGGTCAGGATGTTCGCGGTGATGCCCACGGTCGAGTTGTTGATATCGCTCTCCAGGTCGGAGAGCGTGTCGCCCGAGTTCAGCGTGAAGGTCTGCGACGCGCCTGTGCCCGCTTGCAGCGTGATGGAGCCGGATAGAGCTGTCGAATCGCTGGGAACCGAAGCAAAATATCCGCTTGATGTCTGGGCCAGATTAGCGACCTGCACCGTATAGGTTCCCGCAGCCGCCGTCGCATCGGCCGCGGTCAGCTCAAGCACATTGGTGTCGGAACTTCCGCCCGTTTTCTGGGCCATGATCCCGGTCAGGTCGGTCAGCGAACTGAGGTCGTTGCTCAGCTTCGAGAACAGAGTTCCAAGGCTGGAGATGACGGTGTCCTGGCTCTGCAACGATGTCAACTGCGTCTTCCACGGCGTTTCCACGTTCTCGAGATTGCTGACAATCGAGGCCACCGTCGAACTGACGTCGAATCCAGTCCCGCTGGTCGGCGATCCGAAACTCAGCCCCACTGTACCCATCGCACACTCCCCGTTGAAATCAAGCAGCCGGATATCCAACGGGAATATAACCCGATTGGAGAAATCTCATGGCCCGCACTCGCAGGCTCTCGCACTTCCAACCAGCCCATCATCCCTCGGCTGGTTGCGAAATCTTCTTCGTACTAGCCATTCATCGGCTTCGAAAGATGCATCATTAGTGCAGCCCGCCGCTTCACATCGTCCATGTTCCACGCGGCTGGCGCAGAAAAAGGGCGTCCGCGCGGACGCCCCTCTCCGGTTGTGGGACCTTACCCTCCATCACTGGAGCAGCTTGGTCACTTCCTGTTGCATGCTGTTGGCCTGGGCCAGCGCCGAAATACCAGTCTGGCTCAGAATTTCGTACTTGGACATGTTCGACGCAGCGGACGCGTAGTCGGTCGCCTGCACTGCATTTTGCGCGGCGGTCACGTTCTGTTGCTGCGTGCTGAGCACTGAACTGACGGAGTTCAGTGTGTTGATTTGTGCGCCGATGTAGCCGTCCTGCGAGGCGACAGCGGTGATGGCCGCGTTCAATGCCGTGAGTGAAGCCTTGGCATCTGTTGCGTTGGTCAGGTCGGTCGCGTTGAGCGACTGGCCCGCGCCGTCGGAGTAGCTGATCGTCGCGATCCCGCTCCCGGCCTTCTGGTTGCCCACGATGCCTGCGACTGCCGATGAACTCTGTCCCGCGGCCGCGTCGTAGATCTTGTTGGTTGCATCGCCCGAGACTCCGATACTATAGGCGTTGGTTGACGTGTAGCTCAGAGTCGCGGTGTTGGTGGTGTCCGTGACGCTTGTGGTTCCCAGCGCGGTCAGGTTGCCCAGTGTACCTTCGACGTTTGACTTCAAATCCACACTGTTGGTGCCCGAGTTCCAGGACGCCGTTAGTCCGGAGTTGTTGGCCGGGGCATTGATCTGAGAGATCATCTGCTGGACGGTCTCGCCCGCCTTCAGAGTGAAAGACGGTTGCGTGGTGCCGTTTATCTGGTAATCCAGGTGACCGGAGACGGTGTCGTTCTCGCTGCTGAACCCGCTGAGGCTCATTGTCGAGTTGGTTCCCAGCGTGTTGTCGGTGAGGTTGATGGCGGACGCCTGGATCAATTGGTTGGACCCGACAGCGGCCGTGCCCAATACCAGTCCGGTGGTGCCTGCCGTTGCGGTTACGCCAAGTGCGCTGTACCCCTGAATGGCAGAGGCCAACTGGGCGAGCGTAGCGCCGCCGGCGGTGCTGCCAACATAGGTTGTGGTGCCTGAATTGGCAGGAACATTGTCTCCGACCGTGAAAATCCGGGTGTTGGCCCCGAATTGCAGGGTAATCGTGCTCCCTGCCTTCAGCGTGTCGCCCGAGTTTACAGTCAGGGCTGGGTCCGGAGCATTGGTCATTGCGCCCGCAGCCATGCCAACCGTTAGGGCAGCACCGTTGCCGGCTACCAGCGTTTGGCCGGTTGTGGTTGCCCCGGCAGAACCGTAGATTGCCGCGCCGTTGCCAACATCCGCCAACGTGCTGGAGGAGCTGCTGATGCCGCCGTTGTCGGTTCCGGCAACGGTTGCCTGCAGGTAGATGGCGCCCGTGCCAGTTCCTGGCGCCTGGGCGGAAAGTCCCAGGGCGGTGTCTTGGTTAATGGCATCCACCAGGGCTTTGACCGTAGTGCCGCCCGTGTAGATTGTGCCTCCGCCGTTTATGCCTGTGCCTTGCACAAAGATGTTGGTGGTCAGGCCGTTGGTGATTGAGATCTGGCCCGTTAACGTGTCGCTCCCGGAGCCGTTGGTCAGGTTGCCGTCCGTGATCGTGTGCGACAACGAGCCGGTCTGGTCCAGTTGCAACACAGCGGTAGCATACGAGGGACCTGCTCCAACGGTTCCCTGTGTGCTGCTGCCTGTCCCCGCCGCAACAACAATCATCGGCGTTCCGTTGGTTCCGGCGCTCCCGCCGTGCGTGGTATCGGCTAACACCGATTGCACCGGAGTTCCGGCGCTGCCCGGCGTTCCATTAGCCGCACCCGAGGCGGCCACGGCATTGACGCCATCCGTCAATCCCGCTGTCACAGTGATCGGCGTCGCGTTGTCAACGTTCGAAACCACATGCAGCGTGCTGCCGACGAAGGACGCGGTAACATTCAGGTCGCTCTCGTTCAGTGCCGTGACCAGGGAGTCGTACGAGGTCGAGGTGCCATCCCCGGTAAAGTCGAAGGTCTTCCCGTTGGCTGCGAATGTCGCGGTGCCCGTGAGAAAATCTCCGTGCGCTGCGCCCGTCGATGTGAAGTCGTTGACAGACGCCGCCTGGCCGGTTGCGTTGGTCTGATCCGCCAACGTATTTGCTAGAGTGGTGACCGGAGTCTGGACGCCGGGCGTATTTGAAGTCAGCAGGAGAGCGTTGTTTCCCGCGCTCCATGTAGCGGTGACTCCTACGTTGCCCGCGTTGATTGCGTTCGCAAGATCGTTCCAGGTTTTATTGGCGGATGCGAGCACATTGAAGTCCACGGTATGCGTATTTCCGTCGCTTCCAATACCGGAGAACTTGAACTCGCCGGCAACCACGTCGGTAGAAAGCGCGCCCGCGCCTGCATAAACCGAAGTGATCGTGTTCGATCCAGGGGTCGTGAGTGTCGCATCGCCCAACATGTCGGAGTTGACGGTGACGATGGGGGCGGAGTGATCGTTGGAGTTCGATGTCAGCAGGATGCCATGGTCGGTGCCGCTGCCCATGGTGGTGCTCCATTTAGCCGTGACTCCCAGCGTGGAGCTGTTCTGGTTGATGAACGAGACCAGGTCGGCGTACGTATTACCATTGGTGCCCGCTGTGAACTGAAGGGTGTTGAGCCCGAGGTTCCCGGAGAAGGTAATGGTGCCAGAGAGTTGATCGTTCTGCGAAGCGCTTGTGGAGTTCGCATTCAGTTCTGTTGTGGTGGGCGTGCCGACTGTGGCCGCGCCGCCATCGGACGGGGAGTAGACCTGGATAACATTGCTGGCATTGGTCAGCGTCGAGCCGCCGCCAATGGTGACGTTGTAGCCGGTAGCCTCTGTAGCCGAGGTTACCGTGAGGCCGGCCGAGCTCGCCCCTGCTGTCACAGCAAGTCCGGAAGTTCCCTGGATAAAGGTTGCCAGGCCGCCCAGCGTGTTCACGCCGCCGGTGTAGTAGGTCCCTGCGGGGGCCGCACTGCCGGTATTGTTGGCGCCGATGATAAAGGTGTCGGTGACGTTGGTGCCGTTTTGAGCACTGGTGATGGTGATGCTGCCGCCATTTGAGAGTACGGTGGAGGACGAGTTGGTTCCAGCCACGGCAAACGTGGCCGACCCATAGGCGGCGGGCGTGATGGCGTTTGCGCCTACCGCGCCGCTGGTCGTGTTAAGCACGGGGGCTGTGAAGGCGACGCTTGCGGCGCCAAGCGATGGAGGCGCTGCGGCGTTGGCAGACGTACCCACCGTGAGTGCGCTTGTGATGCCGGCGGCGTTGCCCAGGGATAGGCTTTGCGAGCCGTCCCCATTGGTGATCACGGTTGCCGTGACCTTGTTGCCGGTTGCCACGCCGATTTGGGTGGCCAGCGTTTGGAGCGTGTTGTACTGCGAGGAAGTGATCGCAACCGAGCCGACTGAAGTTCCGCCTTGGCTGAAGGTGAGCGTCTGGTTCTGGGTCAACAACTCGCTCGCCGTAATGCCGGTTGGATTGAGAATGCCGCTGGTGCTGGACGCGCTGGCCGCGGACCCTGCCGAAATCGCGCCGCCCGAGATCTCGATACCGGTCTGCGTTCCGCCTCCCTGTACGCCGGCCTGCTGCTGGGTCGCAAATGTAGCGCTGAGACCGAGCCCCGAATTGTTGATGGCATTCATTAAGCCGTTGACTGTATTGGCGTAGCCGGACGTGCCGCCCGTATTGATGGTGGCAGTGGCGTTGGTAGAGCTGCCGTTGGCGCCCTTCACCAGGTAGCTGACGTCAATGGTCGTAGCGCCGCTTGCCCCGGTACTCAGATAATCCGTGGCCTTGGCGTTCGTGCTGCTGGTCGACAGGTTCAGGAAAACGTTGTTCGATCCGTTGCTGTAAGACATCACGCCGCCCGAATCGCCCACGTTGGACGAAGACAGAGATCCAATATTCAGCGCATCGATCGACGCGCCAGCCGTCGAAGAGTCGCCGGTGTAGATGTTCACCGGGCTGGCGGAGCCGAACACTGTCTGGTTGTTATAGGTGGTCGTGGTGCCGATGTTATTGATCTCGGAAAGAATCGATTGATACTCGGAGTTCGCCGCCGCATCCTGTGAACTATTGAGGGTGCCGTTCGAGGCTTCGGTAGCCAGCGTCACGGCCCGGTTAAGCAGGTTCGTCACTTGCGAGAGCGCGCCATCGGCCACCTTCAAAAGGCCTACACCTTCACTGGCGTTGGTTTGCGACTGGGCCAGGGCTTGCGAGTTTGCCTGAAGGCCGTCAACCAGCGATAGGCCGGCAGCGTCGTCCGCACCGGAGTTGATCTTTGAACCCGAAGACAACTGCTGCAGCACCGTGTTCAGGCTGTTGCTGGTGTTATTCAGGCTATTTTCCGCATACATCGCGTTCAGATTATTCAAGACACCCAGGGACATGGGGTACTCCTTGTGGGATGCGTGGATTTACGGCCCTTCGTCGAAGGCGTCCCCATTTCTTGTTTAACCCTGGGTGGCTGACTCCGGTGCAGGAACCGTCGCATCTTGCCCCTTCTTCGGCCCCGCCCCTATGGACTTTATGCAACCTCGCTTTGTGTCCCGGCAAGGACACTTCTTCCGCATAAGTTTTAATTTTTTAACTTTTCCTTCCGCCTGCCGATAACTCCATCGAAGGAGATCCAAAGCCCATGATCGAACTCACCCGCCTCAACGGCAACCCCATGGTGCTCAATAGCGATCTGATCAAGACCGCTGAAGCTTCTCCTGACACCATGCTGACCCTTATCAACGGTGAGAAGTTGATCGTGCGCGAAGAAACGGCCGAAGTCGTCGAGCGAGTGCTTGCCTATCGTGCACGCCTCCTCGCCAATGTCGCCCGGCGCCTGCCCACCTTCGGCGATATCCAGCAGATTGCGGCCTTGGCGAGTCTCGATGTTTCGGGTCAGCCCGGTCCGCCGCCAGTCAATCCAATCCGTTACTCAGATCCCATCCGGAACTCAGATGTTGAAGAGTAGTTATGTGCCAACTTGCCTGACTTCTTGAGGAGCAGTTCATGGACAAAGCGAGCATTGGCGGAGTCATTCTGGCCATCGTCGGCATCGTCGCCGGGTTGCTCATCGAGGGCGGTAACCTGGGCCAAATCCTGCAGCCAACAGCGGCGCTCATCGTGTTTGGCGGAACCATGGGTGCGGTGCTGCTCCAGTTTCCGCTCACCACAGTCGTCGCGGCATTCAGAGGCATGGCCCACATCTTTGCCGCCCCACCCAAGCAAGATAGTCAACTCATCGGCCTGCTCGTCGGCTTTGCTAACAAGGCCCGCCGCAGCGGCGTCGTTTCTCTCGATGCGGATCTTCCCTCCATCGAAGATCCATTCCTCAAGCAAACTCTCATGCTCGCCATCGACGGAACCGAGCCCACGGAGCTGCGCAAGATCATGCGCGTCATCCTCGATTCGACTACCGAAGATGAAGAGAGCCTGCCCTCGGTCTTCGAGTCCGCCGGCGGTTTCTCGCCCACCATCGGTATCCTCGGCGCCGTCCTCGGCCTCATCCAGGTCATGAAGAACCTTGACAACATTCAGGAGGTGGGCCGCGGTATCGCCGTCGCTTTCGTCGCCACCATCTACGGAGTCGGCATTGCTAATCTTTTCTTTCTTCCCTTCGCTGGCAAAATGCGCATCCGCATCCGCGACGGGCACCGCCGGCGCGAGATGATGCTCGAGGGCGTCATCTCCATCCTCGAAGGCATGAACCCCCGCATGCTCCAGGTCAAGCTGGCAGGATTCGTCGACGACTCCAAGCACGAAAAAAAGGAACGCGCCGCATGAGTCGCCGTGTCCCTCGAGCCCGGGTCAGCCACGATCGCTGGCTGGTCTCCTATGCCGACTTCATTACGCTCCTTTTCGGCTTCTTCGTTGTCCTCTACGCCTTTGCCAAAGCCGACCAGAGAAAACAGGCGCAGGTGCCCCAATCCATCGACTCCGCATTCCGCGCCCTCGGCATCTTCCCCGATGCCTTGCGCCGGCCAAAAAATGCCGGCATCGCTTCCGGCGGCAAAGATGATCCCGCCATTCCCATGAACATCGTCATGGGTGAAGATGTGCTTGCCCCCGCCCGTGTCAAAGACGATCTCGAGCGCCTCGGCCGCGAACTCCAGCAAACACTCTCTAACCAGGTCGCCACGCATACCGTCTCCATCCAGATGGGCCGCGACGGCCTTGTCATCAGCCTGCGCGAGGCCGGGTTTTTTGCCTCCGGCGCCGCCACGCCCCAGCCCCAGACAGTCGATACGCTGCGCCAGATTGCCGCCTCTCTCAGCCACACGCCCTACGACCTCCGTATCGAGGGACACACTGACAACATTCCCATCCACAACCCCGAGTTCAACTCTAACTGGGAACTCTCAACCGCACGCGCCACCAGCATCGCGCGCATCCTGCTCGATCTGAAAGCCATCCCCGCCGACAGGCTCTCCGCCGCCGGATACGCCGAGTTCCATCCCGTCGCCGGCAACGATACTCCCGAAGGCCGCGCCCAAAACCGCCGCGTCGACCTCGTCGTTCAACCTCGCAGCAGACTCAATTTCTCCCAGCCAGACTCCCCCCCATCAACCGGAGCATGGCGAAAAATCACCGACGATCAATAGCTCAATTCGGAAGTGCCTCCGAATGCCGCTTTGCATCCAAAGTTTGCGTCAAGCGTCTAAAATGAGGCAGGGAAGTGTGTCTGCGCCTGTCCCGCGAAGTTGACTGCACGAATTTGCACCTTGGAGAAAAATACGATGGCACTGATGAAGACATCCAATCCGGCACTCGGCTCGAACACTTTTAGCAATATCTCCGATGCACAGTACGGAGGCCTCATCGACGCCACCGACCGGATGACCCTCAGTGGCACCGTGAACAAGACCGGCATCCTCCTCATTTGCGCCATTGCCACCGCGGCCTGGACCTGGCATTTGTTTCTTCCCGAGCACGACATGGCTGCCGTTGCGCCGCTCATGATGCTGGGCCTGATCGGCGGATTCATCTGCGCCATGGTTACTGTCTTCAAAAAGTAGTGGTCCGCAGTGACTGCGCCAATCTACGCGCTGCTTGAAGGCCTGGTCCTCGGCGGATTGTCGGCAACGATTGAGCTGCGTTATCCGGGCATCGCAATCCAGGCGGTTGGCCTCACCTTTGGCACCCTCTTCGTGCTGCTCATGGCTTATCGCTCCGGATTGATCAAGGTCACGCAGAAGTTTCGCCTCGGCATCGTCGCAGCCACCGGCGGCATCTTTTTCTTCTATCTGGCTGAAATGCTGCTCGGCTTCTTCGGCATTCAGTTCACGTCCATCAATGGCGCCGGCCCCATCGGCATCGGCTTCAGCCTGGTCATTGTCGCCATCGCGGCCCTCAACCTCGTGCTCGATTTCGACTTCATCGAGCAGGGCGTGCAGGTCGGCGCTCCCAAATATATGGAGTGGTACGGCGCCTTCGGCATTATGGTCACGCTGGTCTGGCTCTATCTCGAAATCCTGCGCCTGCTCTCCAAATTCCGCAGCAGAAACTAGAATTCCTGACCATTTGTTCTTGTATCAATTAGGGGGTGCCCCAGGTCCCGATTTTGGGACCTGGGAAAGCATGAACTCAAAGTACGAAATCAACTGCCCAGAGTGCTAGAGCCACTTACGAACCTTCCCGGCAGCCGCGCCCCGCAAAGTGCGCTTCAATTTCTTCCAGTGTCTTGCCCTTGGTCTCCGGCAGCAGGAACGCTGTCACCAGGAAGTACACCACCGTGAAGCTCGCGAACAGGAAGAACATCGACGAGTAGCCGTGCTTGCTCACAAAGGGCAAAAAGACCGCGGCAAGCGTTGTCGAAACCAGCTGATTCAGAACCAGCGCGATACTCATCCCGTTCGAGCGGATGCGTGTCGGCATCAGCTCACTCAGCGCCAGCCACACGCACACGCCCGGTCCCAGCGCATAAAACGCAATGAACATGTACAACCCCAGCGCTACCAGCCGGCCGTGGCTCGCCTCCGGGACTTGTCCAATCAGCGCCTTCTCGATCTTTAGCGGTGCAGTGCGCGCGGCTTCAAGATTGGCAAACGGATTCTTGAACAGCGCTTCAATCTTGTTGGAGGGAACACAGGTGGCTCGCGAGATTTCAATCGGCAACGCCGCCGCATCGTCGGAGCGCACAAAACTGGTGGCCGCCGTGAAATCGCCGTATGAGTAAATGATGGCCAGCGAAGCGCGATCGCTTCGAATCTCGTTGCCTGTGTATCCCAAAGTAGCCAGTAACCTGCCGGCCTCGGCCTGATCGAAGTGCAGAGTGAGCTGCTGGTCGGGCCTAACCATGTGCTGAACCGCATCCCGCGCTTCGACGCCGAATTTTTCGGTACGCAGAAATAGAGTCCCCACTGCGATCAGAGCAACAATAATACCGCTTGTGCCCAGGACAAAAAGAAACCTGCGCCCCTTGCGATCCACCAGCGCCATCCCGACCGCGGTCATAAGAAAATTCATGCCCGTGAAGATCACGTAGCCCCAATGCGCATTGAGATCGGAGAGCCCGCTCTGCAAAAGAATGCTGGTGTTGTAGCCAATCAGCGAGTTGACCCCGGTCGCTGTGTTGCATGCCAGAATCACGCACGCCAGCAGAAACGGAATCACATACTTGCGCTGAAGCAGCGAGTCCTTAACCTTCTCGCCCAGCGCTGCCCCGGTGGCATGAGCATTCGCTGCCATCTCTTCAATCTCAAGTGCCGCCTGCTTCAAACTTCGAGAGCGAAGCAGTGCTGTGTGGGCCCGTATCGTGGCTCCGCGCCGGAAGAGCCATCGCGGCGACTCCGTCACAAACAGGCTGCCCAGCACGAACAACGCGCCGGGAGGCAGCGAAACCCAGAAGATCCGCCTCCATGCCTGATTCTTGAAAGCCAGCACCGCAGCGGCATCGGCCGCCTTGGTCACCGCCTCCACGCGATAGCTGTAATAGATTCCCACCAGCGCTGCCGCAACAATCCCAAGCGTAAGCATCCATTGAAAAATCGCCGTTCCCTTGCCGCGATTCGATGCGGCCAGGCACTCGGCCAGGTAGAGCGGTACCACCACCCCAATCAAACCCCCGCTGATGCCCTGCAGTAGTCGGCCAAAGAAAAGCTGTCCGTAACCCTCCGAGAGCGCGATCGCCGGAATGCTCAAAACAAACGTCAGCCCACTCAAAATCATCAGCGGCTTGCGGCCCATCCAGTCGGCCAGCAACCCCGCAAACAGCGTGGAGAAAACACTGCCCAGCAGCACCGCCGCCACAATCACCGAAAGCTCGGCAGCCGTGAGCTTCGAAGTCGCTTCAAGGTAGGGAACTGCACCGCCGATGATGCCCACATCGACGCCGTAGAGCAAGCCCCCCAGTCCCGCCACCAGCAGAAGATAGGCGTTATATCTACGTATGGCTGCGGAATTGCCCATCTCTGTGCCGCCGTTTGCGGTCATCGTCGTGAATCCCTTTCGCTTGCACAGTTTTGAGCCCGGCCCGCAACAGTCCCCAGCCCAACCAATCGACTACGAGTGCACACAAGGTATCAGCATGCACGCCTGAACTACAATGATCCCATCAATGATC
>Ga0182030_10019076_pt1 | contig 13092 bp, 5 predicted proteins | sample 812S3MmetaG_FD_121299 | JGI IMG/M metagenome (GOLD analysis project Ga0182030, IMG submission 121299) | Permafrost microbial communities from Stordalen Mire, Sweden - 812S3M metaG (Illumina Assembly) | ecosystem: Environmental > Terrestrial > Soil > Wetlands > Permafrost | place: Sweden... | reverse complement strand
CGTGGCGGACGTGGTGGTCACCGCCATCGGCGAAGCCGCTTCACGCCGTTGCGCTCACCACCTTTCCCGGCGCCAAAAGCTCTCCCTCGTTTTCCCCCGACGGCAACTACGTAGCATTTGCGTGGAGCGGGCCCAAGCAGGATAACTTCGACATCTATGTGCAACAGATCGGCGCCGGCTCGCCCTTGCGGCTGACCACCGACCCGCGCAACGACTACAACCCGGTCTGGTCGCCCGACGGCCGCTGGATCGCCTTCCTCCGCAGTGAGTCGTCGTCGCCGGGAACCGGGCCCAGGGGATCCATACCGCAAGTCGGGACCAGCGAATTGCGGCTGATCCCCCCTCTGGGCGGGCCGGAGCGCAAATTGGCCGAGGTCCGTACGGGGCAGAACTACTATTTCGCGACGTACCTGGCCTGGTGTCCCGACAGCGACTGCGTGGTGGTTACGGATTCCCCAGGCCCAGGGAAGCCCGACGCCCTGTTCGTGGTCTCACTCGAAACCGGAGAGAAGAGGCAGTTGACCAATCCCCAGCCGCCTGCGTTCGGCGATACCCACCCGGCGGTCTCGCCCGACGGCAATTGGCTAGTCTTCGAGCGCGAGTTGGCTCCCCCGAGCGCCGAGCTTTACCTGCTTCCGCTGGGAAAAAACCTGACGGCTGGCGGCGAAATCAGGCGCCTCCCGTTTGCCATGTTCAACTGGGACTACACGACGTGGATGCCCGACAGCAAAGAGATTCTCTTTTCCAGCGAGGGAAGCCTCTGGAGAGCGGCAATCCCGGGCGACTCCCCGCCGGTGCGAGTCCCCTTCGTGGGCGAGGACGGGATCATGCCCGTGGTCTCGCGCCCGCAGCCGGCAAGAGCGTCCCGGCTCGTCTATGTTCGCAGCATCGGCGTCCAGAACATCTGGCGCGTCGAGACGTCCGCCCCCGGCGCTGCGGCGTCTTCTCCGCCCAGCTCTGCCATCGCCTCCACGAGGGGGGACAGCGGCCCGCAGTTTTCACCCGGCGGCCGTCGCGTCGCTTTTGAATCCAATCGCTCGGGGCCAAACGAGATCTGGCTCGCCGACCCCGACGGCTCGAACGCCGTCCAGCTTACGTCCATGGTTGCCACGAACGGCGGTCGCTATGCCGGCAGCCCCCATTGGTCGCCCGACGGCCAACTGATTGTGTTCGACTGCCTTAGCGAAGGCCATTACGACATCTATGTGATCTTCGCCGCGGGCGGCAAGCCTCGCCGCCTCACTTTTCATTCGGCCAACAGCAACGTCCCCAGTTTCTCCCGGGACGGTAAGTGGATCTACTTCGGCTCGGATCGAACCGGAGAGTACCGGATCTGGAAGGTTCCCGTGGCTGGCGGCGAGGCAGTGCAAGTCACCACCAACATCGGGTTCGTAGCCCTCGAGTCGCCAGACGGCGCCTGCATCTACTATACGCAGACTCAAGGCGCGCCGAGCGCCTTGTGGCGTCTTCCGGCCTCCGGCGGCCAGCCCGTCAAGGTGCTGGAGGGAGTCATTCAATGGGCGTTCACGGTGTTCGACAAAGGCGTCTACTACATCGATCAACCCGAGGGCCAGGCACGGCTCCAGTTCTACGACTCCGCCACCGGCAGATCCACTACCGTGGCTCGCAATCTGGGCGAAGTGAACCTCGGTCTGACGGTCTCCCCCGACGGCCGCACCATTCTGTTTTCCAAGGTGACTTCCTCCATCAACGACATGATGCTGGTGGAGAATTTCCGCTGAGGGCCGCGATTCCAGTTTGACTCCAGGGGGCTGCGCCCGGCCGGCGAAGCCGCAAGGAGCATCCGCGAACTCGTGGTTCGTTAGACCTGCTGGCTTGCCTCCGCACGAAGCCGTGCCAGACGCCAAAGCTGTCTACGTTAAAATTCCGCGATCCTGTCCCCTGTGCCGCGTATCAGATTTCCTCACACTCTGAAAAGACGCCGATCCGGATCTACCCGTCGTACTGCAAGCCAGGGCAGAATACACGAAGCTGTAGTGAGGGGCCACCGGTTGTAAGATCCTCCTTGCCGCCGCAGTGTTTACCCGGCAGTTCCGTCCGCATCATCGACCACCGGCCGGGGTCAGAATCCGGAAACGGCGATTCGGGAAGCGCTTCTAAGCTTAAGTGAACCGTATTGAGGGTCCGTCGCAGCGATTCGGCGAGCTCTTTTGAAGAGCGGGCAAAGTGTTGGAACGCACGTGCTTCGGCATGGGCGGCGCCGCACGTCGAGTCTATGAGCAACACGTAGGCGATCGATCATCCGTTAACGCACAGCGGTCTGGACGGATGTTGTCCCGGCCTGTCCGAACTGGAGGCCCGCAGGGGCAGGGGTCCGTGAGCATCGACGTCCGCATCGCCGCCGCTCGAAGCGGGCCATGGAGGCGGCCGGCAACGGACTGCTGGCGCCGGAACTATAATCGCGCCGCGGATCCTGTGGTCCCGCCCCGGATATCGCACGCGCTAGAATCGATGGCATGGATCGGAAGATCGACCCTTCGACCGTCGAGACCACCCTGGAACCGCAGCCCGCGTCCTCTTCGCCCGCTTCTTCCAGCGTCTCGCAGATCACTTCGACCCCCACCGCGGATGAAGGCCGGTTCGTGCCGGGCACCCTGTTGGGCGGCCGCTACCGCATTATCGGGCTGCTCGGCCGCGGCGGCATGGGCGAAGTCTATCGCGCTACCGATATGATGCTGGGCCAGTCGGTGGCCCTCAAATTCCTGCCCGCGGAAGCCTCGTCCAACCCCCGTTTGCTGGAGCGCTTCCACGGTGAAGTGCGCGTCGCCCGCCAGGTCTCGCACCCCAACGTGTGCCGCGTCTACGATATCGGCGAAATCGAAGGCATGCCGTTCATTTCCATGGAATACGTGGACGGCGAAGACCTCGCCGACCTGCTGCTGCGCATCGGCCGGCTGCCCTCCGATAAGGCCCTGGAAACGGCGCGCAAGCTCTGCGCCGGCCTGGCCGCGGCGCACGACCGCGGCGTAATCCATCGCGATTTGAAGCCGCAGAACATCATGATGAACAAGCGCGGCGAAGTGCTCATCATGGATTTCGGACTGGCCGCCATCGCCAACCAGCTTTCCGGCGACGAGGTGCACAACGGCACCCCGGCCTACATGGCGCCGGAGCAACTGAGAGGCTCCGAGGTCACCGCCAAGAGCGATATCTACTCGCTCGGCCTGGTGCTCTACGAGCTGTTTACCGGCAAGAAACCTTTCGACGCCAAGAACGTCCGCCAGTTGCTCGAAATGCAGGAATCCACCCACCTGCCCAGCATGACCTCCACGGCCGCGGATATCGACCCGCTGGTCGAAAAGGTCATTCGCCGCTGTCTCAACCCCGACCCGGCCAAACGCCCCGCCAGCGCCCTGGCGGTGGCCCTGGCGCTGCCCGGCGGCGACCCCCTGGCCGCGGCGCTGGCGGCCGGCGAGACGCCGTCCCCGGAGGTGGTGGCGGCCGCGGGGAAGCAGGAGGGGATGCCGCGCCGCTATGCCGTGCTCTGTCTCGCGGCCATCGGCGTTTGCCTGGTGGCGGCCATCGTGGGGCAGAGCCGTATGGTGGCGGCATTCAACACCCCTATGGACTTTCCCCCGGATGTGTTGGCCAGCAAGGCGCGGGACGTCGCCGCGGCCTTCGGCTATCCCAAGCGGCCCGCCGATTCGGCCGTCTGGATGGCCGAGCCGGATGGCTTCCTCGATCGCCTCGACAAGCTGCCCCAGCCGCACAAGTGGAAGGACTGGCTGGCTGCCGAGCCCTCCATGCTGGCGGTGTACCGGGAAAGCCCAAGCTTCCTGGTGGCCGCGCCCTACGGCGACATCGATACCACTAACCCGCCGCCCACCGGTCCGGGCATGATTCAGGTGAACCTGAATGCCACCGGATACCTGCGCAAGTTTACCGCCATCCCTTTGCCGGACGCGCCGCCGTTGGCGGATCCGGTCGAGCCCGCGGCGGTTTTCCGCGCCGCCGGGTTCGACCCCGCCGACTTTACCGAGACCACCCCGAAGTTCGCTCCGCTCGGTCCCGCCGATCTGTTGCTGTCGTGGAGCGGGCCGCACCCCAAGATTCCCCGCCTCGATCTGACCGTCGAAATGGCGTTCTGGAAAGGACGCGTCACCACGGTTCACGTGCTGGATCGCTGGAAAGGGGACACGCCCGCTTCCACCGCCGCGTCCGTGACCTCGCGGGTGCAGGGGATCGTGCTGTTGCTGATGGCTGCCGCGGGAGTGCTCGCGGCCATCCTGCTGGCGCGCCGCAATTGGAGGCTGGGACGGATCGACCGCAAGGGCGCCCTGCGCATCGGAATCGCGCGGTTCTTCCTGGGGATGGTCTTCTGGCTGGGGACGGTCCACGCCGTGCCCAGCTCCGCCATGATTTCGCTGGCTTTGGCCAGCCTGGCGGATTGGCTGCTCTGGGGCGTGGGATTCTGGCTGCTGTATCTGGCGCTGGAACCCGAGGTGCGCGCCCGCTGGCCGCATTCCATCATGACCTGGAATCGCATCCTCGCGGGGCGTTGGAAAGATGCGCAAGTGGCGTCCCACATCCTCATCGGCGCGGCCGTGGGGGGGGCCGTGTGGATCGCCGCCGGAGTGGTGGACTATTTTACCGAATCGGGGATGGGCGGCTTCGACGGGATCGGCGCGGCCATGGATACCCGCCATTGGATCGCGTTTCATGCCAACAACGTGAGCATCGCCCTGCTGGTGGGCATGGTGGTCTTTTTCGCGCTTGCGGGGCTGCGGTACCTGGTGAAGAAAGATCTCATCGCGGCCACCCTGGCCGCCATGTTCTTCACGTTTTCCAACGGCGACGTCGTCACATCCCCCAACTGGCCGGTGAAGGCCGCGATTCACCTTTTCATTTTCGCGGTCCTGCTGCTGGTGCTGCTGCGCTACGGCCTGGTGACCATTATCGTCGCCGCTTTCTTCATCAACACCTTCGACGCCATCGGGCTGGGCGCGGATTGGAAGACGTGGTACGCCCCGGCCGGTCTGGCGACGGTTTCGCTGCTGGCGGGAATCGCCATCTTCGCCTTCTGCCGCTCCCTGGGCTCGCGCGAATCGCTCGAAGAGGCGGCCGGTTGACGCGGTTCGCCGCGATCGTCTGCGGGGTTCCGCGCCCCGCATTCCCGGCCACGGACGGCCCCGGTGACCGCTAAATGGACGAAAATCGCGCTTCCACTACCATCCTCCCGATGAGAACCCGGCTTCTGATCCTGGTCTGGATGGCTGCCGCGGTCGCCGTACTGCCGGCCATTTTTCGCTGGCAGCCTCCCGCTCCGGCGACGGGATTCGCGTTGCAACTCCGGCTGGGCGCGGGATATTTTCTGGCCCTCGCACTCTGCTATTCCCTGTACCGGCGGGAAGCCCGGCGCCTGTCGCGATCCCAGGCATTCTCCGTCGCTTTTCTGGCCGGCTTGTTGACCACCATCCTCAACTACCTTCACCATTTGATGGTCGACTACGGACCCGATTACTTTGCCGAAACTTCGAACGCCGACTGGCAGGCTCAGTTACAGCGCGACATCATGCGCTTCTTGCCCGACGTCGCACCACATGCCGCCCGGTTTTTGCCCAACGCCATCGTACGATGGTTGGAACTCGGCGGCATGGACTTCGAGGCTGCGCGCGATCTCTACCGGCTGATATTCGTTTTGCTGCTGTTCTACGCGATCTACCGCTACGCCCGCCTTTACACCACCCACCAGGGTGCGCTTGCCGCCATGCTACTGGTCGCGGTCGTCTATCCGGTCACCTTCCACTACTACGCCGGTCAATTGACGGATCCTCTTTCTCACCTGTCGTTCGTACTGGCTTTCCTGTTTCTCGAGAAGGAGGATTTTCCATTCCTGTTTGCAACCATCCTGATCGGCTCGCTAGCCAAGGAGACGGTTCTCGCCCTCACGGGGTATTACATCCTATTCTGCCGTAAGGACCGGCGCTACCCGCTCAAGGCGGGAGCTTTGGCCGCAGGATCCTCGGCCGCGTATTTTGGCGTCCGCCTGTATGTCTTGGGTGGCACGATGCACTACAGCGACATTAGCGGCGTTACCCTGGCCCACGTTGCGGATAACTGGCAAACCGATACGTGGAAGGTTCCGTTTCTTTTGACCGCTCTTTCGTTGGTTCCGTTCCTGGCCGTTGGCTGGAGGACCACGCCGCGCGCGCTGAAACGGATGGCCCTGTTTCTGCTGCCCGTGCTGTTCTTCTCCAGTCTGTTCTTCAGTTGGCTCGATGAATCGCGCGACTATATGCCTGCAGTATTTGTGCTCGCCGTGATCGCGGCGCGAACGCTCGCCGGAGAGACGGCCGATGGGCCGCTATCCGGAACGCTCAATGAAAGAGGCTAAGGCGATGCCGCTCCAGGAAAGGCGCACGTTCGAGAATCACTTGCGGGTCGGGATAGGCGCACTCCAGGTCACTTAGCTCGTGTTGCCGAAAATGGCGCACGATCCCGGCACAACGGTTGTCGTACGCCCGGCTTTCCCGCCCTTCCTCCAAGCCCTTGGAGTAGGAATCGAACGTGCCGAGCAGGAAAAGCGCCGCCATCGCGGCAATCAGATATCGCGCCAGGCGTGTTTCGTTCCTCAGGGCCAGGAGGCAAAAGTACACACCGATGGGAGCCAGGTTGCCCAAAGTCACATACCTCGAAGCCAGGGCCTGCTCGGGACCCATCCCCAGTCGCCCGGTCAGAAGCGCTCCGAGCGCGAGGATGACCAATGCGATGAGGACCAACGCGCCCGCGGCACCTTCCTGGCGCAATGTCATCCTGACGGTAAGGAATACCGTCAACGCGGCGATAACCGCCAGTATCGCGCCGAAATAAATCGCCTTCCCCGCTTCGTGCGTGAATGGCGACCCCAGGTAAGTCAAGCCGTACCGGACGGCCGCACCCGAATTGGACAGAACGTACGGTACCCCCGTCGGCCAGTCTTCGGAATAGGAAACGCGATCCCGGAAAAAGCAAGCTCCGCACGCCCCGGCGAATAGCGACCAGGAGATCACATATCGCCGGCGGATCGCCCGGCTTTCAGGCCGGCCGAGAACCGCCAGGCAAAACCACCCCACGACCCAGGTGAGCAGGCCGCTTGCCATCGAAAAGCTGGCCGCCCACGCAGACAGTATCGCCACCGCGAACAGGCCGAAGGAACGGTACGCCCGTAGACAGCCGTATAGCGCCAGCAATGAGAAGAAAAGCGACATCGTATTCAGCAGTTGCGTCCCCCACAGGAGTCCCTCCGATTGCCTCCAACCTAAGAAGAAAACCGAGACCGGCAGGAACCACAGCAGGCTCCAGCGGCCGCGCAGGTCGAGCACGCGGAAAAATCGAAACAACAACCACAAGGAACCGCATAAGAACGAATAACTGATATAGATAATAACCAACACGCGGTAACCCACGAGCTTTGCGGCCGCCAGGGAGACCATCTGGGGGAACAGGATGATACTGTCGCTATGTTGCAGGTTGATATCGCTCCAGGAGAGCGAATGAGCCGCCAGATGCGGCAGTTGTTCGATGGCGATGTCCCAATCGTCCAATAGTGGAAACTCGACGGAGTATGCTCGCACGTACAGTAGGGTAGCCAGCGCAGGCAGGCATAAGACGGCCAGCAGCGCCGCGCGCAAAAGCCGTCCACCCGGAGGCGCGTTGCCGGTGGACGAGAACGGCCCTTCGGCGAGCTGTGTCATCGATGAATCACGAGTGTACCAGCTAACCGGAAGGCGTGATCGGAGCCGGTGCGCTATCCTCCGGAATCATCCGATGCCAGTGCATGCCAACCCGTCGCGGCTGGAGGTCCTCGCGCTGGCGGCCATCGCAGTGGCCGCGGCGCTACCGATGTTCCGGGGCTTACGGACAAATACCTGTGGCAGGACGAAGCCGCTACGGCCGTGCCGGCCACTCAATCTGGCAACCATCAACCTGGAAAGGGGCGATTTGGGGGATAGAGGCTGTTGAGAATATTGACAAAGACAGCGGGTTTCAGGTCGCACGATGTCGCACGATCTTCGTTCCTGATTCCAGCGACTGATCGGATGCTAGAATACCGCCATCGGGTATTCAAAACGAAAAATCCGGGCTGAATCGCCCAGAATTGGCCTGGATACATGAATCTCCGGCCACGGATTTCTTTGGTTGGGCTATGGCGGATCGAGTAATCGGGCGGAGCGAGTTCTACCTCACCAGCGCGCTGGTCCTACTGTTGCTGCTGGTGGCTTACGTTCTTCCCCCACCGCCCCGCCTGGATTTCGCCGCAGCCATCGATGAATCCTGGCGAGCCACGTTGGTGGAACAATTCCTGCGCCACGCGCAGCACGGCACCGACTTGGTCTTCACCTATGGCCCTTGGGGCTTTCTAGCCGAAGCCCGCGGCAATCCGGCAATCTACCCGTGGCTCGTGTTCAGCCGGTTGGTGCTGGCCGTCGGCGTGAGTGTCGGCGCAGCCTTCCTGTCCCTGGTCCGGATTCGCCGCCGCTTCTGGCGCTACATCTGGCTGCTCTCGTTTCTGGTGCTGGCGGCCCCTTGGATCGTGGTGCCCTTCCTGCTATATGCAGTCGTGTTTGAGACTGCCCCGGGGCCGCACCGCTCATTAAGCCTCGCGATGCTCGTCCCTGCCTGTGGCCTGAGCGCGCATGTCAAGCTGACGGCGCTGCCGCTGGTGGCCGCGCTGGGCCTGCTGATTCTCTTCGATGAGGTCCTCATCGCGGGCCGCATCCCGTACGTTTCCGCGAGTCTGGCCGCCTGTTATGCGGCGTTCTATTTCGCCGCTGGCCAGCATGCCGCTTCCCTCTTCCCGTATCTTCGAGGCGCTTTGATGGCGATGTCCGGGTATGGCGCGGGAATGGCGCTGGATGGTCCGGCTCGCGATTCGGTTGCCGGAGCGCTGTTTTGCCTGATTGTGCCGCTGATTTACACGGTCGGCATTCGCCGCCGCCGCGGCTGGATCGCGCTCGCAGGCGCAACCTGGGTAGCAGCCTATTTCTTCGTGGCCTTCAAACAGGCCTTTGTCAGGCAGGACGCCGTCCACCTCTGGATGGGCGTCCTGTCGTCGGCGATCCCCGCATCGTTGGTCATCGTCCTTTTCGCGGGAAGCCGCTGGTTCCGCGTGATCGTGCCGCTGGTCGTCGCCACAGCAGCCTTCTTCGCCTGGCGTAGCGCGGCGGACGGTTTCCCTGCCGATCTCGCCGCCAGAGGGGGCGCCATCCGCCGATTGCCACACACCTTCCTGTCTAGCGCCGCGCTGCGTCGCGCCTGGCGTGAAGACCTGGCCGCCTGGCACGAGGCCTATCCCATCTCTCCGCTGTCCGGCTCGGTGGACATCCTGCCGTGGGACATCCTGACGCTCCTGGCGAATTCCGCGGACTACCGGCCGCGGCCCGTAATCCAAAGCTATGAAGCGTTCAACGAATATCTGGCGAGGATGAATGCGAGTTTCCTGGCCGGTGCGCAAGCGCCCGATTTCGTGCTGCTGAACGCCGATTCACTGGATGGTCGCTATCCCAGCACCGAAGACAATCTGGCATGGCGGGAACTGCTGCAACGGTACCAGCCGGCCGGTTTCTCGGGTGATTATCTGGCACTCCGCAAAGCCCGCGAACCCGGGTCGGTGCATACCGCCAAGGTATTGGAGCGGACCGTCACCTGGGACCAGGAAGTCGCCCTTAGCCCCACTCCCTCCGGCCCCGTTTGGGCGGAGATCGATCTCCGGGTTCAGCCCCTCGGCCGTCTGATCGACCTCCTGTTCCGGCTGCCGGAAGTCGATCTCAGTGTGCGGGCCGGTGGGGCCTGGAATACTTATCGCCTTCTGGCTCCGCTGGCGCGCTCAGGCTTCTTGCTCTCTCCGGTCGTCGAAGGACCGGCAGCCTTCGCGCTGCTCTATCGTGGGAGCCAAAGCCATCCGTTGGCGCCCGATGTCTCTTGCATTTCCGTCGGCACTGGTTCCGGCGGAAGGCGATACTATCAGCCGCAAATCGCGGTCCGCTTGTACCACCTTTCGATATCGCCCCGTCCCGTGCCCGAAATGCTCGCAGACGACAAGTTGCGGCTCGCCGAGAGCATGCACTCAGACGAAGTCTCGCCGGACTGGGGGGCACGGCCCAACTGGAGAGTGACGTCCAGCGGTCTACTCCTCGAGGCAAACGCCCCGGCCACAGGCAGCCTGGCCTACGATGGCGCCTCGCCATCTCTCGACGTGGTGTTCGGTCTGGCCAACCAATGCGACGATCAGGATGAAACCCCATCCCGCGTGGCATTCCGTGTGAGTTTCCGCAACGGCGCCGGCACCGTCGACCGCACGTTGCTCAACCGTACCCTGGAAGCGCGCGGCCCGCAGGAAGTAACCGCGGCGGAGGTGTTGGCGCTCCCCAAAGGGATGGCGGGGAGCCTCCGGTTCGCCACCACACCGCTCGCAGGGCCCTGCCGCCTGGGAGCCTACTGGTCTCGGGTGAAGTTGCGCTGACGGATCCACAGCCAGGAAATACGAAGACCAACACCATCACGAAATGGGTGGCCTGGGCCGGGGTCCGCAGCGATCTGGCGGTCTTGCCGGCGCCATAGATCGGCGCTGAGCCCCGTCCCGCGCATGCTATCCTCAGCTCAGATGCGGCAGCCCGGCGGGAGTCTCCGGTTGGAAATCCTGGTTGCGGCCGCCATCGTGGGCTTGGCCGCCATCCTGCTGTTCTGGGCACTGACCGCCAAGGACCTCTGGCAGGACGAAGCGGCCACCGCCGTGCTGGCCACGCGCATGTTGAAGTTCGGCCGTCCGCTGGCCTACGACGGCGTCAACCTCCTCACCATCGACATGCAGGACGAAGACGACGACGCCACGCTGAGCCGGCGCGACAGGGGTCCCAAGGGCGCCATCGACTACTTCGTCGCGCGGGGAGATTTCAAGCCCGATACCACCTGGAAATGGCAGCCCTGGGGCCTGTTCGCCATCGCCGCAGTGAGCATCGAGCTGCTCGGCCAGACCACGCTCGCAGCGCGCCTACCGTTCGCCCTGGCGGGACTGGCCACGGTTCCGCTGCTGTTCTGCCTGGTGCGCAAACATCTTGGCAGCTTCCCCGCGGCGGCGCTCGCCACCCTGCTGCTGGTGTCGAACACCTACTGGATTTTGCACGCGCGCCAGTGCCGCTACTATTCCGTCTCCAGCCTCTTTCTGGTGCTCACCCTGCTGGCCTATGCGCGCTGGCAGTGGGGCGGCCGCAGCCCGGTGGCGTTCATCGCCGCGGCGTGGTGCTGGTTCCAGGTGGATTACGGCACGGTGCTGCCGGTGCTGGCCGTGCTGTTCCTGGAAGCGCTGCTGGCCGACCGGCGCGCGCTCGGGCGCACCGTGAGGGCCGGCGCGATTCTGGCGGCCACGCTCTTGCCGTTCGTGTTCTTCTACGATTTGTTGCACCGCGGCTCGGATGCCGATAGCACCTGGCTGGGGCGCTTCCGGCACAATCTCTTCAACACCAATGAGTACGTGGCGCCCATGCTGGTGGTGCTGGCGGTGATCTTCCTGCTGCGCCGCGATTGGCGCGTGCTGCCGGCCGCCGAGCGCAGGCTGGTTACCGTTGGGGCGGCCATCGTCATGGCCCTGACCCTGTGGATTCCCACCGTGACGGTGTATTCTTTCGTGCGCTACGTCATTATCGCCGCGCCGGTGGGCGCCATGCTCACGGCGTGGGCGCTGGTGCGCTTGCTCGCGCGCCATCGCGGCTTGGTGTGGCCGGCGGCGGCGGTCCTGATCTTCACCCCGTGGGTGAGCCTGCCGCTGCGCGCCCTCGCGCCGCCGCCCGATTGGTGGGAAGGCAGCGTCTGGTACCGCGCCGAGCTGAAGGACCTGCGCGCCGAGATCTTCGGCCATCAGCCCGACCCCAACCGCCTGGTCATCGACTGGCTGCGCAAGAATTCTTCACCGTCGGACCAGATCCTCATCAATTACGAAGACATCCCCCTGATGTATTACCTGCCGAACCCCATTCGCGGCGGCATCGCCGCGTTCCGCGTGGAAGACGATGCCAGGACACCGCCGCGTTTCGTAGTATTGCGCCATTCGGTGGACTTCGTCGACTGGCCGCTATTCGACCGCGAAGTGGCGCGCTATCGCTGGCAGCCCGTGCCGTTGAAGGCGCCGGACGTGATGTGGGGCGACAATCCCGACCCTATGGGAAATGACGATCCCAACACCGCTCCGAATCTCTACATCGCCCGCCGCGTGGACGGCGCGGCACAATGAATTGCGCGGCCCTCCGGCGTGTCTGCGGCGCCCGGATTCCGGAACCCCGCGCCCCTCGCGCGGAGCGTCCAGAATTTCACCCGCGGCTGCCGCCGAAGCCCCGTTTCAGCGCCCGCCCGTGGCCAGCGTGAACCACTTCGATTCGAACCCGGCGGGAATCACGATGTTGGCCTTGCTCGTGGGAAACAGGAACGTGCCCACTCCCCAGGACCAGATTCCGCTATCGTGCATGTCCAGGTTCGCGCCCAGTTTTTCGGTCAGATCCGGGCCGGGTTCGCTGCGCACCACGAAGGGCGCGACCACTCCCGCGACGTCCACCCGGTTGAACGATAGCGCCACCAGAAAATACGGCTTCGGCAGCAGATGATGTTCCACCCGGCGGATGCGGCCGCGGACCACCGCGCCGGCCGGAATCAGAACCTCCGCCGCTCCGGGGCGGCGCACCGCCGTTACCACCTTCGCCGCCACCGGATCGCCCGCCGCGGCGGTGGCCGTGTCGATGGGGCCGTCGAGCGCCAGGGTCACCGGCAATCCGATGGGCAGGGACATGCGGCCGCGGCCGGCGCCTTGCCGGGCGGCGATGTCATTGCTCGACGAGCCGTCGAAGACGATTTCCGATTCCGCCTGGTACTCGCGGCAGTTCGCGAAAGTGGTGACGTTGTTGGTCTCCGTTCCGCTCTTGAGCTGAATCTCCAACTGGCTCTGGCGCGGCAGCAGAACGTCGCTGTCGCCGATGTGGGCCATCTCGTAGTCGAGGGCGGTAGTGGCCTGGCAGAAGGCCGCGCCTGCCGGCGGGTCGATGGTGCGGACGGTCAGGCTGACCAGCGCGAGAGATTGCGGATCGAGCTGGAATTCGCCCTCAAAGG